>Ga0114923_10000810_pt1 | contig 22596 bp, 35 predicted proteins | sample SumtaG_FD_89578 | JGI IMG/M metagenome (GOLD analysis project Ga0114923, IMG submission 89578) | Deep subsurface microbial communities from Indian Ocean to uncover new lineages of life (NeLLi) - Sumatra_00157 metaG | ecosystem: Environmental > Aquatic > Marine > Oceanic > Sediment | place: near...
CAACTAATCTTCGGAGTTCTTTGCTCTTTGTCTATCGAAAATGCTCCCCCCATTGCCAAGAAATTTACTCCATCCCATGTCCAAGCTGCTCCCCTTTGGATATAGAATATTCGATTACGAATAGGGACAAAAGATCCAGGGATTGGACTGTCTGCGATATATTTCTCAAGACTGTCATAGTTCTCATGATTGCCCCCGATCCAGAACATCTTAAGATCTTCGATCTCCAGAGTTTCATCAAGCACATCCAAGAATTCAACTCCGTTCTGAGTGTGGTCCCACAAACCAAAGTCGCCTAATTGTATGATGTATTCGCATCCATGTTTCTTTGCTGTTGCCACTAAAGAGATGGCATGATTTAGATTACCATGTAAATCACCTGCCATTAATAGCTTCATGGCCTGTACCATTGGTCTTTATAGTAATGGCCTAGTCCTGTAAGCGTACCGCCAGTGCGTTCCACCCTAACAGGTTTACCAATTAACTGTTCCCATTCATCAACGCCTACAGCTTCTAGTACACCACGTATCCATGTAGCAGTATAGTCTCCGTCAAGAACTCGCCCACCAAATCCTTGACCCCATCCTTCACCAGCCATATGAATCCAACCTGTAAAGATTCCGTGGCCCTCGACGCCTAGAAAAGTTCTTTCGATTTTTCCGTTCTCAATTTCCATCATAGCCTGAAAACCTATGGATGTGTTTCTCGGCCAAGCCATGTAGAGAGTGTCCTTCTGGCCAGCGATGCCACCTGCAATCGCAATCAGGACACTGCCAAAAGAGTCCACCGTCGTAAACTCCAGAAATTTCAATTGAAACTTCCCGCTTGAAGTGCGTTCCTTTATACATGTGTTGATTCTTGGCTGGGATTTTATCACCTAAAAGACTGACCTTGCAATGCGGACATTGATCTAGTTCCATAATCGATTCTCTCAATTCACTAAAAGGGTATTTTGATGTTGAGAGTTTGCGTTGTCACGGGGCCTTATTTTCAATGTCCCACTTTCGAGCTAGAAACTTGTCAACTGCTTCAGCAGTAATATCGGTCAAGCTGTAACCCTGCTTAGCACAAACACCCATCAAAACGATCATCACGTCGCCGATTTCGGACTTGATCTCATCTTCCCAATTGCGACCCTTGCGCAGTTCGTCGTGACGGATCACAGCGCCAGCCACTTCCCCGGCTTCCTCCATCAGCTTGAGCGCTCTGGTTACCAACGCCTTGTCACCGAACTGTTGGTTGTGGTGAATTTCTACCTTCGCCAAAATGTCGTTTCTAATTGGGTTGTGAGGATGCATTCAGTATCCCTCTACATCCGAAGAAAGCCCAAAAGCATAGAGAGCCCTCCAATTATGGGGCGCACATTCTAAAGCTTCTTCATCCCTCTCTGGATATTCATAGAAATTCTTCACAGCATCATGAACTTCACAATGGTACTCACAAATGATAGAACCCTTAAGCTTCCGATATCTCTTCGGTGTTTTGTTCTTCATATATCTTCTTTCTGATTAGCTCAACAGTCTCAGGATGTTCTTTGAAATATGCGCGAACATTCTCTCTACCTTGTCCGAGCTTTTCACCGTTGGCGTCATAGTAGTGGGAACCTTTTTTGATGACGATCTCTTTGATAACAGCCTCATCCAATAATGCACTATCAAGATCTATGCCTGATTCATAGTACAAGTCAAATCTGGCCGTGCGAAAAGGTGGAGCGCATTTATTCTTGCGAACCTCAAGCTCAATAGGTACGCCGATAGGCATGTCATGTTCATCCAGAATGCGATCACTCTTAGCTCCTTTGAGTTGAGTCCTGATCCTGAGTGATGCATGAAATTTGAGAGCCATTCCTCCAGACGTGACCTCGGGTGAATTGTGAACTAGAACTTCATCTACGAAATAATTATGGTTATTTTCAACCGAAATATCAAATCTTTTCATGGATCTAGTTTTAGGCTTAGGCTTCACAGATAGAACTTCTTGTGGCACAAGTAAATCCTCTTCTATGAGAGTTGAATCTGGCTCCCAGGAATATTTAGGAGAGTATGATGGAAGCTTGTATCTCATTGATTCAGGAACAAACGCTCCAATTCCGTTAAAGAATAATCTAGCATCTTCTCCTGTCCACATTAAAATGCCAGTTGAACTTATGTGAGGACTACCTAAACCCAACTTCATGCAACGTTCTGCTAATCCAATTCGACTTGTCAAAGGCATTGATTTAACACTGATTGTTGCTTTCCCAGCACCCCATTTGTCATGGGAGCCCGAAAGACTTCCATCATCCATGTACCAGATAGAAATACCTTTGGCCTCAATGCCATTAATTAGATTATATGGGATTCTAGCCTTTGTGTATTTGCGACCCTGTAAAGAAGCAAAAGCCATGAGATGATTACTAGATATGGCCATTTCTCCATTTTTATTGGCGTCGATCCATGGACCTTCAGCATTAAGAATATTTCCTTTCCAAAGAAGATATGAAGTCTGTTTAGGTCCGTGTCCTAGCCTTAGACGAGCTTTTGTCTTCTTGGCTACAAGACATCCATCACCTAACAGAGACCCTAAAACAATCTGCCATTGATCTTCGTTGAACTTACGATCGGGAGTGCGTGACATAACATAATCTCCAACACTTAAGTCTTTAGCTCGGGTCTCTCCTTCTGGAGTCATGATAACATGATCATCTGTTACTCCGAAAGAAGATGCCCCGTTGGCATGATCTTTGGATGTCGTTATTTGTAAGAACCCAGGAGTCGTTCCGTTGTCGTGCCAGCCGACAACGCGCTGGGGTTCAATCGACCCAGTGGCCTGGTTGAAGGTTAAAATGTCTAATTCTAATTTCTGATTTACAATCTTCCCGATCTTCTCACTGGTTCCATTTGCTAATCTAACACGAGCATTGTAATTGAAACATCCATAAACAACACCAATTTTGTTTCGTATTTGATTTATAAAGATTGTAGTGGTTTTCGTATTTAAAGCTCCAAGCTTACGCAAACCTTTCGACATCATCTTGGCTTGTGTTCCCATGTTGGCGTCGGTCATATCTCCTTCAACCTCAGCCATAGGAATAAGAGTGGATACTGAGTCGACTACCACGATATCAATTTCGTTTGATTCAGCCAAAGCCAGGGCAATCTCCCAAGCCTCTTCGCCACTGTTGGGTTGTGAAATGAGAAGTTCGTCAGTATCAACGCCAACCATCTTCGCCCATGCTGGGTTCAACGCATGTTCGATGTCAAGAAAGGCACAGACGCCACCTGTTCGTTGAGCTTCAGCCACTGCGTAAAGGGCAAGGGTGGTTTTGGCACTCGATTCGTGCCCGAATATCTCCACGATTCTACCTTTGGGGAACCCCCCTCCAATAGCGTTGTCCACAGTGGCGATACGGGTGGGGTTGAACTCCACGTGCAAGTCAGTTCGTTCGCCAAGTTTAAGGATGGAGTTGCCTCCGTGAGCTTTTCTGATCTCATCGATAGTTATCTTGAGAGTCGCTGATTTCTTTGTTGTAGACAAAATGTTCTCCTATGAGGTCTGATCCTGTTATTCCGGTTTCGAGACCAATTAGCTCAGATAACGGCTTGTGTTCTTTATTCGTTTTCATGTTGTGAAGGATCATCTCTTTGACATGAGACAAAGGTGGTCGCAAGGCAGTATAACCGTGGTCAATGGAAGCCTCCATGTATCCCGTTTCTATAATCCCCGCATCAGCTAAAGCCCTTAGTAAATCCTTGTATACTTTCCAAGTTATTGGACGATTTAAATAGAGATGATAGTGTCCAACGGACTGCGATGGTACGAGTTTGGCTCCAAAGTCCAAGTCAATACAGGGAAAATGAATTGCATTATTGTCTTTCTCAGTTTCTCCGACAGCTAAAGACACGACCAGATTAGGTTCTTCTCCAGATTTTACACAACGTGGATTGCCTTCCGAATACTTATTGTTGGGCACCACGGATTTAAGATTGGGCATGTCTGTGCGAATTCTGGTTTGCCTTGTAGCTCGATCTATAGGTTCCCATTTTTGTTGTGTAACAAATGGTAATGATACCGCTGTCGCACGTTTGCGTTTTGGATTAAATATCGTCACGTCTATCTTTGTATCCCTTTATTAGGAAGGTAAGAGCTACATACTCAGAATGCAAAGCTCTTCCTTCTTCGGTGTAAGGGTTCAGAATATTGTCATCAAGGTTTTCCATCTTGGTTTTGATGTCAATTCTAAGTTCGTGAAGCTCTTCAAGAGTTAGAATGCTGTAGTCAGGGCCATTATCTTCCACGCCATCATCTTCCACATCTTCCAGCCGATCAACGATCGCCGCCCACATATCATCTGGATCTGGATTAGGCGGTTCTACTAAAGACATGTTCTGATCATTTGTTCACCTTCTTAAACAAAGCAATGCTTTGAGCTTGAAGCGCCCGTAACGCGGTCCCAGTTTCCTCCATCGCTGAACCAAGGTGGTCAGAGTACGAAGCAAGCTTGGTCTGAAGAGTCAGGTACTCTTTGTGCAGCGCTTGCGCCTTCTTGACTGTAACACCTTTCTCACTCTCAAGAAGGTCTTTCATCTCCTTCATGAGTCGTCTGGAGGTTGCCATCGAGTCTTCTTCGAAGGCTTTACGCATCATCTCCCGACGCTTGTCATCTCGCACTAAAGGAATGATTCCGAAATAACATCCGAATCCATTTAGCAATGTCTCGATAGCTTCCAGCCTTTGAAGATGTTGAGGAAACACGAAGTATAGCCCACCGTCTGGCTTGGCTGGAATCCCCCCCATGCTATGTTCGATATCATTACGAATCAGTTGCCTGATCTTCACCGGGCCGAGATAACCACCAAGCTCTTTAAAAGCTTTGTGAACCTGATCGACTCGATTTTGAATCTCAATTCGTACCTCATGTGGTACAACCGAAGAAAAATTCTGATTGATTTCAGCTTTCCTAATGTATTGGCGATGACGATCATAAATAAATTCTACGGCCTTGTCATAATGCAGAACGTGATCTTCAGCATCCAATTCCTCGATGGTGATGTTGCGGTACACATCATCCTCGTCGTGGCCTGCACTGCGAGGCATAAATCTCCATACGCGACCACCAATCTTGACTTGTTTTCCCCGAACACTGGCGACGGCTCGCTTGAAGCCATCAACGTTCCGAGGGGGTGTCGGGGTCAAGTCTTCGATGACCGTTCCCTTAATCCCTTCCATCCATTCACTCAGACTCACATTGAAATCCGAGGGGATATGACTGGTGCAGAGACTGCCCAACCACATGTCCGTATCTTCGTACCTTGCTCGCAGATCTGCTGCGATTTCATGTACCAAGTTTCCTGTGTTTCCCATTTGTTTCTCCTTTTGTTGGTCTAATTTAGATTGTAGCATACATCGCTAGTTCGATCAAGGACCCTTTCAGCAGCTCCCTTCGATTTCTTGAATTCACCAAAGGGGTATTTTGACATCTGGGTTTGCGTAATTAAATCTGACCGAACATTGATTTGATGTCCCCAGACGATGCAAAATCTGAGATCTGGTAGATGTGGTCACAGATGCTGGTCAGAGGCTCTTGAGGTTCGCCTCCTGCCGACCATGACCCTACATCAATTAAAATTCCGAACACTGTAAATCCGAGTCGTTGTTTTTCATCAGTAAATTCTTTCAACCATTGATTGCTTACTCCGGCATATCCATCTGTAATAAATACGATATCTCCATCCACAGCCTTGAATCGATCGTACTGTTCACGTAGTACATCAAGAGCCGCTGATAAAGGTGTTACGAAATCAGTGCCACTGGCATGAAAGCTGGTTTCCGCAAAATCAATTACCCCATCAAGATAATTGAATTTCTCTGTATGTCCAGTTCGAGATTCTTTTGTGGTCACAATGCCTTCATTTGATTTACGAAAGTCGAATTCTTTGATCTCGCCTGTGCCCCCAAAGTGGATTGCGTAAAACTCCCGTTTTTGGGCTTTCGCAATTCTTAGACCGGTAAGGCTAATCGCTTTCGCCCATTGTTCAGGTTCGCCTATCATAGAACCAGAACCATCTTCACATGAGATGATTCCGCCTTTAGCAACTTTCTCGGTGCCTCTCATCTTATATTGGGGCAACCTGCCCTTTATGAATTTGTTTAGAAAGTCCAAACGCAATGGAGAATCTTTATGGAGTCTCGCTAAATATGAAGGCAGTACACGTTTAATGTCTCGCCCCAATTCAAGATCGTAAACCTCTTCTCGGGCGAAACTAGTTTTACGCTTTTGTTCAGCAAAGTAAGCACGTTCAAATCGCCCCATCAACTCAAAGACCCTCTTCAGATAATCATTATCCAGCATGGCTGCGATTTCTAGTCGCCGTTCAATCGATATTTTCTTGAGTCCGTTTGCGTCCAGACCCCAGGTGTTGCAGGCTGATTCAAGAGCAGAGGCTTCGGTTACGGCTTCTTTGAGACCCTGTTGCATGGCTGAAAGAGCACCAGGGAGAGTATTGCTCAAAGAATCATCAATTTCTTCGGCTACCCCTTTCATTTCATCTTCCAGGCGTTTCATTTGTTCTTCAATTTTGTTTTTCTGGTCTTGGAGATCACTGCTTTTACCTCCATTACCTTCACCTTCACCATCTTCCTTGCCACCATCTTCCTTGCCATCGCCAGAACCGGGTATTAAGACGGTCACACCATCTTCACCATCTTCACCATCTTCAATTATCTGTTGAAGCTCCAGAAGCATCTCAAGATATTCTTTCATCATCTCTTGAAGCTCTTTGGCTTTGTCGCGTTCAACATCTAGTCGATCCATTATCTCTTCCAGCTTTGGCTCCATGCTCACAGCAGCCAAACCAGCAGCGACAATATCTGCCATCGAATACTGATGAAGATTCTCCCAGTCGACAAGTTTTAGAACTTCACCGAACAAAATGTGATTAATCATATGGCTGGTCGCCATATCTTTACTATCAACTTGTTCCGGTACGGCTTTGAATAACGAGTAGAAAAGATCTCCAAAAGCTTCGTAACCGGTGTCAGGTGCAAAATCAACTAGCTCTTGTCTGGCTGATTCGAACTCTCGCATCTCATTTGCAATTTTATCATGATACGCCTTGTCGTACTGATCGTTCTCTATTGAGAATAACTCTTCTTTGAGTTCAGTCTTGCGAGGATTATCAAGAAAATCTGACAAGAAGTCTTTCGCTCTATATCTTTCAATCGCCATCGGACGACTCCAATAGTTCGATGATACGGTCAAGCTGCCCAGAAATCAGAGCCAGCCCCATTACTGTCGTTCTTGTATCATTAGATTCGCGATCATTGGCCTGAGTGATGGCAAAATTCCAATGAAATACTTCAGGACGTTCAACCATCGGACGGCTCCCGACAACGATTCTCGTTGATTCCATCAAATGCCTCCTTCGGCCATTTTGATTACTTCTGGATCATCCACGCCGAATCCATGCTTGTAAAGAGTTTTCACTGCTTTGCTATGCAACTTCATGAATTCTTCGATCACAAGCAGAGTGGAAATGTCATCCTCTCCGGCCTTGGTTTTGAGATCAACCATGCCTCGCTTTTCCTGAATCATTTTGTCATAAGTCTCCACAGCCAAACCGTACTTCTGTTCATCGGTCAGATGCTTGGAGATATCCTCTTCCAATTTAGTTACCAGTTCGTGGAGAGCATTTAGTCGATCGCTTGCCTCACGTTCCAGAGGATCGGCCAAAGCCGTCACCAAGGTATGGACTTCTTTACGATCCTCGATTCGATCCCAAAGCATGTCCCTGAGTGGACGAGTGTCATTCACTGTTGCAGTCCCGCGCCCGTTGAGCCATGCTTCCGCTCTAATGATGTCACGAGTATCATTCCAACGACGATCGGTCACATGAAATTCGTGTTCAGTTAATTCTTGCTTGAGGTTAACTAATGCTTGCCCCACCCCAACCGGAATTACAATCTGCATTGTTTCGTCATGAGCCTGAATGAGGTCATCCAAAGTGATGACTGGATCGACATCCTCCATAGGAGGGGCCATCCACATTTTTAGAAAGTTCGAGGCATCCTGAATTGGAAAGATTTGACGCCGAATGTGTAGACGATCCCAGAGCGCTTCAAGTTCTTCACTTTCAAGCAAAGTGTTCGCCGCCATAAACATTGTCTTCAAAGGAATCGGCTTAATTCCTTCTTCGTCATCAAACTCACGTTCGTTCATTGCCGTAAGCAATGCGTTCAACACTGAACTGTTCGCTCTAGGACCTTCATCCAAGAAAGCAAAGTGTGCCACTGGCAAACGATTGTGAGTACGACGACGCAATTTTCCTTTTTCATTCAGAAGTTCGAGATCTGGTGGACCAAAAATCTCATCATCAATAGTAAAGGCAGTCATCAGCCTCTTAAAGTAATCCTGTTCTTCCAGTCCACCAATTCGAGCCAGAATTCGCTTTACCAGCAAACTCTTACCCGTGCCCGGTTCCCCGATCATAAAGAGATGTTTCTGAGCAATCATTGTACGAATGCACGTTCTAATCAAGTCATCTCGTTCTACGAATTCTTCGCAGAGATCTTGAATGACAACGTGAAAAGACTTAACAAGCTTTTCTGTTGGCTCCATGTTTCTCCTATTTCTCCTATGCGTTGGCTTTATCTTCGGTAATCATGCGAAGAACTGTATCGTAATCCGCACCTATATCTTCAAAGGTTTGTCTGGTTAGTAAATCTTTCTCTACCCAAACAGTATTGTCTACCAGTTGATCCATAGTACACCTGTAAGCCTTCTTGTCATCTCTCAGTCTGAGAAAGACTGGCTCGATGAGCCTTCCCGACTTTGAGAATGAACGATAGCGTACTTCTACTACCTGGTCAACTTTCATCTTTTTGATTACTTCATATTCTATCTTGACCTTTCCTATTGAAACAAGAGAAGACCGTGTTTCATCGGTGGTGGATTTTTCGTCGAATATTCGATGACCATCAAGAACTCCAATTTCACAAACTCTACGACCATCGATTGTCTTCTGAATAACTACAGCGTCAACGCTCTTGTAGAATTTGTGTTTGTAGGCCCTGTTCATTACAGAGTGTGCCGTCTCTCCTGTTACAGGACGAAAGACAACTCCTTCGGCTCCACCCTCACGTAGCCTTAATATATGAGCGAGTTTCTCAGACGGATCTATCCACGTTATCATGGTAAAGATATTTGAGAAACCCATTGCATCCACAAGCATTCGCATTGCCATTAGTCTGGCAGCATAATTCTTGCCTCTGACACTTGGATCAGGCCCATTAACCAAGTCGAAGATATGATATTGCTTGTCCTTTATCTCGCCGTCGATTGTCCACGGAGCAGCAGGAAGCTTCTCTGCAAAGGGTATTAAAAATTCAGGTATTTCGATTTCATCCTGGGCTTTGTTGAAGGCTTGTAGTTTGGCCTTATTTTTGACCAGGATTAATCGACGTCCATCAATCTTCTGCTGCATGCCCATATGAGGGTCAGAGAGAAATTTGAGAACCTGAAGTCCTGTTGCAATCTTTATCTTTGTAGTGATAGGCAGAACGTATTGAGGGTCACTCTTCTTGTTCATCTTTCAACCAATCCTCTATCTCTTTCTTGGTTTGTTCACGAGCATCTTCGCTCCGTTGCCTAAGCTGTTCCAACAGAGGATTGGCTTCAGTTTCCACATTGTCTTTTTCGATGAGGGTTGGGACTCCTTCATCATCCATCGGACCCAGCTCAAGTGACTTCATTATGTTGTCAAACTCTGCTGATGTTGCATCAACTTCACGTTCGGCTTCTGTTTTTACAGCATCAGCCTCGATAGAGAAGAAAATATTAACAACGTCACCAGCTCCATCTTCGGGAACAAAGTTGATGTTTAGTATTGATAATTCAAGCTTCTCTGCGATTTCCTTGATTCGTTTGGTCAGGAGTCGCATTGCTTCAAATGGATTGTCAGTCATGATTTTCTTTCGGCTGTGAGATCCTACACCCAGAGTGCATACTACACAAGCATGTCCCGCATGCACCCTGGGTAGGTATGGTAGGACCCTCAGCAATCACATGGCATCCACGGCAGCTGAGAACGTAGCGAGAAGATCATCATCATCCTGTTCGTCAGGCTTGGTCAGAAGAGCCTCTGTCATTTCTTCGCCGACTTTCATGGCTTCTGCAACCCTGATACGGTCGATACTGTTATCGGCCAACTGTTCAACGTTGAAGTCTTTGGCAATCTTTTTGACGAGTTTGGCCATCACTGTTTTTTGTTCCTTAGTGATGTTGGGTTTACGAACTTCATGATCCTCTAAGAAATTCGTATACGTCATAGGAACAAGAACCAAATGTCCTCGCCAGGTTGTCAGTCTGAAGATATGTTCCTTACTCCGTCCGACCACAGCTGAACCAATCAAAATGTTTTTACCGGCGGCAGCAGAGCAAAGCATTTCATAAACCAATTGCTCTGCTGGTGATGCTGGAATCAATCTACGATCCTTTGTGATCATCGGAGAGAAGATGAAACTTTTTGTCGCAGGATCAGGCCACAGATTCTCTGTAGCGAACTTGGATGGAGAATAGACCTTGATGTCCATTATTCCTTTATCCAATTCCGATTCCTTGGCCGCATTCACAGCGTCAACGTTGACTCGAACGCAATTACCATCGTCGTCCATGATGCCTTTGCCTAATTCGTCCTGCTGAAAGATTTTACCGGTGTCATCAGTCCAAACCATTCTCGCCAACTGGTCGTTGGGAGTTAAGCGTTTGTAACTACCGCCACCTTTGCCATCATTCTTTCGTGATCTTTGTATTGGCAACAAACGACCGTGCGTTCCAAATCCTCCAATGAAGATTTTGAAACTGGAATTGGCTGCCCTTATCTTTTTATCACCCATTGTTCCTCCTATGAAAACTCATCTGAGTTTATAGTTTTGATTAAAGCTACATATATTTTGATTCGCGTTAATCCTCCAATACCAAATCCATTGTACGGGCATACCCATCGCCAGTCAATGTTCTACCTCTGGCCGTCCATTCAACCCAACCGCGCTCGACAAATAACATTTCTACGTCTTTGAGCATGGATGAATTCAATTGAAGAATGACAGCCATATTAGCTGCTCCCATTCTTCCACCGTTTTTATGGAGGGCAGTCAGGTATTTGACTTGCAATTCGGTCAGGCCATCTTCGGTCACGTCACACAATGCCAATACCTGTTCAACAGAACTTTGATTGCCTAGGTCTCGCAACGTTAAAACAAGCCTGCTGATATTTCTAGGCACTCCGGCAGCGGCAGAAGCGAAAGCTTTAGCGTACTGATTTCGTTCCTCTTTGGATTTGAATTCAAGCTCTTTTGCCGTTTGAAGCATTCCAACCGCAATTTTTGTCATTTCCTGATCAGTGTACGGTTGAAATTCAGGACGAATCATAAAACGATCCAGCACTGCCTTTTCAATACTTTCTCGTTCGGTAGTTGCCGCAATTATCGTGAGGCGACGATTCTCAATTTTGGTTCCTTCTTTCGTATGGATAAACCCATCCTCCAAGAAAGTCAGCCATTCTTCTTGTTGACTCTTCGAGAAACGATGAAATTCATCAATGAAAAGCACACCTCTATTTCCAGCGACTGCCTTTACTAAAGCCATGCCATCAAAAGGCGCACACGTTGAAAGAAAATGCCTATTCCCTTTCTTTGCTATCAAAGAGGCAAACGTTGTTTTTCCACAGCCAGAAGGACCATGTAGAAACACATGGTCTAACCTTTCTGCCCTTCTATTTTGGGCCGATTCAATGTTGAGCGAAATTCGCTTTTTCATTTTGTCTTGACCTATGTAGCCTCTCCAACTATCAACTCTGAAAATGTCTGTTGTTGTCAATTTCAATCTCCTGTCGAATCTAGATTATCTCTTAGATCCATAATGCACATCAGGACTAAATCCATTCTTTCCATAGGTTTATCGTCTTCATTTATGAATTTGGAAAGATAGGGGAGATAGTCATTCTGAATGCTGCACAATAAAGCATCCATCAGATCACCTCCATCTGCCAATTTTATGACTTCAAGATAATCTGCATTTAGCTTTTCCACCATTTCGTGAATGTCATCCAATTATTTCTCTTTTCTACATGGATCGCACAATGTCGAATACCATCCATTAATAGACTCTGTGGTTCCTGAGACGCCACAAACTTGACATGTTCGATATGACTTTGCCTCAGCAATCTCTATTAGAGATCTTGCTTCTCCTTCCCGTGGTTGAATATTGCAGTAAAATCGCAATCCACCAAACTTCTCCTTAATCTGTTGAACTGTGTAATCAGGATCGATTCTGATAAGTTCAACGTGGAGTTCGGAAACGAGATTATCCCATCCAGGAGGCGTAGATAAACCATCCCATCCAGGAGTGGTTCTTGATTGAATATCTTTTTCGATTACTTTGTCCATTTCTCATTTCCTTTTCGGAGTCGGGTTATACGAGTAAAGGCTCGTCCTTTCGGAGCGAGCCTTTACTCGAATTGCTTTTAGGGTTTTCAGGCAGTCTGAAAGACCTCTGGTGGCTTGCCACGACCATTCCGGTCCTTGTCAGTGCCCAAGCTGATAACACCTTCGGACTTGACAAGATCCTTCACAACCTTGGCAACGGTGGCAACACTGGCTCCACTGGTTTCCGCAAGTTCAGACACGGTGAAGGTACCGGTCTTGGGAATCGATGCAGCAATGGTATCACGAGATACCCGAGTGCGATTGCCAACTGATCGACCGAATTCGAATCCGGCCTCTTTGAGAATACTGCGAGGAATGCCGTGGACTTGCTCAAAGGCCAGTCCGTCGAAACCGTAGTGTCCAGCAACCACAGGGGCAGAGGTAATGAAATTCTCGGTAATACCGGGACCATCAACCTGCTGAGCGGCGACCAGATCAACATGCAGTTTCATCTGTTGTACCGGGTCGGTAGCCGCATCCAAGGCTTTCTGTGCCTTGGCCACCAATTTCTCATCAGCGGTCAATTCACCTGCCCGCCACTGAATGAAAATTCGCACATTCTCTTCGGCTTCCTGGACATTTTTCGGTGCAGTTTTGGTACTCATTTGTATTGCTCTCCTTGTTTGGTTTGTTTTCCACTCGTGAGAATCACGAATGGTGTTTTGCATTGCTTCTTGACTCTAGAGTAGTACATTTTCGACTCTTGTGTCAAGGATAGATGAGAATTCTTTTGAAATCCTCACCTAACACTTTAGACGACCACTTGCATGTTTGTCTGCATGTTTGTCTGCATGCTCAGCGCCGCCACAGCGATGTGAGATTGGTAGTAGTTGGTGGGGTCGTACCTAAGTGTACCTTTGGGAGACAGTAATCCCAATTTTGTTCCACTTTTAAACAACCACTCGTCGGTCTTGTCTGCTTGTGCCACCAACGGATGTCGTACAGCATCAGGGTAGTCCACAACCATTACTACTCGTTCTCCCATGTTCAGGAGGTTCGCGATATCGACCACATCGTCTCTCTCGGGCCAAACTGACCTTGAGAGGACGTAGTTGTCGAATTCTGGCTGCGGACGTTCTCTGACGTTCGCCTTGGTGTAATCAGCGAACATCAAATCTCGATTCATCCAGACTCCGTCGAATATTCGTTCCCAAGGAATATCTGATGTGCCATTCATGCGAACCCATGCTCCATTTGGTCCGTATTTAGTCACTGTTCGTTCTAGATCGTGCCGGAGCAACCGTAAGAACACGTCAGGATGTTCTAGAAGCAATAAAGTGCGTGCATATCGTCCCTGATTGACGTTGGGTTGTGCTCCACGTCCTGAAGTCACCAGACAATGCTTACGGCATCCTTTGCAGGACCAAGGACATATGTTGATGCCTCCAGCTAACATATGAGGCAAAAGATAGAGCATAAATTCGGGAAGCTTGCTCTTTCTAGACTTTGCCGATGCACCGGGCTTTGAAAGCAACCACTGAGGGGTCTGAGGCCCACCAATTTTTGCCCAGACATTTTGAGCATGTTTGATTGGAATCTTAGCGATATCATCTAAGTTAAAGTCGCTGTATAGATCAACGATTGCATTATGTTTGCGGATTGTTACAGTAGTCAATTCGACCTCCTTTCTTAAATCGAACGTGAACACAGTCACTACATATGCCCAAAATTTCAAACTTTATGTGGAGAATGCGTGATGAAGCGCCGCCGAACCGAAAACCAACGAACTTAGATTCGTCGAATATTCAACGAACCCTAGAAACACACATCGCAGGTGCAATGCTTGCGTCTGCCAGACTTGCAAAATAAAGAGGGCAGATGACGAGGCTTAAAGTTCTCGGGACGTTGACAGATTGGACAGTCTGGATAGTTACCTCGGTCAGCGTCCGCGCTTTGAGTGAACGGTTTTTGGTTTGTCATAGTTCTCCTTTAGGTAATAAACGACCTCACGCAAATATCTGTTCGGCCATTGCCGCGCTGCTGGTCGTCGGTAACGCTCTGCTACGTATTGGGTGTCTTCGGTTTCTTCACACCACGGGGGCCAATCCGGGGCGTCGCCAATTCCACCGTTGCAGAGGATCATGTCATCCACAACTGGTTTGCCGTCGAGTCGCCATATCCACCATTCGTCTGTGAGTGGAGACTTGCGGTGGGTTACAGTTGCGGCACTCATGTGACGAAACCGTCGAATATTCGATAGACATGCAAATTGATTTTCAAATCTGTTCCCTGACGTATACTTTCATTCGATGCAGCACTGGCGCCCCAGCTTCTTCGTCGGGGTGTTCGTATATTCGGACCTCGAATGCTGCACCATCATCGCTTAAATGTATGTCGTCAAAAAACTTAATCGCCTGTTCGAACAACTGACATCCGACAGCGGCTTCACGACGCCCTATAGCGATCGATCCACCAACCCGAAAGTTCTCTTTCGCTTCAAGCATTCGAAGTTCTTTCTGTTGACGACTCATCATCTCTGAAAGTTCCATCAATTGTTTCGCTTTCATCGTTGACAACACTTCTGATTCAATCACAATTGCTCCTTGTCTAGTAGGTTTTTCAGATTCCCAAACTCAGCCTTCGCTTGCACCAAATGCGAATGCCAGAATTCAGAGTCCCCCACAATCCCAAGATCTGGTGCATCAATCAGGCTATCAAAGAGAAACTCGCCCATACCTTCGATTGCATTTGCTACCATTTCGGCGTCCCATTCTTTTAAATTCCCGAGTGTTTCGCAAACTCTTTCTTCAGTGTCTTGTTGTGATTCTCTATACCTCATCAAGCCAACACAACCTTTTCTATTCCGGTTTCATTTTCGACCAGCCAACTCCACACACATTGAGGTTCTTTTAAAATCATTTCTTTGACTCGTTCGGCAGCGTCTTGAGGGTCTTTCCCATCAATGTCTATTGCAAATGTAACCATGTATTCAGGCATGATTACCAGCTTGACTGGTAGTGATAGGTGGTCCAGTAGTCATCATCTGGTTTTGGTTCATTGAACAAATCATTCAACATGTCTCGCGTGTATTCCAGTCCATCGAGATACCATTCGTCAATGTCATAAGAACCAAAGAAGAATCCAGATTGTGGTGACAGTAGTTCCTCAGCTAAAGAATTATTTTCCAAAACTCTTTCGCAAAGAGATTTCAATTCCTTCAACTGTTCTAATCTTACATCAGCGCGCTGGCATTCATCAACTCCACCCTGTATTTCACGCACAAACCAGCCGTGAATAGCATTGGCTTTACGCCAATATGCGATCTCTTCGGTAATAGTAATTATTCGTGAGGGAATTATGTGAGCATCATCAATACCGGTGATTCCAACCCTTTGTCGAAGAGAAGTCTCCTCGTCTCTCTTGGGATAATTACTCAGATAAGTCTCTCGTTGCAGATGCATGTCCAAGCCCATTTTATTCTTCCTCTCCTGTGTTTTCCCATGTGTTTAGCAGTTTCTCCACTTCATTCTCTGACAACTTAATTAGATCTTTCAGGTTCACAGCGTCAATCAAAGATACCCCGTAATACTTGGCGTTATCATCTGATGTCAAAGCAGCGTATCGCCCCGGTGCGTGAGGGTCTACGTTGAATCCTTTATACACCTCAAATGTCAAGGCATCCAAATTAAAGATGTATGCCCATTCGCAAAATAGAGAATCAAGCAAAAATCCCTGACTATCAATCATATGATCCAATTCACCTTTAATGTAAGGTTCCAGGCTCCCCTGTGTGTCACGCAATAATGAATACCATTCTTCCGGCTGTCCAGTACTAACGCCGTTGTCAAGGAACTTCACATACTTAGACTGCAAGTCTCTAGGCGCACTTTCATTTCCATCCACCAATTCAATTCGTTGCGCTGCACCGGCCAACTGTTCAGCATCAAATGTGCGTCCAGTGTTTACCATTTTCATCCCTAACGATGTCGGATAGCTGTCCCAGTGGTTGTACGTTACCTTGTCTTCGTCTTCAATTCGAAAACCAATTACGCCTCTAGTTCCCATTGTTGTTCTCCTTTGTGTATTGGCTATCAGGAAAATGTTTGATTGTACTTATATGTAGCCAGTCAATTATTTCTTCTGCTGTTTCTACAGTGGTTGATGCCGAAAATCCATTCATATGATCGCCAAGCTTGACGTCAAAGCCTCCATCCCAAAAGGTCTGAATGGAGAAATTGATTTCCGAATCGTATAGGTTTTGCAGAATCTTCATCTGGGTCATAGTTTCCAGTTCTTCGACGCGGTCGCATAGCGACCATCGCCGGTCGTAGTCCATCGGACAGGTTCGCTCGCCGCAGATACGACAATACTCTTGTTCTGGTTGGCTAGACGTCATTACTCTCCTCCTTAAACATTTTGTCCCAACATCTCGGATGGGTTCCACTGATCATTATCTCACGGATATCCGCATCGGCCTGAGGCCAAACAGTTTGGATATACTCGCCGGACTGCCAACGATTAAAGTCTGAGAGATCTACGGACACAACACTGTTGTCGCCACAGTACACACATTGAAGTGTCTCAAAATGCTTTACCGATGTCGACGACGTTAAATCAATCTTTATTTTCATGATTTCTCCTTTGTCTAGTCTTGCATTCTAGTCTTGCGTTCTAACCTTGCGTTCTAACCTTGCGTTCTAACCTTGCGTTCTGCTCTTATCGGTCGCCGCTCCAATTCGCTAGTTCCTCCCCATATGCCAAACTTTTCTCCTATTCCATAGAAGAAGGCATATTCCAAACATTCATCTTTAACAGGGCATTTTTTACAGAAATCTTTTGCTATCCTAACACTCCCTCCCCTAGTTGGATAGAATAGACTAACACGTGCTTTGGTTTCCTTAGGGGTTTCGTTCTTCTTCCCTCTACAAAGTGCTTGCAACATCCATTTTGGTCGAATTATGTCGAAGTCCAACATTAATCTATTATCTCTCCTCTTGTTATCTGTTTGACGAATGGCCACACATCTGCACCCTTAATCTTGAGAGCAACAGTCAACAAGTCATCAAACTTTGCATTCATGAAGTTGTCATAAGTCTGACCCGGAAATTTCCCATGAGTTATCAACACTGATACGTTTTCAAGTCCTAAATTTTCGAATGCCTTTTGCAAAGCATCGAAAAGGTTCTCTGAAGTGTCCGAGTTTCGAATCGAATCACTTTTCAAACGTTCCAAAGCTTTACGTTTGCGACTATCAGCCTCTGCTTGTTTATTCTCTCTCAAGGAAGAGAGCGTAGTTTCAGCCTCAATAAATCTAGCTATGCAGCCTGCTGGCATCATTTCAGGATCTACTTCAACATCGATAAAAGCAGTGAAGTCTTCGTTCGGCTCTACCTTTTGAACCTCAAAATAGTTGATGGATTTTCTACTATAACCGCCATCTTGTTTTTGTTGAAGGCCAGTTAGTTTTCCATACTTTTTAAGCGCGTACCGGGAGACAAAACTGGTCCACATTATCAACTGCCCAGGGTGGGCTTTCTTGATATCTAACGCTTTCATTCTTCTTTCATCTCCTTTTGTTGTCGATCACCCTCGGCGCTCATTGAATACTCAATGAGACATTCTGAACACCAATAGGGCTGTCTCTTTCGGTTATATCCTGCTGGTGCATGTTCAGGACAAAGCTGTTCGACCTTGTTCATCTTTTGATTTCGATTTCGAATACTTCAAGAAGTATGCCATCAATCATGGCATAAACACGTCGTAGTCGTCGTGACTGTTGCGCACAAAGTAGAACCCCGCTGTGTCCAGTTCATGAGCATACGATTCCCAGTCGATGTAATTTTCAAGCACAGTACCTTTGATTTGATCTACAAAGCCTGATTGGTCTGCCCATTCTTGTGCAAAGTCAGCAGGACTGGTGAAACTGCCACTGTACTGTTCCCGAAAAGCCTCTTCCATACAGTCAAGATCAATGCCTGATCCATCACAGTCGTTGTACCAAGTTGCAAAGGCTTGACCATGAGACTTTATCAATCCAGCGATTACACATAGAATGCTGAATTGTTCGGACTCACCAATCTTGATTTCCCCAAAACCTTCATAGTCATGGATGGCCCATTCTTCTGCTTTCTCTCCATACCTGTTGGCATAAGGACTAGACTCCAGCATGGCTTCAACCTGTGCCCATACTTCATCTATGTCCTCTGTCATGTCAATCCACTCGCCATGCAGAATGCCACCGTTATAGTCGGTTAGACTCGTTACGTAAATGCGTGGTTCTGTCAACATGTTTCTCCTTTGTATCCTGTTTCTGTCTTGATTACTTCTGCACATTCGTCCAGTGCATCTTCGAGCCTGTCCCAAAAGAGATAATCTACGTTCTCAATCAGTTGGATTATTCTTTTTAGCTTCTTGTCCACTCTTGGATTTTCGGTAAAAGACAAAGCCTCCAAAGGAATCTGGATTTGACCCATTTTATACTCCTAGTTGCAAAGGCAACTGCGCCTGTGCATTCTCGGATTCAATCCTGTTTTCCTTCTGTTTCTCGTGGAAGTTTAGGATTGATTTGCCTTCTTGTTTGGCGTATTCGTAGCCAAAGAATCCCCAGCATGAATCAATTTCTTCGCCACCATCTTCAATGACATAGCCCCACACATCGCCCTGGAGATACTGGTCGTACTCATTAATCTCAGCAACGAGACATTCTTTGGCTTTTTCTTTGATTTCAGTCAAGTCATCCGTCTCGCTCATCGAATATTCAACCATGAGTGTTTCCTTAGTCACATAGATGAGACCAACACAACCCCAGTCCCAACCATGAGAATCAAATGCCTGAAATGAAACTGAACTGGTTGACATTGAGAGCCCACTGTGATCAAAGAGAAATAGTGGCAAGATTACAGCCGCATCTATAGCCTCAATAATTTCCTCGGCGTTCTCATATTCTCCTGCTTCTATCTGTTTGTCACCCAGGTCATATCTCGAATGCCAACACACCATCGTGCCCAGGTGGTCGTAATCGGTTCGAGGGTTCAATGGGTCGTCGTCTTCTACAATTTTTAATTCCATTATTTCTTCCTCTCTGGGTCAGGCCACAGCAATATCATTAGAATCATGATTCCCATGTCAATGAGAAAGATTGTTATGGCGTTCATCGTTCCAATCCTTTCCATGAACGTTTTTCTACCTTACGTCTGCGTTTTCGTTCTGTTCTTCGCCATCGCCCAGCTCGCCCAGATGTCATTAAACCACTTGAGCGAGATGAATTTCTTGATATTGAATCACGATTTGCGAATCGCATCTGACAAATCCTCTCCTGTTAGATCGGTCCACACCTCAGACGTGTAGTCATAGATATCAGCTCCGATGTAGATGTTGCCAGCATCGGTAGCAATAGCTACAACATCATCAGTTATGTAAGCCGAACGAGTAATCATCTCTACCGGTTTCGGAAGATTGCATATTTCCTGATTAGCATTGTACCGTCTCTGCGCTGCTGCTTGTACCGGGTCACTCATGTCAATACGTGGATCTTTCCAAGTCATTATTCTTCCTTTCAGGGCAACCACGGGTGGTGTGCCCATATGTATGTGATGATTTGACCTATCTTGATGGCGACCATGAAGCAAAGAAAATACACAAACACCATTCCCCACAATCCACCTCCGCCACCAACGTCAAACTGCCCTTCTGGATTGTTGCTTACGTTGGTCGTCATAGTTCTTGACCCGTTGATAGATCTTTAAATATCTCACTAACGTCTTGCACTTCCCATGTCTTTGTAGGCAAACCGGCATCCAAAAGGTCAATATCGATTACAACTTCGGATTCCCCTCGATTATCAAACCTGCCTAGTATAAGATCAGGTCGAATATTCGACGTCCAGTATCCAACCTCGATCCCAGACAGTGCCATGTTCGCGAATCTGATTGCTACGTCAACATCAGTCGTCCAATCAATCCATGGCCCGTTTTTAACAGTGTTGCCAGTATAGATCGTGAGCGATTCGGTCGGTCGTTTTGGCCCGTCAGTAATCCAACCACCTTCGGCGACCTCACGCCAAAGCTGTGCCCAGTCGTCATACTCAATCATCGGACTAGCGCCAAAGGCCAGATTCCATCCGGTATGAGCATGAGGCATTACGTAACGGATTGCTTCGTCCGATATGAGATCACGATGACGAAGAATGAATTGAGGCCAAGCATTAGAGCCCAACGGCGTCATTGCGTTATTGAGTTCTTTTCCAGCGTTGGGCGAATCCATATCAATCAGATCGAACGCTTCAATCACATGCCTGGCACGATTATTGATTCGATCCTCTGGTGATGGACCCATAGACTCGGGCCAGGCAGGAAAATCATCATCATCGCCCAGCATCATGAGGTCGAATACCTCAGCGGCCCAAAGATTATATCGCGTTTCAAGTTTCACGTTTATCTCCTCATATACCAAAAGAACAAACTGAGAGGATAAAGGTTGTGGAGAATGAGTTTGTGTCCATTATTTGATGTCCTTATCCTTCCGCTGAATGTTCTGACCTAAAGTCGCCTACGAGAGAGCGAGAACTATCAAGAATCGCCTGCAATGCGATCTTCAAGGCCATTTCCATACCGAATCTGATGATTGATGATTCTGAACCGTCTGCTTCACGTATGACGAGTCCGTTGCCTCGGTTCAACATCGACCGACGTTCATCTCGCCATTCGACAAGTTCATCTTCGACGGCCATGCGACCCACTTCACGTAGTTCTGGGCTGTTGATTATATCGTTGATGGAGATCAAGTTTCTGACCCTTCACATTCGCCACCAATTTTCGCATCAATATGACACTCACTGTGATCCCCGTAATCATGTTTGCCCAGAATGGCATGACCATTAGGGTCTCCAATTTCACCATGTCCCTGGCAGTAATCAATTACACTGCCACATGCTGGGCAGAGAGATACTATTTCAAAACCGTTGTGTTTAGTCAGCAGTTCATTCAGTTTTGGATACTTGTCAGGTTGAGGATCAGCCTCAAGTAGTTTTATCAACTCATCCCACTGTTCTTCGTTCAATGAAAATGTAATCATTCCCTCTTCGATTCGCTCGGTTTCGTTTGTGGCATTGTATTTATTCTGTGCTACAGCTTGAATCGGATCACTCATGTCGATGCGAGGATCGTTAGTCGTCATTTGCTCTCTCCTGGTACATTGCTATGGCCTCTTCAAAAGTCGCCGGATATTGACCACTCTGACAGAGCCATTCATCTCTCTCGTGATCGAAGATCAACTGCCAAATCACATATTCACCGATGCCATGCACATAGTGGCATAAAGCAACACCGTAGGCGTAGAATCCGGGCTCAGAATCTCTTTGATGGGTATAGTGGATGACTGTGGCATTGATAGTGCCTACGACGTCGCCGAACTTGAGTTGCTCGAATATTCGACCATGAACAATCCCAGCAGTCACTTGCACGCTGGTTGATAGTGGCATTACACATTCTCCCTTGCTTTTGATGGTACGTATTCCTGAATCATTTTAGCGAATTCTGAATTGGAATTGGGTCCAACATTCACTCGTAAACCCTCAAAGTCCTTGAGCATTTCACGAGTAATTTGGAATCCACCGGAAGATGTTGACAACAAAGGACCGACGACTCCTTGCCATGCCAAAACACGGTTGATCGTGGCGTCGTTCATCCCGTCATACGGACAGCCTGTAGCGACAAGCCAGAACGGCAAGCCACCTAGAACGGCCTTTTGCTCCTGGGTGTAGTCGTTGCCAGCCTTGTAGGCTGGAGTCGACGTAGCGTTCCAGTTGAGACTCACTTGACGCTCACGATCACGTCATCCTTGAGGGTCACAGTAGCATACCAATCCCGTTTGTTGTAAGCGTCTGGTCCCACACCAGTGACCTTGCCGGTACCATCGGCGGGATATTCGAACCCAAACATGGATGTCTCCTGGAAGCGGAGTTTCTTGCCGACGGACTCTTTCAAAGCCTTTTTTGTTTTGTAGCTAAGTTGTACCATTTTTAATTTCTCCTTTGTTATTTCGTCGAATATTCAACGAGTTGAGGGACGGGTGAGATTCGACCTCACACCTATTTGGTCCACATCCAAATGCTCTACCATTTAAGCTACCGCCCCATCATCATTAACTAATAGAATAGCACAGGTCAGTCCCTTATGTCAAATTGACCTTAGAGCC
>Ga0114923_10000811_pt1 | contig 22582 bp, 15 predicted proteins | sample SumtaG_FD_89578 | JGI IMG/M metagenome (GOLD analysis project Ga0114923, IMG submission 89578) | Deep subsurface microbial communities from Indian Ocean to uncover new lineages of life (NeLLi) - Sumatra_00157 metaG | ecosystem: Environmental > Aquatic > Marine > Oceanic > Sediment | place: near...
ATCGACCGCTTAGCTGGGCTGCAGCCCAGCTAAGCGAACATAAACCCGGAAAAGTGTTACCCATGTCGCCGGTATAAAGTGTTACCCATCTACCGGTTGACACACCCTGCCGGTCAATTCTCCCCAAAATAATCAATAATCAATACTTGTCCGCCTCCGGCGGAATCAATAATCAATTACAGCCCTGCCAGCCAGTTGTCCGCCACAACTGCAAAGTCTGCCATATTGACTATACCATCGCCAGTATCGGGAGCAATATCAGCAACCGTAGCTCCTCTCTTAAGCCACTGCTCAGTAAATTCTTCCAAATCGGACATACCGTAGGTAACGCCCCAATCATCTGCAAAGATGGCCCAGTCCAAAAAGTCCACAAACCCATCAGGCCACAAGTCTACCGAAAGCTCCTCCAATAACCACTGCTCACACAATACCGCAAGGTCCTCCATCTCTACCCCATCCGGACAGCCAAAATCCCCCAATGAGTATTGCCAGTTCAACTGCGGATATTCCACCCCAAAATTACACAGCCGCCATATATCTTGTATTCCATTGTCCGTTTCATCGACGAAATCCCAACCGGCAGCAAGAAATGTACTTACATCCTGCATCTCCGCCGTTGTCAGGCCCGTCCCACCGGCACTGTTCGGCTCGCCGCTGGTCTGGATGTCCCAGAATGAAGATAATATCGCGCCTTCACTATATCCCACTAATCCGCCGACGTCGCTCGTTCCAGAAACGCTGCCGGTCGAATAGCAGTTGGTAACAGTCCCCTCAGACCTATTCCTTCCCACCAGCCCACCGATATAACTGCCCGTTCCCGAAACGCTGCCGGTCGAGTAGCAGTCGTTGATTGTCCCCAACCAGAGATTCTCTCCCACCAGCCCGCCGACAGCCCAACTTCCCGAAACGCTGCCGCTTGAACGGCAGTTGGTCATTGTTCCGCTACTTGTTCCCGCCAACCCACCGACCCAGTCAACTCCCGAAACGCTTGCCGTAGAATAGCAGTTGGTGATTATAGCACCACCCTCAAATCCAATATAACCCACCAACCCACCGACATGCTGTCTTCCCGAAACGCTGCCGCCTTCGGCATAACACCCCGTTATTGTTGCATCCTCCAACAGTCCAACCAGCGAACCAACTCTACTTCCTGTCCCCGCATTAACATTAGGGTTGAGCAACCCCAAGTCTTTGACCTCTGCACCGTCTCCGGCAACATACACGAAAAGTCCTATGTAGTATTTGCCTGTAATAATGTAGCTGAAATTTGAGATTGTATGACCATTGCCATCAAATACTCCGCTAAATGGGAAACCAGGGGCACCCCCACCACAAGACCCAATGATATTGAAACTTGTTCCCGTATAAGCAGATACGTCAATATTAGCCATGAGTTTGAAGTGCTCGTCCAACTCACAATAAAACAAACCAATGGTATTAAGCTCTTCTGCCGTATAAATAAGATAGGGCTCGCTCTCAGTCCCAGCCCCCGCAACAAAATCAGATAGCTGGGTATCGATCACCTCTCCCAGTGCATTCTCCCACCACAGCCGCGGGTAATCGATGCCTGCGTTGATTGTCCAGACCGAACCACAGCCCCAGTATAGATATATGTTCGCGTCCTTCATTTGGGCCGTCGTCAATCCCGTCCCCTCCGCACTTGTTGTCTGCCCGCTGGTCTGAATATCCCAGAATGAGTTGACAGTTCGATACGAACTGAATCCCACCAGCCCACCGACATTACTGCCTGTTCCCGAGACACTGGCGGTCGAATAACAATTGACAACATCTCGACACTGTCCCACCAGCCCCCCGACCCAACCGGTGCCGGAAACGCTACCGGCCGCATACGAGTTGGAAATTCTACCACCACTTCCTACCAGTCCACCAACCCGTTCATTTCCCGTCACCTCGGCCGAGGAATAGCAGTTAGAGATGTTTCCGCCGTATCCTATCAACCCGCCGACCCTCGAATTGCCCGAAACGCTGCCGGTTGAATAGCAATTAGAGACGCTCCCACTGTAGTAGATAGCTCCCACCAGCCCGCCGACGTATTCGCCTCCAGAGACAATGCTTGACGAATGGCAGTCGGTCATTGTGCCCCAACTATTCGCCACCAGCCCGCCGACGTATTGATCCCCCGAAACACTGCCGCCCTGCGAGTAACAATTGGCCACGGCTCCACCAGCCAGCCAGCCAACCAGCGAACCAACCAATCCTGTTCCGCCATCAACGCCGGGATTAACTAAGCCCACACTCCTTATCTCTCCAGTGGAGTATCCAAAGACCCCTATATCCTCTGTTCCTGTTGAACTGTAGGTGAAGTTCGAAATCGTATGGTCGTTACCGTCAAACACACCCGTGAAACCTGTCGTCCTGTTTCCAATGATATTGAAGCTCGTTCCCGTATAAGCGGAAAGATTAATATCCGCCATCAATTTAAAGTGTGCGTCCAGATAGGCCGAATTGCCCCCGATTGCCTGCATATCCCCCGCCGTCCATATCTGGTAAGGGTCACCCTCGACACCATTGCCATCCCAAGGCTGAGAATAGGCTGGCAAGCTTAAAAAGCAGACGACAACCATTATCAAAACGACAAAACCGCTTCTTCCCCCAATACGCCTTAACAAACTCATCTTCTACCCTCCTTAGGTTAAAGAAATGAGCTTAGGTACGCATCGCTCGATGGACTGTTAATTATAAACCTTCCACCAGCAAGAATCAACTCTTTTTCAGGCCTTTCTTGTTGACTTTTGCTCGAAATCTGGTATAATACCCTCAGTTTGTCAGCAGACAAACGGTAACACGCCAGCAGGCACCGCAAAAAAACCACTAAAAACCTAAAAGGCCGATTACAAATGATTCACCACCTTTTTAGCGAGGAGCTTTTCTCGGATACAAGCCTTAGCCCGTCGGCAGACCGGAGTAATTACAAGCCCCCGCGGCGCCTGAGCGGAGGTAAAATCAATCAAAAAAACACTTTTATGCAAAACAAACCCAATTTATGTGTTTTTTGGGCCGTAAGTGGCGATTGTGAAGAAAAACAAACCCAAACAAACCCAATTCAAACCCAAAACAAAGCCAATTTTGACCTCTCAGCCCCCTATCAAAGCCAATTCAAACCCAATTCAAACCCAAAACAAAGCCAATTTTGACCTCTCAGCCGCCCCCCAAAGCCAAAACAAACCCAATTCAAACCCAATTTCCTGCGGGTCACGCCGTCCAAAATTTACCCGCCATAGCTTCTGCGAAGGCGGGCCGCCTGCTGAATTACGAAATTCAGCAAGGCAAAAAATAATAAATACGAAGTCGAAAAATATTAATATGAACTCATTAACACTCACCAAACGAAAACAAACTCACTAAACAAAAACTCCCTCAAAGAAAGAAAAGGGTCGCTAAACAAAAATACCATGAGAAAGAAAAGATGTGAACTTTGTCAAAAATCGTCGAAAAAACTAAATCCTGTCTTTCAGCAGTTGCTGCAGGCGGTCGAACTGGCCTTTTTTCATATGATAGCTATGCTCGTTATCCGGATACTTTCCGGATTTTACTTCCTGCGAATACTTTTGAAAAGCTTCGATCGTTGCCTCAGCAAGCTGTGTGTAGCCCTTCGCAAATTTTGGTCCTGCCGCCTGTGTCAGGCCAAGTATGTCAGGCCCGATGAGCACATGGGCATCACAGCCTGGGCCGGCGCCACAGCCGATTACGGGTACATTGACACGTTCGGTAATAATCTCAGAAACTTCGGCGGCGGTACCTTCGAGCAGAAGTGAGACGGCGCCTGCGTCAATCATCCGGTCAGCGAGGCTGATAAGCTCGGCGGCCATTTCTGCGGTAGTAGCCTCGGCTTTGAACTTTCCGATTTTTGTAATGCTCTGAGGTCTTATTCCGATATGTGCCATTACAGCCATACCAGCATCGCTTACGGCCTTTATGACATTCAGATGGGCGCTGCCAGCCTCGATTTTTATCATTTGTGCACCGGCTTCAGTTATGAAACGCCCGGCATTACGAACAGCCTCGTTGATGCCAACCTGGTAGGAGAGGAACGGCATGTCAGCAACGAGAAAGACATTGGGCGCGCCGCGTCTTACGGCGGCGGTTATCGTAACCATAAACTCCATAGTGGCAGGCAGGGTCGAATCAAAGCCCAGCATATGCTGGGTGGCCGAATCGCCAACAATTATCATCTGGATATCAGTCTGCGAGAGGAGCTTCGCAGTCGTATAGTCATAACAGCTAACAGCGGCAATTCTGTGTTTTTGCCGCTTTGCCTCAATCAGGTCAGCTATGGTAACTTTGTTGTCCATATTCATCTTTTCCCAGCCAAAAATTAATAAAATAACATCTATTCGGTTAAAATAAGCTAAAAAAATCAGTTTATCAAGCTTAAAATAACGCTGTTTTTGGGTTAAATATGCGTATTTTTAGGGAAAAACTACAAAAAAACCATGTTTTTATCACATAAAACTTGATTTATAGCAACAAAAGTGTAGTTTTTGACAAAAATTGATTAAAGAATTTGTAAGAGGTTTCTCGATTTAAAAAGTAGAAGGGGATGGAGAGCGCATAGATGATTTAGGACCAGTCATTCTATTTGCTCTTCATCACCCTCCTCCGAAGCCAGATTCTGTCGTATTTAGGATCTGGCTTTTTTTATGTGCGTGTTTGTAAGATAGGCAAACATGCCCACATCATGGGTGTCAGACTGGGGGTTTTCCCAAGGTTACATCATAACTTTTCTGATGCCAAACAAGGTGATAATTTTGTTATAATGACTGTTTTGGTTCAACGTTTAAGTTTGTGGAGACCAAGTAAAATCAAGTTTGAAGCAATACTATTTGACCTTGACGGAACGCTGCTGGACACTCTCGCAGACATTGCGAACTCAATGAATGCAGTGCTTAGTGAGTTAGGCTTTGCAACTTATCCGACGGATTCCTACCGTTATTTTGTAGGTGACGGTCTGGAGCATCTTGTTAAGCGTACAGTTCCTCGAAAGCATCTTAATGAAAAGACAATAAACAATTGCTTTGAAGCAGTACGGGAACAATACGGCAGACGATGGGCGGATAATACAAAGCCATATCCAGGCATCCCTGAACTTCTCAGCTCGTTAGAAGAGCGCAACATTTCGAAGGTGGTTCTGTCAAACAAACCTGACGACTTTACCCAGCTTACTATCAAGAAATTTCTCCCTGATTATGATTTTAAAATTGTCCGCGGTCTACGTCCGGGCGATGCTCCAAAGCCAGACCCTGCTATCGCCCTTCAAATCGCCGACGAGCTTGATATACATCCGCACAGATTTGTTTATCTTGGTGATACTAATACGGACATGCAAACGGCCTGTGCCACAGGCATGTTTGGGGTCGGCGTATTGTGGGGGTTTCGTGAGGCGGAGGAGCTAAAGGCCCACGGGGCCGAAGCACTTGTTGGAAATCCGCTTGAGGTCATGAAATTCTTCGAGAAGTAGGAATCTCATTCCCTGATATGCATAAGTGAAACTGGTTTGTTACGAGTGGTCAGAAGTTGTTGAAGTATTCGGGTTTTCCGTCATCGCTGTCGTAGTTTTTTTTGTCCTCAACATCAGCGTCAACTCTAATACGCTCAATCCGTTCGGCCTTTTTAGTGTTAGTGTCGACGGTAACAAGGATGGCGTTGATTCTGACATCGTCTACTGCCAGTTCGAACGGGAAAGGCATTTGCGTTCTGAATGACTTCAAGACAATCTCTGGTTTTCGTCCGAGTACCGAGTCATGGGCGCCGGTCATTCCGACATCGGTGATATAAGCGGTTCCTTTGGGTGTGATTTTCTCATCGGCTGTTACAATATGTGTATGTGTTCCGAAGCAGCAACTGACCCTTCCGTCGAGATGATAACCCATTGCAACCTTTTCACTGGTCGCTTCAGCGTGCATGTCCACAAAAATAATGTCGGCCTTTTGGCTTAACTGTGAGAGGATTTTATCAACGGCATCATAGGGACAATCGGCAGGCTTCATAAAAATGCGTCCTATCAGGTTAACGACAGCTATGGTCGGGCCCTTATCGGTTTTGTACAAGGCAAAGCCCCTTCCAGCAGCACTGGAGGAGAGATTTGCGGGCCTCGTGATGTTGGCGGCGGTTTCAAGTGTCTGTATTATGTCTCTCTTTTTGTACGTGTGGTCGCCCAAGGTAATCAGGTTGACGCCATACCGCAGCAGCTTTTCGTGGATTTGCGGTGTGAGTCCGGAGCCTCCGGCGGCGTTTTCGGCATTTGCAATAACACAGGTGATATCATGCTGCTTTATGAGCGAGCGCAGCTTATCAGCGAGTATTTTTCTGCCGGGCCGGCCGACTATATCACCAATACACAGAATATTTACCTTCATACCTTAATCCATTCAAGCTATGGTCTAAGGCTACTTTGCATACTCGATGCACCGCACCTCTCGAAGCAAAGTTACCTGTATTTCGCCTGGGTAAGCCATTTCGTCTTCAATTTTGCCTGCGATTTCACGAGCAATTTTCATAGCAGCCTCATCATCTACCTGTTCAGCGCTAACGATGACACGGATTTCACGTCCGGCCTGTATTGCGTAGGCATTTTCGACACCCTTGAAACCACTGGCAATTTCCTCAAGTTTTTCAAGGCGTTTGATGTATCTTTCGAGTGTTTCCCTTCTTGCCCCCGGCCTTGAGGCACTGACAGCATCGGCGGCAGCGACAAGGGGAGCATAAGGATTGTTTGCCGGGACGTCGCCGTGATGGGCCTCAACGGAGTTTAAAATAATCGGCGATTCGTTGAATCTTTTCAGGAAATTTGCGCCGATAGTAGCATGGCCGCCTTCTATTTCGTGGTCGATGGCCTTTCCGATATCGTGCAAAAAGCCTGCGCGTCTTGCTATCGAGCCGTCGAGTCCAAGTTCATCAGCCATAATCTGAGTAAGGAAAGCGACCTCGATACTGTGTCGAAGAACGTTCTGTCCAAAACTTGTTCTGAAATTCAATGCTCCAATCAGACTAAGTACTCTGTTGCTCAGACCCCGGATGTTGGCTTCTACTGCGCTGTCTTTTCCAATCTGCAGGACCTTCTGATTGACATCCTTTTTCGTCTGGACAACAAGTTCTTCGATTCTCGAGGGGTGAATTCTGCCATCCTGTATGAGCCTTTCCATTGAAAGCCTGGCGACCTCTCGCCTTACAGGGTTAAATCCACTTACGACAATCATACCGGGTGTATCGTCGACGATAACATCGACGCCAGTGGCCTTTTCAAAGGCGCGAATGTTTCGGCCTTCCCTGCCGATGATTCGGCCTTTCATATCGTCGTTAGGTATTTCGACCGTCGAGACGGAAACCTCACAGGTGTGCTCAGCAGCATACCTTTGAATGGCAGAGCTGATTATCTCGCGACTTTTTTCGTTGGCATTTTCGGTTGCCTCATCGACTTTTCTTTGAATGAGGCTGGACATTTCATGTTCACATTCGTCCTCGAGGCGTTTAAGCAGAAGGTTTTTCGCCTCTTCGATGTCCATGGCGGTTATTTTAAGCAGTTGGTTTTTCTGCTGGGCCATCAAAGTTGAAAGCTGTTTTTCTTTGTTCGTGATATTATGCATTCTTCTTTCAACCTCTTTGCCCTGTTTTTTGAATTCTCTTTCCTGCTGCTGGAGCGTTTGGGCCTGTCTGTCGAGCGTGTCCTCGCGTTTGTTAAACCTTAATTCTGCTTCGTGCAGTCCAGTACGCGTTTTGTTGACTTCGGCAGCAAATTGCTCCTTCTTTTTTATATTCTCAGCGGCAGCATCAAGCTGAGCGGATTTAATTATGTTTTCCGCCTCTTTTTTCGCACCCTGAATCTGTCTTTTTATGTTCTGCTCAAAGGTTTTAGACCTTGCTTTTGCTATGATCTGAGTGAGAATGAGGGTGAGGCCGATCCCAAGACCAAAACAGACAATCGAGATTGTCGCTGGATGAAGGATAAACTCCGGCATCATCAATATGGCATCCATAATTCCTACCTTTCCCTTGCAAATACTACAAAGTTAAATTATCACCACAGAACGAATACGGATTGCAGGAATCACCCACGGGTAAGCCACAAAGAAATGAATGTGAATACCGAAATCTTTTTCTGGCGGGATTTATATCAACTCAAATTTGCCTTACAGGACAGTCTTAAACAAAGACATTTCTGCATGAGCGAGTATTTAATAACCGCCCTATTTTGTAAATTATGCTCACTTCCGGTATTTGCCGGTCGGCATGCAAATTTCATTTGCCCAAGATTTCGTTTCACTCTAAATTCGCTTTCCCGGCGTTCTGCCCACCAAACGGGCTTTTTTTATAGAACGCCAAGTGTTTCTCTGTAACTTAACTATTGTCCGGATAAGGTGTTATTCCTTTTCCGGCCCCGTGGGATTGCGATTGGAAATCAAGTCAGAGGTGCAAAAACGTGACAATCCACAATCCTTTTCGTCTTAGTACACTAACATTATAATATAGTGTTGAGTGTACCTGGTCAAGATTTTTTGTCGGCGAAATCAATGAAATAGAGAAGAAAATATTGCAAAAATCGGAAAAAATTGGGGAAAAACCTGCAAAATCAGGCAAAAACTGTTTTTTCGCAGGGAAAAAACAAAAAATTTGACTTTTTATTTCCCAGTTATTAAGTGGGGTATAGCGTTTTTAGCAAAGGTGTTTCACGGCCGCAGAAAAACACTTTCAGCATCCTGATTAATACTGTAAAATAGAGGATGTGAAGTCTGCGGATACAGGGCAACAACTCTATTCTCGGAGTAAAGAAGCATGATTCCATGCACAGTGGACGCTTCGTTCGAGCATCGGCCGGTAACGAACTGGTTAGCTTTTGTGGTGCTGATTCTCGGGTTTATACTTAAGGTGAAACTGCCAGCATATACCGAAGCGCTCGTTCTCGACGGCTGGAGTTTAGGAGGACTTTTCGGTCACATCTGGGTACACGCGAATATCGTTCAATTAATCGCTGTCCTGCTATTTATCTGGATATTCGGCAATGGAGTGTGCGGGAAGATAGGTAATATAGTTTACATTTTGGTATTTTTTCTTCTGGGTCTTTCTGGGGGTATGATTCATCTTCTTATCAGCGACACTCCGGCGATGGGAGCGAGCGTAGTGCTTAGCGGTCTTGTGGGTATGTACCTTATGTTCCTGCCGGAGAATTCGATAAACTGTTTTTTTCTGCTTCCTCGGCCAGTGATGCTGGGAGTTTCAAGTTACTTCGTTATATTCATGTGGTTTTTTGTAGATGTATTCAGGGCTGCAATTGGTGTAGAGTGCCCAACGTATTATGCTCATGCTTGGGGCTTTGGGGTAGGCTTTGGGCTGGCGGCGTTGATGCTGAAAAAGAAATGGGTAACGATGGAACGAGATGAGAAGTCTCTTTTGCAGTTGCTGAGCAGGAAGCATGAAGAAGAGCCGGAGGCAAAAGAAGAGGTCAAGGACAATAATAAGGGTAAAGAAGATAAGGTTGATGAAAAGGGTCGTTTTGTAATCAGCAAGGAAGAAGTGACAACAAAACAAGGTGCAGGGACAGGAGCGCCAGTGACAGAAGAGTATATTCATTTTTCGTGTTCGTGCGGGGCAAAGATTCGAGTCAGGAAAGAACACGCCGGCAAGACGGGCAGATGCAAGCACTGCCATAAGCCGGTGCAGGTACCGAGCCCTCCAGAGGCGAGCAGATTAGAACAGTAGACGGGGGCGGTGAGGATTGCCATACCCCTTTGGCAAGCTTGGGGGGCAGGAGGCCAGAGTTTTGTTGTTTTTCGATTTACTAATTGTTGCGGGGGAATTATATTGAAGGGTCTGAGTCTATATCCAACAGATAATATTATCAAAAGGAGCATAGAGTAATGGGAAAGTGCAAAAAATCATTGTCAATATTGTGGTTTTTGGTTTTGGTACCACTGTTTTGCGGCATCGGCTGTAAAGTCGAAGCTGAAAAGGCCGAATCCAAACAATTTGATTACCGTCAGATAAAATTAGAGAACGGTCTCGAGGTGATAACGCTGGAGGACTTTTCCTGCCCGGTAGTGGCGGTACAGTTGTGGTACCATGTCGGCTCGAAGGACGAGGACCCTGAGCGGCAGGGATTTGCACACATGTTCGAACATATGATGTTTCGCGGGACAGACATATTAGGGCCGACAGACCATTTCGGTTTTATCCGGCGAGTGGGCGGGACGACTAACGGTTATACGAGTTTCGACCGGACAGTATATTTAGAAACACTGCCGGCAGACCAGCTTGAGCTGGCGTTATGGCTTGAAGTTGAGCGGATGGCATTTTTGAAGATAGACCAGGAAGCGTTCGATACGGAACGTAAGGTGGTAGAGGAAGAGCGTCGCCGAGGGGTGAACCAGCCATACGGGACATTGTTTGAGAACCTCTTTGCGGAAATTTACAGCGTTCATCCTTACCGCTGGACACCGATAGGCAAGATACCCCATTTGCGGGCATCGTCGGTTCAGGAACTACGTGATTTCTGGGAGCGTTATTATGTTCCGAGTAATTCGACGCTGATTATAGTGGGAGCGGTAACGCACGAGGAGGCGCAACATCAGGCGAGGCGGTATTTCGGGTGGTTACCGAAGTATCCTGAGCCGCCGCGGGTGACAGTGAAGGAGCCGGAGCGTACGGAGGCAAAATCAATTACGCTAAAAGAGGACAATGCTCCTGCGCCGGTGGTGGGAGTGGTGTACCGAACGGTGCCGATGAGCCATAAGGATTCGGTAGTGGTAGACATTTTAGCGTCAATCCTTGGAGGCGGTAACAGCAGCAGGCTATATCGCGAGCTGGTGGCGGAGAAACAATTGGCGGTCGGGGCCCAGGCGATGTCAGGGTCATTTGAGCAGGACGGTCTTTTCGGAGCGGGAGCGGTGCTTTCACCTATCGGAGGTGATGCAAAGGGTGTGCTTGAAATTGTTGAGGGACACATACGACGGCTACGGACGGAACCGGTCAGTGAGAAGGAACTGACCAAGGCAAAGAACCAGATGCTTCGAACTCTGGTGACACAGAACCTTCGAATAGATAGCAAGGCTCGTATGCTCGGAGAAGCGGCGGTAGAGTATGGTGATGTATCACAGGTGAACAGGCATTTAGAGAAGATTCGCGGGGTAACCCGTGAGGACATTGTCCGGGTAGCGAATGAGTACCTCAGTGACAAGAGCGTTCTGCGGGCGAGTGTGGAACGAAATATTCTGGGTGCGGCGAGCGGTATGCTGGGTTTTAAGAAGGAAGAGGATGCCCCGATTACGGCAGAGCCGGAGACAGAGTCACCTCCACCGGGTCGAGGGGGGCTTGCACGGAGTGCGGAGTTTCCGGGGGAAGCACCTTTTGGAGAAATAAAAGCGGCGAAGCTGACGCCAAATTACAGCAGCAAGGTTCTGGAGAACAGTCTTAAAGTTTTGGTGGTTCCGAATCATGAGGTTCCTTTTGTAACTGTTCAATTAGGTTTTTTGTCGGGAGCGTGGACAGAAGAGAAAACAGGGGCGGTGTCGATGGCAATGCAGATGCTGACGAAGGGAACGAGCAAGTACAGCGAGGGCGAACTGGCAGAGGAGCTCGAGACATACGCGATACGCCTTTCCGGCAGCGGTGGTATGGATACAAGTACAGTTTACATGAGCTGTCTGACAGAACATCTTGGTCGCGCAATGGGCTTATTGGGAGAAGTAGTTTTAACACCGATATTTCCAGAGGAAGAATTCGAGAAACTTCGCAAACAGGTATTGACATCACTTGAAGTGGCGACGGCGCGGGCAGAATATCAGGCAGATAAAGAATTGCGGCAAAGGTTGTATGGAGAACACGCGTATTCGCGGACGGCAACGGGCGAGATAGAAGACGTGGAGGCACTTTCGGTGGAGGACTCGAAGCAGTGGTGGCAGGAATTTTCGAGGCCTGATACGGCGATATTGATATTTGCGGGAGATATTGAGAAGGAGCGCGCATTCGAATTGGCAAAGAGACACTCGGAGCCTGGGAGGCAGTCGGCGAGAAGCCGAAAAAAGAACTGGCCGAGTTGAGTCAGCCTGCCGAAAGCCACATATATCTCGTGGACAGACCTGGGAGTATTCAGAGCCAGATTCGTGCGGGGCAGTTAGGTATCACTCGTCACGATGAGGGATATTTTGTCAGCCGGGTGGTGAGCAGTTACTTCGGGTGGGCATTTAACAGCAGATTGAATGAAAGTATCCGGGTGGCGAAAGGATTGACGTACGGTGTTCGCGGGGGATATACGGCAAACCGTTTTGTGGGAGAAATTACGGTTGGGACATTCAGCAAGACAGAGACGACAGCGGAGGCGGTTCGTGCGGTGATAGAAGAAATTGAACGGCTGAAAAGTGAAGGGCCGAGCGAGGAGGAGCTGGAGAGCAGCCAAAGTTATATATTGGGCAGCTTTGTGAGAGAGCGAGAGATGCCGCAGCAGATTGCGAGTGACCTTTGGTTGATTGAATCACAGCAGTTAGGGGAGGATTACCTGGAGAGGCTGTTGGCAGGTATTGCAGAAACTGAACGGGAAGACTGCGAACGTCTCGTCAGGGAGACGATAAAACCGGACAATCTGGTGATTGTGGTTGTGGGCGAGGCGGGAAAACTTAAAGAACCGTTAGAAGCAATCGCTCCAGTTACGGTTGTCAAGGCGAAGGAGAAGGGGTAACTTTTTTGCGGCGTGTTGTAGGAGCTTTGCAGGGTGTGTTTTTGATTTGACGAAGTGGGGGGTTTTGGTTAATCTACAGTTTCGAGACTTTTCGGTTTTTAAGGGGTATCAAGATGAACAATCAAAATCGCAGGGAATTTCTTAAGGAGTTAACGTATGTCGGAGGTGGCATTTTGACATTCGGGGCATTTTCAGAAGCGACGGGCAGAGTCCGTAAGAAGAAAGGTTCGAAGATGAGATTCGGATTAGTTACTTATCTTTGGGGTAAGGACTGGGGATTGGCGGAGCTAATAGGCAACTGTAAAAAGGCCGGCATTTTGGGCGTTGAACTTCGGACGGAACATGCTCATGGGGTAGAATCAAATCTCAGCTCTAAGGAAAGGCGTGAAGTCAAGAAGCGTTTCTCAGATAGCGAGGTGGAATTAGTGGGATTGGGGACGAATTTTTCGTTTCATTATGCGGATTCGGAGAAGGTCAAGAAAGATATTGCCGGTGCACAGAACTATATCAAGCTGAGCTACGACGTTGGGGGCAGCGGAGTTAAAGTCAAACCGAACGACCTGCCAGCAGAGGTGGAACGAGAAAAAACAATCAACCAGATAGGCAGGTCACTTAAGAAGCTGGGGTCATTTGCTGCGGATTACGGCCAAGAGGTGAGGCTTGAGGTTCACGGGCAGTGTTCGGAGCTGCCGACAATCAAGGCGATAATGGAGATAGTGGAGCATCCGAACGTTGGAGTTTGCTGGAACTGCAATCCGGAAGACCTAACAGGGAAAGGTCTGGAGTACAACTTCAACCTGGTAAAGGAGAGTTTGGGCAGTACGGTTCATATACGTGAATTGAATGTCGGGCCTTACCCATATCAACAATTAATGAAACTATTGGCAGCGGTTGATTATGACGGTTGGATTCTTCTGGAAGCGAGGACAGAACCGGAAGACCGTGTTAAAGCACTGGTTGAACAGCGAAAGCTTTGGGAGCAGATGATATTACAGGTAAAGGCGTAAAGCCACAGGGGCAAATAACCATGAGCAGTCTTACACGACGTGAGTTTATTAAAGGTTCATTAGCAGCTGGATTAGGGGTTGGTGCTTATACAGGCTTTGTGGGTACGGTGTGTGGGCGAGTTTTGGGGGCGAATGACAACATTCGTGTCGCGATTGTCGGGCTCAGGGGCCAAGGGACACATCACATCGACACTTTTCGCGGAATTGAGGGTGTTCGGGTGGTGGCCCTATGTGACGCAGACAGGAACATCCTGGAGCGTGAAGCCAATCGATTCAGCGAACGTGGGGAAAGAGTCGATTGTTATGTGGATGTTCGTAAGCTACTGGAAGATAAAAACATAGATGCGATAGCGACAGCGACGCCGAACCACTGGCACAGTCTTTTGACGGTGTGGGCATGCCAGGCGGGTAAGGACGTGTACGTTGAGAAGCCGGTATCTCATAACATATGGGAAGGCCGGAAAATGGTGGAGGCTGCACGTAAGTACAAGCGGATAGTGCAGGCAGGCACACAGAGTCGTTCGGATACGGGGGTGCTTGAAGCTTTTAAATATATTCAGCAGGGCAATCTTGGGAAGATTAAGCTTGCTCGAGGTTTTTGTTATAAGCGTCGCGAGAGTATAGGGAAGGTGTCAGGGCCGCAGGCGATACCGGCCGGTGTCGATTATGATTTGTGGACGGGCCCTGCGCCGCTGGTTCCACTGAGGCGCAAGAGTCTGCATTATGACTGGCACTGGGTGTGGGCAACCGGCAACGGGGACATCGGCAATCAGGGTATTCACGAGATGGATATGTGCCGGTGGATAATTGGAGAAAAAGGACTTGCTCCTCGAGTTATGAGTGTCGGAGGTCGATTCGGATACGAAGATGACGGGGAAACAGCGAATACTCAAATAGCGATATTGAATTACGAGCCAGTTCCTATTATTTTCGAGGTTCGTGGTTTGCCTCGGGGCAAAGAAGACCCGGCGATGGATAATTACCGAGGAGTCCGGATAGGAGTGGTGATAGAATGCGAGGGTGGCTACTTTGCCGGTGGCAGCGGCGGGGGTTGGGTATATGACAATGAGCATATAAAAGTTAAGCAGTTTTCCGGAGACGGGGGCGGCGGGCACCAAGATAATTTTATCAAGGCGGTTCGGAGCCGTAAAGTGAGCGACCTGAACGCAGATATAAAAGAGGGACATCTTTCAAGTGCGCTTTGTCATATGGCAAATATATCGCATCGGCTCGGGCAAATGTCGTGCCCGGAAGAGGTGCGCGAGAGGATTCAAGGAAACAAAGAAGGGGAGGAGGCATTTGCACGTTTTTCAGGACATTTGACAGCCAATGAGGTGGATTTATCAAAGGAACAGGCGGTTCTGGGGCCGTGGCTGGCGATGGACCCGGAGAAGGAGCGATTTGTCAGTAACGGCGCATATGACATGGGCCGGTGGGCGAATGGACTTTTGAGCCGCGAATACCGGGAGGGTTTTACAGTTCCGGACCAAGTGTGAGCTTAGTCGGTGTCATATTTTTTAGTTTTTGGGCATTATTTTCGTTTAGGAGAGAAAGAGGAGGGTCGATTTGGGAAAATTTGTTGCAATTTCCGGGCATTGGTATTAGTATTTCACTGGAACGAGGTTTTAGCAGATGGCTGAGTCGACAGGAAACAGCAATGAAGACAGTGAGAGCGCTGTGGATAAGGTCGTGAGTGATTTTGTGAGCGGCTTGAGTGAGGAACATCGGATGCTGATAGTGCTGAAGGCTCAACTGTACGACGGCACTTGGGAGCCGATGCTGGACGATTTGCACAACCGTCTTTCAGGCAAGCCCTATATTTTCAAGCTTGCCAACCGGATACAAGATGATATTGAACGAATCGAGGAGATGCAGGAATTTGAGGCTGAACATAATGTAGACCTGGCAGAATACGTTGAGAGGACTTAGGGGGTTTTGCCGGTTGGAAGTGGTGATGAAATATTGTTTTTTCAGGATTTTTTGAGGGATTAGAAAGATGCAGAAGACACTACGCTGGGGAATATTTTTTTTGATGGTTTTAACTTTTTCGTTCACGGTTTCAAGCAGTTTTGGGACAGAGGGCGTGTCAGGTCGTCTTGTGAGTCCTGAACTTCTGGACGCCGGTAACCTGCAGGTAGTATGGGAGAACAAGCTTCCGATACAAAAAGGTGAGAGTCTGGAGCGTCTGTTTATTATAGAGGGGCGAATTTACGCATTGTCGAGCAAGAATTACATGGTTGCCCTGAACAAAAAGAGAGGGAACGTGATATTCAGCAAGGGGATTGCCGCTGCGGGTTTTCCCGTGATGGGTCTGGAGCTCTACGGGGAGGAGCTTTTCTCGGTTGCGGGTAACAATCTGGTTGAGATTAATACGGAATTCGGCGCTGAGCGCAGCAGTCTGCGATTGAAGTACGGTGCGACATGTCCAGCAGTGCGGAACAAGTCTTATTTTTATATAGCCGGGTCCGACAAGCGTGTTCACGTGCTACAGGCAGACAATAAGGTGCAGATTTACGAGGTTGCCGCGGAGAGTAATTCGACGATTACATCGCTTATTGCGTCCGATGAGTTTATCGTTTTTGCGACGGAGGCAGGCGATGTGATAAGCGTTTTGTCTGGGCAGGCAAAGAAGATTTGGAACTTTAATGCAGCGGGGGGGGTGGCGGGACCAATCGTAAGGGACGAGAAGTGGCTGTTTGTTTCGAGCAAGGACACGAACGTATATAAGCTGAACATTCTGACAGGGCAGCTTATCTGGAAGTATCAAACGGGAGGGATTTTGGAGAGAGGGCCGGTAGTGACAGCCAATGCTGTGTATCAGCATGCGAGAGGTGAAGGGCTGACTGCAATAGACAAGGAGAAGGGTGAGTCAATCTGGGTGATGAAAGAGGGGGTGGATTTGCTGGCCGAGGCGGAGGGCAAGGCGTATGTGATTACGGGTATGGGGACGCTGGTGTGTATGGACAATGTGAAGAAGAAGCGGGTTTATACGATGAATATTTCGGATGTAACTCGATATGCGGTGAACGTAACGGATTCGAATATTTATATTGGGGATGATTCGGGCCGGATAGCGTGTTTGAAGCCAGCGAATTAGCCTTCGAGATGTATCCACGCCATGTTTTTCATTGGAGTGTTCGTGAAGTTAAAAAAGGAATAACAGTAAATTTGTATAAGGGAAAAAATTTCAAATGGATGTGAAAATTAAAACCGCATTAGTAAGTGTTTCCGACAAGGAAGGAGTTGTCGAGTTTGCAAAGAAGCTAAGCAAAATGGGAGTAAAAATAATCAGCACGGGAGGGACAGCCAAGAAACTTAGTGAGGCAGGTCTGGAAGTTGTAGGCATAGAATCGGTGACGGGATTTCCCGAGATGATGAATGGGAGGGTAAAGACGCTTCATCCGAAGATACACGGCGGCCTTTTGGGGCTTCGCGACAACAGTGAACATAAGGCGGCGATGGAGGAGCACGGGATTGAGGCGATAGATTTGGTGTGCGTGAATCTTTATCCGTTTGAGAAGACAATTGCCAAGTCTGACTGTACACTGGCCGAGGCGATTGAAAATATCGATATCGGCGGGCCAAGCATGCTTCGTTCGGCGGCGAAGAACAACAAATATGTGGCGGTGGTGACAAATTCGGGGCAATACGGGCGTGTCATCGAGGAGATGGAGAAAAAAGACGGGGCTGTGAGCGAGGAACTTCGCAGCGATTTGGCGCGGATTGCATTTGGATTGACAGCGTCTTACGACGCGGCGATATCGAAGTATCTCAACGGCCGGGCCGGGGTTATGTATCCGGAGAGGGTATCGATTGCCCTTACTAAGGAGACGGGTCTGCGTTACGGGGAAAATCCACATCAAACTGCGGCTTTTTATAAGCTGGCGGCGAGCGGGGAGACGTCGGTGAGCAGCGGCAAGCTATTGGAGGGAGGCAAGGAAATCAGCTTTAACAACCTTCTGGATACGAATGCGGCATTTGAGCTGGTGAAGGAATTTTCTGAGCCTGCGGCGATAGTGGTGAAGCACCTTAACCCGTGCGGGTGTGCGGTGGACGAGGACATTTGCGAAGCTTACCGGAAGGCGTACGAGGGTGATGTTGTCAGTGCGTTCGGCAGTATAGTGGCGCTAAATAGGAAGGTGGACGCTGAACTTGCACGGACGATAATGGAATCTTACAGCCGGTTCGGCAAGGCGAGAGGAGCGAGTGGTTTCTTTGCTGAGGTGATAATCGCACCGGAATTCGAGAAAGAAGCAATTGAGATAATCAGGACGCTTAAGGCGTGGGGTGACAGGGTAAGACTGATAGAGACCGGACCAATTGACCGGGCGAAGATTGACTGCGTGGAGTTTGATGCACGTTGCTTAATAAGCGGGTATTTGCTGCAGCAGAGAGATTTGGTCGGCTGGGAGCCGGATGTGTTGACATATCCGACAAAGGCGAAGCCGACGGCCGAACAACTCGAAGATTTGCGACTCGGATGGCTGACGGCCAAGCACGTTAAGAGCAACACAATCGTTCTTGTGAAAGACAGGAAGGTATTAGGAGTTGGCGCCGGGCAGATGAACCGCATCGAATCAGGTTTGATAGCGTTCAAACGGGCGGGCGAAGAGTCAAAGGGTTGTGCGATGGCGTCGGACGCATTTTTCCCATTCCCGGACAACGTGGAGAACGCAGCAAATGCGGGAGTAAGTGCGATAGTGCAGCCGGGCGGGTCTAACAAGGACAAAGAGGTAATCGCGTGTGCGGACAAGCACGGTATCGCGATGGTGTTCACAGGCAAGAGGCACTTTAAGCATTAATCAGCAATTCAAACACTATTACAAATAAAAAAGCCCGGCGAAGTCCCGGGCTTTTTTATTTGGTAAAGTTTTTCCACATTTATTTTTTTAGCGGTTTTAGTCCAGCGGTCCTTCGCAGTTTTTGCACCATGTCTGTTTTTTCCCAGGTGAAGTCAGGGAGGTTTCTGCCGAAATGTCCACCGTGCGAAGTCCGGGCATAAATCGGGCGGTCAAGCTTTAAGTGTCTAATCATTTCACGCGGAGTAAGGGGGAAAAGGTCATTTACGATTTCGGCGATTTTCATTTCGCTGATTTTCGAGGTGCCCTCGGTGTCAACAAGTACAGAAATGGGTTTAGCGACGCCGATAGCGTAAGAGAGCTGGATTTCGCAGGCGTCGGCAAGTTTCGCGGCGACGATATTTTTGGCGATGTATCTGGCCATATAGCTTGCTGTCCTGTCGACCTTTGTGGGGTCTTTTCCGCTAAAGCATCCACCGCCGTGGCTGCCGCGGCCACCATAAGTATCAACGATGATTTTTCTTCCTGTAAGTCCGCAGTCACCGTGCGGGCCGCCTGTTACGAAACGGCCAGTGGGGTTAATGTGGAATATGATATTTTTGCCTACGAGTCGTTTGGGAAGGACAGGCATTATAACCTTTTCGATGATTTGTTTTCGCAAAGTTCTATATGGCACTGAAGGAGAATGCTGAGTGGAAACGACAACGGTGTGAATGCGCGTTGGTTTTCTGTGCTCGTATTCGATTGTAACCTGGCTTTTTCCGTCGGGGCGCAGCCAAGACAGGACTTTTCTCTGCCTGACCTTTTCGAGTTTTGTCGTAAGAAGATGGGCAAGCTGGATGGGCATCGGCATAAGGGCGGGAGTTTCATTGCAGGCGAAACCAAACATAAGTCCCTGGTCGCCTGCTCCCTGCTCTTTGTGGAGACCTTTTCCGGTGGTCACTCCCTGCGATATGTCGGGGCTCTGCTTGTCGAGATTAACCATAACAGCGCAGTTTTCGTAGTCGAATCCCATGGCAGGGTCGGTGTAGCCGATTTTTTTGATAGTATTTCGGACCACCATCGGTATATCCACAACGGCCTTTGAGGTAATTTCGCCGGCGACAATCACAACGCCGGTGGTTACCATTGTTTCGCAGGCAACGCGACTTTTAGGGTCCTGGGCGAGCATGGCATCAAGTATGGCATCGGAGATGTGGTCGGCGACTTTGTCAGGGTGTCCCATGGTTACGGACTCGCTGGTGAACAGATACTTAGTGGTGTCACAATGCGGATTAGTGTGAATGAACTTTTTCGACATTTGTAATACTTCCTTCAATATCGTTTATGTTTGTTTCAGGTCAGCAGAATATAAGCCAAAATCGCAGGACAGTCAAATACAAATTCGACATAACAACCAAGAAGATTTGCGTCCCCCATTAAGTCATAAGTTCTATTAGTTAAGCCTCCAATCGTACGGGAGGTATTTGACGGAATAGTTTGCTGTTTCAAGAAAGGACACGTCTTTGGGGTCAATATATTTAGTGATGAAATTGAGGACGGCCCGTGTGGCAGGCAGCTGGTCTTTAAATTTCTTGTCCGTTCCGTATTTTTTTATAAACTCCTTTCCAAGCCACGTCGGCTGAAGCATCGAAGAAAGATATACCCTTTGTTTTTCTCTGTCAATTTCCAAGGCAAATGGGCTGGCCAGGAATTTTTTTATCTGGTCATCCAATTGCTCAGACAGTTTATATCCATAGTACGGTTCGTTCCTTAAAGGAGGCGAGGAGAGGCTGGCACGTGAAACAGCAAAGAAGACCCGAGGTTCATTAAACTTCTGACGGAAAAAGGTTTTTTCGAGTTCGTCGAGGGTGAATTCCTCTTCCATAACGATGAATTTGTGCCTGTCCCATATACCCTGAATGTGCCTGATACTGGTCGGCGGCCAGATGAGGCGAAAGATTCTTTTGGACTCTATGGGATAGTTGTCGATGATGATCTTGAGCAACTGCATATTGTAAGCATTTATCCAGAAGGCGATTTTCCCCTCTTCAGGCCAAGCGTTATATACATTCGGGTCGAAACTATCGAACTGGTTAAGGACATCCTTTAACAGATACTTTTTTCTTTTGAGGTTTTTATAGTCAACCATTCCGTTTTCGTCGACGAAATCATTTAAGAGTTCGGCACAAATATTGCGAAAAACATCAGCATCAGAGACTTTTGGTTCTTCGATTCGCATATTTTTGGGGTCAGGTTCGTTAACTTCAACGGTTGTGGTTTCAGTTTCGGCGGGCTGCTGGTCTTCGGGTTCGGTTTCTGCAGGGAGTTGGGCAGACGGCTCAGCTTCAATGGAAAGTTGTACAGCAGGTTCGGTTTCGACGGGCGGTTGTAACTGAGCAATTTGCGGCTGTACAGGTTCAATCTGTGGAGTTTCGAGAGGCTGGGTCTGTTCCGGCGGACAGCCAAAGGTTAAGAGCAAGAAAACCGATAAAATTATGAAAATGATACTACTTTTTAGCAATTTAACAGCTTCCCAAATTTCTACGTGCGAAAATTCGTTACTTCATATATCAGGACAATAATACAATTATTTTATCATATTTTTAAGTTAAAATTTAACTTTTCACCATCCATATTACAAAATATCAGCCTTTAAGTACAGCTAAAGGTACCATTTTTGCGACTCTTTTTGCCCACCCACACCCGACAACGATTCTGACGACCTCATCAATGTCCTTGTAGGCACCAGGGGCCTCTTCCTTGATTCTGCCTTTGTCGTGTGTAATAAGTTTTATACCCTTCATACTTTGTTTGAATTGGTCATCAGTTATTTGAGCCGGTGCGATGACTCTGCCTTTCTTTATTTTTCCTCTTGCGGCGGAGCGGCTCATAATTCTTCCCGCGCCATGATTTACGGAACTTAGGGACTCTTGTGAGTTTCCGGTTCCAACCATAAGAAAGCTTGCAGTACCCATGGAGCCGGGAGTAATTATCGGCTGGCCGGTTCTTTCGAATGGAGAGCCTGTCATTTGCCGGCCGCTGAAAGCGCGAGTTGCACCTTTTCGGTGTACCCAGAGTTTTGAGCCTGTGTGGGTTTCGAGTTTTGCCATATTGTGCGCGACGTCATAGACAAGCTGCAGGTCGGTGGGACCGAACATTCTGTTAAAGCATCTTCTTACAAGCATCGCCATGATTTGTCTATTTGTGAAGGCGAAGTTTGCGGCGGCGGCCATAGCTTTTATGTAGTTTTTCCAATCGCCGGTTTCGGTGTTGAGGTAGCTCAGCATTTTTCTTCTTTCGGCCATTTCAGGTTTATGAGCAGCGACATTCATATAATGGCCTGCGACTTCATATCCGAACCTTCTTGAGCCGGAGTGAATCATTACGACGATTTGGTTTTGTGCCAAGCCGAAAGTATCAGCCAATGATTTGTCATAAAGCTGCTGCACATATTGAATTTCGATGAAATGGTTTCCCCCACCGAGTGTTCCGAGCTGTGCGGAGCCTTTTTCAACGGCCTGTCTTGGTACTACGGCAAGGTCAGTGGACAAACATCCGTTTTCCTCTATGCACAGGAGGTCATCGTCAAGCTGCTCCGGGTCAAAGGCCTCCCAAACCCTGTGGCTGGTCCTGCGTGCAAGCGTCGGGACAGCAGCGGGCCCCTGATTTACGACAGCTTCGATGGAGGTTTTGTCGAGGACAAGGTTGGCTTTTCCTTCACCAAGTGGGATGTCACGTGCGATAGAGGCGGCGATTTTTTCGGTGTCGATGTCGCCTTTTAAGAAGGGGGTTTTCAAAAGTCTCATGCCACAGTTTATGTCGTAACCGACAGCGGCGGGCATTATTGCGTTGTCCATGCCGATGACGGCACCTATTGGTATTCCGAAGCCGACGTGGATGTCAGCGGTGGCGAGGACTTTTTTGGCAGGTGGGAGAGACGCGGCATCGTAGAGCTGTCTGACAGCATCAGGCTCGAGGTCGATGTCTTCGGAAGCGAAAATGGTGGCATCGGTAACCATCTGGCCATGGCGCTGCATGAGGAGCCTGAGGGGGTCTATGCGAACAAGTTTTGGTTCAGACTGAATCATAATTATCCCCCTTATAGAAGG
>Ga0114923_10000812_pt1 | contig 22539 bp, 15 predicted proteins | sample SumtaG_FD_89578 | JGI IMG/M metagenome (GOLD analysis project Ga0114923, IMG submission 89578) | Deep subsurface microbial communities from Indian Ocean to uncover new lineages of life (NeLLi) - Sumatra_00157 metaG | ecosystem: Environmental > Aquatic > Marine > Oceanic > Sediment | place: near...
CATATTATGGCTAAAAACTCAAAAATTCAAAAAATAGCAATTAATCCGTGTGGAGCCACATGTGCTCTCTGTGAAGAATTCCATAAAAATAAAATTGGGGCTGCTGAGTGGTTATTAAGGCGAACAGCGATTTGGGTTGCTGACTTTGTTGAAGATATTCCAAAGTTCGATGAAAAGTCCTTTTATAAAGATAATGGGTTTAATATAAGAGAATTCCTAAAGGGGTTATTATGGTATAAGAACATGGAAAAGGGTTGTCCTGGATGTCATCAATGTGAAATTACTGAATGTATAAAAGAAAAAAATGTCCAATTTTGTTTTGATTGTAATAAACTCGTAAAATGTGATAAGATTAGACATTTGTATGATAAATACCCCTTTTTGAAAGGAATTTACGACGATGTTAAAAAAGAAGGGATAATATTCATAGAAAAAAAATATCAGAGATTATATGACTCAGGAAAACGATTGCTAGATTTGAAAGAGATTCCGTGGAGAGAATTATTTAAAAAAGCAATGAAAGAGGAGAATATTGATTTGTTCCAGCATTGGAATGAATTTTATAAAAATGAAAGAAATCCAGAAAATTAATAGCAAGGCTAAATTTCACATAAAAAAATTAGTAATAAAACCATTACTTTTTTAATCGTAGAATATGCTATATAATTAATAATATCTCGGGTGATAATTCTGGAAAAGAATCAATATTATAAATTATTGTTTTTAATTGGTGCGATTTGGAATTGGGGGGCTGGTACTATATTCTTAATACTTAGTATATTTATTCCTTCCTCTATTGAATTATTTGGTGCAGAAATTCCTCCTACTTTTATATGGTTTCACATAATAGTAGCTTTAGTTCTACTCTTTGGGTTGCTCTTCTTTATGACTAGCCGTAATCTTGAAAAATACCATGACATAGCTGTATTCTTCGTCCTTGAAAAGTTTATCTTCTTCTGTATCCCATTTATTTATTTCTTGCTAGGTGACATTAACTTCTTAGCGTTAACAGTATTCATAGTCGACCTAATTTTTGGATGTCTATATTTAGAATTTTGGTTAAAATTTCCTGCTTAAAATTTGTTTATACTCTAAACCTGAACCTTATGCTTAAAAACTCAAGTGTTTTATTTTTCCCGAATTGGAATATAAATATCTATTTCAGGTTCTTCAGCATAATTATACCTTTTTTCATCATAAAATTCAAATCTCCATTCAAATTCTGTACCGAATGGTGTCAATTCATATTTTGAATTGTTAGGAATCCATTCTCGCTCAATATATTGATAAGCTATTGCTAAATTATCTTGAGTTCCTCTATGTGTAAAAACAGCATACTTTTGGCCAGGAATTCTTTCGGTTATCATTCCCTCAGGCACATCCTCGACTCGAGATACCTTCCTGCAAGCAATAAAACGATTTTCACCTTTTTCAATGAGTTCTTTTGTAGTCATAGATATTGCTAATCCTTGAGTTTGATCGCAATTTTGTATATTTGAAGATCTTACTTTTTCCCACATAGTTCCGTAGTTTCGAGTTTGCCAATTACCAATATCTTCAACACCGATAATATGGAAATCTTCTTCATCAATAATTTCAGGTCCGATTAACATGAGATATGGAAAAATCGAAGAAAACTCTTGAATGCCAACTGGTTCATCAAATGCTATAGTTTGCCATTTATTATGAGTAGGTGGACCAAAACAAACTTCTACATGAGGTATTGTATTATCAAAAATAAGAGACCAAACTGTACACCATCCTGACGGACACCAAATCCCGCAAACTCCTTCAGGAAGGAGATTAGTTGATTCTTTTCGTTTAGATAATATCTGTTGAATTGCAGCCTTTGTTATTTTTACTCCCTTTGGAGATCGTGCTTTAACCTCTTCCGTTAAAGGTAGTGGATTGGATAATATCTTTCGAATTGTTTCTATTGTTATTTTTGGATTCTGAGTCTTAAGTTCTTTTTCGACGATCTCACGACGAAATTTAGAAGAGTCCAATAACCATTTAGCATTATATTTATTGAATTTAACCGTTTCAGGAAGAGTGTATATATTAGCAGAACAATGATAAAATTCTGGAGAATCACGATTAATTTTTTTAAATCCTTTCACATTGTTAGCACACTCAACTATTAATATTTCTTTTTTATCAGTTATTTGTAAATTAGTAAAATTCAATACCGGAACTTTCTCCATAAATTTCAGCGCCTCTTTAGCATTATGACAATTTTCTAATAGAGAACGAATAACAAAACCGACCAAAAAACCTTTGTCCTCTCCTCTTTTGCCAGGAAGTACCCCACTGTGAGTTACGCTTAGTCCATATTCATTAAAACCGTCAATCCGTCCAAATGCTAGAGTCGAAAAACCAATATGTTTAGGCTTTCCTTTTATTCGAGTTGTATACAAAACACAATCTTCTTGCTCTGGTCTCCATTCATAACTTCGTCCTGTTATTACATGATGATCTTCTGTCGCCCTACCAAGAATTGAAAAATGCGTACAATTAAACATTCCAGGAGAGCGGGATAATATCCAATCATAGTACATTATTTTTTTAACGTTTACACCAAGACCGTCGGCAACTCCTTGCAATTCATCATTTATTCCAGGACAATATTCCTCCATATAAGCTTGAACATCTTTAAACTCTTTAAATCCGAGTTTCTTTGGGTCACTTATCCCCGATGTAACAAATGGCTTATAGAAAATATTATCTTTTACTACTTCTGCAATTTGTTGCCCTACTTCATAAGACGTACCTTCTAAAACAACGTGATTGAATTTTTTTGATATAAGGTTATCATTATTCATTTTTACTTTTTTCATTAATTTTCATCTTTTTTATAAGATCAATTATGTATAATATGGTTAAGATATGAGGAAATATCTTAATAAAGAGAAAAACAGTCTAAATTTTGTAATTCATTATTTTTAAATTGAAGAAGATTTAAAATAATTAAACTTCCGGAGCTGTAAAGGCATTAATTTCTCGATTTGTATTGTATAGATTTAACATAAAGGAAGATAAAGTTCTTTAAAAGTCTTTTGTACACTTTTATCCATTTTTTCTTTAAATAGCTTGAGATCAAACAAAAGTAATGAAGTGTGATCGAATTGAGAAGATTGAAATCGGGACAATAACACTTATCATAATTATTGTTTTTGCATTTTTAGTTAATAATCCAAACCCTGATTTTGAACTTCAGATAGTAGATTTTTCACTTGATGAGACTAATAGTACGTTTAGAACGGGTTACCCTATTAAGTTTAAATGGGAAACTATGGGTTTTCTTCCACAGGTAGATATAAATTGGGGAGATGGGAATGTAGAAACGATCACTAATAATTTCAATAAAGAAGATGGTGGACTTTTTAAATTTATGACTCATACCTATTTACTTCAAGGAAAATATTCCCCAAAATTACAAATATGGGATTATCAAGGAAAGGAATATTCTAAATTTTGTGAGTTGAGCATTCAAAATGACAACCTTCAATTTTATATTAACATTACTCCTTCACATCAAATTTTTGAAGATGATGAAGTTTTAATTAGTGTAGAAAATGTATTTGAGCTAAATAAAGATTTAAGGTCAGATATTGAAAATCTTACCTACTTTTACGATTTTGGTGATTCTCAATTAACTTCAGATGAAGAAAAGGTAAATTATAAGTGGAAAAATGAAGGTCAGTATCCCCTAACTATTAGCATAATTGACTCTCAAGGTACAATTAGTAGAAAAACTACTTCAATTGAAATAGAGAACAAATCCCCAGAAGCTTATTTTCCTATTACGAACCAAGTAAATCACCAAGCTCAATCCAAAATAGAATTTAGCGCAGAAAGGTGTATTGATACTGAAAGTGATAAGAATACATTACTCTATCTATGGAATTGGGGGGATAATACAGCTTCTTGGGGAAAAATTAGCTCTCATATATATCCTCTACCAGGAAATTACGATATTACTTTACATGTAATTGATGATAATGGGGCAAGGGATAGTTATTCAAATAGTATAATTATCCACAGAACAGCTGAGACAGGATCCCCTACAAACCCTTCAAATACGGATGATAATTACCCATATATTGCTATTGGAACGCTTCCTAACGAAGTGTTTGAAGATGAACAAGTACAATTTATTTCGGAAATTGAGCTTCAAGAGGGGAATATAAATGACTACGCATCCTCTTGGAGGTTTGGGGATGATGTCTGCTCTTTTGAACGAAATCCACTACATTCTTGGACTCAAGCAGGAGTTTATAATATAGAACTTAAAGTAATTGATGTAAATGGAAATGAGTATCTCAGATATGAAAAGATGACTGTTAATGAAAAACCCCCAGAAATATTAGGACCATTTTCATTTCAAGGGATTGAAGGAAAAGCTATTGACCTGGATGTGGAAGTGTATGATGCCTTACTTGATGTCCCATATTTACGATATAAATGGTATGATGAGAAAGATCAATTATTTTCTACAAATAAGAAACCATCTGTAATCCTAGAAGATGGAAGTTATAAATATACTCTCGAGGTAATCGATCCATCAGACTCAGCCTCTACAAGTGTGGTCGACATCCTAGTTCACCCGATCTCACCTGATATTTACATCCCTAACTTTGCGTATTATGGAAATGATCCAGGATCGATAGAGCTAAGAGCATACTGCTATGATAATGTCTTCGATACTCTTGAGCTTGATTTCTATTGGACAATCAGCAATGGGAAAATAAAACAACGGTTATTAGACGTTAACAATGGAAACTACAGTAAAGTAATTTTTGAATGTTATGAAACAACCGTTTACCAAGGGCAAGTACGGGTTAATGATCGATCCGATAATGAAAGAGTAATTACATTTCAGATATTTTCCTATATTGATAATCCCATAGATGATGAAAATAATGAAATACTTAATGAATTCCTCGATTTAAAAGTTGTCGGATCGCAAGATTCCACTATTGATACGGATGGAGATCATCTAAGTGATCAATATGAAACAGAAGTGTCCAATACATATATTAATAATCCTGATTCGGATGGAGATGGACTTTGGGATGGATATGACAATTTTGGAATAGGTGAGAAAATATTGGGGACATCTCCTTCCAATCCAGATTCAGATGGAGATGGATTAAATGATGGATTAGAATATTTTGGTTACATGATATCCATTAATTACTTTGAGAATGCCTCTACAATCCGTGTAAGCTCTGATCCTTTGAGAACTGACACAGAAGAAGATGGATTAACAGATTTTGAAGAATATGAAGCTAAAACAAATCCGCGTCTGTCAGATTCTGATGGAGACCAATTGTCTGACCGAGAAGATCCATATCCAACCACATGGGATCATGATCAGGACTTGTTGTCAGATTATATGGAGTTCATGCTAGGAACAGATATAAACAATACGGATAGTGACAAGGACGGTATAAAAGATGGTGAAGAAGTAAATGGTTGGGGAATCATGCAGTTCCAAACAGATCCCACCCGTTCCGACACAGATATGGATTTTGCAATAGATAGTGCTGAATTGAAGAATTACAAAATCTCACTCGAAGATGAATATGGAAAAGATATAAGGATGAAGCTTACTGAACCAGTTTCCCTTTTTTTCCCTCAATTTTTTAAAAAGGCAGCAACCGCTCAAATTTCTTTTGCTCTCTCTTTTGGGGAACAAGGTTCTGATGATACTCAAGCTTATGGTATTGATAACTCGAATGTATTGAATTTGGATATTTCAATCATTAAGACAAGCGATAATGTTGTATTATATAATTCCATAACTCAGGCCACAAGGCATTTTTCTCAAGTAGTTGATATTACCGATATTATGAATGATGAACAACTAGGTTTAAATTATTATGGAGACTACACCCTTGAAGTAAAGGAAGTAAATGGCAATTCTGTACCTAAATGTCTATTAGAGCAATTCGAACTCGATTTCACCAGATATCTTGACCCAAATAATGAAGATTTTGATGGAGATGGAATCTTTGATGGTGTAGAAATGGATTTACTAGTTAAAGGGATCGATAAAATTGATATTAGGGATTTTTACGACGGCTCTGATAAAGGAATACAATACCAAAATGAGGATATAAATGAATTTTCCCTCGAAATTCCGGATAGAGGAAGAGTATATGATGCTAACATTATGTTACAAATTGAATCAGGGAACGCTTTGATGGGGAAAGGTAATATATCCATTAATCTCATCAAAAAAATAAACCTATGGGAACGAGAAATTCTCACATACCAAGAAAATTTCGATATCTATGATAATTTTCATTATGAAAGAACTATTGATATTTCAAACTTAGGATCTGCATGGGGCTATAGCGGAGAATATGTCTTAGAAGTGAAAATCCACGATAACCATCCAAATGATACGTTCTACATCTCCGAGTTTTATATTGAAACCGATACGTATGTACAAGCAGGACATCAAGATACTCAAGCGTGGCTAACTGATCCTGCTTTATTTGATACGGATTCAGATGGATGGTCGGATTACTATGAAATAAGCACTAGCGAAACAAATCCCTTAAACAAGGATACCGATGGAGATAAAGCATGGGATTCTAATGATAGGGATCCTCTACGTAATGTAATACTTGAAATAAGACCAATAAGTGGAACCTTTAAAAATCAAATATGGTTATGGTCACCACCCGTCTTAGAAGTAATAACTCGATTTCATATAAATGATTTATTAGATCCTGATTTTTCAGAAGACCGCAACAAAATTTTATTTTGTTCTAAGCCTAAGATGGCAACTACCGATCCTATATGGTTTTCATTTCAAACTGCGTGGTGGAATGAAGGTGAAGGAACACGATACTATTTTGATGTTAATGATGATATAAATATTCAGAGTAATACTATTCCTTTCTATTTCCAACTCTGGGAAATGTTAGATACTGGGGATGTCCCAATTTTTGCTGGAGCTTGGCTTAATGAAACATATTCAATTAATAATGTTGGACATTGGGAAGAATTAATGGTACAGATGAACGGGGATAAAATAAGGTGTCAGGTTGAAACTATTGCCATTGAAAGAGCTAATACTATTGCTATTTTTGAATCTAATGGTACAAGCTTTACGGGACACTATAATAACGAAGAAAGATTGAATATTATTCAACTAAATGTGACGGAAGATGGACAGCATTCAGTAGGAATACCATTTAAACCGGGACCAAATATTATTGTTATCCCCACATCACTCTTTGAAAAAACACTGCTAAACTCATACCTTCAAAATGAACAACTTGAAAAAACACCATTATACACCACCGAAGAGGGTTTATTCGAATTCTACTCAATTGACAGGGATGGAAATATCGTTGATGATCAATGTGGGGATACTGATTTCTTGTTTGTGAGATATAATATTAGTCCAAATGAAGCCATGGAAGTTCTTAATTCATTACTCACTTGTGCTGTGAACCAAAGCCTTGATGAAAATAACAATACTATTACAGAACTCGTTAAAGTTTATGAGTATGTATCAACCAAGTTAAACAATATATCCGCTGTTTCATTGAATCTTCCCAAAGGTTTGATGTCTTTTATTCCATTGTTTTCAAACCTTAAAAATTCTTCCTTTGGAAGAATCCCTGTAGATATCAATTATTTTGGCATACTTCTTACTGTATTATTAACTTTAGTAATCCCAATGTCGGGTTTGGTTATGATAGCACTCTTTACTTTAGCTATATTTTCTAATATGTTCGCTAAAATTGCTGAAACCATCGGGTTGGTCATCTTAACGTTCCTCGCTAATCTCCTCTGGATTCTTATACGCGCTGCTCTACTCATATTATTTTTTATACTACTCGCCATTGAAATATTGACAACGACCATGTTAATTATTCCACTTGGATTAGCCCTCATGGGGCTTGGAGGTTTAATGGGGATTTCAAGTAATTGGGGTTTAAATTGGTGTGTTAAATATGGAGAAAATACAAGGATAGGACACCTCCAAATCACTATGAATGATATGATTATCAGCATTGAATCATGGATAAACTGGGTATACTGGGAATTCTTTGATCTCTATATTCCCTTACCAGATTTAGACATGGATTTTGAATCGACGTTATACCATCCGTCGACTGAGCCAGAACCACCAACACTTCATTGCGGATATAAACAACTAGGTAATGTGAATTCTACAAAATTCAATTTTTACACTGTATTTCAAGATCAGAATGGTGATAAGCCGAATTTTGTGAAATTACATCTTTTAGCGCCTAACGGTTCTACTCTTTCGTATAATATGACAAGTAGTGATGATTATGATGAAGAAAATTTTCATATCACTGGAATTGAATATAATTTAACGGTCGATTTCCTAAATGAGATGCCAGGACAATGGTTGTATTATTTTACGGCAGAAGAAGATTCAAATCTAAACTCAAAAGCAAGATGGCCTATTGAATATTATTATGAGCCAGGACCTTTTATTTCTGAGAATAATACACCTGAAGATTTTTATAGATACTTTTTAATGGCTGATGTGGATCATTACTTTGGTACACCTACTCAAACTTTTAACTTTACTGTTATGGGGGGTGATTTTCTTTATAATCAGATCCCGGATAATGTGTTTTTAAACATTCTTTGGGAAAATGGAACTATACAACCCTTTTTGATGGAAGAATCATCTTCTATGAGCTTTGAAATTGGAGAAGGTTCTACAAATAGAAATATTACATTTACTACATACTCTAAAGGTTTGGAGTTTAATGATTATCTTGGTATTAATGAAATATACATAATTCGGTCATACTATACAGCTGAATTTCAGAATGGGAATATTTCTATTCTATTTGATAACTACGAGGATAAATTTTACAATGACGCTTTTAATTTAACCTCTAAAAAATGGTTTGATTCACCATGTTTAATACCTCAAAACCCAAATGGGAAACCAACTATATTAGGATGGAAAGTACAAGCGGTAAGAGGAAATGCGATTTATGATTCTACTTCTTCATTACGATCTCCGATTGGGCCAATTATGGATGAGGAAGTTTTAAGATTCTGGGTATTCATCTCTGATCCAGATGGAGATCACATATTTCATAGAGATCAGTATGGATTTGAATTTAAACCAAAATTAATTCTTAAAAATTTAGATTCTCCTTACCCATTGGAATCAATTGATATGGTTTGGGCAGGAAAAAATAATGATCCTTACCCTAATTGTGATGCATATTTTATTGATGTACTCCCAGTCGGACTATTTACATTTAACCATATTAATTACTCGATTTGCGATTTTGGCCCTGGAGTTTGGACCTTCAATTTTTTTATCAACGATCAGAGTGGGAATAGAGTAAATCAAAAAGCGGGAAATGGAGAGAAATACCAGAAAATCTGGTTGATCGGAAGCTCTAATAGAATATGGGATACTGCATTTAATGGATATGATACTTCTGGAAATCATATAGATACGTTAATTCCAGGCGCGGGATTGGTTGCTTCCATGGGTGTTTCAATTGCATTCTTCGCTACTGCTTTACTTTCTATGATGGGACCTTCAGGACAAACAGCAGCTAGATATATATCTTATGGTATCCTGGCTTTTGATATAATCAATTCATTCATCGGTTTAGGTGTTCTTTTGGGTTCAAGGGATACTGGGGCATTATTAGGGATGTGTCTAGGTGCTTTAATCTCAACAGTAGGTATTTCCCTTGCACATTCTTTAGGAGGTGCTACAAGTTCAAAAATAAGGGTACTCAATTTGGGTAATTTGAATATCATGGCAAAAATTGCTAAATACACATTCCTAGTAAATTTAATACTGACGATGATTTGCAACCCTACAGTACTGATTAAAACAAGGGTGAGTGGACACTCTATCTTACCTGGCGTGGGAAATGAGTTCGATTGGGACTTACCCGGAGAAGAGGTCATTAGAAGAGTTCCAGGGATCCTCTCAAGTTTTCTTCTTTCAGTATTATCTCTCGGGGCAATTTTAAATATTGCTGAAATGAAATTTAGAGCAGGTATTGGATTTTCAGAGAAAAGTTCTATAGTAGCTGGACCGGTTATGAAGGCTACAAAATGTTATCCAATTGCTAAGATTATAGTTGCGTTAGTATGCTTTATCGGTTTTGTAATGCAAACCGGAATGGTACACGTAATTGGTGATTACTTAGCAGATCCATCAGCAATTATTTTTGGTGGATAATTTTTCTTTAAAAAGAAATGATTAATAGTGAATTAAAAGAAATTAAAAATGGTTGAAAATGAAGCGGAAAACTAGTGGAGAACTCATTTTAATTAGCTTAATTATTATCTTTATCTTGAATATATTTAGCATTCCTATTCAAGCATATAACAATGCACCATATAAGTCTAATTCTGAAACTCCTGATAAACCAAAGTATTATAATTTTTTTGATACGGGTTTAGGTACTTTTAAAATAAGTCACTACAGTACTCATGATTGGATTGCTGACGCAGCACTCAGATATTTGATTTTGGAATCACCTGATTGGGATTGGTTATTAGATGATGAACAAAATCAAAATCCTAAATGGATAGATAAATATAGTGATGGAGTAAAACATTATCCTGTAAGAAGTTATGTATCATTTTTATTTGCCACACAAATGCCTGATATGGATCCAGGTAAGCAAGATAAAGCTAGGCCGCATAAACACCCTCGAAAAATAAATTTATGGGAGCAAGAGGGGGAACTCATAGGAAACGGTGATGGAACTGGGGTATGGGTTGGTAAGTGGTATCATCAAACCCTCCATTATATACCTATACCAATTGGAAGTGAGATTTTTATGGCTCCTAAATTACCTTCAGGAGCAGGTTCACAAAAAGCAACGTGGTACGCTTGGAAAACATCTAATAAGGCAATTGAGTGCCTAACAAATCAAGAATTAAATGATAACAACCAATATGAAATTTGGTCTAAACCAGAAGCAGCTGCTTGTTGGTTTGGTGTAATGAGCCATTTCATTGCTGACTTGGCGAGTCCTGCTCACTTGATCGGACAAGGCGATGGTTATTACCCAAGTAGCCCTAGTTTCCACACGTGGTTTGAAGATCAAGTTTCGAAATTTACTTTATGGGATGAAAAATTAGCCGGACCAAGAGGTTTTTATTCTAAAACTAATTTTTTCAATATTGACATTTCTCAAATTTCTGATGAAATTACACCGATTCGTCCGGATCTTGCTGCTATAATAGCTTCTGAGCGTGTAATCTCAAATAGTTATAAATATATTGATGAGGGAGGTCTCTTCATTGAGAAAGGTAATCAAGAGCAAGAGAACCTTATAGATAGGAAAGTAAGTACATATTGGGAATGGGATACTGTAGGAAAAGAAAGAAATAGCGTTCAAGAAATCATTCCTGGAGGATTGAACTTTAAACAATATTATGATCGAGTAGAGTATCTACTTAATATTGCAATCTATTTTACAGCAGCAGCAATGAAATGGACCATGAATAAAGTGATGAAGGGAAAGCAGCCAAACTATGATAAGTGGGCAGAAACACAGTTTAAAGATAAAAATCCAGATCAAGAAATGCCGGTTGATAATCCACCATCTCTAGACAAGAGTGATGAATCTAAATATATGCGATATACTTTTAAAGACTCTTTTGTATTGTTAGCGCCCTTTTTTGCATTGACTTTTGTTTCTATGACAGTAATAATAATTTTTGAAAAAATTGTAGCTTAATTTAAATTTAATCTTTTCATTATCCTTTCTATTTTCGTTTTCTGTAAGTTTACATCTTCTATCTCAATATATTTTAAATTTTTAAGATTTTTAAGTCCATTTAATCTATTTAAAGGATTAAAACTAATAAGTAATTCTTCTAATTTTCCCATCGTGCTTCTAAAGTCTAACTCTGAGATTTTATTTAAGTTTAGATCTAATTTTTTCAAACAGAACAAGTTTTCAAGTCCACTAATCTCAGTAAGTTCATTTGAAGCTAAATTTAAATACTCTAATTTGCTAAGATACTCAATTCCTTTAATTTCCTTAAGATTTGTCATACAGATTGTTAGATATATCAGATGGGGGAAGAATTTCAAAAATAAAACCCTTGGACAACATAGTTCAACAATATCTATAATTGTAACATGACCATTTTTTACTCGATATGAGGCATGAATATGGTGAAATTCAGGAAACTCCTCATCATTTAATATTTCCTGTCCAAGGGTTTTCTCTAATAAACCTAATGCCATTGATTCTTGAGGAACTAATTTGAATTTTGTAATAAATTTCTTACCTAAGGTATCTTCCATCAGCAGTTTTAATTGTTTAGCCTCTTCACTTACATGGGACTCTAAAAGTTGATACAGTTCTAATAAAAAGTCCACTGATTTTTCTTTCTTAATAAATTCGATAATAAAAGATTTATCAATCTTACCACTCCTAAAATCATTGAAAATGTCTACAGGATTTAAACTGCTCATCTCATCTTACCTTTATAAACCTAAATATTTAAACTCTTACTTAATCTCGAAGAAAACATCGTGATATATACCTCTACTCCTTCGAAATTTTGTGATTTCTTAAGACTAAGCTTAGTTCTATTTAAAGAAAAAATTAGTGAATCAATTTCTTTTCTATTAATCCCTGCATTTTGATTTTATTTTTGGTATTTCCTAAATATTGTATATATTAAATAGCTCTAAGAGAAATCTTAACATAAAAAAGCATAAGACTCTTAACAATTATTTAAGTATTTTTTCTTTATATATGTAGGATGAAGGTTGTTTTGATGGCTATCAAATCGAATAAAATAACTTTAGGCACTAAAGAATGGGCTGATAGCAATGTAAATTGTTATTACGGATGTTCTAATGATTGCAAATATTGTTACGCTAAAAAAATGGCGGTCCGCTTTAAGAGAAAAACAGAAAAATCGTGGAAAATTATGGAGCCTAACCAAAAAACTATAAAAAAAGGTTACTCAAAACGAAAGGGACGAATAATGTTTCCTACTTCTCATGATATTACACCAGAAAGCTTGAACGGGTGTTTGATTGTCTTAAAAAAACTTCTGGATGCGGATAATGAAGTTCTGATAACGACAAAACCAAATTTGAGCTGTATAAAAATTATCTGTAACAATTTCTTTAAAAAAAAGCATTTAATTCAGTTTAGATTCACAATCACTTCGATTAATGATGAATTTTTGTCATTTTGGGAACCATACGCTCCATTATTAAAAGAAAGATTAAATTCTTTAAAACATGCATATAATAACGGGTATAGAACAAGTATCTCGATTGAGCCCTTTTTAGATTTTGACCCATTTTTTTTAGTAGACAAACTTATTCCATATGTTAATGAATCCATTTGGATTGGAAAAATGAATTATGTTTTTTTTAAAAATGCTAGAGCAAAAGAAATCAAATATTATAAAAAGATCCAAAAAATCAATGAGAAAGAGAATCTTAAAAGAATTGTTGAAAAAACAAAAAAATATGAAAAATCCAACATACAAATTAAAGATAGTATTTATAACTCAATTTCACGTTAAATTCTCAATGAGGGTTTATTAGCCCATTAATAACTAGCGTTTTAATAACCTATCCCTTAATATCAAGCTTTTTAAAATGAGCTTCCAATTTTATATTTAAATGTCAAAAAGAATTGTTAGAAATTATTACACCCCATTGTTTTAAATGATATATAAAAATCCTTCTTTTTGATAATCATGATTACTTCAAATGAATCTTATATAAAAAAAAACTTTTGGATCAACAATTTCCATTTAATAGATTATTAGAAATTATTACAATATTTATTATAAAACATTTTCAATTTTGTGACAATGATTCGAAAAGAAACTCATTCCTCTGATTTGAAATTTCCTCTTCACACTAAAGAAAAATTGGATATTATTGAATATTATTATAGGATCTGGTTTAAAATTGTAAGTAAAAAACAAAATGCATATATCATTGATACTCATGCAGGAACAGGATATAACCAAATAGATGAATCCCCTAGAAAAAGACCAGGCTCTGCATTGCTTGCAGTAAATTTATTTAAAGAGAAAGGTAATTTTGATTTCAAACTTTTTCTCAATCAAAAAAGTAATGAGCAGTCCGGATTACTTAGAAATAATGTTAAGGATTATATTCAAGATAATAATATCCCTGCAAGGATTAATGAAGATATCTTTTTTTTTCAAGATGATTGGAAAAATGTTGTAAATGAAATATTAGAAAGAACACGAAGCGGTATTAGATTTTGTTTTATAGATCCAACAGGAATTAAATCAGTACCATGGATTGAAGTTAAGAAAGTATTTAAAGAAGGTAAAGATGAATTCAATAATAAAGAGAGCGGATTTGAAGTCCTTCTAAATTGGGCTTGGCACAAAATAGTAAGGGATTTAGGATATTATTTTAAAGCTAGAGCTGCGGGTAGACTTGATGATAAAGATCCATTTTTTACCAATTTAAATAACTTTTTTGGTCCTGTAAGATGGATGGAAACCGTAAGTAAATATCCAAATAATATATTTGATGATAACCTAGAAGATTTAATCAATAATCTAAGCAACGACCTTTTAATGGAATATTCCAAAATGATTTTTAATTATTTTAATTACATTTCAATTCACCCAGTTCATTATCGTAAAAAATCAGGAAGACCTAATGTAAGATATAGAGGAAAAATAAAATATTTCTTAGTTTTTGCAACAAATTATCGTGAAGCTTATGAGATAATAGATTATAAATTTTGTGAATCAAGAGGTATAGAAATATTTAGAGAAGGGAAAGATCCCCAACAATCTATTCTTAAATGGTGTGATGAGGAAAGAGTAAATAATCAAATTGATATAGAAGATAAGCATCAATCTATAGAGAAGAAAATAGATTTATTAAAAAGAGAATTAGATATTGAATTATTCAGCAATAACGAATTAATAATAAAGCATCTTTATCATAGGAAGAATTATGATTATGGTAATTTTGAAATATATATACATAAAGATTCAGGAATAAAGCAAGATAAGTTTAGTTTAACTTTCTTAAAAGATAATAATATAATCGATGTGAAGCGTAAAAGATCAAAAAAAACTGGAGATATCTTTAAATTTTGGTATTTAACCCATCCCATTTTAGTAGATAGATCTGAATATTTGTTTATAGATGGGATTAAATATAGATTTTGTAATGAGGAATTTTTTAAATGTTAAATTAAAAAAAATAAAAACAAAATCCGCTCGAAAACATATTTTAAATTGAAAATTTCTATTATATAATCAGATCCTTATCATTAACATCATGATTGAATAAATCAATCCCCCGTCACAAATTATATATTAAAGTAAAAGAAATGAATATATAATGCTAGATAGAAAATTGTATAGTGTTATTGCACAAGCATTGGGCGAAGATTTCATAAAAGCATATCCAGACGATTTTTCAAAAAGAATTATAGTTCAAAAAGTATTATATTTATTAACTCATGGGAAATCTAGTCTATCATTACCGTATCAATGGAGTTTCTATTTATATGGCCCTTATTCATCAGAAATTGCACATATGATATATCATATTAATGATTTTTCACAAGAGTTAGAGGATTATTCCTTTGAATTAGAAGAAAACGAAAAATCTATAATTCAAAATTTTAATAGATTTAAAGAGTATATTGATGAAAAAAGAGTTCAAAATCAAGATTTGCAGAGAATATCCGAAGAACAAATATATGAAATTAGTGCTACTTTAATTTACGCTGCAAAACAATTGGGTACCAATACTAATGAGATTTTTAGACACTTTTTTAATTTTAAGCCTGAATTAAAGGATACTGTGTCTGAATCTATGCTTAATGATATTTATACCACTCTTTATCAATATAATTATATTTGAATTTTTTTCACCTTATTCAATTTTATGGTTAAATAGTCACTCTGCTGGAAAAGAATGAAAACATTTACAGGCTTAATTGCTAAAAGATACATATTAGATCCTATTCATGGGCCAATTCCTATAACCCCCTTAGAAAATAAGATTATTTCAACTCAAATTTTTCAAAGATTAAGAAAAATTACTCAATTGAGCCTAACTTCACTAATCTTTCCAGGGGCCACCCATAATCGTTTCCAACATTCAATAGGGACCCTATTTGTTATGGATAAATTACTTTATAATTTAAAAGTAGCAGAAAAGTTACCCAAGTCGATAAAAGAATCACAAAGAATAATACAGATAATGAGATTATGTGCATTATTACATGATTGCGGTCATTTGCCTTTCTCCCATACATTCGAAAATAGATTTGAAGAAGGAAATCATGAATTTTTTGGTAAGTGTATAGTTGAAAGAAGTAATATAAATGAAATCTTAGGTGATAATGGTTATGATTCAAAAACGATTGGAGCGATGATGAATGAGGAAATTAATCTCAAAGATCCTAATTCACGTGAATTATCAGAACTATCACCATTATTACATTCAGATGCAGATGCAGACAGGATGGATTATTTATTGAGGGATGCATATTTTACTGGAGTTCCTTATGGCAACTTTGATATCAATCGTATATGTAATTTTGTAAATCTTGAAAATAATAAGATTTGTTTTTTTGAAAAAGCTCAGGAAGCATTGGAAGACTTTCTTTTTTCTCGCTTTCAAATGTATAAAATTGTATATATCCATAAGACAGCGATAGGTTATGAGCTTTTACTGCATAAATTGTATGATTATTTTGAAAAATATTCTTTGGATAATGATATACCTTTTATTCTTCCAACAATTGAAGATTTTGAAAAAGGTAATCAAGAATGGTTCAATGAAACTCTATGCAATTTAAGCGAAGCTGAATTTTTTCGAACAATCAGACTTTTAATTAATTCCAAGGACATCAATAATAACGATAAAGGTAATATCTTAAAACTATATTCATGTTTTACTAATAGAATACCAATAAAGAATTGTTATCGAAAAGATGATCTAGTAGAAGTATCAAAAACGGAATATTGTGAAAAGGAAGCTTTACTTCACGAGGAATTAAAAACAAAATATTCCTCTATAACTGATCATTGGTCTTTTTTACGCCATAATCCAAGTATCCCCCTAAGAATTGCAAGCCCAATTAGAAAAGATTTTGATGATCGGCAAGATTCAAGCCAGATAAGAATTTTAAAAAAAGAAACTTCAAATATCTTTGAAATAAAACCTTTGCAAAATTTGACGAATTCAGTTATTCAATCTTTAGCAAGGCATCATCGAGTTTTAATTTGTTATTATCATGCTGATAAAAAATCCCAAGAAACTATTACCAAGTTAGCTAATACATTTATTGGAGTATAGTTTTTTTAAACTAGATTATTTCTTATAAAATTCATCCCAATTGATAAATTCTTTCATAGTTTTTCCTGTGTATCTTTTTTGGTTTCTGCCATTAACAACCTTGTCTGAGTTATGAATCATTCCATCTTTCACTAATTTCTGCACATAATAATTTAACTTTCCGATAGTCCAGTTGATTTTTTTACTCATCTCATAAACTGTTAAATCAGGATTTTTATCGATATACTCATAAAGAAACCACTTATTATCCTGAGCTTTTTTCCTCCTCACTTGATTTGCCAATTTTAACATACCCATTTTTCATTCCTCCCCCAAATCTATGTTTAATTAACATTTTGAATAATTTCTGATAGTTCTGATATTTATAAAATTTTGATATATTTGATTCTCCACTTATATTCAAGACATATCCTATATTTAAATGTTATCCGATAAAAAATATTTCGTATGGTATTATTCGTGTTTAAAATATTTATATCGGTTTTAAAAACCAATTTCATGTTTTAAAATATTACAACATTTTAACCCATAAGGACTTAATTGATATGTTTTACTCCTTCCAGTAGAATGTCTGACAATAAAACCACTATTTATCAGCATCTTATTAATTCTTTTTTTATCTTTATGAATAATTTCTGGTAGAATCGCATCAAGCCTTTTGGTTATCTTTTCTATTTGATGATGTATTTTAGTATTAAAATTTAATTCTTTTCCCCAAATGAGTAAAACTGATTTCTCTAAGTTTGTTAATTCTTCGAATGTTTTCAACGTGATTCTGTTGTACTTATTTTTATTATAAAAAGATATTCACTTAAACAGAAATTACCAAAAAAAAAGGGATTATTACTGCTTAGAAACCTATTTTATTACTACTCTATGAAAAATTGAGTATATAGTATTTAGTGCACAGAAGATGTATTTAAATGATAGTTTTGTTAAAATTTTCCATCGATTCACTCCAATCATTAGTTTTTTAAAAGCACCGATAAAATTTGCTTTGAGATTTTCACCAACCCAAAAATCCGTGACGTTGCTCATCCTCTGTATTTGGGGGTGAAATCTAAGATTTATGTCGTGAGATCCAAAGCATTTATTAAAAAAATTAAGAACCGCTTCAAACTTCAACTAAAAAAATCTAAAAAAAAGTGATTAAATAAAAGATAAAATCCGCTCAAGAACAATTCTAACTAAAAAATTTAAGCTTAAATCGCAAAATAAAAAAATTAAATGAAAATATATACTCAAAACATACACCCAAACATTAAGCGCTTCTCATCAAAAAATTCAAAGTTCTATCCCGGTCACAATTTATAAAAGTGTTTGTTTAAATACTTGAATCCGAAGTATATATCATCTAAAATAGAAGATCTTTATAAAAATGAAAAAACCATTAAAAATAGGCTTGATCTTTGGCATTGTGGGAGCAACATTCATGATAATTGGGGGTATCTTTGGCATTATTGGTAAACAACTATTTGAAAATCTAATTCAGGATTATAGTCTTGATCGAAAGCTTTTTGATTCTTTTCTAAAGGCTTTCACGATTTCTAGTATAGGAACCTTGATCTTTGGGATAATAGGAATAAGTGGGGTTGTTCTGGGATTTTTACGTCTGAGGATAGGATTTATCCTTTTATGTTTGGTAGGTTTAATTACCGTTTTAGGAGGGTTTATTCCTATTCACCCCCCAGAACATTTGGGCTATGGATTGTGGCTCCCTTCTATTCCACTTTCAAGTAGTCTTCTTAGAACTGATCCATTCTTTATATTATTGGGAGGAATTTTAGGTGTAATTGGTATTTCATCAGATAAAAAAGCCAAAAAAAAATTAAAGGTGAAGAACGATGAAAATTATAATATTAATAATGAAGCAAGATTTGACCTGGAAAACAGTTATCAATTACAAACGAGTGAAAAAGAAATCATCGATAAAATAAAAAATATTGTTATAGAGTATCCTCTTAATGATTACAACCGAGTGGATTTAACTGAAACAGTCCTAACAGCTTATAACGTAAAACAATATAATAAAAATATCTCAGATGAAGAACTCCTTGAACAAACCAAATTTAAAAAACCTACAGTCAATTTGAAAATCTTTCCAATTGCCATCAATATCGTAAAGAAATTGAGATTTAAACCGGAATACTTAACCAAAGAAATCCAAGATGAGCTGGATCTATGGGATAAAGCTGAAAACTGAGAATTGATTGGAATCAAAATGAAACATTAAGGCTAATTCAGAATAAAGAATAAAATAAAAGTAAAAATGAAAAGATATACTCAAAACATACTCCCCTAACCTTAAAGACTTCTCATCAAAAAATCAGCCTTGAGATTAAGCACTGCTAATCAAGAGAGTTTAAATCCCTTATTAATTTTCTAATTTCTTCAGCAAGTTTCTTTTGCGGTGGGTACCTAATACAACCCATAACAGGCCAATTATAAGTAGAATTATCCCGATTGTCAAAAATAATAGTAACGGTACAATCCATAAATGAAGATCACCCATACCTAGGCTCTGATTCCAATTTAATAAAATCCACCCCCGAACACAGATTAAAATGATTAGCAAACCTATAATCAATAGTAGCAAACCTACCCTCTGGAACATTTTAATGCTTTTTTTCACAAGTTCTACATCCTGTTTCCACCCAAAGACTTTTGGGGGTTTGATAAAGAATAGCCCAACACAAATTAAAATTATTCCTATGAGGTAAACTAATAAAGGTATACCGACCATGATAAGAATTATACCAATTTTTTCACGATTTTCCAGGGTGCTTCAAAACCACTAAAATAATTGTAAAATTAAAAAAATTGTATTTAATCTATGAAAATACAATGAAAATATATAAAACTACACCTAACAAATACCACCAAAGTGAGTAAAAATGCCCCCAAAAATTAAAGAGTAAGGCTAATTCAGAATAAAAAATAAAAGTTAAAATGAAGTACTGAAACGAGTCCTAGGGTTTAATCAATTGATTAAAATTTAGTATCGAGATCATCTTTTTGGTTTTTGAGTGCTTTTTCCATCTTTTCAGATAATAGTGATTTTAATGCTAATTCTGCTAATTCTGATTCTTGTCTTTTGTTTTCTAAATGAGGAGCGTCGATTATGCTGTAATTTTCATTTATAGCATCTAATCTTAGCATATCTTCAGATTTAAGCGCAAAATCAAATACATTCGCGTTCTCGTAGAGATGATCTTTATTTCCAGATTTCGGAATTTGTATTATTTGATGCTGTAACCCCCACCTAATAAATATTTGAGAAGGTGTTTTATTATAAAACTTGCTTAATTCTTGAATTAGTTGATTACTGAATTTTAGACCTTTCCTTATAGGAGAATATGCTTCTACGGCAATTCCTTTATTTTTACAATATTCTATCAGCTGTTTTTGGTATAAGAAGGGTGAGGTTTCAAATTGATTAACTGTAGGTATTGTCTCTGAGATGTTTAATAACTCTTCTAATTGACGAATAGTATGATTACTGACACCAATAGCACGAGCCTTTCCTTCACGGGCAATCTCTTCCAAAGCTTTCCAAGTTTGATTTCTTAATCTTAATTCAGCAGCAGGTCAATGAACTAAATAAAGATCTACATAATCTATAGCTAAACGATTTAAACTTCTATTAAACGCTTTTAATGTATTGGCATAGCCTTGTTCGGTAAACCATACCTTAGTAGTAATAAATAGCTCTTCTCTAGGCACAGCACAGCTCTTAATAGCTTTTCCAATTTCGGGCTCGTTATCATAAAAAGAAGCAGTATCGATCAATCTATAACCCAGCTCAAGAGCCCATAAAACAGCTTGAACGCCAGCTTCGCCTCTAAGACTATAGGTGCCAAGTCCAAATAATGGCATCTCAACTCCATTATTCAGTGTAAGTTTTGAATTTATATTTAGTCCCAATAATCTCACCTATTTAGCTACGATAATAATTTCTCCAAATTTAATAAAATTTATTAAAGAAAATAAAAATTTAAAAAATGAAAATAGATACTCAAAACATACTCCCTAACATTAAACACATCTCATTAAAACATCAACCTTAGCTTATAATCACGCCACACGTTCCAATAATCCATCAAACTTGATAGGGAAATTCTATTTCTTAATTTAAATGACAATCCACATTATATATGATAAAAAAATGAAAAGCACTATCAAAATTATACAAATATAATTTGCTGATTTGGTTCTTAAAACCTCGCCACAGTAGGGACATCGCTTAGGATAAGCATACCTAATTATTTCTAAGAAAATAGCAGCAATATTATTAGTAGTAAGCGTTCTTGATGTTTTTGACCCTTTTATAGGGGATACTGCTTTTTGGCAACTATTACAAAAGCGCTTTTTAACTTCTTGATTCGCCTTATTATTCACCATTCTCCTCTACATTCTCATCTCATAGCAGTTAAGGTGGCAGTAAAAAACAGTACTATAAGTTACTTTGGAACCTAAGTTAATAAAACTATGCATAACGAATACCACTAAAGTGAGTAAAAATGCCCTCAAAAATTAAAGAGTAAGGGGATCAGAATAAAAAATAAGAAAAAATTAATGAAAATATATACTCAAAACATACTCCCCTAACATATAAGGCTTCTAATCAAAAAAACATCATCATTGACCCGCCCGTCAAGCATTTTTTTTCTACTTACTATCCCGAAAGATGCTCAATAAACCCTCAGACTCTAAGCCTGAACCTTATGCTCCTCTTTCGACAGCCATACACTCGTGCGGTTGAGAGTAGCGGGCTGAATAGGTCGCCCGTAAGCTTCCTACGTACACCCCTACCTCACCAACCCCGTCTTTTACGGGTGCACTCGTCTCGATTCCACAGTTCGCGTCACCGCGCCCTGCTCTCGCTAATTACACTAAACACACATTACAATTATGGCTTTATGCTTATAATAGAATTTAAACACTAAAGTCTCCTCTAATATCAAATCCTACTTTTACACTCCAAACTGACTTACGGCTTTCAGAGGACTGCCTTGTCAATTCAACCAACTGAAATACGCCTTTCAGCGCATAGCACTATTGATCGAGATTGGCTGACTATTTTCGGGTCCGGCTTCGTGCTTAGATGCTTTCAGCACTTATCCGTTAGCGCGTGGCTGCCCGGCAATACCTTGTCAGATAACCGGTACACTAGAGGCGCCGGCAAA
>Ga0114923_10000813_pt1 | contig 22519 bp, 18 predicted proteins | sample SumtaG_FD_89578 | JGI IMG/M metagenome (GOLD analysis project Ga0114923, IMG submission 89578) | Deep subsurface microbial communities from Indian Ocean to uncover new lineages of life (NeLLi) - Sumatra_00157 metaG | ecosystem: Environmental > Aquatic > Marine > Oceanic > Sediment | place: near...
AATTGAACAAATTTTATTTTTAGGGGATATATTATTTGGATTTGGCGAGTTTGCTGAAAATAATCATAAATTAGTACCCTCGGGGTATGTTGAGGAATGGTGGGCTTTAGAATTAGAAAAAGCAGTTCAAAATCGAGAGGAGGATGTAGAGAAATTTTATATTAATCCCTTCGAAAACATTCCAACTGCTGAAGAGGTAGTAAGAATCTCCAAAAAGTACAATATTCCTCTCCATCCTCGTTATCTTAATTTCTGGGGAAATATAACAGTTGGGGAATTATTATCTTTGAGAGAATGTCTTATAAAGGGATTTGATGAATCTAAAGAAAGAATTATACTAGAAAATGAAGAGAATATAAAAAATATCTTAGAAAAAGCATTCATACTTCATAAAGTAAAAGATGGAAAAATACTATTGAGTAAGAAGATGACTCAAGTTTATGAAACCATATTTGACTTACATAATAAGAACACCTTTAAAAAGAGTGAGACTGATACTGTATTCACATGTTTTGATAAAATTTCTCCGATAAAAATTAAAAATAAGGCCCCTTATTATATGGGAACTAGGATGGGACGTCCGGAAAAATCCGAGAGAAAATCTATGAAAGGGATTCATGCACTATTTCCCTTGAGTGATAAAGTTGGAAACTCTCGACTTGTGGAAAAAGCAATGGAAATAGAAGAGAAAAAAGAGGATAGCGAAAAAAATAGAGATGTGAATATCAACGTTGCGGAGAAAAAGAAATTCCGTATAAATATAGATGTTTGTAGAAGAGAATGCCCTACTTGTGGTAGTACTACCATATTTAATTTATGCCCTAAATGTAAAGTCCATACTGAATTAAGATCAATATGTGAAATTTGTAAAAAGCGATTTCCAGCAATTGATCCTAAAGAAGAGAAAAAGTGTCCTCAATGTGGTGAGGAATTAAAAAGTTCAAGTGAAGCAACATTTAATATCAAATCATATATTAATTCTACTTTAAAATCTCTTCAATTACCATTTCCAAATAAACTTAAAGGCATAATTGGTTTAACCAATCAATTTAAAATTCCTGAACCAATAGAAAAAGGAATACTCAGAGCAAAAAATGATGTTCTTGTCTATAAAACTGCCGAGATTAGGTATGATGCAACAGATATACCCTTGACTCATTTTAAACCTTCGGAAATTGGAACAACAATTGAACAGCTTAAAGAACTAGGATATATGAATGATTATAAAGGAAATCCGATACAAAATGATGATCAAATATTTGAATTGAAAGTCCAAGATCTTTTGCTTTCCTATGATTGTGCCGATTATATGCAAAAAGTAGCTAATTTCCTTGATGATGAGCTCGAAATTTTTTATAAAATGGAGAGATTTTATAATATAAAAGACAGACAAGGTTTAATCGGACATCTTGTTGTAGGTTTAGCACCCCATACTAGTGCTGGAATAATCGGAAGAATAATTGGATTTTCTCCTGCAAGATCTATATATGCTCATCCTTTTTGGCATGCAGCCAAAAGAAGGAATTGTGATGGTGATGAAGATGGAATTATGCTATTATTAGATCCGCTACTAAACTTTTCGCGTAATTATCTACCTAGTAAGATTGGGGGAAGAATGGATGCTACGTTAGTTATTTCTACAAAACTAGACCCAAATGAAATTGACGTAGAGGCACATAATATTGATACTTTATTTAAATATCCTATAGAGTTTTATGAAGCTACTGAGCATTATACCTCACCAAATGAAATAGAAAGTATTATGAATTTAGTTAAATCTCGCCTTGGCACTTCCGGTCAATATGAAAATTTGGGATTCAATATTCCTACCGAAGATATTAATGATGGTCCATTAATGACAAGCTATAAAACTTATGAATCGATTGATGATAAACTCGATGCTCAATTGAAACTAGCAAAAATCATTAAAGCTGTTGATGCTAAGAAGGTTGCTTCACAAATTCTTATAACTCATTTCAATCCAGATATTTTAGGCAATTTAAGAAAATTTGCGACCCAAGAATTCCGTTGTGTAAAATGTAATACGAAATTTCGGCGTCCTCCTTTGTCTAAGGAAGGAAAATGTCCATTATGTGGAAATAATATAATTTTGACAGTAAATAGAGGGGGGATCGAAAAATACATTCCTCGAGCTCTAATGCTTTGTAAGGAGTTCAATTTGGATAATTATACTGTCCAGCGTATGGAATTAGTCAAAGAATATGTGGAAAGTTTAACCAACAATCCTAAAATTAGGCAACAAAAATTATCTGACTTTTTTTAAAATTAGTACAAGAGGGGGGATTTTCACTTGCTGTCGAAAATACGCATGAAAGATTTTCTATTGATAAATTAAAGGGTTGTTTATTTTAACTGATAAAAAATGCAGAAGGTGGGAATTTCTGCGATTCCGAATTGGTTATCTTCGCATTCGAACCCACGAACTCCTATGAGATTCTCCAGGCCTTTAAATTGTTAAATCCTCTGGAGCCTCGGTCCAGCACCGTTGACCAGGCTTGGCAACTTCTGCACTTTTTTCTCTACCAGTTAATATAGCTAGATATAAGATATCAAAATATGTTATTTAACATTTTTGATTGTAAAATAATAAATTAATATATTTTTAAATTTTTTTTGCTTTCTTAGAAAAAAATTTTATCCCAAGATTATTATTTTTTAAGAATACAAATTAAATATATAAATTAATTAATTTTAGTTATATAAGAAATAAAATTTATATTAATTGAAGGTTAAGACTCGTGAGTGTTGATAGGAAAAAACTGAATGCGTTATTGAAATGGTATCGCCAAGAGATTGGAAAGGATTTAATCGGAGCTTTAATTGTTGATAGAGAGGGATTGATAATGGATTCAATTGCTGGATCATCCGAAGATAAATCGATCGATGAGGAGATAGTGGGGGGTGTTAGTGCATTGGTTGAGCCCGTATTAAATAGGATCACTCAAGAGTTTAGTTCAGGAGCCTTTGGAACTGGGACATTCGACACGGAGAATTATAGATTGATTTTTTGTGAGGCAGGCCCTGCAGCGGTATTTGTAACAGTCTTAGACTCTATTGCCATGGTGGATCCAGTTTTCCCATATGCTTATTTAGCTGCAGAAAAAATTGCTAGAATCTTTGATGGGAGATCCGTAAGTCCTGTAATTCCTAAAATCATATCAGAGAGAGGTACTCAAGATATAGAGAGAAAGATAGATAAGCTCCAAAAAATTAAAATCAATTCTGGAGAATATGCTTTCAAATTAATATTAGGGGGAGATGGAGGGGTAGGAAAAACAAGTATGGTACACCGGTTTGTTGAAAATGAATTTAATGTAGATTATAAATCGACTATTGGGACCTCTATAATGAAAAAAGAATGTGAATTTGAAAATTTAGAGTCGAAAGTTCGCTTTGTTATTTGGGATTTGGCAGGTCAATCACAATTTAAACGAGTTAGATCGTCTTATGTAGCGAATTCAGAAGCAGGTATTTTAGTTTTTGATGTTACACGTAGAGAAACTTATGATAATATTAAAAATTGGCACAAAGAAATTTTGGATTCTGCACCTGCAATCACATTAATAATAGCGGGAAACAAAATTGATTTAGTGGATTCAAGGGCCGTTTCAAGACAAGAGGGAGAAGAATTGGCAAAAAAATTAGGCTTGAGTTATATAGAAGCCTCTGCTAAGACAGGTGACAATATCGAAGATGCCTTTAAAATACTTGCATTACAAATAATTAAGAAGTTTGTTGTTACGGAAGAAGTATAGAGCCTCTGGGGGGAATTGAACCCCCGACCGATAGATTACGAGTATATTACTATAGCGGATTGCTATAGCAAATCTATCGCTTTCGGCGTAATTGAGAAAAATAATTATATACCGCTAAGCCACAGAGGCACTAAATACAAATTATTATTTACTAATATTTAAAAAATTATAAATTTTGTCTTATGAACAATAAAATCTTAAGTGATTTAGGAGAGTTAGAATTAATTAAATTAATAGAAAAATTAATTCTTAATAAGACTGGAAAGCCACTAACTAGAGATGATTCTTTCTTTTATGATCTTCCGAGAAGAAAGGCAATTTTAGGTAATAAACAAGAGATTTTAGTATTAAACTCTGATATGTTAGTCTCGACGACAGATGTTCCACCTAATATGATTTTTTACCAAATTGGTCGAAAAGCTGTCCTCATGAATATTAGTGATTTAATAGTAAAAGGTGTTCAACCGGAAGGGATCATTATATCTTTAGGATTAACTAAAGATATGGAATTGTTAAATTTTAAGGATTTACTAAACGGTATCATTGATTTTAGTCATGAATGGAACTTAGATTATATTGGAGGAGATCTTAATGAAACTAAAGAGTTAATTGTTAATCCAACTGTTTTTGGATTTCAAAATAGGTCTAATATAATTTATAGAAGTGGTTTAGAAGAAGGTGATTATTTAGTAGCTAATGGAAAATTTGGATTGACTGGAGTGGGTTTAGATATATTATTAAATAGAAGAGGTAATTTAAAAACCTACCCTCTTTACAAGAAATCAATATTAAGCGTTTTAGAACCAAATAACTTAAGTAAAGAAGGATTAATATTTAGTGAACATAATTTTGGGTCCACAAGCATTGACAGTTCTGATGGATTAGCAAAAAGTTTAACAGATCTTATTTCTTCAAATCACAATAAAAATCTAGGATTTGAAATAGGTTTTAATGAGGATTTATTCGATAAGGAAGCAGTGAATTATTCTCAAGAATATAATATACCGTTAGAACAATTGGTGTTCAATGGTGGAGAAGAATTTATTCATCTTTTTACTATAAATCCAAAAAATTATGATTCTGCCCTGAAATTAGTTCAATCTCGAGGAGGGCAACTTTTTAAAATAGGTAAAGTTATTGCAAATAAAAAGATTTATTATTTAAAGGATAGTAAAAAAGTTGAGTTAAAAAAATGGGGATTTGAACATTTTTCTTAATCATATCTTATAGAAAATGAAATTAGTTTAAGAATTTTAATTTTAGACTTAAGAAAATAAAATTTTTATATTATAATGAATTTATTTAGCTATTAAATTTAATTCTATCTCAATCAAAAAAATAAAGATTTTATTTACAAGGGCTATTGGCGCAGGCAGGTAGCGCAGCAGGCTTTTAACCTGAAGTGTAGGGATGAAACCTGACGGTCAGGGGTTCAATAAAGTATTTGATCTCCAAATACGCTGAAAATCCCCTATAGCCCGTTAACAATTTTCAATATTTTAATGATTCTGAAAAGGTTAAACAAACTTTATTTCAATTTTAGTTTAAATATAAAGATATCCTATAAATAACAATAAATTTTATTTCCTTCATAATTTAATTATATGCATAGAATCTCGTAATATTAAATATATGGAAAATTCAGAATTTAGATTACCTGCCGATGAATCTGAGCAATTGTTGATAAAGTCACAAGATGTCTCCAATCCAGATTATGGTTGTGAACCAGAAAAAAGAGATATTGAAACACTTCTCCAATATGGAGTAATTAACATTGATAAACCAAGTGGACCAACTAGTCATGAGGTAGTATCATGGGTTCGTAAGGTTCTAGGAATCTCTAATTCAGGTCATGGAGGTACATTAGATCCCAAAGTGACAGGTGTATTACCATGCGCACTTGGAAAGGCTACTAGAGTTTTATCTGCTTTATTAAATGCAGGTAAAGAATATGTAGGCATTTTATTTTTACATAATACAATACCAATAAAAAAGATTGAATCGATATTTAAAATATTTACTGGTAAGCTATATCAGAGACCCCCCATAAAATCATCAGTTGCCAGAAGACTACGCATAAGAACTATATATTATACTAAAATTTTAGAAGCTCGCGATAATTTAGTATTATTTCGAGTTGGTTGTGAAGCTGGAACTTATATACGAAAGTTATGCTTTGATATTGGAGAAGCGCTATGTTCAGGGGCTCACATGCTAGAGCTAAGAAGAACTAGGGTAGGCAAATTTCGAGAAGAGGATAATTTAGTTACTCTACAAAATTTAAAAGACGCTTTTGTAATATATCAAAAAGAAGGCAATGAAAATTATTTAAGAAAATTTATTTTTCCAATGGAAAAAATGGTTGAACATATTCCAAAGATTTTCATTCGAGACACAGCCGTAGATGCGATTTGCCATGGAGCAGCACTTGCAGCAGCAGGTATATGCTATGTAGACGCTAGGATTAAAACTGGTACACAAGTTGCGCTAATGACTTTAAAAAAGGAACTAATAGGATTTGGTAAGGCAAAAAAGACAGCAATGGAGATTTATAAAGCAAAATCTGGAATTTTGGTAAAAACTGAGAAAGTTTTCATGGAGCGTGGGATTTATCCTCGTTGGAATGAGAAGAAGGAAAAATAATAAATCCTTATAATTTCGATAAAATGGAACGAGAAAATCAACACTATTATTCATCAGATCCTAAAAGTAAGGTCAAGATTTATACAATTTCAGAAAGTATGAGAAGACATCTTTATATTTTTAAAACTTTACCTGGAGTATTCTCTTTTAAAAAAATGGATTTAGGTACGAAAGTCTTTATTAATCATATGATAATTCCAAAAAACCCAAGTGTTTTAATCGATTTAGGGTGTGGTTATGGACCTATAGGTATTGTTTTAGGGTACGAATCGCCTCAAAGTATAATATATTTCATAGATATTAATAAAAGGGCAATATGGTGTGTAAAAGAGAATATTATATTAAATTTACCATATAATAGAAAACAACATATTCCTTTATTAGGAAATTATTTAAATCCAATAAAAACCAAAGGATTAAAAGTTGATGGAGTTTATATGAATCCTCCACTTAGACAAGGCAGAAAGGAATTTTTAAATATTTTTAGTGAGCTTCCACATTGTTTAAAACCAAACGGCTTTTTACAGTTTGTAATTAAGAAAAAGATGGGTGCTGAATACATATTTAAATATTTAGAAAATAATTTTTCAGAAAGCAATATAGAGATATTATGTAAAAGAAGTGGTTATTGGGTTTTTAATATGGTTTTTAACTAGGTTTTAATAATTATGAATAATTTGCCTAAATTTTATAGAAAAATCAAAAAATTTTTTACCAATGTTTACCTAATTTACTAAATAATACTTGTAGTTTTTAGAGGATTTTTATTTGACAAAAAAAAAACAAATTGATGTATTACTTCATGATTTAGTTCCTCAACATATTCTCCTAACTAAAGAAGAAACCCAAGATCTCATGGATAAATATCAAATTACCGTGATAGACTTACCACAAATATTTGAAAAAGATCCAATTGCTATTGCAATTGGAGCTAAGGAGGGAGATGTAATTAAGATTATAAGAAATTCAAGAACAACTGTAAAATCAGTAGATTATTATCGATATGTTAAAAAGGAAAAAGTTTAGACTTAGTCCTATAAATTTTAATTTAATTATTTAAAATAGGTTTAATAAAATTTGATTTCTGAAAAATTATCAAATGAAGAAAAATGGGTAATTCTCAAAAGCCTTTTTGATGAAAAGGGATTAGTACGCCAACATTTAGACTCTTACAATAATTTCATTGAATATGAAATGCAACAAATAGTCAATGAATCGGGGGAAGTCGTACCTGATATTCCAGGATTTAAGATAAAATTTAGTAAAATCAAAATTGGCAGCCCAAAAGTGAGAGAAGCTGATGGAGCAACCATGGAAATAACCCCAATTGAGGCAAGAATTAGAGAGCTTTCATATGCGGCAGATATTACGTTAGAAATGACTCCTATCACTATAGATGAACGAACTCAAAGAGAAGAGGCAGAAGAAACATTAGATATCTATATTGGAAAAATTCCTATAATGTTAAAAAGCTGTAGGTGTCCTTTAGAAAATCTAGTAGAAACAGAATTAATAAATCGTGGCGAAGATCCATTAGATCCTGGTGGTTATTTCATTATTAATGGCACTGAACGAGTATTAGTAACTCAAGAAGATTTAGCACCTAATAGGATATTAGCTGAGGAAGCTAGCAGAAGTTCAAGTGCAACCCATCAAGCAAAAGTTTTCTCAACTCGAAGTGGATTTAGGGCACCCGTTACAATTGAAAGGAAAAAAGATGGAAATTTAAGAGTGTCATTTCCATCTGTTCCGGGTAAGATTCCGTTAGCTATTCTAATGCGCGCCTTAGGATTACATTCTGATAAAGAAATATTTGAAGCTATCTCTGAAAATCCCGAAATACAGAAAGAATTAATTCCCGTTATAGATGTAGCTGCTGAAATCCAAGTATTAAAGGATCCTGAAAAATCTCAGCACAATGCTCTTGATTACATTGGAAAAAGAGTAGCAATTGGTCAAACAAAAGATTATCGTATTAGAAGAGCACTTCAAGTGTTAGATCGATATCTTTTACCTCACATTGGGAATGCTGAAGAAGATAGAATTAAGAAGGCATATTATTTGGGACAAATGGCCCAAAAAGTTATGGAACTTAACTTAGGGTTTAGGGAACCAGATGATAAAGATCATTATGCAAATAAACGATTAAAATTAGCAGGAGAGTTGTTTACTTCACTTTTTAGAGTAGCATTTTTAAATCTTGTAAAAGATATAAAATATCAATTAGAAAGAACTGCTGTGAGGGGTCGGGCGCCAAATATTAAAACTGCGGTAAGGGCAGATGTGATCACAGAGAGAATTCGACACGCTTTAGCAACAGGCAACTGGGTTGGAGGTAAAGCAGGGGTTAGTCAATTATTAAATAGAACAAATCATGTGGGAACATTAAGTCATTTAAGAAGAGTAATTTCACCTTTAAGTCGAAGTCAGCCTCATTTTGAAGCCAGAGATTTACATCCAACGCAATGGGGTAAAATTTGTCCAGCAGAAACTCCTGAGGGTCCAAACTGTGGTTTAGTAAAAAATCTTGCATTAACATCTATAATTTCTGTTGGAGCTGATGAGCGTATCCTTGAGAATATTTTAGTTGATCTAGGAGTTGTTCCTATTAACGAGGTTAAAAATATAAAAGGCGATAAGGTAAAAGTATTTTTAAATGGGAAGCTAATAGGGGTTCATCAACAATATAATTCTTTTATCTATCAAATTAGAGAAAAAAGAAGAAAAGAAGAGATCGGTCAACATGTAAATATTGGATATTATCATGATTCTAAAGAAATACAAATAAACTGTGATGCCGGAAGAGCTACGAGACCCTTGTTTATTCTAAAGAATAAGAAATTACTTTTTGCTAAAGAAGATATTGAAAAACTTAAACAAAATAAATATATTTGGTCCGATTTAATTCAAAAAGGAATAATTGAATACTTAGATGCCGAAGAAGAAGAAAATGCGTATATTGCAATGTTTGAAGAGGATATAACCTCTGAACATACCCACGTAGAGATATCTCCAGCTGCAATTTTAGGAATTTGTGCTTCTATAATCCCATTTCCTGAACATAACCAATCACCAAGAAATACTTATGAAGCAGGAATGGTTAAACAAGCACTCGGTCTATTTGCTGCAAATATGCATTTAAGACTTGATACTAGAGGCCATACTTTACATTACCCTCAACAACCCTTAGTAAAGACAAGTCCTATGGAAATTGTTGGATTTAACAAACGTCCTGCTGGGCAAAATTTTATTATTGGAATGATGTCCTATGAAGGGTTTAATATTGAAGATGCAATTATCATTAATAAGGGTTCTATAGAACGCGGTCTCGCAAGGAGCCATTTCTTTAGAACGTATGATGCTGAAGAAAGAAAATATCCGGGAGGTGAAGTGGATAAATTTGAGATCCCAGAAAGGGGTGTTAGAGGTTTTAAATCGGCTGAATCCTACCGTTTATTGTCTGAAGAAGATGGCATTATCGAACCCGAAACACAAGTTAATGGAGGAGATGTATTAATCGGGAGAACCTCTCCACCCAGATTTATCAAATCTTATGAAGAATTCGAATTAATGCAACCTAATAGGCGTGAAACTTCAAAAAATATGAGACACAATGAAAAAGGAATAGTTGATACTGTAATAATCTCAGAGACGGTAGATGGGAACAAACTGGTAAAAATTAAAGTAAGAGATTTAAGAATTCCTGAATTAGGAGATAAATTTTCATCTCGACATGGGCAAAAAGGTGTCTTGGGGATGGTTGTTGATCAATGTGATATGCCATTTACCTCAAACGGAGTAATTCCAGATGTGGTTGTCAACCCTCATGCAATGCCTTCAAGAATGACTTTAGGTCAACTTTTTGAGGGAATAAGTGGGAAAATTGCATGTAACACGGGAAAATTAGGAGATGCAACAGCTTTCGAATGGAAAAATATAACTTTACTTCAGGAAAAACTAGTAGAAGCAGGATTTGAATTTAATGGAAGGGAGATTATGTATAATGGGATTACGGGAGAAAAATATGAGATGGGTATCTACTGTGCTCCAATTTACTATCAAAAATTATACCATTTGGTTGCTGATAAACTTCATGCTAGAGCCAGAGGACCTGTACAAATATTGACAAGACAACCAACAGAAGGACGAGCAAGAGAAGGGGGTTTAAGATTTGGTGAAATGGAGCGTGATTGCCTCGTAGGTCATGGTAGCGCACTACTTTTAAAGGAAAGATTATTAGATGAGTCAGACCGAACAGTTATTTTAGTATGTGAGAAATGTGGTCTCTTAGCAGTATATGATAGAAATAAAGATAAGCGATATTGCCCTGTATGTGGAGAAGGAACTATAATATCGAAAGTCGTCTGCTCATATGCATTTAAGCTTCTCCTCCAAGAAATGATGAGTCTCGGATTAGCCCCTCGTTTAAAATTAAAAGAAAAAATATAATTTTGACATTTCTTTTATTTCAATTTAGATTTTAATAATAAATAAGGATAATATTCCCTTAGAATTTTAATTTTCTATTATCAATGAAATTAAAATAGCTCTATTAGTAACCAGCTTGTAGTAATAGAAAATGAAACGCGAATCCAAAAAATATTGAAGACACCACAATGGTAATAATTGATAATCTGATTGAAACCTCTCGGCCGTATTTTGTATAAACGATTAATACAGTTAAGGCAACTAATCCGATTGATATGAATACCCAAGATAGGACCCATAAAGTGAGGGAAGGGCCTTCAAATAGTTCTTCAATAGGTTTCTCCTCCCAAGGCCATTTGTATTGGTTCACGGATATTATTTTAACCATAAATAAAATTATGGGAAAGAATCCACCGATTAAACTTGCATTTAATAGCATATTTAAGCAATAAATATTTTATTTTTAATTAAGTTTATCAATGAATAGAATTTTAAAGAGATGCTAGTTTAATTAATACAAATCATTTAACATAAATTTCTAAAATTGCACATACTCTGTAACTAAAAATGACCCATTTTATAAAAAAAGTAATACAGTCACCTATCTTGGAGGATCCTGCAAAAAATCATAAGGATATTCATCGTCATTATTATAGATATTCCAAAGGAGATTTTATTGGTCCTGCATTAAAAATCAGTAAAACAAAAGCCCGAATTAATCTTAAAGGTACTCATGAATATGAGGACCTTATTTCAGAAATTGTAGTAACTAGTGTTCCAGAAAATGAAAAAATTGAATTTACAGCTATTTTAATAACAGGCTCTGAAATAAGTGAAACCATTAATAACTTAGGATTTGATTGGGATTTAAAGAAGTCTACTGGTAAAACTAAAAATTATAAAGCTGATATAACAGATATTACTGATAATCATACTTTACTTAAACTTATAGATGTTTTTAGAGAAAATTCTTATTTTTTGTTATCTTTTAACTTAAATGCAACGTGTAAACTTACTACTAAAAAGAGAATTCCACAACCATCTAAAAAAAAAGTAGAAGATGACGACATAAGCAAAAGAATTCAATTTTGTAGCGGAGTAATAAATAATACAGAAAGTAATATTAATTTAATACTTAATCTCGCATTGGAAGATTTTAAATCAGATCTGCCCACTACTTGGAAAAATATAATAATTAAAAATAACTATAAAATTACAGAGATTGAGCTCCCAAAAAACGTTAAAAATTCTATGCTATTGAGACTTTTAGCAATAAGAAAAGGAAAAATGTATAGATCTATTGATGTTGACGGAGAAATCATTGAGAAACAATATAATATTGTTGTCTAATAATCTTAAATCATTAAGTTTCAAAGTTTCATATATAAATTATGTTTTAAATGATCAATACTAAAGAGAAAGGTATAAGGAGAAGAGAATTCAATTGGATATGAATCCTTTATTAACATCGTTTTTGTATATTATAGGTGGAGATGTAGCAATAGAAGTAGGGAGAGAACTATTACTTTCCGAAAATGAAGATATAACTGATGAAGATATAACGGAAAATATAAAAGAAAGAATTGAAGGAACAGGCATAGATTATGAACCCGAGACTGAGGAAATTTTAAAACTAAATACAGTTAGAAAAACCCTTTACAAATTATATAGTGCAAAATTAGCACAATTTAGACGAATACGCGATAAAAGCACCGGATGGTTTATTTATTACTGGTGGCATGAATTTGACTTTTTAGAGGACATTTTATTAGAAAAAAAGAAATTGATTCAAATGAAACTCAGAGATAGACTGCAATTTGAAGAAAAAAATTACTTTTTCCTCTGTGAGAATTGTAATAAAATTAATATTAAATACAAGTTTGAAGAGGCTTTTGAACTGAACTTTCGGTGTCCAGATTGTGGAAGTCCTTTAGTAGCTCAAGATAATCAAAACATTATAAATCTTTTAAAAGAAAAAATAGTCCTTAGTGATAAAACAAAAATTATTGATTTAGCGAAAGGTTAGCGATTTTTCTTCTTCTTAATAATAGCTATATCACCAAGCGAAGTATTTTTTTGCTTTTTCATATAATCTTTTGTGCTTACAATATAATCATCTGCTTTTTTCAACAATTTAATATTATAAACGCTTTCAATTTTTTTTGCTAATTTCTCTGTTGGTTCAGCTTTACCAGATTCAATTCTTCGAATTAATGATGGTTTTTCATTTAATTTTTGAGCAAATTGATCTTGATTCAAACGGTTAAATGTTCTTATGTCTCTAATCTTTTTAGCATAATCGGGAACAATCTCTGTGGTTGATTCCGAAAAATATTTTTTATTAGATATTGTTTTAGTTCCAAGATTACTCTTTTTGATGTTATAATTTTTTTTTATATTAAGGGATTCAGTTTTAGTTATAATCTTTTTGCCATATTGAACACAGCTGTCGCAAACAGTTATTTTAGCCCCCTCAATTAAGACCTTTTGACCTTTACCCCAAATTATTCCCCCACATATAGGACATATATTCTCCAGTTCAGGTGTTTTTTTTATCTGCATAAAAATACCTAATATCTATTTAATAAACAAAAGAGTGCATTTTATTATAATTCAGAGAATTAAAACTCTTATATCTTATATTAGTAATGAAGTTTTATAATTAATAATGTATAGATTTTTAAAAAATTCACATTTTCCTTATACAAAGATATAAACTTAAATTTATATGATTGAAAGTTTATAATTAAAATATATAGATTCTTAATAATTTTAGCGTAAAAAATTAAGCATAGAAAAAGGGTAAACGCTTATTGACAACAACAAAAGATAGGAAAAAAGAAAAAGAAACCAAAGATGGAGAGTATCTAATAACATATACCCGACATCTTGAAAAAAGGCTTCGCAATTTAGAAACTGAAAAACAGTTATTGGATGCCGAGAGATTAAGATTAGAACAAGAACTGCATAGTCTAAGAAATGAAATAGATAGGTTAAGAGAACCTCCATTAGTCTCTGCAACAATCATTGATATTTTAGATGATAATAAAGGAAGGGCAATTGTGAAAAGCTCAACTGGACCTAGTTTTGTAGTAAATGCTAGTAGAAAGGTGAAAAATGAAAAATTAAGTTCTGGAATGAGAGTCGCATTAAATCAGAGGACTTTTGCAATAATGGAGATATTACCAACAAAATTGGATCCATTTGTAAAAGGAATGGAAGTAATTGACTCAATTCCAGATATAACATATAAAGATGTTGGAGGCCTTGAAGATCAAATACTGGAATGCAGAGAAACAGTTGAATTACCTTTAAAAAAACCGGAGTTATTCAAAAATATTGGTATTGATCCTCCCAGAGGAGTTCTCCTTTATGGTCCTCCCGGAACGGGTAAAACTCTATTAGCTAAAGCTGTCGCTCATGAGACTGAGGCTACATTTATAAGAATTATTGGTTCTGAGTTAGTTCAAAAATTCATAGGGGAAGGTGCTCGATTAGTAAGAGAAATATTCAATTTGGCTAAGCAAAAAGCACCTACAATCTTATTCATTGATGAATTAGATGCAATCGGTTCTCAAAGGCTAAAAATAGCGACATCTGGTGATAGAGAAGTTCAGAGAACGTTAATGCAGCTTTTAAGCGAATTAGATGGATTTGAAGAGCGCGGTGATGTGAAGATTATTGGAGCAACTAATAGAGTAGATATTTTAGATCCCGCGTTATTGAGACCTGGTAGGTTTGATAGAATGATTGAATTCCCCATACCTAATGAAATTAGTAGAGAAGCAATATTTAAAATCCACATTAGAAACCTAAAAATTAATGAAAGCATAAATATCAAAAAGTTAGTAGCTTTAACTGAAGGGGCAACAGGTGCGGATATTAAGGCAATAGCTACCGAAGCAGGAATGTTTGCTATCAGAAAGGAAGCTGATTCAATAATTCAAGAAGATTTAATTGATGCTACAAATAAAGTATTGAAAATCTATAAGGAAAAACAAGTTGAATCAAAACTTTACTCTTAAATTCTATTTCTTATTTAATACTATAATTTTTTAACATATCATTCCTAAATTATAATTAGGAAATTATGGAACCCTCATTTGTAAAATGAAAAGTCCCTCTATACTAGCTTTAAGAAAGATCAAAGCAATTTCAGATTATCAGTTTGGAAATGATATAACAGATATCTTATTCAACAAGGAAGAAACCTTAACTATTGAGAGGTCAAAAAAGACTAAAAAAATCAGATACGTCTATTATAATAACAATCTATTATTATCTTTAAGACCAACTAATGGATTTTTTACCTTAAGTCTTTTTTCTGCCAGAAAAATAATAAATAATATTCCTACTCCACGGTTAAGAGTTAGTGTATTGACAGATATTTCAGAATTTATTAAAAAAGGGCGAAATGTTTTTTGCAAACATGTAGTTGAAGTTGATAGTAATTTAAGAGCATTAGATGAAGTGATTGTTGTTAATCAAGAAGATGAATTATTAGCTATTGGAAGATTAAAAATACCAGTTGATTTATTACAATCATTTAAAACTGGGATAGCAGTAATGGTTAGAAAAGGAGTAAACAAATCAAAAAATTAAAATTCTCAGTTTCTTATATAAATATAGAATATTGATTTAAAGAAGTGAAAAAAAAATGAAATTGCCTAAAGAAATGCAAAAGAAAGAAAAGGATAGACCAAAACGCCCAACAGCAGTTAAAAAGCGAGAAGGGCAACAGCAATTTGGATCAAGGCAAATGCGGCGAAAAATGAAAACACAAGGTATAGATATGGACCAGATTGAGGCTACCAAAGTAATTATAGAAGGCCCAGAAAAGACTTTGGTTATTGAACAGCCTGAAGTTATGTTAATGAAACAAATGGGGCAAGAAATATATCAAGTTATTGGAGAAGCAGAAGAATATTCTACTGGAGATATTGTTATTGATGAAAAGGAAAAAATAGAAGAGATCGAACAAATAGAAGAAGTAGAAGCGAAACCTACAATTACAGAAAACGATATAATGCTAGTCGCTGCACAAGGTAATGTAGATCCTAAGGAAGCTGAAGCAGTCTTAAAAGATTGTGATGGAGATATAGCAAAAGCGATATTATTTTTTAAAAATCGCCCTTGATTGTTTAATTTAAAATGAAGATAATGAGAAAAAATTAAGAACAATAAATAATTCAAATTTATAAAATAATTTAACCTGATTTATAATGTCAAAAATTAGAAAAAAACCGATCGACCGAACTACGACAACTATCTCAAAAGAAGAGATATTATTTGAAAAAGCCATACAATATTCTGGTTGGTTCTTTCTTATTGCTTTATCTGTTTTTCTAGGGTATTGGGGAATTTTTGACGCTTTATTAGAGATCATAGAAGTAAATATTGACCAGATGTTATTTTCTTACATTTTATTTAATGGTGTATCCATGGCATTCAGTTTTGCGTTGTCAACAAAAATAAGAAAAAATAGAGATAAGAAAAGAGAAATATTTTTAGATTGGATAATAGCTGAATTTTTTATATGTATGTTCGCTATTTTTTCTGTTGCGGTGTATCAATGGTAATTACTTTCCGTTTTTTAACTATTTTCTAATTTGGTAATAGTGGAAATTTAAATTTATTCATATTCTTCTCTTGAAGGATTAAATACTTCTATTACTTCAGCATTTTTTATAATCTTTGCTCCATGTTTTTCAAGTGAATCAAATACATAACTATCTCCTTTTTGGGCTATAAATTCTCCCCTGGCTTCTGTAATAAACTTAATTTTACCTTTTATGACATAGCCAATTTGATGTGCTTCATGATCATGTAATGGTATTTCAGCATTTTTTTTTAAAACAAATTGACATAACATTACGCTACCGTTAAATGATAAAGTTTTACGATAGATGCCTTCCAACTGTTTAACAGCTTCAATTTTATCTTTATTTATTGGTCCTTTTCTTGCCATAATATTTTCCAAATAAATGTGTGAAGATTTTTTATTTAAATATATTCGTGGTATATTTGTTTAAAAATTTTACATTAAATATCAATAAAGCTAAAACAGAAAACGCGACAAATTTTTGTTTAGAGAGAAATTAGAAAATTAAGTTACTCCTTAAACTGAAAGAAGAAGAAGATTATGTAATTTTATGTTATATAAGTTTAAGTACGTAATTAGAGTATTAATATAGTTATTTTAAATTAAAAAACAAATAAATATTTATATCTAAAGAAGAAAAATATAATATAGTTAATCTCTGTCTACGAAATTATAAAGAGAAATTGTTATTTCATAGGTTGAGGATCCCGACAAAAAATATTTGATTTAAATAAACTATAGAGATTTTAAAAAATAGTAATAATTAACTAAAATATGTATTGCCATGGTGTTAATAGCAGATACGCAAATATTGAAAAATAAAGATAGCGAACAAATAAGAAATAATTATCTTAACAACTTATTACCGCGGGTTTTTAGAACAGAAGGAGACATGGTTAAGTTTGATCCCTTTAAGATAGAACATAATATCATTAGAGAAACTGGACTTAATCAAAAAGCAGCTAATAAAATTACAGAAATAGTAACACGACGTATTATTTCGTCTGGAATGAAATTTCTTTCAGGACCTCACATCAGAGAAATTGTATGTTCAGTACTATCAGAACAACATTATGAAGACGAACGTAAACTTTATACGAGAATTGGAATGCCGTTAATGGATTATGAAGCCATCTTAGAACATGGTGTAAAAGAAAATGCAAACCAAGATATGAATCCAGAGAGTATTCATCATTGGGCCGCTAACAGGATATCGGATGAATATGCTCTTTTAAGATTATTAAATTCGGAAGAATCCCAAGCTCATTTGTACGGAGATATTCATATTCATATGTTAAGATATTTTGATTTAAGGCCTTTCTGTCAGGAATGGGATCCTAGAATGATACTTGAAAATGGCTTACCTCCTGTAGATAGTTGGGCACATTGTAGCAAATCTGGGCCAGCAGGAAGCCTTCGAGTAGCAGTTACACATCTGGCTAAATGGCTTGGAATAATACAAGGAGAATTTAGCGGAGGACAAGGATATGATTACATTACTACTTTTTTAGCGCCATATGCAAAAGGATTGTCTCAGCGAGAAATAGAACAAAGTATGCAATGTTTAATTTTTGAAACAAATCAGATATTTGCTGCAAGAGGCGGTCAAGTACCTTTCACATCAATTTCATGTACTCCAACTATTCCTGATGGATTACTTAATATCCCTGCAGTTGGTCCACATGGAAAAATTTATGGGAAATATGGAGATTATAAGGAAGAGTGTTTACTATTGTTTGATGCACTAACAGATGTTTATATTCAAGGTGACGCTCATGGAAAGTTATTTGCTTTTCCCAAACATGAAGTAAAAATTAAAAAGGAATGGTTAGAAGAATTTGAGCCTTCATATTTAAAAATTATGGAAGAAGCAGTAAAAATGGGGACTCCATATTTTCTCAATATGTGTCCAGAGTGGATGCCTGATGAAATACATAGCCAATGTTGTAGAAAATTTTTAAGCGGGAATGAAATTATTAGTAGATGTATAACCGATCCCGAAAAAAGAAAAAATGCTAATGTATGGGAAAATTATGTAACTATTGGTTCCCTTCAGAGTGTAAGCTTAAATCTGCCAAGATATGCCTATATATCCAAAAATGAGGACGATTATTTTGACATATTAGACGAAAAGATGGAACTTTGTGCAAGAATTTTGCTGAAAAAATGGAAATTGATGGAGAAAAGACTAAAAACAGGTCATTTACCACTATGCAGTGGAACAATTAAAGGAAAACCGATTTTTAATATTGAAGATCAGAATCTATCCATAGGGTTTACTGGCTTAAACGAGGCTGTAAAAAGTTTATCTGGTGATGAGTTGCATGAAGGTAATCATGCATATGATTTAGGAAAAAGAATTCTAAATTATATGGTTGCCAAATGTAATACAATGACAGATAAAGATGGAAAATTTTATTCTCTATGGGAGCAACCTTCCGAATCGGCGTCTAACCGTTTGGCTAAATTAGATTTAAAGCATTTTCCTAAAAAAGCAATTCCTCAGTCCTCTGGTAATTCTGCTTATTATACTAATTCAGATCATATTCGCTACGATGCTGACATTCTATTATCAAAAAGAATCCAACTACAAGCAGATTTCCATCCTATCGTAAGTGGTGGTGTTATAACTCATGTTTTTTTAGGCGAACAAAAGCCAGACATTCAGGGATTATGGGAGCTCACTAAAAACATATGTCTAAACACAAACACAGCATATTTCGCATATACTCCTGACTTTACATACTGTCCGCATTGTCGAAAGATGTTTCGAGGAGGGAGCTTTACGTGTCCAAAATGTGGATCTCATGATGCAAAAGTGTACTCTCGCATAACTGGCTACTACAGCGAAGTTAATAGATACAATCCAGGAAAGATAGCAGAATGGGAAGCCCGTAAAAGAGAAAATTTACATTAATGAAAATAATGCAATTTTATTAATTTTTAAAGTAGATTTGTCCGATTCCTGCTATATAAACATCATAGAATGGAACTGACAAATAATATACACTATCAAATTCATCATTAACTTCAATTTTTTTGATTTTCGTGAAAGTATTTCTTTCAAATAAATTCCATAACTTTATACTAGTTGGAGTGATATGTTTCTTTTTTATAAGAAAATTCAATGTATCTAATAATTTACTCTCAGATATATTCATTGTACTATTTTGTTGGGCACATTTATATGCAATATTGGGAATTTTTCCTTTTTCAGATAACATTCTAAGAGAAATGCCGTAATTCTCTTTTAATTCTATATTTAATTTTTTCATCCATGGGTTTAAATATAGAACGGGCTCAATATCTCGAGCAAAATGCCCAATTTCTGGAATACTAGGAATAAATTCTCTTAAAATTGCAAGATTTTTCTTTCCATTAATATTTAAGGTATAAGCATCATACCAAGTTGGATGTTCAATATCATCAAATTCTCTTTTGTCTAAAAAAGTAACTACCCCTAGTCGTTTTAATAAGAAATTCAATCCAAAAACTAATTTACGAGAGGATGTAAAAAAACGTACTAGCACATCTCTTCTTGATGAATCTTCACGAGTATATTCAGTTTCAGACCCATCACCTTCAAGAAAAGCAGCAATAAATCCTTTCACACATTCAATAGGAGCATTATAAAGAAATGGAGGAATTTCTTTAAATGGAGCTGATTTTGGTTTTAATCTTAATCCTTTTGTAAATATTGATTTTGCTAAAACTGTATTACTGTCAACAGAATAAATTGGTTTAGATCTTTCTACATGTGCTATACCAATAACCGGTATGAATCCAAAATTTTTATAAACTAAATTAGCGACTTTTTCCATTTCAGCTTTATTAGTTCCACAAGAAATAGAAACTTTCTTCATAGAGCCTTCAGAGCAATAATGCCCTAAGACATATCCAAGTTCATAACTTTTCTCAACAAATCTAAAAGCCTTGGTGAATGCTTTTTTAACATACTCAATATCATTCTCAACTAAAATATCACCACAATTACTAAAATCAAGTGGGGAGTCATCTTCAATAACATAAATGACTCGTGGCATAAGAATTGGAGTTCCTTCTTTTAAATTATTTGCGGGAATTTGGATTATATTAAGGTTTTCATCAACAGTAAGTAGCTTATGTTGTTCTGAAAGAGATAATATCCCATGTTTGCAGGTTATATTTAAGGAAATACTTGAAGGCAGTATTTCCTTCCCTTCAATCTTAATCTCTTTCAATTGAAAATTTTCATCTAATCCAAAAACATAAGAATCCTTATAATTTTCAATATACCCCATCTCGACTAATCTATAAAGATTTGAGTTAAAATCATAAATAAGAATAAGTTCGTTTGAATTAACTTTAGAAAAAATTCTCTCCTCAATGGGGCTTCGTTTTTTCTTATTCACGTCTTTAAACTTTTGAAAATTATCTTCTTGGATAATTCCTTCATTTGCAAATCCTTGTTTATTTAGTTCTTTTTCTTTAACATTCCCTCTCGTTTCCAATCCAAAAAATTGAACTAAATCATCTCGAATAGCTTTTTCATGGTTAAATAATCCTTCCTCTGTATCAATTTGATTCATGATTTTAAATACTATTTCTATTATCCATCGTAAATAGACAAATAAAGCCTTACGATATTTCTTTATTTTTAGAATCTTTTTTTGATATCTTTTCAGATCTGAGAAAAATTCACTGTAGTTGGCTTTACCGAGATATTTTAAGACGTTCAATATTGGTTTTTTAGTTATAATTGGAGCCAATCGAGCTTCAATTGTATCTATTAAATCGGTAGTTAGTTCCATTTGTAAAATTGGTGTATTTATCTCTTTCTCTAACTCTTTTAATTTAACATAACTCATTCGAGCAATAAAAAGAAGATATGTATTCTTAAATCTTTGCGTAAAGTCTTTATCGTAAATAATAAGCTCTATGGCACTTTCCAACTTATCATCTTTATAATTTTTATCAGTCAGTTGAGCATTATCGATGGCTTTAATTGAATAATTCTTAAACTCGACTTTTTTTCCACATTCTGGGCAGAATATGTATTTTAAGCTAACATGATTATTAATTAAAATAGCATTAACTGCAATTAAGAGGCCACATTCTGGACAGAAAACATTTTTCTGTTCAAGTATATTTTTGCTCTTCATATTAGTGAAATAATCTATTTATATTTAAAACAAAAAAAACAAAAATGGATCAATTCATTTTAATACAAAATAAATCATGCAGTTATTTATAAAAAATCAAGAGAGTCTTCAAACTTTTAGGGTTTTATTTGTTCCCTAATATAAATATTTATCAGTTACTCTTAGTTTTTTGATTATATAATGCGAATTGGGGGAATAATTGATATTTCTACGAAGGATATCCCAAATAGAGCAACAATGGTTTTTTTTACTGTAGGATGCAATTTTAAATGTAATTTTTGTCATAACAAAAAACTCCTGGAAAAAAATGCCGGTAAAGATTATTCAATTGATCGTTTAATTGAACTAGTTAAAAATAATATATTAGTAGAAAGTGTAAGTATTTCGGGAGGAGAGCCTACTCTTCAGGAAGATCTATTAGAATTATGTAAAAATCTTTCACAAATCGGGATATTTGTGAGTTTAGATACAAACGGTTCAAATCCCGAAGTATTAAAGACTTTACTTCCTTATCTTAATAGAGTCGCATTAGACATAAAGACTCCTTTAAAAAGTAAAGATTTTGAGAGAGTTATAGGAATAAGGCTAAGTCCAGAATTAATTAGACGAACCTTTAACATTTTAAACCAAAGTATGATAACCGAATTTGAAATTAGAACTACTTATTTAGAAAATCTATTTATTCCAAAAGATATAGAAGAAATTATCAACTTTCTTAGAAAGAATAAGTTTAGAGGTACTTATACCCTACAACAATATCAATATTCCGATGGAGTTGGTATTGAGTATAAAGATAAATTTCGAATACCTACCCATGATCTTCTATTAAATATTCTTAAACCATATAAATTTTTAGAATTACCGTTTGAAATTTATTTAAGAGATAATGTTGTAGGATATTGTAGTTTAAATGATTTATTTAATTAATC
>Ga0114923_10000814_pt1 | contig 22501 bp, 21 predicted proteins | sample SumtaG_FD_89578 | JGI IMG/M metagenome (GOLD analysis project Ga0114923, IMG submission 89578) | Deep subsurface microbial communities from Indian Ocean to uncover new lineages of life (NeLLi) - Sumatra_00157 metaG | ecosystem: Environmental > Aquatic > Marine > Oceanic > Sediment | place: near...
TCATAGCGAACCAGATAAATCTGCCTTTATATTTCTTTTCTAACGCCGCCTGCAATGAACCATAATATTTATTAACGAACTTTTTCTGCTGCAAAAGATTTTTATCAAGAAGAGGAAAATAGGTAATTGCTACATATCTGGCATTTTCTAAAATCTCTTTTCTGTACCCCAGGCCTCGGGTGTTAATTTTTAGAACGGAAATTTTATAAATCAAATAGAAATAGCTTTTAGCGCCTTTTAGAAGATGCTTAAATAAAGTTATTATTCTTGCACCTTTTCTGTACCCCTTAAAATCCTCGAAATCATATCCTTCGTTTTTCCTATTATCCCTTAGCGCAGATGATAGCTCTGGCAGATTTATATCGAGTATTATTCGCCGGGAATTACATTCTTTTCTCAATTTTAGTACAGTCAGCAATTTAACCAGGTTATGATAGGAAGCGCTTTTTACTGTATTCTTCTCGACTATTGAGGACAACCACCACGCGGAAAATGAGGAATTTGGATATTTAAAATATTCATTAAGGCCTTCATCGCCAAATATCTTTTCAGAGCCAAGTTTTGAAACAAATTGGATAAAACTATCTCGTTCAGAAAAGGCTATTTCATTAAAATATTTTAAATATGGCAGAATTTCAACGCTGCTATTCTCTAATGAAGAAAGGCTTTTAAAAAGCAAGGAAATTGCATCTTGGTTAGTCGTTATAGGGCAGAGAAATATCTTATCTACCTTCTTTTCCCTGCAATATCGGATAAACTTTTCGGCTTTATATGTCTCGTTAAACACGTAAAGAATAGAATCAATCATATTTGCTGTTCCTTTTCAAAGGCGACCATTTGAAGCATATATATGATAAGAATCCGGCTTGGATGCCTTCTTCATATTAAGCTTCCCTCCGGCCCCCAGCAGAATGGGAATGCCTCCGGCAACATCCCAAAACATTATATCCTTTTCATGGTAGGCATCGGCTCTGCCGGAAGCAACATATGCAATTGAGATGGCAGCAGAGCCTAAAAGTCTAATTTTTTTATAAGAACGGATATCTTCAGCAAAGGCACGAATATTTCCTGGTGAAAAATCTGTATTCACAGGAAATCCGGTGCATAAAACGGCCTTTTGTTTTTGAGCGGTAGCACTTACTTTTAATGGCCTATTATTGAGCCACGCTCCTTTTCCCACAATGCCAGAAAATAATTCAGATCTATTGAATTCATAGACCACACCAAGCACTGGACTTTCTCCCTGCCAAAGGCCTATAGAAACACAAGAAAGTGGAATTCCACGCAAATAGTTCAAGCTGCCGTCCAGGGGATCAACAATCCAGGTATATTGTCGCCTCTTCCCAACAAATAAACCATTCTCTTCGGACAGAATTGAAAAATTTGACCGCTTTTTTAAATAATCAAGGATGATGTCCTCAGCCTCTAGATCGGCTGCTATCTTAACATCGTGTACGGATTCGGCATTGACTTTTACACTTGACTGCTTGCGCTTTTTAAGAAAAGCTCCGGCCAATAATGCGGCCTTTTTGGCAGTTGTCAACCAATCCATAATCTTATTTTTAGACGTTATCATTTATTTTCCTCAAAAGCGCATATTAAGTTCTTGGCCGCTTCCATCTCCATAGACCTTCGGCACTCTAATGCGTATGAGCCTATATGAGGCGTGAGAATAACCTGAGGATATTTTGTTAAAGAGCCGCGGTAGGGCTCAACCTTAAATGTATCCAACCAGGCCCCTCTAATTTTACCTTCTTCTAAAGCTCGAATCAAAGATTGCTCATCAACTAATTCGCCCCTGGCAGCATTTAACAAAAAGGTCCCTTGCTTGATAAGCTTAAATTCATTCTCGCCGATAATCTGCTGTTCGCCACTTGAATGGATAGTAATTATATCTGCTTGCCCAAGTGCTTTATTAAGTGGTAATACCTCCATTCCTTCTATCTCTTCGTGCAGGTTCGGGTCAACGGCAATAATCCTGATATTAAAGGCCTCAAGCAGCGAGGCGACCTTTCTGCCGATACGGCCGAAACCAATAATCGCCACGGTTTTACCTTCAAGCTGCAAACCAATCTTTTTAGTCCATTTGCCGTTATGCAAATCTCTATCCATCTGGTAAATCATCCGCAGCATACTCAATAGTGCACCTAAAGTTAACTCGGCCACCGCCGTTGTTGGCCCATCCGGCGTATAGCGTACTTTAATACCCAGCTCCTTTGCGGCCCGCAAATCAATATTGGACAACCCGGCACCGCAACGGGATATTACCCTTAACTTAGACCTTCGTAAAACCTCACGATCTAAGGGTTCTAATCCGGCTATCAAGCCTGTAACGTCGTATTTTAAGAAATTCATTAATTCGGATTTAGTCAATTTGCGCTTGTATGGGTTTTTGATAACTTCACAACCCGCGGCTTGCAGATGCGCAAGAGGCTTAGTATCTAGTTCGGCAAAAGTGGAAGGACCTATTAAAACCTTCAATGATTTTGCTCCTTATTTCGTTTCATTTTCGTTCATCTTAAGGGTTCTATCTTAAATTATTTTAGAAGGCTTTGCAACTTCTTTTTTAGACTTTCCGGGGAAATCTATTCTTTTACTATCCGGATTCTGGATATTGTATGCCCGCCTCCACTCGCTGTCAGCGTAATAAATCCTGCAAACAAGCTTCATTGTTTCCAGGGCGTCCGAACTCCTGCCAAACTTGATTTTTTCTCCATTGACAACGGCATCGGCAAATTCGTATATCTCATCGCGCCACGAATTATCCTCAAGGTATGTTATCTCCTCTTTTTTTAAAGTCCCTACATCGGACTCGCTGCGCCTGCCTATGACAAGTTGTTCCTGTCCGTAACTCTTAGAGCCCGAAAGAATACCTCTCAACTCCAGATAACCCTCGGTTAAGGCGATATGCATATGAAAGCAATGCTCCCATTGAGTAGCGCTTGAATGAATCATGGCGATTTGGCCGGAGCTGCTGCGCATCAGGGCAAAGGCATTATCCTCAACATCGTGGTGCCAGTAGGCATTAGAAACAAAACTCTTTACTTCCTTAAATTCTCCGCAAAATAGTTGCAAGAGATCCACCATATGAATACCCTGATCAAGCAGAATACCTCCTCCGGCATATTTTCGTTCTGCGCGCCAGTCCCCTGAAAAAGGAATAATTTTGCTTTTGCCATAGACACCGCGCAGGTTAAGGATTTCACCCAACGTACCAGCGCTTACTATCTCCAAGGCCTGGCGTACAGAATCGTGATAACGGTGGTTAAATCCATACTTTAATTTGCATCCCGGATGCTCTCTTTCAACCTCAATAACCTTCTCCACATCCGCAGTATCCCGGCCCGGAGGTTTCTCACAAAACACATGCAATCCTTTTTTCAGTCCGGCAATCGTCACCTCGGCAGCCATATAATTGGGAAGGCTAACAAACAGAACATCCAATGGTTCTTTCAAAAGTTGGCGGTAGTGAGGCATATAGCGCACTCCATCGGGCGTAACGCCCGATCCCGAAAATTTCTGATCGCAAACCGCTATTGTCTTAAGACGTGGATATTGATCTATATATTGACGTCGCAGTTTGCCTACTACTCCGTATCCGGCAATTCCTACAGCTAGTTTTTCTTTATTGTTCATTTCTCCGCTCCTTTGTTATCTCTCCCATATTGCGGAACTAGTGGATCATTTTTCATTAAAACATCTACCAGTTTCAAGTCTTCAGGCGTATCTACAGTATGTGTATCGAATTCCGACATTACCATCTTAATCTTGTATCCGTGTTCCAAAATCCTCAGCATATCGATTGATTCAATAATCTCTAAGGGTGTTGGAGTAAGTTTATTAAAGGTAATCAAAAAATCGCGACGAAAGGGAATGATAGCAACTTGATTATGCCTAGGAACATCCCCTTTTACTTTTTCTCCAGAAGGAATAGGCTGGCGTGAGAAATAAAGGGCATAATTATTCTTGTCCACCACAACCTTGATTGTGTTAGGATTTTTTTGTCCTTCTCCACTGTTAAGTTTATGCATAAGGTTAGCTACTAAAATACTACTATCTTTCCGCAAAGGCTGTACCGCCAAATCTATCATTTCTGGAGTAACCATGGGTTCATCGCCTTGAATCATCATTACAATATCTATTCTCTCTCCTGTTTGTTTCTCTATCTTTAGCATTGCTTCTGCAGTTCTATCTGAGGCTCGCTGATGGGTATCTTCAGTCATTACTACATTAATATTGTTTTCTAAACAATAATTCTCTATTTCTTTATCGCATGTAGCAAGATAGACTTCTTTAAGAGTCTTTGTCATTTTGCTTCTAAAATACACGTGGTAAATCATCGCCTTACCCAATATTTTCGCTAAAGGTTTACCGGGGAACCGTGTTGATGCCATCCGTGCCGGAATAATACCTAGAATATTCATATTATCCTCTTTCAATGTTCTACTCATTTAATTATAAAGCATCCACCTACGGGAATCTCATAGAACATCTCATGCCTGTTTTTAGATAAAAATATATCGACAGCTTTCTTGCATCCAGGAAATTGAGTCAGTCCATAGTCATCTATCACAATACACCCTCCGGTTAATAACCTTGGGTAAAAAAACTCCAAACTCTTTAGGGTTGGTTGATACAGGTCTACATCTATATGCACAAAAGAGAACTTACGGCTTTGAACTTCATTGAAGCGTTCGGGTATCCATCCTTTGTATAATTTCACGAAGGCAAATTCAGAAAGAGTATTTCTGACTTCGTCTTCTGTGCTAGCGAATATTTTTGCTTCGCTTTCAATTTGTTCTTCTGAGAGTTGGTATCTGGCATTCTTATCTTCTGACATTTTATCTGAAAGCCCTCCTGAGAAAGAATCAAAAATATGAAACAGATTTTTATAATTATTTTCTGATAAAATTTTTGAGATAATGAAAGCCGAATGCCCCTTCCAGCATCCACACTCGGCAAATTCGCCGTCTAACTCTTTTCCCATTACATATTCAACTATCTGTTGCAAACTATAGAATCTGCACTGTTTAGAGAAATTATCAGTCCATTCAACATTAGCTCGCTTCAGTCCCTCGTAATATAATTTTATCCTCATATTTTTATTATAAAAAGAGGAGAGCATATTTTTATCAAACAATATTCTGTCATTCTTATCAGATTTAGTTGCCAAATGTGCCTCAACGCCGAGTAAGCCGAATACAGTCTCCAGCCCAATGCGTATATTTTTTTTAATATCTCCGATTTTCACCTTCTCCTCCTTAGCTTATCCTTTAATCCCTCTAACTGTTCTCTGCATTTTATGCCCAGAAAAAGTGTGTCCAGACTAAATGCTATAAATCTGTATCCTTTTTCTATATATTTTAAAGCCTCTCGATAATCAGGTGATACTACATGAATGCCCATCGGTTTATTCAATTGCCTACATACATTTTCATATCTTTTAAGAACCTCTTTGAATTCGGAACGCTCAAATTCTCCAGGGTATCCTAAAGAAGCAGATAAATCATAAGGGCCGATAATACTTGCGTCGATTCCTTTAGTCTCCAATATTTCCTCTAAATTGTTTATTGCCTCGATATGCTCAACCTGAATCACCACAATACTATCTCTATTTACCCAATCTTTATATCTCTCAAACTTTAAACCATAGCCTTGAGCCCTTGCCAACCCTACGCCTCTTTTGCCCAAAGGGGGATATTTAACGCTATGGACGGCCCTCAGAGCATCCTCTTTATTGTTTACCATAGGCACAATAACGCCATGGGCGCCGGCATCCATAGCCCTTTTTATGATGTTAGGATTATTTTCTCCAACGCGAACCAGGGGCACTATGCCAGATAGCTCTATAGTCTGAATGAGCTGTTGAGCCTGATCCAAGGTTATTGCGCTATGCTCTATATCTACTACTAACCAGTCAAAACCGGACTTGGCCATAATTTCAGCAATGGAAGTATTGCCAATAGTGAGCCAGGAGCCAATGGTTACCTTTCGCTTTTGTAAATTTTCTTTAAGGCTTTTACCCAATTTACACCTCCCAATTATTAAAATATAGACCTCTATTGTTTCATTGCCACGAAAGTCGTAAAATCTCGTTGTTTATTTTTATATAATAAAAAACCATTCGACTTAAATATGTTACGGTAGTCTTTAATTCTATAATAATGATCACCCGATTCTTTATTTGGCGGATATAAATCCGCAAAACTGGGAAACAATTTGTAAACAGGTCTATTTCTGTATCTGATAAAGAAATGTGTAAATATTTTTACCGCATTTTTAATGTATCTTCTTAAAAAGTCTCTTTGACTAACTACTTTCTCACCTATTATAAGAATAAACCCCGAAGGTCTCAATATTCTATAAACTTCGTAAAGGAGTTTATCTGGGTTATCAGCATGATGAAATGCCTGAGACATAAAACAGAAGTCTATTGAAGCATCGCCTAGCTTCATATTGTAAAAGTTCCCAATCACTCTTTTTATTTTTTTTGTATTTGCATTAAAGAGATCGAACACCCTTGGTGCGATTTTTAATACTCGATGTTTTGATATTTCTACAGCATATATCCTTTCAACAGATTCAATTTTGGATAGCAGAGCAGAAGTCCAACAGACGCCGGCAGCCACATCTACACTTCTGCTTTTGATTCTTAAACCTATCTTAGCTAAAAACTTAATTATCGATTCGTATTCTGCATAATAAGTTGTCTTTTCTTTGAGATATTTGATAAGTTTTTGCTCATCTCCTTCACAGATATAGAAATCTTTCTCTTTTTCTTTTGCCTCATCATTCCAATATCTACTTGAGAAAATCTCTTCAAGCTCTTGGTCGTTCAGCCAAAATAAAATCTCACTATCTCGCTGTTTAGAATAATCCAAAATTATTATCTCCTTAAACTTCCACCCAATGTAGATATTGCATTTCTTAAGAACCAATTAACACTATTTAGTTTTTAAAAATCTATTTAAGAAACGGATAGAACTTGTTATTTGTTTTCTTTCCAGACCGCTGAGATTAGGAAACAAATATACAATCAGCCCAACTGCTAAAATATAAATTGGCATACAAAATCCCATTGAGACTAAGGGATGAAAAGAAATACTTGAAATATGAAAAATTAAATTAAGTAAACCCTTAACTGCAAAAGAGGCAATAAGCAAGGACCCTATAATTCCAAATTGATATAAAAAACTGAATCTCCAGCCCCGTAGCCTAGAAATAAAATAAGCAAGTATATTAACGCCTATAAGTTGCAGGGTCACCGTCTTCAATGCCAAACCTACTGAACCTAAACCCAAGCCGGGAATCATAGCAGAATCGGTTGCCAAAACAAAGTAAGTTACAGGTAAGCTTACTAATATCAGGGCAATGCCGATATTCGAATATAATCTGGTCTTGGCAGTGGCATAAAAATAAGTTCCATTAATCTGTCCCAAAGATTGATGAATAGGATGTAAAAACATTATTGCTAAACAAAGCCATCCTGCTTCATATTTTGGCCCAAGTAAGAAAACTAATATTTCCTTACTGAAGGGAATCAAAAAGCAAGCCCCTACAGCTCCTACAAAACAAAGACCCCGTGATATCTTTGTATATAAATAATAAAGGCGTTCTTTATTTCCCGATTCATTCGCTTCAGCTATTTCCTTCCAAAAAACTTTTAACATAGAGCTAGTAGCAATTAAGCAAATAGCACTGAAACGCAATCCCACTGAATAGAAACCCTGTTGAACTGCTCCGCCAAACCTTTGTAATAACCAAACATCAGCAAATGAATAAGCAAAACTAACAATGCCGTATGCAACAAGCGGAATGCAATAAATTTTAAATTCATTAAACACATTTTGCAACTTAACTTCTTCCCTTGCAATTAAATTATCTCTTATTCTTTTCGCTAATATAAGCGATAATAAAAGATAAACAAATATAACTGCTATAAAGAGATTTGGAATTGTAAGAAGATGCAAAAAAAACATTCCGAGAACAATACATAAATATAATCCCGCTATAAAAATACTATTTAGCTGAACAATTACTGTTGCACGAATCGATTCTCCCGCTTGTGTTACGGTATTCCATAGTTTACCCATCATAAAACTTGCCACAAAAGCTAAAATAATTATCCCCTTGGGATGCCCCAACCAGATTTTATTTCGCCATGCGTCTGGAAAAATAAAAGCGACAAACAACAAAACCAGAATAAACTGTAGCCCGATCCATGAGAAGTAATAAAGATAAAATTTTGAACTGCGTTTTCTTTGAGAGAGAAATGTATAAAATGCTGAAGACGTTCCCATATCAATAAGTACAGTAATAGAAACAAAACTAGCCAGAAGAAAATTATAATTACCATAACCTGCCGGCCCTAAACTCCTTGCTATAACAATTCCGCCAACGAAGCCCAATCCTACTCTTACAATATTCATAAATAGAGTAGTTAGAAAACGCGTCTTGATGCTCTGGCTATTAACAAAACTATCCCATTTAAACATTAGCTAAACCCAAATTTAATATCTGTTCTTTATTTCAGTGTAATTCGTTCCTGGCGAACTCGTTAGCCCATTCTTCATAGACAATATCTGATGTCATTGCGAAATTATTTGCCATTTCTTCAAGTACACTTTGTCTTTTGCTTTCATTCCACCATGAATTGAGGTCTTGAGAAATTACCTCATTATATGACCTTATCAATGCCTCTGGTTGTTCATAAAAGATTCCAACATCACCCAACTTGTCAATAAATTCCTCAAAAAGCTTTCCTCCTCTAAACCACCGCCTGTTCCAGGTAGTTAAAAATGGCCTTTTCATTGCCAGCATCTCCAAAAATGCAGTCGAATTGTAATCTACAATAACGAGGTTTGATTGCAAGGCATAATCTACAAATCTGCCGGTTTTTAAGAGCTTAGCCTGGGAGTATCTTGACTTAACCCAATCAAACTGTCCCCATCCATGGGTCACCGGGTAAACCTTCACGGCTGTCCTTTTTCTAATACAAAAATAATCAAAAAGGACTTTTTCTCGTCTAAAATAATCGTAGGCCATATCTGGAAATATCGGACTATAAAGCCATTTAATATAGCGACCTTCTTCTAAAACCACAAAAAGGACATCCCATTTTATCCTCTTATTTTTCTTAAAGTTCTTTTGTTTAAGTTTAGAAAGATATATACTGGGAAGAGCTTTTGTACTGTTGGTGTCTGCTAATCCAGTAAAATTGCTATAACCATGGCCCCAAGAAATATATTTATCAGCAATTACCCTATCCCGAAACATTCCAGAATGAGCAAAGTAACCCGCTCCACCTCCATGTTGAATCGACACAATTTCCTTTCCCTCATCTGCAAGTAATGCAAGAAATGCACTTTTTACTGCTTCGTTCGAAAAGGCTTGTCCATACGTATAGATACGTTCTATCCTGTTGAAGTTGTAACGATATTTTAGCCTATCTATTAAGTTAATTAAATACGCTAAGCCTTCTAAAGTAACTAAAGGAAGGCTCAAGCTCAGCAACTCTCCATAAGGGTAGGGCAATGAATTCTTTAATCTTTGCCTTTTTTTATTATCCACCTGAAACGCGGGAAGTGAATTAATACTAGGCAAATACTGTTCAGGCAATATAGCGGTTTTCAATTTTTTATAATTAAAATTTTCTAAATTATAGATGTCCCAAGTTAGGGAATATGTATTACTGCACAATCCTCTTACTTTATCCATTGGCCAAAGGTGATCATTTAAAAAAGAACCCGCTTTTTTAAAAAGCCCTCTATACCCATTTTGAAAGGCTTTTACATAAAGCTCCTCTATTCTTTTAGCAATTATTCTCTCAGGAACTTCTAAATATTTTAGAAATTCGTGATTCTCATAGTAATCTTTTAAATATAAACCCATTGCGTGCTGTCTAAAATAACCGGAAAATAGATATCTTTCAGTGTCGTTCCATGAATAAGGAACATAGTCTTTTATATAGTGATTACTTGGCAGAGCAAGGATGTAGTCTTTTTCTGGCAAAGCCAAGTGTCTAATTTTGATATCTTCAACTATCCCTACCAGAGTAATTGCATAGTGCCCCAAAAACACTCTCCAGAAACGTTTGCCTTTATTTACACCTGTCAAACCGGCCAATAATTTTGCTAGAGATTCAAGGATATCGCCTGCAACATTCATCACCCTCAGGCTTACACTATATAAACACTCGGGAGCTGGATAAGGCTCGAATGTTGGCCTTGATAAATCTTCAGACAAATCTATTGGTTGTGCCCAAGGCCCAAAAAACTCTACCTCTCGCTTACCAACAATCTCTTTATCCGCTGGTCTATCTAACAGCAACAACTTCATTAATTTTTCCCTTCATCAAGGAAATTTTCTAGTTTATAGAACGATTCTAAACTCATTCTTTCGATGTCAATAACTTCTAAAATGCCATCAAGCTGACATGTTTTACTTACCCCTGGAATAATAGTTGATATTTTTGTATTGGAGAGCAAATAGTTCAACGATAACAGCAAGATATCACCTAGACTGTTCAATTGATATCTTTCGACCATCATATTTATCATATCAATTCTTAACTTAAGAGTTTCTCCGTAAAGGTAAAGGCTTCTATCATCTTCTTTTGCAAACTTTGTATTATAGTCATACTTACCGGCCAATACGCCACTGGAAAGAGGTGACCTAATAATTAATCCTATCCCGGAATCAAAAGCTTTTCCAATGAATAGCTTGTTAGGTTTAACATGGAGCAGATTGTAAAATATCTGCAATGTATCTACTCTGTTATCTGAAATTAGTTTGATCGTCTCCTCGTCAGTACCGGTCGAGACTCCTGAAAATCTTATTTTGCCCTCGCGTTTAAGTTCGTCCAATAGTTCATAAATTTCCCCTGACTGAATCAGGGTTATGTCAGGTTTGGTTAATTGGAAAACATCGATGTAATCGGTTTTTAAGTTTTTTAAAGATTTCTCAAGACAATTCTTGACATATTTTTTTTCAAAACAGCGCTCTCCTGATAAAGTTAAACCGCACTTCGTTGCCAAAATAACCTGTTCTCGCTTTTTATGGAAAACTTCTCCCAAAAGCCTTTCGGACTCCCCATCACCATATTTATCCGCAGTATCATAAAAGTTAATTCCTGAATTAAACCCCCCATTCAATATTTTGAGAGCTTCCTCTTTTTCAATCTTTGGTGAACCTATATAACGCCTATTAATAAGCGAAGGTCCCCCTATTTGGGCGGTTCCCAGGCCAATTTCAGAAACCGACAACTCAGTTTTTCCCAATTTCCTATATTTCAAGCTTACCTCGCTCTACGCTGTTTATACAACGTCGGCATATCGGGATTTTATGCCAACGATTTTGTAAATGAAGTTCTCTGAGCTTATTCATCATGTCAGAATGCCAGCATTCATAAATGGTATGTGTTTTAAGATTTCCTAATACGCGCTCTTGTTTATAATCAAGTTCGCAAACAAGTATATCTCCTTTATATGTAATTGTTAAAAAATGCCATAATCGACTGCAACAATGTTCAATAGTGGAACAATCTTCTAATTCATAACTATCAGATTTAGCATTTTTGTAAAATCATAGTGGCGCTGAAAAGAGATAACATTTACTTTATTTTTCCATAAGTCATAAAATCTTCTTTGTTCATGTTTATTCTCATCAGTTACTACAAAAGCAACTCTTACCCGGGGATAGCTTTTGCCAATCTTTTTTTTAATATCTAAAAACTCATCAATATTAGCGATTACCTTTTCGTACTTGCCGCCTACCCGTACCTTACGATAAGTTTCGGGCGATGCGGCGTCTATCGAAAAATTAATCTTGGTTAATCCGCTCTCAATTAAATCGAATGAAAGTTCCCTGGTAAGTAAAGAACCATTTGTATGGAACATACGATCCAGTATAAACGCATCTCTGGCCTTACGAATAAGTTGCGGCAGGTCTTTTCTCATTAAAGGTTCCCCGGCATAGCTGAAGGTAATAGAAGGCATTCTGTAAATTTTTACTTCCTTAAATAGTTTATTGAGCAATTCATCACTTAAGAAACCACTCTTTTCTGTATGTTGAAGAGCCTGGCGGGGACATTTTGGGCATTGGTAATTGCAGGCATAAGATACCCCTAACTCCAAAAAAAGAGGAAAATCAAAAAGATAATGCTGACTAGCCAACTCCCATTTTTTTCGATATTCAAAATACTCTCTAGTTAAATCTTTTATCCAAGAACCATCTACTTCAATTTCTTTAATATTGTGAGAATCATCCAAGATAACTTTGCTCATTTTTTCCTTTTCACCAAAATAAATCGGATTTTTTAATACTGTTCTTGCTATATTCTACGGGTTTCGCTTCAATCCCAAATACGGCCATGGATATAAAAAGATACAAGCCGGCTGTTTAACGATTTAACTTCCGGATGTTTGTCTAAATAATCTATCGCTTCTTCAACTTTTACAAGCTTACCTGGATAATATATCTCTTTGTACATCTTTCTGAAAAGCATCAGGTCCTCGGGTAAGTCTACAGTCAACCTGATATCCCTTCTCTTTAATTTTACAGGAGGCTGTGCTCTAAAAATATTAAATTTATCCTGGTTCTCAAGAATATATTGAGATGCTGCGTGGTGCCTATGTTTTTCAGCTCCCTCTTTTATCGAACAGATAAGTCCGTCCTTCTTTATAACCTCCACCATAGTTCCGTCAGGCAAATCTACTGTATTAGAATAATCACAATCTCTATTTAAATGAGCCTCAATCAACTCTTTTAAATTCTCTTTATATATCAAAGGATTCTCTGAAGTTACCCTTACAATTTGATCGGCTCCAACATGATCCGCAGCAATAACTAAACGTTCAGTTACATTATCTATATCGCCAAAAATCCACTCAATCTTTTCATTCTTTGCCGCATCAACAAAAATCTCATTGCCATTTCCTTCTGCTATAGCTAAAACAATGCAGTCAATCTTGCTACACGACTTGAGCTGAAAAATTAAATGCTCCAAGATAGTCTTATCTTCAATTCTCTGGAGTGGTTTACCAAATAATCTTGAAGACTGAACCCTACATGCTATAGCTGCACAGATTTTCATTTTTCGTATTAATTTGCTAAAATCCTTTCTTTCTCTTTTTTTTCCAGGCGTTGATACATCTTCGATCGAAAATAAGAATAAATCTTTTTGTCTACAGGAAAGAAGAAGAAAAGGTATTTTGTCCTGAAAAGAGCGATTTTCAGAAACAATCGATTAACCATTCTATAAAATGTATTATCTATTTGGTGTTGAAAAAGCCAAACCCCTGATGCTAGAGAATGATAATAACTTATATTCATAGAAAACTTATAATCGTCGATCCATGGCCTATAAGCATCAATGTATGTATATAGACTCACCACTTCCTCATCTCTCCATTCTTCTAAACTTCTGGGCTCTTTAAGTTTTTTTTCGTTTATTAGCTGTGAGGCAATTTTGCTTTTTGGATAAGGGCGGTAGGTTTGTACGCCACAAAGAAAGGTATTGAATCTTCTTTGTTCATTAATAAAATCCGACGTCTTAATTATATCTTCTTTGGTTTCCCCTGGAATGCCGACGATGAAGGCACAATCGGATATAATGCCGTGTTGATTAAGCCTTCTGATTGCTCTTCTGGCATCATCCGCTTCTATTCCTTTATTAAGGTATTCTAAAGTCCTTTTAGATGCGGACTCAACCCCAAGAACAAGCTGTACCAATCCTGCCTTCTTTAGAAGCTTCAATAAATCATCATCAATGAATTCTTCTTTAAAATAATCAGGACGGCACTCTCCGTCCCAGGTAAACTGCAATTTCCTCTCAATAATTAATTCGCATATTTTTTTAACCCTATCTTTTGAAGCAAAAAAGTTATCATCGAGTATTTTAAAATGGTTTATGCTGTATTTTTTAATTAGTAGTTCTAATTCATCAACAACCTTTTCTGCTGATTTGGTCCGATAGCGTTGATTGCCTGTCACCACATTTATACAAAAACTACACTTGCCAGGACAACCTCGACTAGATTGATAGGGTAACCAACGAATTGGATACGTAAATGATTCTTGGAACTTATCTGCCAAGGGTCTTGAGACAAAATCCTCTACTTCCTGCACCATTGAGTAATTCGGGAAAGGCAAATCATCCATATTTAAATGTTTGGAAGCACAAATTATATTGATAGAAGGGGCCTCTCCTTTTTTCAATTGTTCCGCTAATCCTACAATAGAGCTGTCTCCTTCATTAACTACTATATAATCAATAAAATCGGCCGCCACAGTCTGTTCGGGGAACAAGGTTGTATGCCACCCGCCCCATACAATAGGGACATTTGATATCTTTTTTATATATTTAGAAATTGTTATTGCATCTGCGACTTCTGTAGTTAAAACAGTAATACCTACAAAAAGAGTATTTTCAGTTAGTCTTGTTTTTATCCTATCTAAATAATTATCATGATTAGAGGCAATGAATATTTCAACATCATAGCCGGCTTTCTCTAAGCTCGATCCAATCAAAATCAATGAGAGAGGAGGATAATTATTCATTGACAAGAGATTCCTTGGCCTTATTAATAAAATTTTCGGTTTCATAGTTCAGGTAAACCTATTTCTAACAAAGTCTTTTATTTTTCTTTCACTTAATGTTGGCTCTTTTGCCTCTTTACCTAAAAGCATCTCTACTTTTCTTACGGTTGTTATCATCATTCTTAATTCATCTGGCTCAACTGAAAGAATATGGTCGGTTCCTTCTTTTGCATTTTTAGCGTATGTAAAATGTTTTTCTATAACTTTTGCACCTAAAGAAACTGCCAGGATTGGAGCTAAATAACCGATTGTATGGTCAGAATAGCCTATTTCATAATCAGGAAATTCTCTTTGCAAGGTTTTTATTGTTAAAAGATTTGCATCTTCTTCCTTACAAGGGTATTGAGTTACACAATGCAGAATATAACATTTTTTCACTTTATTTAAATGAGAAAGAGCTTCTTTTATCTCTGGAATAGTCGCCATGCCTGTAGATAAAAATATGATTTCAGCGTGTTCATTTAGATATTTAAGCAGAGGAAGATTAAGCATTATACCTGAGGCGATTTTTATCTCTTTCAGTCCCAATCTTTCGCAGAGAAACTTTGCTCTTTCTACGCTAAAGGGAGAACTCAAGAATCTAACTCCACAGCTCTCTGCGCATTCTTTGAGCATAAAATGCGCATCATCGGACAACGCCACTCGCTTAAACCAGTCATATTCAGGATCGTCCTTCCTGAAATTTTCCGGTTTATAGGATTGAAATTTTACATAATCAGCCCTAGCCTGCGCCGCTTTTTCAATAAGTTTCTTGGCTGTGTCCATATTGCCCAGGTGATTTTCGCCAATCTCAGCAATTACTATCGTTCTGTCCATAACTATCTGCCTTGGTGACTGTTGTAAAGCTTTTTCAAAGAAACTAGTTCAGTCTTATTTAAATCTATTTTTAGTCTATTTTTGAGAAAGTTAGATATTTGTCTATCATAATCAACCGGGGTAATCCATAATTCATCGACTCCTTTTTTCAATAAATTCTTTGGATTTTCTACTCCGTTATTCATAGCAGAATAACGGCAACCATGTTTGGCCTTATCTGTATCAAAAACTCGCGGCAGTCTTCTCCAATGTAAAAGCCCTATTAAATTTGGGCTGACGCCATATAGCCCTATTGACCTGCCTACATTCTCTGCTATATCTATTCTTCGCTGCAGCCTATTAAGATTGTTCTTTAGTTTCCGGACATATTCATAAGCTAACATTTTTTGTCTATTAACATTTCCGGGAAAAATATTTTTTTTCTTATGCTCAATAGTGCCCCAAGCATATAACATACCGCCGTAATCTGCCAGCTGATAATTAATGCTGCTGAGCCCCACGCTACGCAAAAGTCTTATTAAAGACTGAGGAGTAAAATAATTCCAATGTTCATGAACCAATATAGAAATATCCCCGAGTTTTAATTTATGTTCTGAATTAGGAACGGCAACAAAAATTGTACTCTTGTCTTTTAAACACCTTTTTACTTTAATCAGAAAAGTCTTGGGATCTTTAATATGCTCTAGCAGGCGATAACTATAAATAAAATCAAATTTCTCTGAAATAAAGCTAGGGGAAAAAAAGCCTCTTTTTATCTCTAGACCATACTTTTTGGGGCTTATTTTTGTCTTTTCTCCGGGTTCGATGCCTAAACATTTTTTCGCCGACATCTTTTTTAATATAGATAACAAATAGCCATCGCCGCATCCTATCTCAAGAAAACTGCATTCTTCTATTTTTCGCCTGTTCTGTTTAAGGGAACGTTTTAAGACACTGATAAAATCTTTAGCTAATGGCTCTCCCAAGCTTCCTCTGCCTAAGGGCGTAGACAGCATTAAACCTGATTTGTAAATCTTTCTGTCCAACTGCTCAACTTTTTTATTGGGGGCCTGCACAATCAAAGAGAGATTGTTATCAAAACCTAGAGCAAAAGCGCAGGATTCTGGAAAATCACCAGTTCCTAGACTTTCTCTTGGTCCAATATCAAATGGCAACGACTTGAAATAATGCAAAATCTCCATTGTTTCCCATAATTACTTAAGCATCAAATTAACGCTCTTTTGCTTTCTTCTCAATACCTCTAGAGACTCTGGGCCACAGTTAAAAAGTAAATCAATTGCTGACATTTGTGGAATGAAACTACCATATAGCTGCGGGTAAACAGGATGGGCAAAATCGTGGAAAATGATTTTTATTCCATTCTCTTCCCATTTTTTTATATCAATATACGTTCGGCCATCAGGGCCAGAAATATACGCATCCGATCCGATAGCCTCTATGATATTCATCAATAATCGATCTTTCTTGCCTGACACTTTTAGAGAAGAGGCAAAGATAACATTGGATTCAAACCCTAGAAGTTTCTTAATTAAAAAAAAGGTATTTTTAAAAACATCCATAAAATTATAATATTTTACCTCATATATCTTTCTAAAACCGTCATAGTACATATCGAAAAACTTGGCTTTGCCATAGTATGTGCAAATAGCTTTAAAATGTTTCTTCTCCCAGGATTGTTTAAAATCCACTTTCAGATCCTTAAAATTTACTCCGAACTTTCCTTTTGTCAATACAGGTGTAGTTAACCAACGCCATCCGTTAGGAGTCTTTATCCTGTTTCTGTTATGGAAATAATTCTTGCTATAAGCAACTGTATCCAATATAACGAATATATCAGACCGGTCTATTCTATCAAACAATCCTAGCCAAGGTAGATACTGGGGCTGGTAGATTGTAACTACTGTACTCATATTTTAAAACTCCTCGTAAAAGTTGTAAATCAGGGCCATCTCTTCTTCAGTTAGGTTGACATTAAGCGCTGATATATTGGCTTTCACTTGGAGGATATTCTTGGCTCCTGGAATCACAATAGATATTTCACCGCAAGCAATGGTAAAGGCAAGTGCCACTTTAGTTAAATCGCGACCCGGAAACATTTTTTTAAGACGTTCGACCTTCTGCAATATCTTCGCTACAAAATTAGCAGGCCATCGGCTACGGTGGTCGTCACTGCTAAAAACCGTGTTAGAAGAGTACCGCCCAGATAAAAAGCCTGAAAATAAAGGAGTCCTACATATTAAACCAACGCCTGCTTTTTGTGCAGCAGGAAAAAACTCTCTCTTCAAGCCCTGCTGCAGCATATTAAAAAATACCTGTAGAGAACTATATAGCGGAATCTGCAAAGCACGCATACCGCTTGCCTCGTCTGATATGGAAATTCCCACATAGCGAGCCTTCCCTTCTTTTGCGATTTTTTCCATAAACTTATTTACCTCATCTGTAAGGTCTTCAGCGCGGGGACTGTGTAATTGGTATAGATCAACATAGTCCGTTCGTAAACGCCGCAGAGCTTCATGCAGAGAGCGTCTTAAGTACTGAGGAGCAAAATTCTTCTGGTTATAATCATGACGCTCCGTTACGATGCCTCCTTTGGTTGCAATGATGATATTGTTTCGATGGTTAAAAAGTGTCTCCCCTATTAACTTTTCGCTATTACCCCATCCATATGCATTTGAAGTATCAAAAAAATTAACCCCTCCCTCATATGCTGCAATCAGTGCTTCTCTTGAAGATTCCTTGCTGGTTCCCTGCCAATCGGTTCCACCAATAGCAAATCCTCCAAATCCGATCACGGAGCAGATTAAATCAGTATTACCGAGCTTTGTATATCTCATGATATCTTTATTGATTCTTTTTTAGATTCAATGACGCCTTTGACTATATCTATTATTCTATCTATCCCACGGCCGTCTAATGGAGGCGCTTTTGGCCTTCTATTATTATGTAAAAATTTTCCTAAGCTGGGCACTAAATCATTAACCGGCAGATTAATGCCCAACCCTAAATTGGTACACCATCGGTTTTGAGCAAATTTCTCCGCGACTCTCAAAGTCGCTTCATTTTCAGCAATAGCAGCGGTTGGGATACCCAAAAAACACAATTCATATAAGGTATTGCCGGGTGCGCTTATCGCAAAAGAGCTCACCGCCAGTAATTGATAAAATTCTTCTTGCGGCAGGTCGTAATAGGTATTGCAAAGCATAGGATGCCCTTTGAGCCAAGAACTAATCTCCTTGTATATTGATTGCGGAGAACCGCCACCAAGCACAAGACTTATATGACTCTGAGGATTAAGGACGAATAATGCTTGCAGGACTCTCAAGGCCAGTTGATTTGGATCGGTCCCGCCAAATGTAATTACGATATCTCCCCTGCGGAATTTTCCACTATTTGAAGACTTCGCTTGCTCGAGCTTCTTTCGATTTAGGGGCACATAATTAATACCTACATAACATGGGGTTTTTTGCGAGGCATAAAATGCAGGGTCTTGATTAATGTTATAGTTAATCAGCGCAGAAACCTGAAAAAACTGGTTTTGATCGTCATCCAAAATTACAACCATTGGAGAAATGGTGCTGGCAAGCCATTTTATTTCTTCCTTAAACAACACGGGAACATTAACTAAAATCACGTCATAACCCCAATCAGTGATTAATCGCGGTATTTTTTTAAAAGGGCGATCGGCATAAGAACTTTTGGTATAGACTTCAAATGAAAAGCCCCGACTTCTAACCTGCTGCACAGCATAACTAAAATCGTTAATAAAGAACTTAATCTCAGGCCTTTCGGCTGGACGCCACTCATTGGCTAAAGACAACGATTCTATAAGATGGCCTGTGCCATAACCAAGGCGCATTCCTGCAAAAGTTACTACGGCTAATTTTACTTTTCTATTCATATTAAGGCCAAATTTCATTTGCGTATGATTCTAATTACTTCAAAGGCTTCGGCTGCATGTAACATCGCCTGAATGCCCCGTTTTTTAGCAAGTATCTGCACTGCTTCTAATGAGCGAGGATGAGGGAACTTTCTGCTTTCACGTACATAACAAGCAAGTGCCTCTAGTTTTCTTTTTAGATACGGTGAAATATCTATAAAATAGTTTGGTAAAAAGGCATATTCGGCAAAGGGAGGAGATTGCTCGGTTGAAGATGATATTTCATATGAATAAATTTCTTTAACATGTGGGGCGGCAAAATTCCTTAATACCACCATCGCTGCTTGAAAAATAGTCTTGTGATCCTGGTTATTGTCGCCTCTGTGGGGAAGGTATACAACATCCGGCTTTATTTTATTCACAACCTTCTCAAGAGAAATAATTACAGTCTGCAGTGCAGTATCGAGCAATTCGTCCTTAAGATTGAGTAATATACATTCATGATAGCCTAAAATATTTTTGGCCTTAGCCGCTGCCTTCTTTTGTTCATCTATGTACTTTTTAACATATTTATGGTTATACGCACGTTGACATACAAAGCAAACTACTACTTTATGACCCCTATTAATATGCCAACTTATAGTTCCGCCGACCCCCAAGATTTCATCATCCATATGCGGGGCAATAACTAAGACCTCTTCCATATCAGGATCTCCTTGTCTTGTTTAAGCATTCCCTAAGCGAGGTTACTACATATTCTAACTCTTCTTCTTTTAGTCCTGGATAGCAAGGAAGGCAGATATGATGTTTTTTAATATAGTCTGTTTGCACAAATGTATCATCAGCATTCAATACCCATTTCTTCTCATTTTTGAAGTAAGGTTCGTCGTGACAGGGGACGTCATAGACTTCACCGGTAAGACTTACACCCCAGTCCTCCTTTAATAACTTTTTAAATTCGCGGCGGTCTATGTCCTCATCCAAATAACAAATGTATTTGTAATATGTAGAGAAGATATCTTTATCTAAGGATAAAAGCCGAATACCGCTAGTTTTTTCAAGGTGTTCATCGTAAAATGCTGCCGCTTTTCTTCTTTGGGCTATTATCCATTCTAAGTTATTCAATTGCTGAATACCCAGGATGGCGCCAAATTCATTTATTTTCCAATTATGTCCTAAATTGGTAATGGCATTTTTAAGTTCCGGGTTTTTTCCATGATTTCTTAAAATAATGCTTTTCTTATACAATTCTTCATCATCTGTAACAATCGCACCGCCTTCGCCACATGTAATAACCTTTGTTGGGAAAAAGGAAAAAGCAGCTGCGCTACCCCACTTTCCTGCCGCAATGCCTTTATAAGAACAACCGTGGGCATGCGCACAGTCCTCTATCAAATGAATGCCGTTATCATCGCATATTTCTTTGATTTTTTGAATGTAAGGGCTGATAATACCGCCTATGTGAACTATGATTACTGCCCTGGTATCTTTCCTAATCTTTCTCTTTAAATCTTCCGGGTCTATACAAAGATTCTCCTTCATAGAATCTACGAAAATAACCTTTGCCCCTGCATGGATCGCTGCAAAGGCAGTAGCGACAAATGTATTAGTTGGAACAATGACCGTACCTCGTTCTACGCCTATCGCTCTTAAAATAATCTCTAACGCGCTTGTACAACTATTAGTAACAACGCTAAACTTACAGCCAACAAAGTCTTTAAACCTTTCTTCAAACAATTTAGTATACCTTCCTGTTGTCAGAAATCCCGACTTCATAACTTCTCTGACGCTTTCTTGCACAAAGGCTATATCTCTATTTGTAAACGGAATTTTTAATATAGGAATCTGCATTTTACTCTTTAAATATCTTATCTAAATTCTTATTATCTGTCCTTCGTTTCTCCTCGCGTTCCTGATACCATTTTATGTATCGCCGCAGCCCTTCCTCGAAGCTCAGTTTAGGCTCCCAGCCAAGCTCCTTCTTGGCAAGTTCAGCGGAAATCTCTTTTCCTGAAAAATCACCCGGCCGCCCCGAAATATACTCTATTTTTACATTCCCAAGAATCCCCTGAATAGCCTCTGCTATCTGTTTTATGGTTATGGGCTCTTTGCCTTCCAAATTATATATTCTATTTTTTGCTATCGAGCGCAATGCCAAGACATTTCCTTCCGCAAGGTCTTCAACGTAGACAAACTTTCTATATTGGGAACCGTCGCCGGCAATTGTAATGGGCTCGCCATTCAAAGCCTTCCTCACGAATATAGGTATGACGGCTGTATCCCTTGCCCGCGGCCCATAAGGGATGCCATATCTAAGAATAGTTACGTCAAGATTGTAGAGCCTGCTGTAGGAAAAACAATAATATTCCCCGGCAAGCTTAGTTGCCGTATAAAGGTGCGAAGGCGAATGTAGGGGGCTATCTTCATTTACTGCCTGTTCTTGTGTATCGCTATAGACCCAGGTTGTGCTCCCATAAATTACTCTTTTGATTGAGCCATTTAACCTTGCTGCCTCTAAAACACTTATTGTGCCGCGCACATTAATTGCCTCTGAATAGTATGGTTCCTGAAACACATCTTTTACATCTGCTACTGCACCCAAATGAAAAATCACATCTATTCCACCTAAAGCCATCCTCATTTCATCTAAATTTAATAAACTCCCTTGGTAAAACTCTACATCTTCCCTATAAGTAGGCATTACCATGTCAAAAACACGAACTTCGATACCCTTACTTTTTAATTTATCTACAACATGAGAACCAATAAAGCCACTTCCTCCTGTAACTAACGCCTTCATTTTGTCTCCTTTCTTAAGCATTTTCTTATTTCAAAAAACAGGCGATTAAGCGGTGATTGTATATTTGCTCTGCTTAGCCCTACATCTTTAACAGATGGTAAATTATCGAGATAGCTAGCGTAATCTATATTGGGTTTTCCATCCAGGCTTTCTATGGACCAGATGGCCTTGGACTTGATATCTTCAATATCTGCGAGTTCACCATCTTTGTTTTTAAAGTAGCACCCATGATAGGGATCGAAAATACTCCATTTTTGTTCTATCTTAATAAAGGAAAGTGATATTCCTTTCGTTCGATTTGATGTATTTATCCAAGTAAAAAACGCATCCACACCGGCATAATTGCAGAGGGTAGTAAAAACATCTGAGGCCTGGTCGTTTACGCCATAGCCTCTGACAATGATATGCCA
>Ga0114923_10000815_pt1 | contig 22456 bp, 19 predicted proteins | sample SumtaG_FD_89578 | JGI IMG/M metagenome (GOLD analysis project Ga0114923, IMG submission 89578) | Deep subsurface microbial communities from Indian Ocean to uncover new lineages of life (NeLLi) - Sumatra_00157 metaG | ecosystem: Environmental > Aquatic > Marine > Oceanic > Sediment | place: near...
ATCCAAGATCCAAGACATTCACTGTGTATTACCGCGTTAAGGCTCCAGTTCACAATAAAGCTGTAACGCAGAGGGCCGCAGATAGCGCCACTTTCCAGGCGCTGTCGCAGAGGGCCGCGGTTTTAAACCTTATCCTGGATTGGACTAATTCCAGGTTTAACAGTGTAACTCTGCGTTAATAGCTCTAACCCGCTTTTACAAGAGCCGCGTTGCTGGCATTAGATCTTGCACTTTCGCCAAATCGCCCAGTCGCCCTGTCGGCATTTTCTCTGTGTCCCCGTGTCCCCGCGTCACCTTGTCTCCGTGTCAAGCGACCGTGATTTTCTAAAAACTCCGTGTCCCCGCGTCCCCGCGTCTCCGCGTCCATCAGTCGCCCCTGCCTAAAATCATATGCGCTGCAACAGCGGCACCGTAACCGTTGTCGATATTGACGACGGTAAGACCGCAGGCGCAGGATGCGAGCATGGTGAGAAGCGGAGTAAAGCCACCGAGGGATGCGCCGTATCCGACACTGGTCGGAACCCCTATGACGGGAACGGATACGAGACCTGCCACAACACCCGGAAGGGCGCCTTCCATGCCGGCTACCGCAACGATAGCCCCAGCGTCGCCCATCTCACCGCTGTATGTGGCAAGTCTATGTAGCCCTGCCACACCCACATCGTAAGCGCGAAGCACTCTTCGGCCGAGGAAACCGGCTGTTCTAGCCGCTTCTTCCGCAACCGGGAGATCTGAAGTCCCGGCCGCGACAATAAGGATCGGTCTTCCCCCTGCCGGGGGCAGTGAACCCAACTGCAGGGTCCGGGACTGGGGATCGTGGTCAGCTTCAGACCAGCGGCCCACCACCAGTGCAGCCGCCTCATCTGAAACCCTTGTCACCAGTACCGGATCGCCGTTACCCGACAGTCTTTCAACGATACCAAGTATCTGGTCGGGTGTCTTGCCGAGCCCGAAAACGGTTTCGGGGATACCGCGCCGCAAGTGGCGGTGGGTGTCCAGGTGAGCGTATTCCATCCTGGCCGAAGGGAAATCCACAAGGTCTGCAAGGCCTTCGTCAGGGGACCTCTCCCCGGAAGCAATACGCGTTAATATGTCGAGAAGCTGGTTACGATCCATAATGATCTCAGACCAAAGACCAAAGACCAAAGGCCAAAGAAAAATCCTGGCAACGCGTTTTAAGCAATGACAGCAATACGCATTTGATTCTCTTTGGACATTGGGCTTTGGGCCTTGGGCTTTTCATTCCCTTCTCCACTTCGCTGCTTTCACCGTATTTTCCATCAGGAGAGCCCTGGTCATGGGACCGACCCCGCCCGGCACAGGCGTTATCAAGCTCGCCACTTCGGCCGCATCCGGTGACACATCCCCTACAAGGGTGTAATTTTTCTTTTCGAAATCCGCGACCCTGGCCGGGTCATCCAGAATGAGTTGGGGAGCCTCCTCGCGACCGATGGAGTTCATACCCACATCGATCACGACCGCCCCTTCCCTGATCCAATCTTTTTTGATCATGAGGGGCCGGCCTACAGCCGCCACGAGAATATCCGCAGTCCGGCACACCTGGGCAAGGTCCCGCGTACGCGAATGACAGATCGTTATTGTTGCATGATGGTGGAGAAGCACGAGGGCCATCGGCTTGCCGACGATATCGCTTCTTCCCACGATAACCGCATTCATTCCCTTGGGATCAACACCCTCTTCATCCAGCATGCGCATTACCCCTGCAGGCGTACAGGGAACCAGGACCTCCCCGTCTCCGCGGACCAATCTGCCGACGTTTTCCGGATTAAAACCGTCAACGTCTTTGCCAGGATCAATGTGGTCCAGGATCGCCCTTGTATCGATATGCTCCGGCAGGGGCAATTGAACCAGGAGACCGTCAACATACTGGTCCTTGTTGAGGGTTTCTACCAGGTCGAGGAGTTCCTCGGTGGTCGTGTCAGTCGGAAGATAGTGTGAGAACGACTCTATACCGCACTTGCTGCAATCCCTGACCTTCATCCTCACATATACCGAGCTTGCCGAATCCTCACCCACCAGGACAACAGCCAGACCCGGAGCCCGTCCCTCTTTTTTGAGGAAATCCTCCGATTCCAATGCCACCTCTTCCAGTACTTTAGCGGCGATTTCGTTACCATCGATTAACTTGGCGCTGCTCATTATGCCTCCTGTATCTCAAGCAACATTAATTTCAAATTTCAAATTTCAAAAGTTCTTTGATCCAAGGTCCAAGAAAGATTGTTATCTCATATCTCAAATCTGAGATCTCAAAGGTTTTCTCAGTGTCCTCCGTTCCGTGGTGAAAAAGTATCGCTTTTACAGGAACAGTGCCTTTTTCCTGAATTAGATTTACCCTGTGTAACTCTGCTTGCCGTGAGCAAACGGAGTGCGTCGAACGGTGATGCAGCCTTCAAGTGGCCAAACTGCCTGTCCTGAGCAAACGACAGTGCGTCGAAGGATGTACCCTGTGTTAAATTAGCTTTTATCGCCTTTACAGGAACCGTCGTTTCACCCTGGATTCCGGGTCCTCGTTTCACTCGGCCCGGAATGACGAGAGTGGATGTTTTACTTCGACACTTCGTTACTTCGACACCTCGATACCGTTCTTCCATCCCTCCGCTCTTTCCCCCACGCTCCCCTGCTCCCACGCACCCATGCTGAACGTCTTTCTCTCCGTGTCACCGTGCCTCCGCATCCGGGCTCTTCGCCAAGTCGCTCAGTCGCTCAGTCTTCCAGTCGGGATCCTCTCCTGGATTCTGGATTCTGGCTCCTAGATTATCACAGCTCCTTCACTCCTCCCCGCAGGGTCCGTACCATAAATAATCCGGTTTCAATGGCAAATTCTACTGTACGTCCTGCGGTACCTCCCACATCCTGGGCGACGAGGCGTATTCCAAAGCTGTCCAGGACTTTTCGGGCGGCAAGTATATTCCTGGCGCCGATACGTCTGCCGGCTCCCTTGAACTGACCGGCGAACATGTCAGCTCCGCCGGCTATCTTCGCGACAAGCTGAGACGGTTCTATCTCCCTGATCTCCATCTGGTCAACCATCACCGCCACTGCGGAGTCGGCGAATTTTCCAAGCATTTCATTTTTCTCATCACTGTAAGTAAGAGGCAACATGATATGCGCCATGGACCCCACAATGGCCTCTTTGGAGTAAAGTGCAATGGCCACACACGAACCAAGACCGTAGGCGACCAGCTTATGGGGTGGTTCTGCAAACTTGAAATCCGCGATCCCCACAACAATGTGACTCATTGACCGGTTCTCAACCTGCACGCCGCTTCCAGAAAAAGTTCGATCCCTGTGCTACCGGGGATCAGAACAGACCTCACCAGGTTGGCGCCCTCCGGATCGGTCAGGTTGAAGACCAGGGTCGTCACCTCATCGGACCACGCTCCAACCTCCGACAGCATCGCATCTAAAATGGCGCCGGCCATGTCCTGTACGAGGATCGGCGGAAGGCTGACAACGATCTTTTCAGATAATCTCGAGAGAACTGTCAGCAGCGTTCCGGAAAGAATATTACCTATTTCTGCAAATGCCGACAAGCGAAGATCGTCCTCTGTCCGCCCTGATGATCCGAGCAGCATTCCCTCAAGTTCCCTGATCCCTTCCTCGGGAAAAAGGAGGAGGGCATTCCCCTCCATGTCTCCCTGAAAGGGGACAAGAACACCGATAGCCGGGGTATTCAATCCCCCGAACAGGGCCGGGAACTCGCTGAGCTTGATATTCGCAACCTCGGGAGCACTGATGCGGACCGGGACTTTTAGCAGGCGGGAAAGAGCATTGCGGGCCTGATCAGCGGCGATCGTCGTGACCTCTCTGACAGCTGCGACCTGTTCCCTGGATAACAGGGGGGTCTTTCCCATCGGCCTAGAACAGGTTGCCCAGATCGAGGATCGGCACGATTCTGCCGTCTCCCAGGACCGTCATGCCTGAATACCTTTTGAGATACTGGATGGGGTAGCAAAGAGGTTTTACAACAATATCCACCTGACCGATAACGCTATCGACAATCAGACCTACCGTTCTGTTGGTAGCCTCCACCAGGACCACATTGAACAAGGATCGACCATTGGTGTGCCGTTCAATCTTGAGGAGTTCTCCCAGATCGAATACGGCGACCAACTCCTCATCGAGATTCAGGAACCGGCGGCCCTGACTCTCGTTGAATTCCTCACTGGTGACTCGAATAGTCCGGGCCACCCTCGTGATGGGAACTGCAAATGTATGATCGACAAGAGAGATGAGGAGCATCTTTACGATAGCTACTGTCAGAGGCAGCCTGAGGGTAAAGGTCGTCCCCTCGCCGGTGTGGCTCTCAATGGAAAGGGATCCGCCGAGTCCATTCACCGTGGATTGGACCACATCCATTCCGACACCTCGTCCGGATACATCCGTAACTTCAGTAGCCGTGGAAAAGCCCGGCCGGCACACGAGCATAACGGTTTCCTCGTCGCTTATGACCTTTGCCTGATCGCGGGAGATCACTCCTTTCTCCACTGCTTTAGTTTTGATCGCCTCAAGGTCCATGCCCTTGCCGTCGTCAATGATCTCAACGTAGACCATGTCCCTTTCCCGGAAGGCCCTGAGGACAATGCGTCCGGTCTCATCCTTACCGGAATTCGCTCTACCTTCAGCGTTTTCCAGGCCATGGTCCACAGCGTTTCTCAGCAGGTGGATAAGTGGATCCCCAAGCTCCTCCAGAACAGCGCGATCCAGTTCAATATCGGCCCCGACCACTTCCAGAGAAACTTTTTTCTTGCGCTTGCGGGCCAAGTCCCGGACCACTCTCGGCAGGCGCTGAGTGACCGTCTCGAGGGGCATCATTCGGACCTTCATGACTTCACTATGGAGACCGCTGACGAGATGATCCACCCTCGTGAGAACCTGGTCCACATCTCTGGACCCGCTGTCCGCGAGGAGATCGTTAAGACGACTCTTGGTGACTATGAGTTCCCCCACCAGGTTGATAAATGTGTCTAAGAGGGCCGTACTGATACGTACCGTTTTTGCGCCGCTTGCTGAAACCCCTGGATCTTTTTTGGGCTGCGCCGCAGTCTGATCCGGATGTTTGAGAACACCACCGGCACTTTCTTCGGGTTGCGCTGTTTCACCGTCAGGCTCTGAAACAGATATTTCCCCCATTTCAGCCAGGGATTGGAGAGTCTTTAAGATCAGGTCCCTTTCAGCACCGCCGATCCAGGCAGTAACATGGCCCGAGTAGTTTCCCGCCTTTATCTCCTCTAAGGGCGGATCCGTCTGATGGACCTGACCAATGGATCCCAGTTTTTTTACAGCAAGATAAGCCCGGGCTGCGGGCACAAGGCTGTCAGGAGCGATCTCGAACCGTACCGTCAGATCGTCGTCATTGAGGGGAGGAAGCTCCGGCGATTCCTTCACTGCCCCTGTTCCGGGGTCGAGTTGGGGCTCGGGTACGGGGGCGGGTGCGGGTGGTTTTTCGCCGGTTGCGGCAGCCTCCACCTTCCCCTCCATAGCGTTCATGACCTTGGCCAGAAGCGCGGATATATCTATTACTTCCAGGCTTTCATTCTGCTCCACGGCGTCGACCATATTTTCAAGCACATCAACACCTTCCAGGAGAATATCGGTAACCCCTGAAGAAACCGAGACCTGGCCCTTGCGGACTACATCCATCATGTCCTCAAGGTAGTGACTCAGTTCCGCGATCTTGGCGTATCCCATGGAAGCCGACATACCTTTAACGGAATGCGCGTGGCGGAACAGTTCATTGATGCTCTGCTCTGAAGCCGGCTCCTTTTCAAGAACAAGTATACGATTACTCATTCCCTGGACATGCTCCCTGGCTTCGGAGATAAAAAGGTCTTTGTATTTGGACATGTCCATGACGGCCAACGACCTCCCAAAACAACAGATTAGCAGCGTGCTGGAAAACCTCGATCACGCTGCTCTGGATTTTTCGGAAACATCAAGAGTTATCGGCCGCCTCGAGTTTCACCCAGGATGCGGATCACAACGTCAAGGACCTTTTCCGGCTGGAACGGCTTGACAATGAAATCCTTCGCCCCGGCGTCCAATGCTTCCATGACAAGACTGTCCTGTCCAAGGGCGCTGCACATGATCACATTGGCACCGGAGTCCATGCTCATGATCTCCTTTAGCGCCTCGATCCCCGTCATTTCGGGCATTACGATATCCATGGTCACAATGTCGGGATTATGTTCCTTGTACATATCCACGGCCTCGATGCCGTTTTCCGCCTCGGCAACGACCTGATAGTCCTCTTCCCCGTACTTTTTGCCGTTGAAGATCTCCGCGATCATGTTACGCATGAACATGGCGTCATCAACGATCAACACCTTAACTGCCATCAGTCATCCCCTTTCATAAACTTACTATCGATCCAGACCCGGAGTTTTTCAGGGTTGATCAGTGAAATAAGCTTGCCGTGATCGCGAAAAACACCTTCGATGATCTCGACCGAATTTTCTTTTGCGGGCGCGTCGCGGGCCAAATCCTCCAATGTCACGTAAGATGTAAAACCGGTCGTTGTATCCACATGAAGAGCGAAACCTCCGTGATCCTGGGTCAGGATAAGTAAGAGACCTTCCTCCCGGGTGTCCTCCAGACCGAGGATCCTTCCCAGGGACAGCACCGAGGCCAGGTTACCGTGGACATTTATCACCCCCACCAGATAAGACGGGGACAGCGGAAGTGGGGTGATCTCAGAGATCTTGAAAATCTCGGCCAGCGATTCGAGGGGTAGAGCGAAGTGCTCCCTGCCCACAGCACACACGACCACTTTATGTGCCGGAAGGTTCGGGACCTGCTCTGATCCGGAGGCTGGAGTCAACGTTTCGGTCATGGTATCAGACCTTGAACTCCTCGGAGAGCTTTCGCAGTTTATCCGACAGAGCGGTAAGGTCCTGGGCGGAAGCAGCCAGTTCCTCCATGGAAGCTGTCTGTTCCTCTGTAGCCGCTGACACTTCCTCAGTGGATGCGGCATTGTCCTCGGCAACTTTGGAAACCTCGTCGATGATCTCGGTGATATCCCTGGCCGCGGCGCTCTGTGTTTCGGTCAGCTGCGATATCTCCTGGGCATGGGCGGTGGATTCCATATCCGCCTTGACGATCTCATCCAACGCCTCACCCATGCTCTGAACTATATCCTGCCCTTCATCGAGCACCCCGGTTACATCCCTCATGGAAGTCAGGACCTGCTCGCTTTCATTCTGGATACGGCCGACTATTCCGGAGATCTTTTCGGCGAACTGCTCCGTGTTAGCCGCCAGTTTCCGGATTTCCTCTGCGACAACGGCAAAGCCCCTGCCGGCCTCCCCGGCTCGCGCCGCCTCGATGGTGGCGTTAAGTGCAAGGAGAGTCGTCTGTTGGGCGACGTTGGTGATAATGTCTACGATCTCGCTGATCTCCTTGCTCCTCTCGCCAAATGACATGACCGAATCACCCGTCTTGGAAATGTTGTCGAAAACATGGCTTATCTTGGTGATCATATTTTCCGAATGTTTTCTCCCTGCCTCGGCTGTAAACCCTGCCTCGGATGAGATTTTGGCCGATTCCCCGCCCTTTTCCGCAACCACCGTCAGGCTCTGGGCCATATGATGGATCGTGCTGGACATCCTCTCCACCTGGCTGGCCTGTGTCTCGGTGCCCTTGCTTATACCGTCAATGGCAGCGGCGATTTCCTCAGTTGAGGCGTTCATCTCTTCGGCGGTGGCTGAAAGGGTCTGAGCCGCATCGTGCACATCTTCCGAAGAGGTTTTGAGGCCCTTCGCCAGGAGTGATAGCCTCTGAACCATCACACGGAACGCCTCCCTGAAGTCTGATATTTCGTCCTCAAAATTTCTCCTCGTCGGCGTAAGATCCAGGGTAAGATCGCCCTCGCTCATCTTTAAAGCCACATCCCTCATCTCCCGGATGTCCCGTGTAATGCCATTGGCGAAAATACTCCCAAGGCTAAGCCCCACGGCAATAGCCGCGAAACCTGCCCCCAGCTCCTTCCAGACTCCCTCTTCCACGCCCACCAGGTCGAAAAAATAGGGGACGAAGATCACTACGGCGACAACGAACAGGAACGCCAGGATCATTTTGTATCTTATTTCCATTCTCATGGCAGGGGACTCCTTTCCCGCTAAACGAGTTCAAATGACCTTACAAACTATCTGCCAGCGGCGTTTCCCTCAACCGGTAAATGCGCTCAGTGGGTGAGATACTCTGAAAAAAGAGCCTGTTTTTCCCTATCAGAGTCTCAGCTTTTCCCAGCATGAGATAACCGCCATCGAAAAGGTTCCTGGAAAAACCCGAGATGATCTTCTCCTGGTTCTCCCTTGAAAAATAAATCAACAGATTTCTGCATACAATGAGACTGTGCATCGCGCCGGGTTTGTCTTTCAGGATATCGTCGGCATAGAAAGTAACACATTCTCTGACCTTACTGCTGACGCTGAACCCTTTCTCTCCCTCCCTGAAGAATTCCCGTATATCCTCTTCTTCCAGATCCTTCAGAGATTCTCTGCTGTAAATCCCCGTTCTGGCCCTTGCCAGGATAGTTTTGTCTATATCGGTGGCGAGAACACGAAACGGTGTAAGGATCCTGTGTCTCCTTTTGGCTCGCAACAGGGCTATTGCAAGGCTGTAAGGTTCTTCCCCACTTGAGCACCCTGCGCTCCAGACTTCAAAAGTCCCATGGGGGCGGTGCTCTGCCATAACCCGAGGGATTATAGTCCTCTCGAGGTATTGGAACGCCGAAGGATTCCTGAAAAACTCGGTGACGTTAATCGTCAGATACTGGAACAGATGTTCCAGCTCCTCAGGGTGCCGGCTCAGGACCCGGTAATAGGCGCCCAGATCCCTGTGACCCCGGGAGCGCACTTTCAGGTAGATCCTCCGCAGGATGCACCGTTCCTTGTACGCCTCCAGGTCAAACCCTTTTTCCCGGACGAAGAGCCCCTTCAAGGCCTCAAAAGCCCAAGCATCCTTTTCCGGGAGATGACCAATTTCCGAGGCCCTGACCGCTACCACTGCGCGGCCTCCGTAACCTCTGAAGATTTATTCATTTTTTGTATCACAGCGAATTTTAGGGGTCAACGACTCGCTGCGCTCGAGTTCCAGGTTCCAAGTTCCGGGTTCCAGGTATTTCCCCGTGTCACAGCGTCTCCGTGTTTCCGCATCCGGGCTCATCGCCAAGTCGCTCAGTCGCTGCGTCGTCCAGTCGCCCAGTCGGGATCTTCCCCTGCGTTCTGCGTTCCCTGCCCTGAGCCTGTCGAAGGGTGTGTCCTGCATTCTGTATCTCCCAAACTTGATAGGGTCGCAAAAAGTCCATTCGTGGCTTTTTGCTCCTCGGAAAACGAAAAATGTCATTTTCGCTTTCCTTACAGATCAATGACTTTAATTAACTGTCATTGATCTGGGCGCCCCGCTCGGGGCGCGTTGATGACTTTTTGCGAAGTCATCAAACATCAAGCTCGTTCGTTCCCCCACGAATCAAGAGATGGGAGAGTCACGATGATCCTGCAGCCATCCACGTAATTTTCATCAAGCCTTATTATTCCCCTGTGCCCTATAACGATAGCTTTAGCGATGGGAAGCCCCAGTCCGGTGCCTTCCGGTTTTTCGGTCATGATATCCCCGCCCTGTTCAAAACGATCAAAGATCCGGATCGTTTCCTCGCGGGGTATTCCGGAACCGGAATCCTCAACTGATATGAGGACCCCACCGTCACCGTAACTCTGGGCCTTTATCCTGACATAACCTCCCTGCGGTGTAAACTTAAGGGCGTTGTCCAGCAGTTTGTCAAACACCTTTATCATCTTGTCCTGGTCTGCCCAGACAGGTGGCAGACGATCAGGCAGGTCAAGACTCAGATCAACGCCTTTGAGCCCGAACCGGGGCCATTGCCCCCTTACCGATTCCTCCATAAAATAGTGCGGTTGAGCCTCCTGGAACAGGAAGGGCGTTGATCCGGTATCCAGCCGGAGCAGATCGGTGCTGTCGTCGATGAGGCTCGACAAACGGCTGGCGGCCTCCATGGCAACGCCTACTTTATCCACATGAGATGCCTCAGTCAGGGTGCTTTTCAACAGTTCGAGGTAACCGAGGATGATGGTGACCGGTGTTCTGTACTCATGGGACACATTAATGATGAAATCCGACTTTACCTGATCAATGACCTTGAGTTTCCCATAGGCATCCTCCAACTCCTGTGCTTTCCGTTCCAGGTTATGGTAAAGCCTCACCCGTTCAATACTGACGGAGACGTGAACGGCGAATACAGACAATATATGCAGGTCATATTCATTCAGAGGGCCGGATCGGCTTTTATTATTGGCGTTGAGAACGCCGATAACCCTGTCACCCACTTTGAGCGGGACACAAATGAGGGATTTGGTCGTGTACCGGCCGTGGCTCTGGACTTTCGGGAATCGGGCGTCAGCTTCCACATCACTCACCAGAAGAGGCTTCCCGGACTGAGCGACGGTCCCCGAAACGCCCTTTCCTACCTCCATCCTCGAGGTCTCTATGATCCGACGGCTAAGTCCCTTGGCCGCCCTGATCGCAAGGTGCCCCTCCTTTTCATCCAGGAGCATAATGGAGACAATGGCATAGCCGAGATCATCAGCAATATGCTGTACGATCTTTTCAAGTACCTCCTCGATGCTTAGGTCAGGTCCAAGTTCCAGGGCCAGGTCGAGGAGGACGGAAGCTTCAGCGTACCGTTCCTCCATCTGGTGCCACATGGAAAAATCATCACGCATTTTAAGATGTTTATTCGCAGCCTCTTCAAGATTTTTTTTGGTAAGGTCCGCCCTGAGATCAGGATCCATGAGTCCCAGTACCCTTACACCGAAGAGATCGTTGGGGTCCACGTCTTCCGGGGATGCCAGAAGGAGGATCTGCGGGTGCAGATCGATCCTCTCCTTCAGATATTCGTGACGACGTAACCTTTCCGGTGTCGTTACCAGAATATCGGGAGGCTTGGCGCCGGGATCGCCAAGGAGCACTTGCCATTCCAGTTGCCTTGCAACCTCTGTAATGAGGGCTATGTGGTCCTTGTTGACAAGATCGATATGAATCTTAAGGGAATTCATAGTCACCTGACAGCGTGTCGGAAACCCCGGAATCGCCATGACACCTGAAGCCTTTCGATTCCGGAGATCAAAATTACTCCGGGAGTGAACCTGCAGTATTCTATCGGTTTTTTCAGGTTGATCATTTGTTCTAATTCCCATCTTCTGAAATAAATATATCCAGGAGTCTGAATGGGTTCTATGACAGACTCCTAGGAGGCAAGATGCTCTTCGTGCTCGCTGATAAGCGTCAACAAGCTTTTCCTAGTGGTTTCCTTATCCAGATCTCCAAGAGAATTGAAAACCCAGGTTTTAACGGCGATGGGCCGGCCTGAGGAGTGGGTCAACCGGGCGATGGATTTGGCCTCGGCCCATGAGGCATCGTCACCGGAAGGGATCAGGATCAGGATACCATCCACCTGAACGCCTCCCTCGAGCAGCCTGAGGGTCACATCCTGGAGTTTGCCCGCAACACCTGTTCCCACAACCTCGAAATCCCCTCCTTCGACTTTAAGAGTCACCTTTTCTCCATGCCCCCTGGGGGAAAGTTCAAAGGTCCCGAATAGCCCACCGAGGAAGGCCTGTCGGGCTTCCTCCGAGGGTGAAAGGATCACGTAACGGATTATCACATCAACACCTCATTAGAGTTTTTCCAGAGCTGTTCTTATCTTTCGAAGCAGATCGGCCTTCATCGCCGCATCCGTTTGCCCGACCAGCAGCCCCTTGCTTAAGGCCTCCCTCGTAAGTGGATAGAAACGGTACGCGGGAAGACCTGATAATGCCAAAGCCGAACGGAGTGCAACTCCGCCGGAATAGGCTTTGACAACCTCCCTCAACTCACCTTCAGCATCGCCGGGGTCGTCCGCAGGTTGGAAAACCGTATCCCCTGGGGGCAGACTTCTAATCGATTCTTCCATCTCATCGGCCAGCCTGACACCCTCCATGAGAAGTTCCTGGCCGCCACTGTGCTTGATGTTCGGTTCAATGGAAACGGCCTTCTGGCCAAGTTTGAACCTTCCTTCTTTCCAGGAGAGCATTGAGTAAAAAGCCTCGATGCCCTTACAGCTCTCCGTCATGGCGTATACCGGATCTCCCTGCTCGAAATAGACACGGCCCGATCCCCACGATGTTTCCAGCAGGAGCATTCCCGTTTTCCTACCCATTTCAATGAGCTGTATAACGTCAACAAGATCCACTTCCTTCAGAAGCCCCTCCAGACTGCCGAGTTCCTTCATGTCGTTTATTTTTTTGGTGATGGAACGGACTTTGGCCTTCAGTTCCTTGATGGAGAATGGCTTTGTAATATAATCATCCGCTCCCATCTCCAGGCCCACGACCCGCTCATCCACATCTTTCTTGGCACTTAAGAAAACAAAGGGAATGGAGGCTGTCTCAGGCCGGGATTTTATCTTCCTGTACAACCCGTAACCATCCAGGCGGGGCATCATGATGTCCGAAAGGATAATATGCGGCTTGATCTCCAGCGCTTTTTCAAAGGCATCCATACCATCAACGGCCTCCACCACGTCAAACCCCTCCTCGAAAGCCAGACGCAGAAGATGCCGGATGTTCTCCTCGTCATCGACGATGAGGATCTTTGTCCTTGTGCCCTCACTCATGGATGCTCCTTCCAACGGCGTTTATAAAGGCGTCGACCACCTTGGAGTCGAACTGGCTGCCGGCATTTTTCTTGAGCTCGACCAGTGCATCCCGATGGTCAAGCTTGACCCTGTAGGGACGATTTGTGGTCATAGCATCATAGGCATCGGCTACCGCTATGATCCTTCCAACCATGGGAATATCTTCCCCTTTCAGCCCTGTGGGATAACCCGTGCCATCATAGTGTTCATGGTGATGGCGGATCCCCGGAACGATATCAGCGAAGGACTTGAATTTGCCCAGGATCTGGGCGCCGATCACAGGATGTTCCTCCATGGCCTCCTTTTCGCTTTCATTCAAACGGCCTTGTTTGCTGAGGATGTGTTCCCTTATCCCTATCTTGCCGAAATCGTGGAGTTGTCCGGCTATTTTGAGCATCGTGATGAACTTGGAACTGAAATCCATATCCCGGGCAGCCTTAACGGCATAATCGGCCACCCGCCGGGAGTGGCCGTGAGTATATGGATCCTTGGCGTCCACAGCCGAAGAGAGGGCTCCCAAAGTCGCAAACAGAAGATCAGCAAGCTCCTGATACAGTTGAATGGCGTGTAGGACAGAGGCGGCCTGGCGGGACAACGCGAGGGCAAACCGCAACTCGCCGTCACCGACCATCCCCTTTTTCTCCCACCCGAAAACGAGGAACCCTTCCCTGGAGTTTCGAAGCCGGAAGGGGACAACGAGAAGATCCCCCGTATCGAGCGCGATCTCGACATTCCGGAATCCCGGTCCAAGAACAAGAGACGGGCCATGGCAGCGGCTGATCATTTCCAGGAGAGCAGGAGCAAGGCCGCTATCTTCCGGCCATGGCAGTTCGCCACAGGCATCCAGCAGTTCGAGACTGTCTTCCCCTTGGGTATCGAGCATCATGAACAGTCCATATTTAGCGCTCAACTTCTGAACACCCTTGTCAAGGATGACCGCCAGAGCCCTCTGGTGGCCAGTGTCCGGGCTGAGGCTCTCGGTGATGGCGTAGAGAAACATGAGTTCTTCATATTTGTGAAACAGGTACTCTGTAGTATCCTCAAGAGCGCTGTAGGAGGTCACCTTTTCCAAAAGCTGCTGCTGGATGAAACTTCCCATGGCCTCCAGCCGGGAACGTGGGAATACGGGGCTTTCAGCTGCCGCCGTAACCAACCTGTCGATGGCGCCCGGTACTATCTCGGATCCGATGTCCCGGATATGATTCTTGTGCTCATCCGACAATCCCTGGATGACCGCCTGTCCCATTACTACAGTACCGAAATCAGTGCCCTCGCGCGAAACGATAGGAATGACCACCTCCGCCATCCGCGCATGGCACAGATCGAACTCGGGTTTACGGCTTTGGGCGGCTCTTCCCCTCAACTCATCTATGGAGGCCTTACACCTCCGGGCGCCCTCGATCGTGGTCTTTAACTGCAGGCAGAATGATGACTCTCCAATGATCATATCCTGAAGGTCCGAACCTGCAGGAATGAACGTCATGCTCAGGTCCGTTATCTTGGACAGTGACTGGAGAAAATTCTTCAGATCTTCTCGAGGCAGTGGACTAACGGACTTTTCCAATACAGTAGGCTCCGTTGATAGAGTCGCAAAAAGTCCATTCGTGGCTTTTTGCTCAACTTAAAAACGAAAAATGTCATTTTCGCTTTCCTCACAGATCAATGACTTACATTAACGGTCATTGATCCGGGCGCAGGCAGAGTGAAGTAGAAAACACTCCCGCCACCTTCCGCAGGCTCCACGCCTATGGTTCCGCCGTTCATTTCGGCAAGCCGTTTGCATATCGGCAGACCAAGTCCGATCCCGTGGGTATCGACATCGGTGAACAGTCGATGCTCCCTGTACTTTTCGAAAACGGCATCTTTCTTGTCATCCGGCACACCGGGACCGAAATCCCGTACAAAAATCTCCTGAGCACCCTCCTGACCGGGACGGGAACAGACCTGGGCTCCTATGACAATTTCCGAGTCCGGGGGACTGAACCTGATCGCGTTGGAAACGAGCCTGTTGATGATATCGGCCACGCTTTCCTTGTCCGCGTGAGCCTGCCCGAGCCCCTCAGCGATCTCTGATTTAAGGGTGAGCCCCTTGGCCTGGGCAGCGGACTGATTGTTGATCATGGCGGAAAGGAGCGTTTCGGAAATGGAGAAATCCTCGGGCAGTACCCTGAAATCAGTAAGCTCTATCTTCGAAAGACTGAGGAGATCCTCCACTATTTCGGCCAGCTTGCCTGTCTCCTCGGTCATTACGTCCAGGTACTCCCTCTGTCGGGGCGGGGAACTCGCGTAGATGTCGTCCGTCAAAAGATCAAGAAAACCCTTCAATGAGGTCAGGGGGTTTCGGAGATGGTTGGAGACATTTCCGAGGAACTTGCTTTTGAGATGATCCAACTCATACTCTTCCGACATGTCCCTGAGGAGGATGATGAGTCCCAGTGTCTGTTCCTCCTTCTCATCCACCACCGCTACGCTGGCGACCAGGGGGAAGTTCTCTTTGATGGAATTAAAACGCACGGTCCACGTGGGGTTTTTTATACCAATGCGCTGCTCCTCCAGTACTTCGAAGGTATCCCGTGATATGTGATCGAATAGATGCTGTCCTTCAAGATCCTCTTCGACACCGAGGAGCTGATTGGCCAACGGATTGGAGTGAATTATCCGGTAGGACCAGTCGGTGACGAGAACACCTTCTCCCATGTTCCGGAGGATCGCTTCCACCCTGTTCTTTTCAAGCTCGAGGACGGCCAACTGTCGGTCTCTTTCCTGCAGTAGTTGCACATTGTCCAGGAGAACCGAAAGCTGAGATGCGATCATCTCCACAAGGACCCTGTCATCAGCGATGAAAAATTCCCTGCGGCTTGAAAAAAGGGCTATGCTGCCAAGGACACCGCTTGAGGAACGCAACGTAACGGTAATCTCTGACGAAGCTGTTTTTCTCGGACCGACCCCCGTAAGCTCCGAATCCTCAATGAGCCGGATCTCAAGAGCCCCTATGGCAGAGGTCTCCACGCCCCTTTCAACAGCAAGCATCTCACTGCCGTTTTTGATAACACTCTTTTTTGAAACCTTCAGTGGCTGGTTCCGATAACGGATCGCAACGAGTTTCTCATTCGCGTCTGGAAGCGCTACGAAGATCGCACCCAGGTCGAAATCCACGACCTGGCAGATGAGCATGAGAACATTCTGCAGAAGCGCATCGGGTCTGTCCAGATAGGTGAAGAGCTTGCCGGTCTCGTTGATAATGGTCAATTCCAGGAGCTTTCGCTCCAGGATATCGTCGACCCTTCCCTTTAGGGTCTCGCTCGTCAGCTCCTCAGGACTGACGGGTTTTATGGGTTCACGCTTTTCCTTGAGTAGCGACGAGATCGTCTCGAGCAGGCTCTGCTCCTCAATGGGCTTTGTGATATAGGCATCCGCACCTACTTCCAGACCCCAGAAGCGGTCCTTCTGGGTATCCTTGGCGGTCATCATGACCACCGGAAGGGCCTTCAGCCTTTCATCGCTTCTGATAAGACGGCAGACCTGGTATCCACTCATTTCAGGCATGATGATGTCCAGAAGGACAAGATCAGGAAGGTCTTCTCCAATGGCCAGCATGGCCTCATGACCGTTCATCGCACGGTCAACCTCGTATCCCTCCTTGATCAGGATATCCTTGACCAGTTCCAGAATGAAGGGGCTGTCATCTACTACGAGGATCCTGTGAGCCATTAGCCATCCCCCCTGCCCTGGGCGTCCATTACCAATATGAAGCTGCTGCCTTGTCTTCCTTCGCGGCCTTCCAGGTGAATCGAACCACCATGAAGATCAACGATCTTTTTGACGATGGCGAGCCCCAATCCGCTGCCTTTACCACGCCCGGGTGAAGAACGCTCCGTCTGATGGTACTTCTCAAATATAAGCTCTCTCTCCTCGGGGGGGACTCCGGGCCCATCATCCAGCACTTCGACGAGAACCGACTCGTCCTTCCTGCGGACCACCGTTTCCACCCTGGAGCCTTCAGGTGTGAACTGGATGGCGTTGGAGAGCAGGTTGATGAGCACCTGAAGCAAACGCCGACGGTCAGCCAAAATCGCCAGTGGACCCGCGTCCTGCCCTTTAAAGATCAGGGAAACGCTTTTTCGGGCAGCCAGCCCCTCCATACTGCGTACGGCATAGGCGGCCAGTTCATCCAGCTGGACCGTCTCCAGGTGCATCGTCATCTTCCCGGATTCCAGGCGTCCCAGGTCAAGCAGGTCGTTGATCAGGCTGATCATCCTGTCTGCTTCCGAATCCAGGATCCCGAGATATTCCCGAAGTTTCTCCGGAGATTCGTAATCCCCCCCCACTAATACCTCGACAAAACCCTTGAGGGAGGTCAGGGGGGTCCTCAAGTCATGGGAAACTATGGCCAGGAACTCCTCCCGGTTCTTCTCAAGGTCCTTGATCCCGGTCAGGTCCCTGAAACCGAGAAGGATGCGGGAGGGGCCTGCTTCCCGCGCCATGGATAATCCCACAAGCTCTATCTGTCTGCTTTGACCTGCTTTGCCGGGGAGAGTCACCAGAGATCTTATCGGTTGTCCGGCCCCTGCTTTCACAGAGGAAATAAAATCCTCCGGCATCGGAAACCGGGTTGCGAAAAAGTCCGTGCCGGCCAGAGGTGCACCGGAACTGCTCAGAATTTCCACTGCTTTCGGGTTGAGATCGAAGATCCGTCCGCTGTCCTCCATTATGAGGAGCCCCTCGTCCAGGATACGGAATACCTCTTCCTTTTCAAGGCTCATGGCCTTCATCTCCTCGATGCGGGTCTCAAGTTGACTGACCAGCTGCCGATTACGCACCGCCAGGTACTGTCTTTCGAGGGCTCGTTCGACGGAGTACACCAGATCTTCCTTCACGATCGGTTTTTTGATGTAATCGTAGGCGCCCGCCTTGAGGGCCGTTATGGCGCTTTCCAGGCTGGCGTAGGCCGTGACCATGATAACGGCGATATCAGGATCCCTTTCCTTCACCCTTGCGAGCACCTCGGTTCCCATGATGTCCGGCAACACGAGGTCCATGACCACCACTTGGAACTCCCCTCCGCTGCAGACCTTGAGGGCGTCCTCACCGGAACCCACAACCTGAACCTGATAGCCCTCATCCGTGAGGATATCGGCTATAAGATCCTGAAAGAATTTCTCATCGTCTACAACGAGGATCGGGCCGACCTGTCGACTGTCAACGCTTTGCATTACCTGAACCCTTAATCGAACCGCGGCCTTTCCGGCCGCGACCGGTCTTTGAAAAGGTACCCTTTTTAAAAAGGGCTGCCAGGGCCTCATCCACGTTGCTTGCCGGAACGATCTCGATCCCTTTGGTCACGTAGGAAGGTATCTCCTTCAGATCAGGTAAGTTGAGAGAGGGAATGATCACTTTTCTGATGGACGCCCGCTTGGCAGCGAGGAGCTTTTCTCTCAGGCCGCCGATGGGAAGCACACGGCCCGTCAGGGTGATCTCCCCGGTCATGGCAACCGCCGGGAGGGGCAGCTTGCCTGTTAAGGCCGAGATCATGGCGGCGGTTATCGCGATCCCAGCGGACGGACCATCCTTGGGGGTCGCGCCCGCCGGAACGTGTACATGGATATCGGTGGTGAGAATATTCTGGGGTGTCACACCGAGGTCGCTGCCCCGCGAGCGGACATAGGTCAGCGCAGCCTGGGCGGACTCCTTCATTACCGCTCCGAGAGAACCGGTCAGGGTGAGAGAACCCTTACCCTTGACAGCCGAAACCTCTATGTTGAGAGTATCCCCCCCGACAGGGGTCCAGGCCAGACCGATGGACACACCCACTCTCGCCTCGTCCTCCTTGCGAGCCTCCCGGAACCTGGGTACCCCGAGATAACTACCCAGGTTACGGGCCGTGACCACGGTACGGGACTTCTTCCCCAGGGCTTTCGCTTTGGCTACTTTCCTGCAAACGCTGCCTATCTCCCGCTCAAGGTTACGGACTCCGGCTTCCCTCGTGTATTCAGTGATGATCCTGTCCAGAGCGCCGTCAGACAGGGAGAACATCTCCGGTGTGAGGCCGTTTCTGTCAATCTGCCGGTCGACAAGGTATCTTCTCGCAATATGCCGTTTCTCGACAGATGTGTATCCTGGAAGCTGGATGATCTCCATCCTGTCCCTGAGAGCCTGGGGGATAGGATCGGCCATGTTGGCTGTGGCAATAAACATGACGGCAGACAGATCGTAAGGTACCGCCAGGTAGTGGTCACGGAAGTTATAATTCTGCTCAGGATCCAGCACTTCCAGCAAAGCGGAGGAGGGATCACCCCTGAAATCGGCGCCCAGTTTGTCGATCTCATCCAGCATGAAAACCGGATTGCGGGATCCCGCCTGTTTCATCCCCTGGATGATGCGCCCCGGGAGCGCCCCTACATAGGTCCTCCGGTGCCCCCTGATCTCCGCCTCGTCCCTCACTCCACCGAGGGACATGCGGATGAACTTGCGCCCCATGGCCCGAGCAATAGATCGGCCCAGAGATGTTTTCCCGACTCCCGGCGGGCCCACCAGGCAGAGGATCGGTCCTTTGAGTTCCTTCTTCAGCTTAAGAACACCGAGATACTCCAGGATACGCTCCTTGATCTTCTCCAGATCGTAGTGGTCCTCGTTGAGAATATCGGAAGCGGCCGAAAGATCCAGCTTGTCCCTCGTGGTTTTTTTCCACGGGATCTCCACCATCCAGTCCAGATAGGTCCTTATGGTTGATGCCTCTGCCGAGTCGGGATGCATTTTCGCCAGCCTGTCGAGTTGCTTGCCCACCTCATCTCTAACTTCTTTCGGCATCCCGGATTTATCAATGCTCGACCGGAGATCCTGGATCTCGACATCACGGTCGTCCTTGTCCCCGAGCTCCTGCTGGATGGCCTTGAGCTGCTGTCGGAGATAATAATCCTTTTGGGTCTTGGTCATCTCCTCCTGCGCCTGATCATGGATCTTCTGCTGCATCTCGTTGATCTTCAGTTCCTTGTCGAGGATCTCATGCACGTATTCAAGTCGTTCGAAGGGATCTATTGTCCCCAGTACCTGCTGCGCCTCTTCAATGCCGAGCCCCAGACTCGACCCCACAAGGTCAGCGAGACGCCCGGGATCATCGACGTTTCCGGCCACTGATAAGACATCGGGTGGGACAGGTTTTCCAAGCTCTACGATCCGCATCAGGCCCTCTTTCATGGCCCTCACCATGGCCTCTATCTTCAGAGGCAGCGGTTCAGTTGATCCCTCATCGATGATATCAAGGCGCACGGAGAAGAAGGGATCGGTCTGGAGAAACTCGGCAACCTGGCCCCGTTGCAACCCCTGAACGAGGATCTTCGCCTTTCCATCCGGAGTTTTCAGCATGCGGACAATGACGCTTACAGTGCCCAGCTTGTGCAGGTCCCCCGTACCGGGATCCTCCACTTCGCCCGCCTGCTGAGCCGCGAGGAAGATAAGCCGGTCACCCTTGAGAGCCTCATCAAGCGCGCGGATCGATTTCTCTCTTCCCACCACCAAGGGGACGATCATGTAGGGAAATACAACAATATCTCTGATGGGAAGGAGAGGTAGAATCTCCGGGATAGAGACCCCTTCGGGCCCCGAATCCCGGCCACTGCTCTCCTCAATGATCCCGTTTTGTTTTTTACTCATTTGGCCGCCTTCCGGGACGACATTTCGATAACCTCGCAAAAAGTTTCTTCTAGTTTAATCGTCGATAGGCACATCGACTACCCCCCTCCGTCTCTCAGTGACTTTAGGAAGTTTTATCTTCAGCACTCCGTCCACCAATGCCGCGCGTACACCCGACGCGTCCACGCTTACCGGGATCTCAACGATCCTCCTGAAAATCCCGACTTCCCGCTCCACGCAAATATACCTGAGGCATTCGCTGTCGCCGCCGCCGTGTTTGAAGCCCTCAATGCTCAACCGATCCCGGTCGAGTCTGATGTTCAGTTCCTGCCGACTCATACCCGGAACCTCCAGCTCGACATGAACTTCTGCCACATCCTCAAAGATGTCCATGGGCGGATGAGCGGTTTCCCCGGCCCACTCCGGGGCAAAAGGCATTTTCCCGGAAACCTGATGGACCAGACGGCCGAACCTCGTCAAGCTCCAACCCGTGTCCCATATGAAATCTGTTTTTCTCTTCATCTTATTTGATAGGGTCGCAAAAAGTCCATTCGTGGCTTTTTGCTCTACGGAAAGCGAAAAGTGTCATTTCCGCTTTCCTCACAAATCAATGACATGCATCCACAGTCATTGATTCGGGCGCCCCACACGGGGCGCGTTGATGACTTTTGAGAGTCCATCATTATTCCTTAAGAGATACTTTATCGGCCATAAATTGCATCAATCGGGGACCAAGGTCATCATCTTTGAGAGCATAGTGGATGTTGGCCTTGAGCAGCCCCAACCTGTCACCGGCATCATGTCTCAGGCCTTCAAATACTACTCCGTAAACGGTATCCTCCTCGGCAAGACTGTTTAGCGCATCGGTAAGCTGGATCTCGCCCCCAACACCCCTGTCCTGTGATTTGAGAAGAGGGAAAACGCCGGGAACCAGTACATACCTTCCAATTACAGCTAAATTGGAAGGCGCCGTGCCGGGAGGGGGTTTTTCCACAAAACTTTCCACATGATAGACACCCTTTTCAACCTTCCGTCCTTCGATGATGCCGTACATGTGGGTCTGGTCATCAGGCACCTCCTGCAGAGCGACCACCGATTTACCCATCCTTGCAAAAAGGTCGAGGAGCTGAGCCAGGCACGGCGTGACGGCATCGATGAGATCATCCGGAAGTACCACTGCGAAAGGCTCTGAACCCACCAAGTCCCTGGCGCAAAGTACAGCATGTCCCAGTCCTAGGGGCTCTTTCTGCCTTACAGAGAACACCTGGACCATGCGGGATATTTCCCGGATCCGTTCAAGCATCCCCTTGTCGCCCTTTGTTTCGAGGAAGTTCTCCAGACCGGGATCGACATCAAAATAATCCTCAACGGCAGACTTGCCCATGGCTGTGACCAGTATCAAGTCGGTTATTCCCGATGCGACGGCCTCGCCTACAACCTCTTGAATAAGAGGACGATCGACCAGTGGGAAAAGCTCTTTAGGCACAACCTTGGTGGCAGGGAGAAATCTGGTCCCCAAGCCGGCAGCCGGTATGACAACTTTTCGAACCTGCAAAATTACTCCTTTCCTACATAAAACTATTATGAAAATATAACAGAAATGGGCATGTTAATACACGTTAATAAAAGAAGATAAGTAACTGTAAGCTAATAGTTATTAGCTGTAAACCAATAGTCGGAAACCAGCAATCCATGAGTGAGAATCAAGTATTCTGATTAGGAAGCGTGTTGAGGTTTTTCATACAAGAATCCAGGGAGTCTGCCGGAGATTCCATTCTGGATACATCATTACTGTGACCTGTTTGATGTCGAGTCTGTAATGGTCAGCTAGTGAGATCTAATTAGGGGTAAGGGAGTTACTGCACCCGAAATCAAGGAATCTGTCGAGATCCTCCGACAGATTCCTTGATTTCGGGTTATGCTTGACAAACGAGGGGTCTTTGAAAATAATAGGCGCTCATTTTGCCGAAGTGGTGGAACTGGTAGACACGCCATCTTGAGGGGGTGGTGGGTTATTGCCCGTGCGAGTTCGAGTCTCGCCTTCGGCACCAATAAAAAAAGAGGGCCTCCCCGGACACTTGGGGAGGTTTCTTTTTTTATCTGGGCGAGACGAGA
>Ga0114923_10000816_pt1 | contig 22445 bp, 38 predicted proteins | sample SumtaG_FD_89578 | JGI IMG/M metagenome (GOLD analysis project Ga0114923, IMG submission 89578) | Deep subsurface microbial communities from Indian Ocean to uncover new lineages of life (NeLLi) - Sumatra_00157 metaG | ecosystem: Environmental > Aquatic > Marine > Oceanic > Sediment | place: near...
AGCAACGCTGAACTTCTCAGGAAGCGGCATGACATCAAAGTCTTGGTAAGGAGGAATCTGGACAACCTTGCTATTGATCCCCATCTCAGCCAATTCCTTTTGAGCCAATTCTGTTTCACAAAGGATATGGTTTACCTTTAAGTTCAACGCGCCAGCCAAATATTTTAAATCCTCATGCGTGAACTTCCTCAACCAGTAAATATCCGCACCGACGAAATGGACAATCTTAATTTGCTTGTCGTACTTCGCGAGTACCTGGGCGTGAGGGTTCCCCTCATCCGTCGGCTTGGTATAGAACCCGATCATATAGATCGACTTGTATTCGTTCTTCTTGAAAATCGTATCATCCCGATAATCTGCGCCGAGCATCTTGGCGATCTCTGTTCCGTGATAGGGCGCACCCATCGAAGTGACCACCATCTTGGATGTCGGGATACTATGTTTATCTCGGATATACTTGACCCGATCAATCCAGTTATCCTCTGAATCGTAAGATAATCCGCCCGCTTGCGGAATCTGTGCAATAAAACTAATTTCCCTTTTAAGGAAGTGGCCTTTGACTTTGACATCTTCTCCAACCGGTTCCCCAAACACAACACGCAACCAGAAATCCCAATCCTGAAGGCTCTTAACTTTCTCATCCCATTTGACAACGTGCTTTCTCCAAAGAGGGAACCCGCAATCAATAAAATTCGCTTGCTTCAATTCAAATGCGTTGAACGATTTAGAGGGATACCAGGCCCGGTCCTTTGTCCCGTACTCGTAAGCTCCATAAATGAATCCGCAATCTGGATGAGTTTGCAACTCGTCGATCCACATCCGAACCATTCCACGTTTTGCAATGTAGTCGCTATTGAAGAACGAAACGATCTCACCCTTGGAAGCCTCAAACCCGGCGTTCCGGGCCGCAGGTGCGCCGCCATGTTTAATCTCGACAACCTTCACCCGTTTATCTTTGTGGAACGACATCGGCACCTTAAGCAGTTCCGGATCAATACCGTCAAACGCGCAAATGATCTCAATATTTGAATAGTCTTGATCGATAAGGCTCATGATGCACCGCTTAAATAGGTCTTTATCAACCTTGTAAACCGGTACGATAAATGAGATCAACGGTTCTCTTTGTAGTTCGATTGTCATTTTGTTTCCCCTTTTTTGGTAGCGATCCCCAGACCGCTTGACGTTTTGAAATCTTCGTAAATCCATTTGTTCCCCGGCTTCGCTGTGACTCCGCAATGATTCAATCTGTGCGAATTGATCCCATGAAAATAATCTTTTAAACATCGGCCCATTTCTTCGATATAGGCAATATCATGAACCGCAATCTCTCCCCCTATGGTAAGCCTCGGCATGAGCAGCTCAATATCATCAACAATATCTCCGATCTGATGATCCGAATCCAAGAAGGCCATATCGATCTTGGATGGTAAATAATCGATATTCTTTTGAAGTGTTTCGCCCATAAGAGACAATCGGCCATCCGGTATCGCCAGCTTCTCCCATATCCGGCCCTCCCCTCTGTAGCTATTGATGTCAATCGTATGGAGATGGCCAAACCCGTTTTTCTCTAAAGCCAAGAGCATCCAAGAAGTTGAATAGCCATGCCCGGTTCCAACCTCAACCACATTCTCAGGCCGTTTCTTGATAATGCGATCATGAAGCATTTGCCCATGCTCAATTTCGATAGCCAACAGGTCCTTATGCTGGTTCCTGTTCTCTTTGCCCATCGCGATCAGGCATTTTTCGATCTCAATTAAGTTCATATTTTTTTTGCGTTACTGGAAACATTAAGTTTCCCACCGATCTTGTTTAGATTCGAAGCCGTCAAAACAGCGTTCCCATTTACATAAAGACTTCCCCTAACCTCTTTTAAATTGTCGCTCGTCACGTTCTCGTTGATCGAAAGATCGCCGGGATAAATCCCTTTCGCAACATGAGGAATAATATATTTATCGAGCGCATCCATGCATCGGTCAAACCATAATTCCCGGTCCTCTTCAAACCAAGCTGGCAAACTATTCTCCTCATCAACACTCACGCCCCAACCATTAAACCGGAGCATAGGATCAAACCAACACCCCCTCGGCCATATCTGGACCCGGACAAATTTTCGATTAAGCAAGTCCTCATCCCTGAGGCCCAGGTCTCTAATCAGAAGCTCATGACTGTCATGCGTCAAACTGTACTTTGGCACAATATCGTCTTTGACGCAGATGAACACCTTCTTACTTGATCCCGAATTATTTGAGTTCAAAATTCATTACCTCTAAAACCACTCGTTCCGCATCTGCTACCGTCATTGTCGAGGAAACCGGAAGGCTTATCGTCGTTGCCCCGATCCTTTCCGCTTTCGGGAAATCGCCCTCTCCGTATCTCAAGAACTTGTAGGCCGGCTCCAAATGTAACGGCTTGAAATGTATCCCGGTCCCGATCTTTCTTTCATATAAAGCCTGTCTTAATTTGTCTCTTCTGGGGGATCGAATCTCAAAGATGTGCTGAGAGTGACCATCTCCCTTTTTATCATCGAACGATTTCTCGTAAACCTTCCAGACCTTGGCCCGCTTCTCTCTAAGCTCCGGCCAGCGTCTTAACTGCGCCAATCCTATGGCCGCATGGATGTCAGACATATTCCCTTTGTGGCCGGGGAACTCGACTTGGTAATTGCAAACCGTATCCCTGCCGTATCTCTTCCAAGCGCCCATCGTAAGCCCTTGAAGGATAAGCGTTTTGATTCGAGTTGCGTGGTCCGGGTATCGACAAATCACCATCCCACCCTCGCCACAAGTGATGTTCTTCGTGGGATAAAAGCTGAAACAGGTGAAATGGCTTATCGTTCCAATCTTTTGCCCTTTGTACGAACCTCCGAAAGCGTGGGCCGCGTCCTCAATCACTATCAAATTCTGGCGCTTGGCAAGCCTGTTTATCTCATCCATGTCGCATGGCGCGCCAGCGTGGTGGACCGCAATAATTGCCCTGGTCTTTTCGGTGATAGCGTACTGAACCAAGTTGGGGTCAATATGGCCCGAAGCTGTTACATCAACAAGCACCGGTTTGGCTCCCACTTGTAGGACTGCGTTTATCACGGCTGGGAACGTCATGGCGGGGATAATAACCTCATGACCGCTTCCGATGCAGGCAACCGTCAAAGAGGCTACCAGGGCCTCAGAACAAGACGATACGGCCACAGCGTACCCGCCACCGATGAACTTCTCGAACTCTGTCTGGAACTCTTGGACAACCTTGCCCGTAGACAACCAGCCGGACCGCATAACATGAGCAACGGCCCGAATCTCCTCATCTGAGATATCGGGCTTGCTGAAAGTTATGAATTCCGAACTGGCTTTCTTTTTCATTAAACCTCAAGAAAATCGACGCAAGGGCAAAGATGACACTCTTCGCCTACCCCATTGAATATGTGCATCCGGCGAGGGTGACCGCAACCGCCACGAGCGCATTTGTCTTCAAGACCACCAATAGCCTTCTCCGCTTTCTTTGTCAGCGTTTTACAGGTTGCCGGGCTAGGAGCAACCGGCGCATCCACTGGCGCGGGTTCAACTACCTTCTTTTTTGCTTTTGTTACTTTTCGTTTCTTCATTGCTTGACCTCACAAACTCAAAGATAGGTGAAGAAAATTGTTGCCTTAATATTTCAACGCACTCCAAAATACAATGTCCGCCGATCGGATCCGGTCTCATGATCGGCCTCATCATATGCGGTTGGAGCAATTTGAAATAACCAGCATTGTAACTCTCTTCCCATTTTTCATACGTCAACGGATTTGCTTCAAAATGTTTTAAGATTCGGTCCACTTCTTGCGCCCATGCGATCTCGATCCCCATATGGATATTTGACAGCATCTTACTTAACTCGGTTCCCTCTACGTCTTTGGTTGAAAACACCTCCCATCCGCATTCCTTGAAATACTTCGACGCGATATCCGAGTCCTTCTCGTTCGCGCTGGCAATAAACTTTGGGAAGAATTTGAGTTCTACCGAAAGTTTCGGCCGGTGTCTCCCTCTGATCGGAGAGTAAACAATGTGGCCCCCGATCTGTTCCGTCGTTCCAATCGTGATGGAAGAATGGATGATTGTTAAATCTGGTTTGTATTTCTTCTGGTATCTCTTAACTTCAGCGATAAATTCGTCACTATCTGGAAAACAGATGTGCATCACTTCAATATCAGGAAGATCACACTCCCCAACATCACGGATATATGTCGCGTGATAAGGTTTGATGACCTCAAACAATGCTTGTCCTACTTCGCCTCTGCCTATGATTAAACTTTTCATTCTCTTCCTTTTAAGCTCCCAAAGCCCCCCCGCCTGGGGGAAATCAGACGAGAGGGACTTTGGAAATATTGTCTAGTCGCCGCTTTTGTACGTCATGATAATACCAGCCGAAGGATTCAGAATCTTAGCCGCCACCGCGATCTTGTACCCGATGTAGGTACGCTGATCGAGAGGGTCGCTCTTATCTGCTCCCGAGACGATATTAACTTTCGTATCTTGGCCACGAAGCTTGGTTACACCATAAGCACCTTTTCCGACGATGAGAGTTCCATACAAGGAACCACCACCTGAAACATACCCGGAATAAGTTGAAGCGAGAATCGCAACGGTCATTGCCTGAGAACTTTCCTCAAACAAGACGCGTTCAATCACTCCAAGTCTTCCTCGTTCCATTGCACTCCGGTTGGTGTAAGCCATCCAGGTTGCAAAGTTAGAGTCAGCCCTGATTTGATCCGAAACCGTGGGACTCACGATTCCGCGATAGTTCCCGTCTTCAAACGGCATAGCATCGAGCTTTTTCAATTCAGTAACAGCCTTTCGCACGTGTGCGATAGTTGTCACCGTAGAGAAGAAACCGTTCTGCAAACCAATGGCAGCCCAGAAAGTTGACGTTCGGTTTGCTTCAAACAAGGGAAACCCTTGAGTAAAGGCCGAAGGAAACTTGGTGGACGACGCATTAGCGAGGCCGGTCGAAGCCGCAGACCCAAATCCGATTGCGTCGGAAATGAAGTTATCTACGGTCAAAGCCGCACCATAACCGAGAGCGTCTGCTGTCTCTTTGACAACAGGGTTCACGGCTGTAGCAGCGACCCGAGTAGTTACGTTGCGGAGGTCGGCTTTCCAAACTTGAGTTGCGGACACTTTGCGAGTTGACATTGCGCTGGTTCCAGGGGTTCCAGTCTCATCGAGAGTGTAACCTGTTCCGGGATTTTTCAGCTGATGCCAAATCACTGTGTCGCCCTCATTCATTGGAAGCGACTTCTTAACAGCGAACTTTTGGTAAACCAGATTAGCCATGAGGCGTTCCAGGAACACTTTGTCGTAATAGTTCCCGATCATTGTGGTAATGGTCACGCCGCTGGTATCTGTATATAAGTCAGTCATAATTTATTTCACCCCCCATTCCTGCTGGGGTATTTAGTCAATTTCCAATTTCTGTCCCATCCCCGTTAAGACCTTTTCCATCCCTGCCAAAGGGAGGTCAGCAAACTGTTGGTTTGTGATCTTATTTTTTCCCGGACCTAATGCGTTCCCTGTCCTATTCACACCGGTTCCCCTTGCGGTTGGTGGCGGACCATTTGGAACAGCACTCCCATCGGTCGGTGGACTATTAGATGGAATCTGATTTAAACCTTCCAGGTTTCTCCGCCCTATATTTCTCAAGGCCGTTTCAAAGACCGTGACCATAGGCGCGGGATCGTTTCTGAGGTTTGTTGGATTGCCTTCCATGATTGTGTGCATTTCTTTAAGCACCTCGGGATCATGAAAAGCGGGATCAGCGTCCAGTTTCTCGACGGCTGTTCTACGTGAAGTCACTCGCTCGGAGGCGTTAAGCCTTGCGGTCAACGGACCGAGTTGCTGCTGAACTATGGACATCGCGATATCGTGAGCAATCGGGCCGATCTTTCCTAGATCTTCCGGATCTATCCCATAATGTTTCGCAACATCTTCAGCAGATTGGGAAGCTGGTTGCATCGGTTGGCGGAGCGGTGGCGCATTGGCCGCAGGAGGCAAAGCCTCCCTATTTGGCTCCGGTTCTTTGCTGTGCAACTTCCTTTCGAGATTCCACATGGAACGAGCCATGTCTTGAACTGACTTGAATCCCTTCTTCTTCATCCATTCCTCTGTCGCCGCCTTGTCTTTCTCTGCGAAAGGGACGGGTGATTCAACCGGGGCAGAAGGTGCCTCGGGTTCGGATGGCTTGTCTATCGGGGGTACCGGCTTTTTGACTGTATCTTCTGGTTCGAGTTCCACCGCAGGTTGAAGCTCTTCGATCTTCGCCTTGGCGGGCGGAGGATCTCCGGGTTCCTTCTTCTTGCGTTGTATCTCGTCCATGATTTGATCTGAAGTCTTGCCGCCTACCTCTTCTAGGACCGATTCCTGTTCTGTCATTGTGTGTTCCTCCCTATGGCCGGCCTTTTATGGCTTGTGGCCAAAGCGTGAAAATCTATGGCCGGATCAACCCAGCCCGAATTAAAATCTCTGTTAATGTGTCTTGGTCCACGAGGTAAAGTTCCTCATCCGTCATACCCCATCCTTTGCCTGCCCAATCTTTCTCATGATGTCGTCGATACACTTCCGAATCCCGCGAGCTTGAGCAATCCTTTGAACCGTCAAATCATCAATCGGGATCTTGTCGATATCATCAACCGCCTTCGACTTCATCCGAATTAATTCGCCCATCAAATACTTCCAAGCGTAAAACCTTTGGATGTCGCCAAACGAGGCCGCCAACTCTTTTGAAGCTACTTCCTCTGCTGTCTGTTGACGGCTAAACATGAGACACCACCTTGCAATTACAGATCTTCTCTTGTCGAGCAACTGCGCCAAAGCACGTTGAGCAAGTCCCATTTACCAGCATCATTTTTGCGACCATGTCCTTGTAATATCCTTCTGCGGCCTGCATACGGCCTTTATAAAGTGCCGCATTTTCTTCCGCAACTGAGATCCGCATCGCGGCAACCTCTTTTTGGAATCCCTCTGTTTCACGCTTGGATAACTCCGCCTCTCTTTGAACTAGCTTCTCTTCCATCCGCTGAAGCCGGGCTCTCCACTCTTTTTGAAATCCTTCCTCTATTTTGGACCTTGTAGTGCTTCTTATCATTTTCCCCTCCATGAATTAAATCTTTACAACTTGCCAATCAGTCGCAAGTAAATCCGTCTGGCTGCATACCCAGGGTACCCGTTGTTTCTGGACCGTCCTGATCCAAACATAAGGCAATGAGTTTGCGCTGAGTGCATCCGGAATCTGAATTCCCAGATATTGCCCTTTGCCATTCCATCCTCCACGCTGAACAAACTGCCCGTCCTGCATCTGTTTTACTGCCCATCCTATGTCACCAATCGATATTGCCATCTTTCCCTCCATGAATTAAGCTAACTCTAAAGGCTTCCCTGATCCTGGTCCCGGCCCCGCACCAGGCAATGGCGGCAACCCGCCCCCTGCGCTGGGGGGAACATTACCCGCCCCAGGTTGCCCCGGCGGTCCCCCTGGTCCTGGGCCTGATTGTGGCCCTTGCCCTTGTCCCGGCGCGCCACCGGGCAAACCAGGAAATGATTGCATCATCTTTTTCCGGAATTCATTAAATTGCTGAAGTTCCTCTTCCGAGAAAATCACTCCGTCCGGATCAGAGTTGCCCATCTCCAACCACATCTTGCGGGCAAGATCGTATTTCTTGAGCCAAGGTTCATTCATCCAGAGCTTCGCATACCCTTCCATCTGGCCCAACTTGACACCTTTGCTTTCAAGAGTCATCACGCCCAGAGGTACCAAGTTCGCGACATTATCCAACTCTTCCGGTAGAAGATATTGGAACTTGGCCGCCTCTTCCTTGCCAAGTATCTTTGAAATCGATTCGAAACTCTTGTACTGATAAACCTGCTGATAAGTCTTTCGATATAAATCCTTAAGCCCATTGGCCTCTATCCCCTTGGCAGTCAACATGAACCGTTCGCCAGCGACCTGTTTGTTCATAAGCTGGCCACGGAATGTTCCGCCTCCGGCCTCATCCTCTGCACCACCGACCCCGATGGTCGCCTTGACCGCTGCGGTCGCTTCCTGGATAGCCTGATCCACCATACTAATTTTCATGTACCAATCTTTTGTCATATCCGGGAACTCGACAATCGTAAACGCTTTCCGAATATCCTCGATCCCTTCAAATGTCCATATGGCTGCCGGCTCAGACTTCAACCGCTTCCAATCCTTGGACGGGATCTTATCCTTGAGTACCGCAATAATCTTTTGAAGGCTTAAGTTCACTTGGTCCGAGCCTGTGTTGACCATCTCATTCTTTTCGATCTGAAGGCCGAGCATGATCTCAGCCGGCCCGATACCATCCCAATCGCCGGGGATCGAAATGTAGGTATCTTTGAAATATGGTGGTTCGCCATCTCGGTTTGGGTTCAAGCTTTTCCGTACACATCCTTTGCCATCGATAATCCATATCCAAGCGTTGACCTGCTCGTTCTTTGTCGCCTCGTCATATCTCTTTGAAGGGTCCAACATCCAAGCCGGAACAGGCCCCCAATATTCAAGTAGCTGATGGGGCGTATCTGGGTCCATGTAAGACATTGTTGGATCATCTTGTAAGAGTGCCGCGCGGCGGGCCGCAGTATCTTCATCGTATTGGACGACCTGCCCGAAGCTCTGGTTCAATAAGTTCGGGGTCACATTCTGTAATCGATAAAACGGATCTGGATCGTTAGCAAGCGCAACAAGCTCCGCGTTTGTGATGACAGACTCTTCGATAATCCAAAACTCTGAGCTAATCCTGTCTGTGTACGGTTGCGGGAAAATCTTGTACCGATCAACATAATTAACGGTTGCCCAATCTCGAACCGTCATTTCCTGGGGAGTAAAAGTCTCGGGTGGAACACGGGGGGGCCGGCCTTGAAATGCCGCCATAGCACGTTCAAGAACACTCGCTTGGGGTTTGTTCTTCGCCATGACGACTTTCTTTTTGAGGTCATAGCCCACCTTTCCAACTGAAGTCCCAACAATGCACAAGGTCCGAAGGTAGTTCGTTAACCCAACTTTAAGTTTGGCGTGTTCCAAATCTTTGCTGACAATCGAATTGATATGCCGAACCTGGTTCTCGTACTGCTTGACCTTGCATTGCCACTCTGCCGGGGAATTCGGGGCCGTTAATGCGCTATGAAGATTGGCCGTAATGATCTCAACAACTTTTGTCGTGTCCGGCTGGAACGTGGTCGATTGCCATGACTGCTTGTTCGTCCTGTCATAAACCTGTTTGTAATGCTCCCAGCATTTATCCCACATGAATTTCTTGGTTTTCCAAGATTCATAAGACGATTCCTTTCGAGCTGTGACCATGCTTGCAACTTCCATCTGAACCATTTCATCGATTCCCATATCCGTATACTTCTGGGCTGATTGTTCAGCGGGCTGATCACCCGGTAACGTGGCAAGAAGCGAAGCGGGGTCAAGAGTGGGAGCTGGTCGATCTGGATCGTAAAGTGGCTGAACTGACTGGTCAGGTCCACCGGGGCCGAAAACATTTGGTCGGGGTCGATCGAAAATTGGCATAAAGTTTCTCCTATCCGTATAGTTTGCGAGGCTGGTTATCTGGAATCGGTTCTTCTAGGCGCGGACTGTCCATCAACCCATATCGAACGCAATCCATGAAATCCTTGTATTCCTCGCGAATCTTCCCCGTTTTAGGATCGAACGACCAACGCTGAAATCCTTTGATCGTGTTCTTGCATTTGGGACTGACAATGTACTTTGGTTGGTTTGCTGAATCGATTGGCTTCTTGGTGTTGTACCGGAGCGCCGACCGAACCTTGATTATCCCGGTATCAACTTCTTCGGATGCTTTGTAGGACGGATTAAATCTGAGGCCCACCTTCCCGAACTCTTGCCGGATCGTGGTCCTGGTCTGGACGCTCTCGATGTCTGCAAAATGGCGGTCAATAATCCTCTTCTGCACATTCCAGCCTTCCTCTTTCATCAGGATTATTTTCTTGTAGTCTTCGATACCAAAACTGCATCCGTGCATCCGGTAGAAATCCTCATTCGGCCACTCATCAACCTGGCGGAATACACCTTGCTTGTCTGGATATCCCCAGATCATTGCGAAAGGTTTGTCGGTATGCGGATCAACGATGTGGTAAATGGGAGCGTCCCAAGGGACAGGGATATTTTCTTTTGCGACGTGGACATTGTAATCAAAAACTTTATAAATCAGACCTTTAAGGTACATTGCTTTCCCGTGTACCCGCGCTTCGATCTCGTCGGGGTCCATCTCTTCGACCATCTTCATGATCTGGTTGTGATCCAAGTGGCCTCGGATTCCATGCTCCTTGCAAGCGTCTTCCATCGAGGCATAGACGATGCGGCTCTCGTTTCGCGGGACCACTTCTTCAAAGAACCAGGCCGCCTCGGTTAATGGGGTCATCAACACGAACAGGAGGCCACCCATCCGCAGCCGTGTTATACAAGCATGGTATATCCCTCGTGGAGGCGGCTCATCGCACACAACCAAGCCCAGGTTCCCGCCTTCAAATTGGCTGACATCTTGATCGTAGGTCATAACATCCACCACCCAACCGTTTGCCTTGTACTGAGAGAAGTAATTCTTGCCAGCCTTGTGGACCTCGTATTTGCCTTTGGGCCACCACTTCTCGATCTCAGAATGAAATGGGCCGATCTCTTCAACCAGTTTGGGATTTGTGATGTAACGGATTCGTTTGGGATAAGGCCAGTTCCGGAAGAGTTCCGTATCGAACCAATGACTTTGAGGCCCGAAAATAAGATTGCCAAAGATATTAACAATATCGGCAGTTTTACCAACACCGTTGGCAGATGAAAGGATTGAAACAAGGCCGGATGTGTCTTGAGCAATTTTGACAAACTCTTCTTGCTTGCCATTAGGTGTGAAAAATTGAATCCGCCGGTTCTTTCTCGTCCATTCAAGCTCGTATTTGAGATCATCTAAGAGGCCCTCCTTCGAGCGCGGCGATAGTTCGGATAATTTCTTCCGCAGATAAACGTCCTCTGAGTCTTGTCCCGTCCTCATCCCCTACCTCCAAGATCGATTGAAGGGGTTTCCCGTAACCGTGTTCAATGAGATAAATCGCGGCCTCGCGCCTATCTCTTGGGTGGCAAGGGTAAGCCACCGTTTCCCCATTCTCGTTAATCTTTTGCTCAAAATCTTTGCCGCTTGCCATATCGTGCAACATCTCGACAAGCTGGCCTTTATCCACAAGCTCTCGACATTTAGCTTTAAAAACAGAAGAGGGCTGGCCTGATCCCGGCCTTGCCCCCCCAGTTGCAAATTTGTGACCTTTAGGAAATTTGTGTCTAGCCATTTCGTATTGATTACCCTATTGATAAATTTCTCATTAGACATAAAAAAAACAGGTCGCCCGTGACAGGCATACCTGTTTATAACTTTCCCCTCGATGAATCTCATGAATGTTCATCAAGGTTTAGAACCTAGTAAATTTGAATTGTTATGGCAAGCTATTTTTTAATCTGCATATCGTTTATCGCCTTAACTACCGCCTGGACAACTGGATTCACCAGCATCTGGCGGGGGCATCCCGTTTTTCTGCCTACTCCTCGCCGCCCCCTAGCAAGACTTCGGCTTTTCGGTTTCGTTCTTTCCTTGATCGAACACCTAGGTTATTCTTTCGTACTAGAACAAATCTGGCGGGAGTCGCAGGGCTTGAACCTACGTATTGATTGCGTTTTACCTCGGCTATGCGTCCATAGTGGTTCAGCAATCGCATCCCTCTTTCAGGGCCTCCCTAATACCGCGCCCCACCACAGAACGCGGCATTAAATCTATTCCTTCCCCATAGCGTCATCATCTGGGTACGCTCCCGGTTTTAAGTCTGGACACATTTTTTCATGGTGCATAATTCTAGAGTGCGCCTGTTTCGCGCTCCTTTCGGATTCAGCAAAATTCCCCTGAATCTGTTCCATGTTTTCAGGAAGATTCCAAATGTGTTTTATTATTTTTAGGATTTTCATCATCTATTCCATAACCTTCTCAAGTGTGATTTTAAAGATGGCTCGTTTGTTCCTAGAACATTTGCCCAATTTTCTCCATTTCTGTTTAGCTTGATGCAGTGTGAGCGGGTCCGCCCATTGAAGCAGTTTTTCCAGGTTATCTTCCCCGTAGAAAGTAGCTCCTCTCTTGGTTTTCATGGCTTTTTAATCCATCCTTGATCAATTAATTTTTCCGCAAGTTCATATGCCCATGATGGGCAATGTATTCTATCTCTGGAATCAACGTTCTCAAATCCCATATCTTTTAAAAATGCAATTATTAAATCACGCTCATTCATATTTTTTCCTTGCCCAGCGGACCGGAATCACAATTACAAATTCCCATATCGGCGCAACAATCTGGCTTTATTTTTTCTTTCGGGGCGGGTTGGGATAGGGCTTCCTCTTTGCGTGTTACCGTTACAGTTAGATTCGTTTTCATGTCAGAAGTAAAACTCCCATAACTCGTTTTTATCTTCATCCATCGACTGTTCATTTTCCAAACCTCAATAGTCCTATCCTTTGAGGCGGGTTGATATAAGGCCAATGCCCCAGTTAGTTTCTTAATCCTATCGTCCTTTTCCTTGAGTTCTGCCATATATTCTTTAACGTGCCGATAACATTCGGGATGTTCTTTTTGATATTTAAGTGGATTAACGCACCAAGCACACCAAGTTTTCTCATCCATCACTTCACCTCTTTTATTTTGGATAGGGCATCCATAACCCTTGGAAACATACATTCTGGGTCATGCTGTCCAATTGCCCCAGGACCGGCTTCACCCATGTCGCAACCGGTTCCACAAGCGCAAGGGTTTAACTTATCTAAAGGATGCTCATAGCACCCCCTAAACAACTCCAACGCCTCCACCGCAATCCTCACCTTCTCCCTTTCGGACTCTAGAACCTCCCAAGGCATGAAAGTGACCTCAAGCCTTTTCTTGCCATCGGCTACAGTCTTCGTAATCATCTCACAACATTGGCGATATATTTTTCCATTTGCCCTTGAGCGCAAAGCAACACCCCAACGATAAGCATTTTCCGCCTGTTTCTCTTGGGTGGATTTTTCTTGGGCGACTCTTTCGAGGTAGCCTTTGACAAATGTTATGAGACGCGGTGCCTTTGTTCTAATCTGAAGTTTATTTTGTTTAAGGAAATTTTCCTCTATCTCCCTGGCTTTCTCTTCTGTCATCTCGTCCATTACTTCGCCCCCTTGCTGCTGTTCTCTTCTCTTTCAATGAATCGACAATTGGATAAAGTGTAATTGCCGTCATTGGCAATCCTGTCCAATGTGGGTTTTTTCAACAACCCTCCCTTGTCCCTTTTCCATAAAAAGGTCATGCCTTTTTGCGATAAATTCATTTGAATCCCTCTTCCTCCATACCTGTGATATTTGTAATGATTTTTATCGTTGCACCTCTCTTTTGCTTTCAACCACGAAACATACCACGGATACCTTACCTTGAGTCTCCTGTTTGCGCCCCTTGCACATATTAAGCAAACACTGCTGTGCCGATTAGGACATTTTTTATTCCTCATGAATCTTCCTATGGTTTTTATTTTTTTACAATGAATGCAAGTCCTCTTCATCCCTATTTAAACCTCCCTCTCGGCTTTGGCAATCAGTATTTTTGCTGTACATTTGGTATTACAATCGGGTTGGGCTATATTGTGGTACGCCCTTAACTCTTCCACCAATTCCCCATTCAATTTCTTCAGCCTGTCGATCTCGGCTTGGTTGGATTCGTAGGAGTTGACGGTTTTTGAATTAGACATTAAATGTGAAAGTTCTAAACATCCGTCGTTAACGTTCTCAAATCCCATATCTTTTAAAAATGCAATTATTAAATCACGCTCATTCATATTTTTTCCTTGCCCAGCGGAATTGTTTCCAATGATTCTGAGAACGGCGTATGCCCTTCGGCGGTTGGTTTACCCGTCCCTTCCTTCTCCTGGCACACCAAACACTTGATCTCTGCCTCGCTCTCCGCAAGGAACGCTACCCCACAATCAGGACATGTGACCCATTTAGATTCCAGTTCCATTCTCCCCTCCTAGATCAAATCAAAATAAATACAAAACCCTACCGCAGCCAAAACCATCATGATAATCACGAACCATTCAGCGATAGTCATCAAAACTCACGCGCTCCTTTCGTCCCTTCCCGTTCATTCTTTTTGTTTCCTTCGTTGAGAAATATAAAAACTTTGTCCCGCACTTTGGGCAGATCCCTCTCACTCCTCTAAGTGTCTTTTCTTCACACCTTGGGCAATAGTCTTGCGGGGCTGCCGTCTTGTTGTACATTCCCATCAATGCGCTCCGAAGATATGTCCCCTGTCAGCTTCTTCCTGGCCTTTAATCATGACTTTGAGCCAAAGTTTGATTGATACTTTGTCGGGCTTTTGGAACTTCCCCGGATTCATTGCTTTGTACTCAAGAAGATTATATTTCCTGACCCCTAGTCTCTTTTTAAACCATTCTCGTTTCTCATGAACATTGTGATCCATTGAATCCGGGCCAATGAAGTGACATTTTTTGCACATAGATGCCGCGTTGTCTGGTTCCCATCTCGTCTGAATTGACCCTTGAAACCTTCTCTCGAAACAATGGGCGCAATCCAGTAGCTTCCGAGATTGCCCATTATCTTTGTCAAACTGCCTCCCACATACCTGACATTTCCAACCGTCTCTCCCCCTGATATAATCCGAAAACAGGGCATCTTCTAAGCTTCGTTTTATTCCAAACATTTAATCCCTACTTTTTTCATCAATACTTCCACATCTCAACAGCGATGTATTCAACGATCTTGTAGATCACGATCCCCACAACGGCGCCCACCACCATTCCAAGATAAAATTGCCAAGTCATTTCCGCCCCCTCTTCAATTTCAGCCCATTCTCTTCCGCACACGCCTTGAGGTATTTACATTTCGGCTGGCCAAATCCACCGCGGCAAACAAGCCCGCCTCTTACAACAACTTTGTTGGTTATATATATCCCCGCCCGGCAAACGTGCGTCTTCTCCCGCTTGATTATGCTCCCCTTGCCTTGAAGCTCGTTCGACATTTTCATTTCCGTTTCTCCCTTCGATAGAGAGTTCGATAATCCCCTCCACCCGCTTCGAAAAACTGTTTTATCAGCCTCGCTTTTTTTAAGCATCCAAACATTGTTGAAGCATGGGAATAGTTTTGCGCTTCCAGATTCGGAGACAGGGAACATTCCCATTTCCAGGATAACGAATACCCTTCCCTTCGGAAAACATAAACAAAAGGCTCATCCTCCAAATATACGGGGGATCGGACAAGAAAATACCCATCTCTTTTTATAACCCCTGTAGGGATTTCATCGCTCAGCACCGGCACAGCAAACATAAGAAGAATTAATGCAAATAATTTATTTCTCATCTTCCACCCTCTCATAACCATTTTCTCGGCATATCGTATCGAGGTAAATTATAATCCGCATTTCCTCAGGCTTATAAGTCATGATCGTTTTTGCCTCACCCCTTGAATGGAACTTAAACACATCTGAAGCCAGTAAATATCCGCCTATAAGCCCTGCCATTATGATTAAGGTAACTTTTTTCATTCACCCACCCTCTCTTTGACGTTATCCAAATCCGTCACCCGCCGCCTGCACTCCCGGCATATCTTCACCTTGCCCCGGAGCGCAACGCTCTTGGCAGACGGAAGCCAGTTCTCTTCCTCGACCGCAATCACCCCGTCATGAATGACATTCCATTTGTCGCATTGGTCTTTTCGGCATTTCCAGGATTTCATCGGAGTTTTTTAACCGCATCAAAAAACTTGTAGCCATGAACCTTCATCAACCATTTGATTGAATCTGCCCACTCGTTGCAGGTGAAACAATAAAAATATCCGTTCTTCACATACCCGGACGCTTTCGTATCGTTGTGAAACGGACACATAACTTTCCCGCCAGGCTTCACTTCGACCAGATTCTCAATAGGATAGTTCCTGGCCCGGACAATATCATCATCCATGATTCTGTCTCCATTGGAATTTTTCATGTTTGGTTGGTGGCATTGATTGGCTCTGATGGTTCGCCTCAATTTCTCAATCTTTTTAATATGCTCAATTTCCCATTTAATGTAAACGAACGGGATACGAGCTTTCATCTGCTTCAGAACGTCTTCGTAACCCTTAACAATCCGGTTGGTTAAAACAGAGATTTTCACATCAGGATTTTCCTCAAAATAGACTTCCGGGCCACCATTCTGATCAACCCCTTGCGCCCAAACGTCAGCTTCCTGCTCCGGTTGATACCCCCTGAATTCGTTATCTAACATCTCAAGATACTCTAATTCCTGTCTATCGCAATCCGCATCTCGACACCAAACCAACCAAGCGGGAACGTGCCTGATAGTAAAATAGATATCAAATAAGTTCCGTCGTATTTGTTCCGTTATCATGTTCAGCCTCCTGATTTCCTAACGAAGGAACTAGCCAGTCTCCTCTCTTCTGATACCAAATCTTTTTTCGGTAGGTTCCCGTCCTCCGGGCCTTGTCAATCTTAACGAAACAAAGTCCCTGATCATAAGAATCAGCCTTAACGCCCTCTGTCACAGTGTCATCCTGTACCCTATGAACAACGATACCCGTCGCACACTCCTGGCCAATAGCTGAAGAATCCTTACAAGTGTCCAATGAGGGTTCGGCCTTCGTGTCTGGAAGGACTTTTTGATGTGAAACGATAAAGATAACGATGTTGAACTCTTTAGCGAGAGTCACAAGCCGCCTGATAATTGCCCCAATATCTTGAGCTAACTTCATAGTGGACATATCTACAACATAGTGTAAATGGTCAACCATGACAAAGTTGATGCTGTGCTTAACGTAAGACTCAATAATTCTTTTTTCCAACCATTCCAAGCTCCCAGGATTTAACGACTCAGGAACATACAGCTTAATGTCCCTCCCTGTCTTCTCCCTCTCTTTTTTGAAAACACTGAGCCAATTTCGAGGATTGTTCTCATATGAGAAAACGACACCGGCATTTCCTCTTTTACACAGCTCGTTGGTAATGGTTTGTAAAAAAAGCGTTTTCCCGTTCCCTTTAATTCCTGTCACGATAATGACTTCGCCGGGTTGGAATCCACCCACTAGAAAATCCAATTCCGAATGACCGGTCACCATTGGAGTTAATTCAGCCTCAGATTCCTTGCTTTTTAAATACTCCTTCCACCCGACGATCTTCCCTGGACCGTCGTAATTATAAAGATCCTCGTACTGTTTGATCTTGGCTTTTACTTCTTCTTCGATGCTAAGCATTGTCTTCGTTCCTCCAAGAGACGGTTGTTTAGGGATTGTTCGGGGGCATCGGACTTGTAATTATTGGCTTTCCAAGTTCTAATTGTGGCTTTCCAATCTTTCATCGGGGTCCGGGTTTTGCCAACGAGCCACCCCTTCGCTTCATTAGAGTCACAAAACTTCTGACCAGAGAGGCTGAAGCCTATTGATTGGGCGTATTCCTCAACTTCTTGGGGGGTTGGTTTCTTAAACTTCTTGGGTTGGTTGGTCCTTGGACATGAATCCTCATTCAGAGAATCAGGAATCAGAGAATCAGGAATCAGAGAATCAGGAAGACATCTCTCGGAATCTCCGGAGATATCCGGAGATCTCTGGGGAGGTTGATACTCAGGCAGTTTCGATTGTGTTTCTTGATGGTGGGGTGTTTGGTGTTTTTTGAAGTTTACGACCTGAATAAAGGCACCCTTGTTGCTATACTTAGCAATCATCCCCGCTTTAATGAGTGCCGAGAGATCTCCGGATAAGTTCAGAGATCTCTTGTCGTACCCAAAAAGTTGGTGACTTATACGTTCAGAACGGTCCTCGAGTCGCCCCTCCCGATCCGCTAAACACCATAGACCGATGAATAGGAGCCTCTGCGTATGGGTTAATTTTCCGATACTCTCATTTTCCCAAAAGCCAGGTTTAATGTTTCTTGCCCTCATGTACTACCCCCCAAAAAATGGATCTCGGGGATCTCAAAATAAAAGCCCCTCCGAAGAACGAGGAAGGATTGCGAAGGCCAACGGTTGTTCTCCAAGAGGGGCGTAAAGCTCCCCGACGATGTTTTGTGGTTTGAATTATCCGTTACCCTTCGCATACCGATAATTAGATATCTTTACATTTCCAGTGTCAAGGCCAAGGGTAGATATTTTTAAGACGACTCCACGTGACCAACACTCCCTTTTTATCTGCCTCTTCCTGTGTTTCCAGCCGCCCGATTATTGTCTTGGGTTGATCTTCGCCAATAAAACAATTGTCCCTGTTCGGGTTTCGACGCCACTTTACTCCGCATCTTTTGCAAATGCGCGCCTTTACAAAGAACCCATCATTTGGCCAATCGTGATTACAATAAACATTCACCCGCGCTACAACTGGCTTGACCTCTTCTTTTTTCTTTTTCATCAAAAAGGTACCTCCTCTTCCGGCTTCTCTTCCGCCATGTCCGCCATTTTGTTGATCGTTTCGCCAATCGCCTTCTCTGTTTCAGGATTACCGGTAGGAATCCTCTCTTCTTTCGCTATCTCATCGGCAATGGTATGTCCTACGGTAACACCGGGGGTACCTGTAGTTTCCTCCGCCATCGCCTCTTTAATCTTCTCCTGGGTTTCCTTCGCCTCGGCCACGCCGGGGGCCTGGGGGACGAGGATTTTACCTTCGACCGGGCGGATAGTCTCGACCGATTGGAAGCCGTCTTTCTCTTGCCACAATGTACGAACCCGAAGATCTTTTAGGATCTGGATATCAAGGTCCAGGTCCGGGGCCGCGTCCTTAACAAGTGACACGATATATTTGAGAAAAAGGGTTGATTTCTCCCCGTAGCTGAAATACATCCAACGGCTGTAATGCGGGAACTTGTATCCGTCCAAAGCGAACTTGAACCTCACCGCCTCACCTTGTTTCTCGTGCGGGCCGCCTTTACTGAAGGTGTGCGCCTCTTCGTACTGAACTTCTGCTATTTCTCCGACAGCGAAGTCATCGGTTGACACTTTTTCGTACACTATTTTTTCTTTTGGTTTTGGTTTCATATGTTTTCTCCGATTAATACATTTATTTTTGAAGTGAATCCGGCTGCGCCTTTGTGTCCCCCACCGCCATACTTCAATGCTATTTGCGACACATCCACTTCCGGCTTTGTCGAATAGATTGAGTAATTGAAGCCCTCTGGTTTGTGACTGTACGTGACCATAGCATCATGTTTTTCCGGGTCATAAACGGAGTTAAAAACTAATGAGTTTGACATTGCGATATTGATGCAGATGCACCGAAGCCCTTCAAACGTAGTTTCCCAAGCTTTGGCTTTGGCGTATTTGGCATTTTGCTGGGTTTGATATCTTAGAATGATTATTCCTGTTGTTAGAATCGTGCTGATAATTGCATCAGAGTTATGGTCGTCGACAAGAAGCTCATCCCATATCCCCGCGCCCGGAAGGGTGTTTTCTTCAAACCGCATACCGTATTGAAAAACTTCTGCGGAAGAGTTGGATTTGTCCCAAACATCATAGCGACCCAGATAGTAGACGCTAAGAGGGGTTATCTTTCCAGCATAAAAAAAGTCCCACACCAGTTCACACGCAGCTTTCCCAATTTCGCGTATTCCTCTGATATTATTAAGGCCCTTCATTTTTTCTATTGAAGTTTTGTGATGGTCAATCCAGGTCAAAGCGCAATCTTTTTTGATACGCCACATCGCTTCATATGAAAAACAGAAGTCAACAACAAAGATTGTTTCAAGCTCTTTAATTTTTGAAAAATCCGGCTCATCAGGATAATCGACTCCGATCATTTCACATTCAGGATATTTGAATTTAACAATGGCGCCTGAGCAATGGCCATCCAAATCTGATTTATGGTAGTAGCATTTCATTCTATTCTCCTTGATACCCATGCTGCCCAGCCAGCCAAACAACAACGGCCTGCTGTTCATTGAGTCTATTTGTGATTGCCATTTGTCTCGCGAACAATAAAACGATTATGACGAACAAGAGGCATATGCAGATGCGGTGGTCGGTCATTTTTCATTTCCCATACTTTCTTGTCAAGTTTTATGGCTCAAAATAGTTCTTAAGTATCGCCGGGGATCAGTTCAGACTAAATAGATTTCGGCTTCGAGATATCTTAACCGAATCGTTACAACCATTTTTTAGATTTCGTGATATACTGTTTTTGGGGGAGAAGAAGTTCTTTTCCCCGAGGGGGATAAATGTTGCTTTTTTTCTTTTTCTTTTTTCTTTTTTATTACATGCTTTCCAAAAACTCCCTAGTAACATCCAAGACTTCCCAAAGTTAGAATCCTGAATCCAAATCCCTACAATATCCCGATATGATGAAAGCAATTTTCGTTTCATTTTCTCCTCATCATTCTTTCTGTGCGTCGAATTTCGATATCGAAATTGCTTAGACGGAAAACGACGTTATTTTCTCAACGTCAACAAAGCCGGGAACTCAAACAAGTTCGGTTGAAAGTTCGGATGCTTGCGCTCCCAGACTGTACTCACGGCCCGAAAGTCTTGAAAGTCTTGCTTCAGCTGTTCCTTGTTCCGAAGGTGAACCCCAAGGCCCATGATCCCGGATTTATTGGATGAGCCAGTATGAAGGATGAGCGTCCCATCAACAGCGATCTTAGGATTCATTTCCGAATACGAGTTCCCATACGAAGCCGTCTGCATATAAGCATCATCATCAACCACTTTCCCCGATTTCAAGTCAACAATGTAAGTCCCGCCTGGAATGAATAATGGTGTCCTTCCGTTGATCGGATACTTCCCCTCCTTGATCTTCCAAATATTATCTGCCGTCCCAGCCTCCCGGTACTTATCGGAAAAGACAATAACCTCCGCCCCAACCTGCTCAGGCTTCAGGATATCCCACAATTGGGCCAGCTTATTGACCTGAAGCATCTCGTCCTGATACCGCACCAGTTCAACGTGGCCGTCGTATTCCTTCATATAGGCATCTAGGTCAGCTTGGAGGTATTTCGGGCTCCTATGGGGCTGGTAGAGGACGAGACCGCCTGTTGTGAAGGTCTCCCAAGCCGAATGAATCCGGGTGCCTCTCTCCGAGGCCTCGAACACGCGGAGATCGGCCTCCCGGTTTCCGATGTCGCCGCGCCATTTGGCTAGGAATGGTTTTGAAACTGTACTCAGCTTCGTAGTTACCGAAACGTAATAATCGGTAGACCCATTTCTTTCTATACGATAATATCGATCATCAAACCATTCCACTTTTCTGATATTTGGCCCAGATTCTTTTTTTATATCCATTTTTCAGTCTCCCCTTTTTGTCTCGATTTTTATTTTCACGCCTCGTCTTTTTTACATGGCACAACTTACATAAAGTTTGTCCATTAAGCAGATCATATCGAAAGATCGGGAAATCTGCCCTTTGTACTAGTCATGATATTTGTTACCACGAAAAAAATAACCCCCGGAAGCCAGGTGGGTTATGAGGACCAGGAGGCGTTCACGGGGGTATAAATAGACCCGACGATGATTAATGTAACTTGGTGATTTTATCCTGATCCTCATAAGAATATTTTGCATAACTTCCCAACCGAAGTCAACCTATTTCCCCCTCTCTTTAATCATGGCATCGGCAAGTAAGAAAGCGTTCTCCACTGTCTCATCTACCCACAAATCTTTTCCCTTTAAAACGCCCTGTGACATAACAGATGCCCTGCCAACTATTGCCATTCCCGCGAACCAATCACGGAGGGACATACCTGGATTTCTTTCTGTTAAATGAACTGGATAACCCATCGATCCCTCTACTTCTTCTGGTTGCTTCCATCCCGCAAACGCTGGCCCACCGTCATTTTTGTTTTCCATTATTTCCACCCCATCGACTGCCGAAACTCAGCTAGGTATTTGTCTGACAACTCTTGATCGAGTTCTTCGTTAATTTCCCCGCGTTCCTCAATAACCTTTTCTCGCGCTTTAAGGAAATCAGAAAAGGCATCCTTCATAAAGCAGTTATGTTTCGTGACATAGCGAGCCATTTCTTTGCCTTGGCCAGCCATGTGCTTCAAGAAAACCCATGAGTCTGTATCAAGATTAGGTTCCGGCGCCGTTAGTCTGTTAGGGTCCATAATTACCACCTCCGCCATTGTTTCTTGCAGAACAATAATTTAAAAATGCCCTGTATGGTTTCTGCCACTGCGACCAGAACCATAAACCCTGCGGTCCAAAGTGATGCAACGATCAAACTTTCAAGCGGGCTTATTGAATTCATTTTCCCTCCAAAACTTTGATTGTTATTTTCAGATATTTATCAAAGGCGGCGGCCCTGGCGGCGGCCCAGGCGGCGGCCCAGGCGGCGTCCCCGGCGGCCCCGGCGGCGGCCCAGGCGGCGGCCCCGGCGGCGGCCCTGGCGGCGGCCCAGGCGGCGGCCCA
>Ga0114923_10000817_pt1 | contig 22431 bp, 47 predicted proteins | sample SumtaG_FD_89578 | JGI IMG/M metagenome (GOLD analysis project Ga0114923, IMG submission 89578) | Deep subsurface microbial communities from Indian Ocean to uncover new lineages of life (NeLLi) - Sumatra_00157 metaG | ecosystem: Environmental > Aquatic > Marine > Oceanic > Sediment | place: near...
CCAGTTTCTGCAGTTGCTTGGCATAAAGTTTATGCATCTGCATCCGATAAAGACCTTGCTTTTCTATTGGGAGATAACGGAACCATTGCATGGATTCCCGATGGAACGAATGACCTTGTAAAGACGGGTGATATGACGCATGGGGACTCGCTAGTGGGTATTATAGCGGGTGATGGTTATAACCCCCCATTAACTCTCCCCTCGCCCTCTATGCGCTCCGTATCGAGTGTTGCAGTATTGGTCGATGGAAATAATCGGATATCCTATAGTGAAGATTTTGAAGCAAGCAATCCTTCTTGGACAGAACTAACAGGATCATTCTCTGGTAATCCAACTGATGTCGATTTTGATTATAGTAGTACCTATGTAACTAATGATGACGGAACGGGTCAACTCGATCTTTGGATGGTAACACGGGATACTGTTACTGTCAGATGTTATAATGTCACGGATGTCTTGGGAACACCAGGTTTTACATTAGAATGGACATCAACACTTCTTGACAGTGGTTCTGCTATTGATCCCAGAATACATTCCAACAATATCACGAGCAATGATGTGGTAACCATTACATTTGGGGATCAGAATGAAATCAGACACGCTTATTCGGATGATGGAGGAACTACCTGGCAAAATAATAGTAACATCGTTGTAATTGACCCAACTGGCGATTTCTCTAGTGGGGATATTGCATGTGCATCTCGAGATGATGATATTTTCATCCATTCAAACAAAGCCCCAGTCATTACAGGAGATGGAAGTATCCCACTCGATGTTAGAAACGGTCAAGTTCCCTTCTTTGATATCAGAATACAAACAGCTAGTAGTGAACGAACTGAATTTTATTCGCCTTTACCCTATACTGCAGCCAGACTTCTGGGAGGGTCAGCTATTCTTTTAGCTCGACCAGAGATCTCTTCAGCAAGTACTCCTAATCTCTTCTTCGATTATGATACAAATCTCAATTATGATATCATCGATGGCTCTCTTTCCACTGGACTCTCTGGTAATGGCATCAAAGATAATGAAGGTTCTTCAAGTGATATAGAAGTCTGGCATTGGTGGTCTTATCCCGTAAGTCTTACTCGGCAACAAATCAATTGGTTCTTTAATATCGGGCCTCTTGATGATCCCGCAAACATGAGCTTACAATCTCAGCTTTATCTTCTCAATAATTCTCTCGGGATTGATTTTTATCAGGGTTCAGCTTCATTTGATGATGGGGTACCTCCCGATAATGAATGGCAAACAAAGATTCTAACTGAAGATTATGGCCCTGCAAATCTTAATCGAATCAATTCTAGCGGGGGTGGAAGTGGAGATGTCGATATATTCATTGATAATCTCACTCATACTATAGAGTCAGGCATCGATACGCTTACTAATCCTGCACTATTCTTGGTAAGTTCTTATCTTTCTTCTCCAGGAAGTGCCACCTGGTTAAATGTTACTCCCGGTGGAGAAACAGGGTTTGTTCCATTTAAGACCCATGGTATTTCTGTCTCACAAGATAATGACGAAGACCATCTTGCTATAATCGGGAAAGACCTATCAGATACATACGCTCTATCCATATCATCAACCAGAGGCTTGAGTTGGTCACTCATCGGTTTAGCAGATGATACGATTCATGCTTTAACCCATAATCAGAATAAAATCTGTGTCTGGGGTGAAAGTAAACTTGGAGTTAGTGATAATGGAGGGGCAACTTTCTTCGATAAGGTAGGAAGTTATGCTGCAGACGTAGGGGCATTGGGAACCGTAAAAAGAGCGATTGTGAGACTCTAATGGCTGTTAGTAATGATGAGCTTCGTGATCTGTTTATTCAGTTTTTCAAATTTCTTGAAAATCTGACATTTGTCTTTGGACAAATAGGTATCATAGAAGATGGAAGGGATGTTATTTATGTACCCAACAAAAGCCGTCAATATGTTCTTGTTAGAGTCTATCGTACAACTGGTGTAACAGTTGCAGAAGCAATCAATACCAAAGTTTCACCCGAATTTGATCTTTGGGTAAAAATGAAAGAGAATGACGATGGTATTCTCGAAATAATAGATGCAGCAGATCTTCAAGCTCTTGCTTCTACTGCGGGAAATGCCCCCAATCTTTCTGTAAGCCCCCATTCACATAAACTTGGGCTTACGGGTTTAGAAGATTTAGTTGAGGGAAGGAGATTAGAGCCTGGAGGAGTTTACTTCGATGAAGACAGAGGAGGCCTCTGGATTAAAGTCTTCCCTCTTCATCATAGTGGGGGCTATTTCACAGGTGGTAGTATTGAGATGACGCCTTATATGCCAGCACTTACTAACAACAAAAATTGGACTAAAATTGGACTTGATAGAAGTACTAATCTTCTTGAAATCATTAAAGGCCCTGATGTACCTGTTTCTAGTTTGATGTCTGAATCTACAGTTCAAGCGATGACATTCGTAGGATCGGATGTTTTACCTCTTGCTGCAATTGTTCTAAGAGGAGAAGAAATCCAATTTTCACGAAATACTCGTGTTGCTGATCTTCGTTACTGGGGAGGAGGACCTGCTGCGGGTGCAAGCTTTACAGGTTTAGAGCATTTTGAACTCGCGAATGAATTTACTATTCTCGTAACAGGAATAGGTGAAGTCAATTTTGAAGATTTTCTCTTCGAATTCGATACAAATTCTTTTGATAATGAATCTGACACAGATAGAGCAGTGATTAACACAGCAGGAAGGTATTTTGTCTCTGTTCACTATAGTCTAGAAGATAATAGTGGAGGTTCGGGTTGGAGTAACGTGGAAGTAGAAGTTACTAAAAATGTAGCTAATACTCCCCTGTTCGCTCATGAAGGAGCTCAGGATTCCTCAGGAACACCTAACATCATGAACTTTACTTTTCAAAAAATTGTACAACTTGAAGTAGATGATTATCTTCGAGTAAGAGCACAACGAACCGATGGGGTCGATGATGTTAATGTAGACCTTTTTTCATTTAGTGGTATATTGATAGCTCCAAGCTAAAAAAAGGAGATAAAAAAATGAAAGATACATATTTTATGGCAATTCCCAGAACCAGTGGTACACAAGTAATTGTTGAAGTTGCTACACGTCTTCAAATGGAGGGTTTACAACCTCTGATGCAATTCGATCAATTTGCAGCACTTGATCCTGAAGAAAGAGAATCTTTCAAGTTTTATGGGGGTCATTTTTATGACATTTTTTCATTATATGTTCCTAAAGAAGTACAGACTTTTACTCTGTTAAGAGAGCCTATTGCAAGAACCTTCTCTCATTTTAAATATCTAAGTATAACAAATCAGATAGAACATGATAGTTTCTTTGAGTTTTTATCTGATCCAGAATGGAAAGAAATAATGACTAATTTTCAAACTCGTTCTTTCCTTATTAATCGAGATCCCCGTATTATCGGAGGAAGAATAGAAATAGAACCAGATCCAGAAAATATGGTACTGGTAGAAATCATCACGAGAAGCAGATTAATGATGGAAGATCTCCCCGAGCAATTACTTTTTGATCAAGCACTAAATCTAGCTAATTCATTTTTTCTTGTGGGAATCACTGAAGAACACCAAAAAACTATGGAAATCCTTTTTAAACTATTGGGATTAACCTTACCCATCCCTGAAGTGGAACATAGAAACGAAATCTCAGATTCACATAATCCTCTTTGGTTAAAGGATTATGACAAAGCTTTCCAGATTGCTTTAGAAATAACTCTAGTTGATGCAGAATTCTACCAATTCTTTTTAAAGAGGTTATCAAAAATAGATATAGATAAGGTAGAAAAACAAGAGGAGTTATCCGATGTTGAAGTGGTTTGAATCTTTTGTCGAAAGAGTCTTTCATAAAACTCCCACTCGGATCATTATTGGACTCGTGTCAATGCCATTAGCAATAAGTAATATATTAGATCAGACAAGCGGAGTAGCAAATATCGTGGTCAACGTGATGGGTATATCCTCTTCATTGTTTAAGATCACCATGCTTGCTATGTTTATTTCAGGAATTCTTCTAGTATTCTTTCCCTGGAAAGAAAAAAGAGAACCAGAATTTCTTTATACAACCTATGCTCTTTATGTAGCCTTTGTAACAATTGGGTCTTTGTGGTTAGCACTTTCTCAACCTTCTCAGAATACAACAGCGCTTTTCTTCAAGACATCCTCCCAGCAGATTCCTCTGCTTTGGTTCCTATACCGCGAATTAACTTGGCCGGATTAACTTATGTTGCCTATACCTGCTGAAACATCAGATACGATTATTTCGATTATTGGTATCATAACTGTAATTCTTTTAGGAATCGTAGGTGGCTTCCGTAGATACTATAGACCTATCAATGGCTCAAATGGGGAACGAGTCAACCATAAAGAAGGTTATTACCAAAAACTTGAAGAAGTATTTAAACTAAAAATAGAACAAGAACACCAAGAAGAAGAAAATAAAGCTCTAAAAAATGCACTAGAGGTTGCCCAAGACTCTCTTCAAAAAACTAAAACTTCTCTTGAATTAATGAATACAGCAAATACTGCACTAAACGGAAATCACTCTAAAGAAAGAGAAGAATGGGCAGAACGTTATAGAAAACAGACAGAACAATACACCAAGACAATAACAGAATGTGCTGTAGAAACAACTCGTCTAAATCAAGAAATTTCTAAACTTCAGAAAACAGTTTTTGAAGTCAAAAAACAAATTGAATCTTTAACACGAGCAAATGATCTTTTAATAGAAAGAAATAAAGAAATGGAGAAAAAGATGAATGAATTATTGCAAGAAAAACATGAAAAGAAAAAACCAGAATGAGAAACCCTAGTACTGTTTATCTTTCCAATGTAGGTCCACATATAATAGTTGATCGTGGAACAGAAACAGAAATTGCTCGTGTACTTGATCATGTAGCTCTTGTTAAACCCAATTTTATAACAGTCATGGGCGGTGCCCGTTTTACACAAGCTGTAGAAATTGGTCAAGAATTGCTTACAAATGAGAGATTTGATCCCCAACCCCGAATCATCTTAAGAAAATGGCCCGATGATGGCAATTGGAAAAAACCTCAATATAAGGATCCTGACAAATGGTTTGAAGAGAACCAACACTTGATTGAACAGGGCTTTCTTCTCAAAGCCTCTAATGAAGACAATGAAATGGACTTAACCAATATGTCTCATTGGCTCGCCCGTCAAGTTCATTTAGCTGGCAGTATAGGACAAGGGGTTGCAGTAGGAAGTTTTGCTACTGGTAATCCCCATGAGTCCCAATTCTCATTTGATCCCAAAACCCGAAAAGGTCAAATGACCCCTCTAGCAGAAGCTCTTCACATTTGGCATGATTATTCAATCTATGCACCTCATGAATATGTAGCTCTCTCCCATAACCGTACTGCCGGACATCCCTTCAGATATAAACAATTTTGGAACATGTGTGATGCTCTTGAATTAGAAAGACCAACTACAGTCATTGGTGAGCATGGTCTTCTTGTCAATATGGATCCATATAAAGGGTGGAAACTTGTTGATTTCGATGGGGGAAGAGAGTATTACGAATTTCTAAAACCCTTTAATAAACAATGGTATCTACCTCATGGAGTAGATCTTCAAATCTTTTCATATCTGGAATGGGATAAAACACCCTCTATTCATGTTGATGAAGCTTTTATGGTAGCTCTAGAAGTCGATGCAATGGGGAATCAACTCATCAATAGAAGTCCCCAAATAATTAAACAGAAAAAGGAATTACCTGATTATGTAGAAGAACCCGAACCTGAACCAGAGCCGAAACCAGAACCCGATCCAGGTCCACAAGAAAGAATAAAAGAACTTGTTATTAACCTTGATTTTCTTAAAGAGGTAAAGTCAGATAGAATACCCGATGAAATTCGAATTCAGTTTATCTACAAGGAGGAAAATGATGGAAGTGATAGTTCAACCTGAAGAAGCATTCGTTATTCTCTGGAATGCTATTATCGCCATTGGAGCTGGTTATCTTTCAGCACCTATTACAACAGTCCTGACCAACGGGGGGAAACTTATCCCTGGTATCAACAAACTTTCAGCAGTAACATTAAGGGCAGTTATTGCAGTAGTTCTAACTGTTCTTACTTGGGTTTTTACAGCCCTGGGATTACAGATTCAATTTGAAGGTATTGTTGAGATTCTGGGTGTTGTAGGAACTATGTTGTTCCAGACCTTCTTCAATATTCAAGGGTCTGGTAAAGTTCATCAGCAAGGAAGAGCTCTAGGTGATAAACAAATTTTTGGATTTTCCCGCACACCCAATGCTCTCTAAAAAGATGACCCGTCTAGCTGACGGGTCACTCCCCCCTAAAATTCATAAGGTGGGATAAACTTGATATCCTCGTACATTTCTTCTACAGCACTGATAACCAATTCAGCTAGTTCCTGATTATCTTTTATAGCTTTAATTATCGTACAGGATAATACAAAAGCAATTTTTTGTTGATAAACGGGACGTACTTCTCGATGTAAGCCCTCCCACTCTTTCATCGAAATCCAATTAGCCGGATAACTTATCATGAACCTGAAATCAAAGATCTCAGTAATTTGTGTCTCAAGAATATCACAATTTCTATCTTCCAAATACGTTTCTATAAAATCTAATTTTTCTCTAAGTTGATTATTATCATTATTCATTTTTCAAAATCCTTTCCCAATCTACTTCAGATTGATGTAAACTATAACTAGATGATGATGTATTTATCCCCTCTGCAGCATCTCTAGCAGTTACATATGCTAAACGTGAAAATACATTATCTTGGTAAGACTGATGAACAAATGTCAAAGATTTAAGAGCTTTAGCATGATCATAAATAACCCCATACAATGAATCATAGGGATAACTTGCCGTATTAATAAGAAGATTTTTTCTAGAAAAATAGGATTTTAAAGAGAAAGAATCAGAATACATAACAAGATCAATTTCTTCTTTAAGAAAAGAAAGATGTGAAGAGAAATTTAAAGAAGAAACAACACTAGTCAAATCTATTAGGTCTTTACTACTCTGTTTTATTTTTCCAGGAACAATATGCACCCCTCTTACATTTATGATGAGTTCTTTTTTCCAAGGTCTAACCTCAACAGTTGCTATTCCCCCAAAATTCTTTTCTTCATTAAATTTACTCGCTATAAAAAGAAAAATCTTCATCTATTTCCTCTCATTTTATGATATTATATATAGCAAGATAGGAATTCTTGCTATAATAATTGAAAGACCTATTTCCCATCAATGAAAAGGAGCACAAAAGATGTTTGATTCAGTAATTGAGACCATCGTTACCCAACATAATGGAGATACTCTAGAAGACTACGCTAATGATCAATGGAATAACACCCAAGCATTTGAAATGCTGATGGCTTGGTGTGAAACTCATCAGATTATGATCTATCTGAGAATTGGAACACGTAAAAGTGCCAATAAACGGGTAGAATTACGCCACAAGGGCATGAAGGTAGCCTCTGTACAAGAATCATTAGTCTTTGCTATTGCTGAAGCAGTAGCATTAGCATGGTTAGGTGATTTCACTGCAGTAGAAGAAGTGAAAGAAGAAGTAGAAGGCCCTGTTAGCGAAAATGGACAGGAAGACGCGTAGAAAAGCTCAAAGGCTAAAAAGGAAACTACTTCAATTTCAGCCCTCGAGACCGACTTCGTGGAAAATCAGGAAAAAAATGGGTTCAAACTGCTCTATCTATGGCTTAATGGACCCATTTTCAGGCCAGGTTCACTACGTAGGTCGATCTCTAACCCCAAAAAAACGTTATAAAAAACATATGAGGCAGGGGAAAAAACTTTTAGCCTATCTAAAAAGAGGTAATAGACTCATTAGCAAAACAAAAGAAGAATGGATAGCTCATCTCTTGCTAAAAGGTAAGTCACCCACAATGGTTATCATAGAAATAGTTCCTGTTTCCAAAGCACAAATTGCAGAAGATTATTGGTATGATATTTGTCTAGAAGAATTCAACATGCCATTAATGAATAAAATTCGAGCAAAAAGAAAGGCAAGGAAATGAAATGGGAAATAAGTTTTGATGAAGTAATTAAACTCGTCAATGATGTAGAAAAAGCAGAAGAAGAAGGTTGGACCCTCATATTAATAGAAGAAGATCAAGAAATGGGTTCTCCTTTTCATATTGAAATACTGGACAGAGAAAATCGACATGTTCATGCAGCCTGGTATACTGAACCTGATAATCTCAGAAAATGTCTGGTTCATATGGCTCTAATGAAGAAAATTTAAAGGAAAAAAAGATGAGGAAGATCAATATCAATTGGTTTGAAATTGTTTATCTAGCGATTGCAGTTGCCACATTCCAACATACAACCTGGGCAGCAGCCACGGTTTTCGAAGGAGTTGCTCCCACAGATCCTACAGCACTCAATTGGTGGTTTGCTAAAGGAAGTCTATTGGCTATTGCAATAGATATTGGTATGTTGGTAGCTGCTAGAGAATTACGGAAGAGCTGGAATGTTATGATGTTCTTCACATTTGTTACAGCAGCCATTGCCTCTTTCTACACACAAATTCTTTTCTCTCTAGCACATACTGATATATTTGTTTTGGCTTCGGGTGTTTCTACTTACTGGACAGATTTCTTAGATCCTATCATTCAAGCACGAATAATCCTGATTCCAGCAATGTTACCTCTCTTTGCAATTATCTTTACTGTCACCCCTATTGTTTCAGAAAAGACTGAAGAGAAGAAGAAACAAGTAAGAAATGATAAACCCTTTGAATTTCATGGTGCAAGAAAAACATGGAAATTTGCTACAGAAATAGAACGAGATAGACATGCAGAAAAATATGAGAAAAAGAGGAGAAAACAATTAAAGGCACCAGAAGTAATCATTACAAAACCTGTTAATGGCAACAAAAGAAAACGATTAACAAATCCGGAAGAAGTAGAAATTAGAGAATGGAAAGGAAAAATCAAATAATGGAATATTATGATTTTATCTGGACTCCAAATATGTTAACACCTGAACCCGATCATGTCTCTCCTTCCTTTAGCATCGATCATCAAGATGGTAAATCTATTTTGGCTTTTAATGATTCTGTGGAAGAAACAGCTTTTTTTAGTTTTTCAATTAGTGATGAAGTACTTCCCCGTCAATTCAGGAAATTCTTCCATCCACCACCACAGGGGTTATTTCCTTTACAACTTGTTGGAAAAACTCTTAAATCAACTTTGATTTGGAAACCAGAAATTGCTATGGGGGGGTCTTGTCATTGGGCAGCTATTATCGGTCCAGCGAATATCTCAGCTGATGAGTTTCATAAAACTTCCCAAGAAGTTCTTGCGATTGATTTCAATGAAAAGAAATACAATATAGAAACGGAATTACTCATCAAAGTTATAGAACCAGTCGAGGGTCTTACTCTCATCAGAAAATCTTTAACGGACAATATGATGGGAGATGCTTTATTTCTGGGATTACATCTTTATGGAAATTATTAAATCATCAGAAGATGTTATCTACGATTTTATCATTGACTATCATATAAGAAATAAAATACCCCCCAGCACTCAACAGATTGTTTCTCTTTCAGGAAAGAATCGATATATAGTCAGAAAATGGCTCAAAAAACTTGAATCTCGAGGATGGATTTACATTTACAATGAAGGGGGGCATACTCAATTACTCTTAACCCGAAAAGGACCTTATGATGAATGAAAAACCCCAACGAATAGCTATTGTAGGAACCAGAAAGTGGAACAGAAAGGATGCAGCTATCGTACTTGAAAAACTCTTTGATTATATTCATTCTCTTCCTGAGGATGCAGTTATCATTACAGGAGGAGCTCCTGGAATCGATTCAACAGCAGAAATGATCGCAAAAGATTGCTGTCTTGAAGTTAAAATTTTTCTCCCCGATTGGGATAAACATCCTAGATCAGCAGGTATGATTCGTAATGCTGAAATCCTGAATGATTGTGATAAAGTAATAGCATTCTGGGATGGAGAAAGTCCGGGAACGAAAGGTATGATTGAATTGGCCCGTCGAAGAAATCTACCTCTTCGAGTAATCTTGTTTTAATCGAAAATTTTATATTCTGGAGATAAAAATGAAATTGAAAAGCCTTCTTAAATCTATATTAATGATATTTCTGTTTCTGGTATTAATAGTAGTCCTTTTATTTGCATTAGCCCCCTGCTACTCAGCACCATCAGTTGCTGAAGCCCCTGGCTTCTGTCTGATGTTTTCATGAAAGGCATATGGAGTCATATTGTTATGAAAACAGGTCAGGAAACAGTATTTTCACAATCAGAATCTCTAGATCATGAAACACTCTTGACGATTGAAAGAACAGGCTGGGGAAAATCAAAATTTAAAATTGTTAGTTTAACTACCCCAAACATTCATGAAACAGATTATATCTATCGTTCAACCCAAGATGCAATAGATGCAGCCCGGGATTGGTGGGATAATACTGGCGAAGCTCTTTTTTACGGGGATGATCATGATACCTAATTTTGATCCAATACAAATTTCATTCAAGGACAAGATTCTAAATTGGTTAGGAAGTGGTTTAGAAGAAGATCTACAACATATATATATCAGAGGACCAAAGAATTGTTTGAGTTTTCTGATTTTAGCCATCAACGAGGCTGGGACACTAAAAAAACGAGATAAATTTTCATGGGGCCCACCTCCCCCTGGCTCTTCTACTTCTACTGCAAGCAAGACATGGGAAAAACAAAAACTCTCATATTATCGTGCTCAAAATGCTTATTCTATTATAAGGTTCTGGATAGAGGAAGATCTTCTTAATTTACAACAACTCAAATCCGTCGACGACATGCTAGAGACATTGGGGTAGGTAATAGACATGAGCGAGAAAGATTTTGAGGCTGGAAAACGTGTTGTTCTAACCCAATTAGTTCTGAGCGCATTAAAGGAATTGGGTTATGAAAAAGTAGAATCACTTGAATCACTCATCATACAACGAGAAGAAACAGTTCATGTTCTCAGACAGATTTGTACACAATATGGTGATAATGATTGGAACAGCGAACTCCCTCTGGGTCATGTTCTTAAAGAACATCTCTGGAATCATTTAATAACTGCTACCGAGGAGAGAGGTGAGGAATGATGCCACTGATTGAACATTCTACACACCAAATAAGATTTGAGGTTAACCCCGGATTTGCTGGTAAAAATATCTTTTTTAGAATGGGATCAGCAAGACCTATTCCTATTTTCAATGAACATATTGATGAACTTATCAAATTTTTGGAAGAGAGTTGGATGGGCAAAGCATTTTTAACTTGTTGGGCAATCGATACTATGGATTTTTATGTTTTTAAAGGGAAGATTTCTATCACGATGGGATCAATCTCTTTCTCTCTTTCTGAAAAAGGAAAAGTTAAATCCATAGAAATTTTGAAATCTGTTGTAAATAAACCTGACACAAATATTTCATTTGTATCTAATTTTCGATTTGAGGTTACTCTAAATTGGAACAAGGACGGGGAAGATCTCATGATGAGAGATAGGACAGAAAAATGAATCTCTACCAGGTATTTGTTATCGATGCCATGGTTCCTCTTGATGTTGGATTAGAAATCAGATACTGGGAACATGAAGATATTTATGAACTAATCTTTGCCGAAACACCCGGAAAGGCAAAATCGTGGTTCATGTCCGAGTATCACGAAATTGGTGCATTTGAATTTACAGATATCCGTTGTCGATTGCTCTGGAAGAATATTGATCGGGAATCTGGTCTCGTTAATTGGGATGACCCTGTCTTTGAGGATCCAGAATATCTGGCACAACTCAAGAAGGAATCATAATGAAACAGTATAACATGAACAAGGATATCATCATTGAAATGCCGGATAAGAGTCAGTGGCGATTGAAGGCTTTTTTTGTTGCTCGGGATCGGGCCGAGATACTGGGAAATGGGAACCCAGAACGCATCCACACGACACTTACCCATACGCTGGCCAGCAATGATCTATTGCTTGAATGGGCAAGTAACCATATGACCTGGCGACAGATTAGACATTATGCACAGCGAGTAGAACCTGCCGAGGAAAATTATGAGGATTGGTGGGCAATGGCCCACAAGCTGGTGGGAGATAAAAAATCATGATGAGAAATAAATATACACTCTGGTTGAAAGAACAAATCAGACTCTATACAAAGATGGAAAACGTAACTAGAATAGGCGAATACGCGCCTTCCAAATATGTTAATCAGGAACACCCCGATAAATACATCCTTTGGCTGGATGAGCAAATCGAAACCTATATAAAATTGGTAAGGGAGGATGCGGCCAAAATTGGCAGACCAGACCAATTAAAATTTGCTAATCAGGTTCTACGTGATACATTGGAAACATATCAGGAATGCCTAGATAAATACAGGGAGATAAATGATGAAAACGATTGAAGACTTGGCACGGGTAGAAATACCTACTGAAGCAGAACTTGACATTGCATTAAAACCTTTAGGAGTCCTGATAGGCATCATTATGATCGGTACAGAGAATCAACAACTACTGGATGCTGGGGGTCAGTTTTTTATGAGTTTTGTTGAATTTAAGGCGGCACTTCGTAATCTTTCGGAAGAGAATTAAATGCAAACAGGAGAAAGCAAATGAGTAAACTTTACAACAAATACCGTATTGTCAAAACAGATAATACACCAACCGACCCAGATGCGGTATATTTCGTATTAAGGATTGATACTGATCCAGCAGCACGAGTAGCACTATTGGTATATGCAGATCACTGTGGTGATGATCGATTGGCATCAGAATTGCGCATACTAATCAATAAGCATAATGAGATTCTGAACAGGCAGGAGAAAGCATGATGCAATATATTCATCGGTATTTTGAGATCGACACAGATTATGGCCCAGCTCGTGTCCTGGGTGATCCTGCAATGAGTGAAGAAACCAGGGAGGCACTTCGTCAGATGGCGATATTGGCATTTGAGGCCATGTTGAGAGGAGAACTCGGCAAGCGTGCCTGGGACGAGTTTAACCAGGACAATTGATGAATTTTAAGTGAACAGGAGAGACAAGATGAATAAACTTGACGACACTGGCATGAGACTGTGCGACCAGACCGATTGCGAACTGATTGCCACGCATACACTGGTCTGGACAGACCACAAATACTACTGCATGATCCATACAAACAAGGCAATAGGTATTGCAGATTACATGGGGTTTCCAACGCCACGCAATACGGTGCGTAAGATGACCATTGATGAAATGATGCCCGACTAACGAGGAGGGATAGGGGGATTCTGGCCCGTAAACCGGAAAAGGAAAAGGGCCACGAAAAAGTGACCTGAACCTAGAAATTCGGTCAGACCCTTATAAATCATATTATATCACAATAGCATTATACCGGGTTATATAGATTAATATATACATGGGTCTAATAATAAACATCGTTCCAAGTATTAACATGGCACAGGACTATATGCTTGTGTAATAATAGATAGGCAATAAAAAACCCGGTTAACTATACCGGGTCTATATTGTGGTCTATTCGATTGTATTAATTCTCTAGCCTTTATACTTCAGGGCAAGTATCGCACGAATGATTAACCTCCCTTCTGTCACAGTTGATTGATGAACACTGGCCAGCGCTAATTGTTGGGGTATGCCAATCTTGCGTATGCGCCTTGCCACAATAACAGGTTTACTGTTCATTGGTGGGCCACTCCCAGCATGAGGGATACATAGTCTGAAACAGGGAGAAGGGCACAACATATGCATCGCCTTCACGTATTAACTTAACATAGGCGATTGCTTCAAGCGGTGAATAGAATACATAGCTTGCCTTCTCAAACGTGTTGACAATGAATATTTCATCCTCAAACCGGCTTACTACTGGTGTATCCATTGCTGACATGATACTTGCCCCTTATAGGTTAATGGTAGAACAAAGGGGCAAGCCTTAACACTTGCCCCGACACTGAGTGTTAATTCAATTCAAAGGCCGCAATGATGATATGCGCCGCTTCCAGATAGTCCGGGGTTGACTGTTCATCATCACCACTGATGACAGTGAATAAACAGTCCCCGCCTGAACCATCGTCAATGACGACAGTTAATTCGCTATCGTCATACCGGACAATGCGAGCATAACGCCCTGGCACATCATTGTAGGCATCTGACAGTGTTGAGCGTGTCAACTTACGTATGGCGCTCATGGTTCGTTTACGGGGTTGATCTGACGACAACATAACAACATTGCCGCTCCCCGAATTGCGACGACCACGCCTGTTAATGGTCACGCCCTTGCGAGCAAGTGCATTAACAATAAATGCCTTGCTCTCGTTCTGGTCATCGGGTACGTCTTGCCCATATGCAATTTGATACTCCTGACGCAATGTTGCCATTGGTTGCCGCATTAATTCGCGTTTTCCTTGCCTTGCCATGTCATGCCCCTTATTAACTATTGAGGGTTTATCCCCTCTTGCATTAAATACAGTATCGCATTGTAACCTTGCAGAAACCTTGCAAGCCTTTACTGTAACCTTGCAATTCCCTTAATGACCTGTTGTGTACACCTTGCAGAATAATTAAGGCTTATTTATTATCCTATGTTAAATATTGGACGTATGTCTATTATTTTTATTAGACGTATGTCTCATATTTAACATTTAATTATATTAATTTCTCTCCTATTATATTTTATAATATTTGAGTTAGTTTCGATGTGAGTGGTCGGCCTCTGCGTGTCAATTTCATGAAAAGCCCCCCGGCGCTTGCGCGCCTGTGATGATTTTCTTGTCAATGAGATTCACGAGCCAGGAAATGAAAACCCCGCTTGCGCGTGTGCCTTGACCTCTCTCTTTGACCCTCCATTTCACGGACGCGCAAGCCCTCGCCCTCCTCTCAAAATAAAATCTCACCCCCTGTCGAATGTGCCAAATATCGGTGGTGTGCACGTTTTGAATGTGGGTCTTTCGCTGATTACCTGTTTTAAAGGTCGGGGAGGGGGTTATCATCGTGTGTGTGAATGTCATCATCTCGTGGGCACCTAAGGTGTATCTCTCTGAAATGACAATACTGAATTCTAAGACCTGTTATGAGGGTTTTATATGATGATACACCGTATCGGGGTGTAACAGTCCACCATGACGCTTATTTGATCACCTTAGTCTATTGTGGGTATCCCGCAGAGTACTAAAATGATGGGGGGAGAAATATAGCACCCTATGCCATGCCCATGCCCGTCCTTTGGGCCGGGCCTGTGGGCATTAAACAAAATGTAAGCTGGAAAGAGCGAGGAAAAGATCAGAAGGTAGTAATAAGTATATAGTAAGAGGTATAGTAGTACTGGACAGTATAGAGGAAAGACTCAGATAGAGAGGAATATGATCCTTGGCCTCTCACTTGACTTGAGACTGGCCTATCCTAGATAGCTCTCTCACTGAAACTAGCACTCTCGCTGAGACTTTAGCTTTCCTCCTCAGTGAGAGGGATAATTCCCCATGCCAAGGATTACTGTCAATTTACCCATGCCAGGCTTATGCCAGGATAATGTAGATGTAGAAATAAATGAAGATAATGAGGTAGAGGAATGAGAACCCCAGATAGGCCTAAGGCCTATCTGGTATGGTCATATAACAGATCAGAGGGATATAAGAGGAAAAGGTTAAAGACAGGGGGGAAAAAAGAGTATCAGCCCAGGAAGGTCAGCATGGCCAGAAAAGGGACATAATCTGGCCATGCCATCAGGGAATATCAGAGGGTGGTTTTTAGGCTGTATAAGGTGTATGGGTCATTTCCCGTAGCCAGGGACGTAATTTGGGAAGGACCCAGAATTGGACAGCAGCCTTTATATTTGATTCACAGGCAATGGAAAATTGATCCGGTGTTTTGGATGCCCAGTAAATATCAGGAGGAGAGGTAACCTTCCAGTCATGGATGATATAATCCCACTCGGAGTAATTATCATGGACAAGGAATTCCCGGGTAGTTTTGTCACCATCGATCAGGGTGGTATCAAAGGCCCTGACAATGCCAACAGGTGACAGCATAATTTTTCCTGCCAGAACAGTGGAAAGATCCTGCCAGGGTCGTTGTTCAAAACGGGGTGATACTTGTGTTTCCATCATATCTCCTTGTTTGCCAATACTCTAATCTCGAAAAGTTCAAAAAGAATGACATCCCAGCTATTGAGGTTTCCAGAAGGTTTGTTCTTGTTTTCTTCTGCGCCATACCAGAGGGACCAGGAAAGATAATCGTCCCAGGATAATCCTGTTCGTTTGAGGGCTCTTTCAAAGATTTTCCAGGCATCTTTTGCCAAATATTGCCGGTATCTTGGGAACCTAATAACATAGGTATTATCCCAGTATTCTCTTAAAAGTCTCTGGGCCAAATGTTTAAGGGTTTTGATTTCTGGTTTCATGTTACCCTTCTCCCAGTTTGTAATTTCTCCAAAAGAATGACCAGTCCGAGAGTTCCACATAAAGTAATTCGATTTTAAATTCACAGGATTCAGAGATGAGGGTCATGAGACGATCCCGGGAAGCCCTCGTCAAATCAGCCAAATGATATTCCTTAAGTGATGCCGGATATGTACGTTTCTGTCGCCAGATAGAAATCTTCCAACCTCTGGGAGAATAATGGGCTAGTTTTATTCCTGTTTTGAAATCCATTACAGCCTCCATTCAGGTTCAACAACTTGAAGTATACGAATGAAATCTCCTTCCCATGCAAAGAGGAGGCTCATATCGAGATTATCTCCCATGATGGAATTGAAATTGCCCAGTTGGGCAACTAGACTTCGAATCAACCAGATGGCCTTGGGGAAGGTATCATTCAGTTCTTCATCAGGAATTCCGCTTCGCAGATTAATGTAATCTAATGCTATGTTTTGGATAACAAGTTGGCTTCGCCTGATATCCGTATAAAGGTCATCAAGCGTTCCAAAGAAGTAGTAATGATACCATCTCCAGTTGGAATCAGGGTGAACTACCTTTGTCATATTGACATTATTGAAATCGGAGATCTTTTTGAGTCCGATGGTATCCCTTCCATGAATAGAAAAGGTGATTGATTCTTGATTCATTCCTCAGCCTCCTCCATCTGTTCCTGAACCCAGGTTTTCCAACTCTTGTGGGAGAGAGAGGGATTGGGATCCAGAATCAATCGTCGGGGTTTTCCGTGATCCTCAGGCCAGACCCAATCATATTTCCAGCCATCCTCTACAAAGTACCCGCAGGTACTGGAGCAAAGAGGTTTTCCTCCCAATGCCTTGATAAAGGCCAGGGCCTCATCCCAGTCATTGATGGGATCCCCCGTATAAAAGATGAGTTTGCTCTTTTCCCAGGCCGGACCGTTTTTCTTGCTGGGATATACTTCCCAACCCTTGTAAACTTCGGCGGGATCTTCCCCCATGTCTGCCTCATATGTACCAATATAAATATGCTGGGTCATTTTGGTTTCCTCTCGGGTAAAAGCAGGGCCAGTTCTGTATCGATTTCTTGGGCCAATGTCTTGATTCGACCAAAGATAAAAGGCCAGAGAAATGAATCTACCATTTCAGATGCCATATCAGAGATAAGATCTTCATCATCCGAGATAAAGTTCCAGTGTCTTGATTGGGTAATGAGATCCTCCAGAGCCTGATTCAATTCTGTTATGTTGAATTCAATGGAAGAATCTCCATCATGTGAATCCGTGATAAATGTCTCAATTGCATTGAATGTCATTCCTGTTCCTCTTGTTGTGGAATGCTTTTCAAAATGACCAGTTCTTCATCTGTTCATGATAGTTATCAAGATCTCGTTGATAGAGATCTTCCGGTAAACCAATACCTGGAACCCCAAAGTCCGTATGATGAAGGACTTCATATTGTTTATTCCAGATAAGAGGGCCTTCGAGTGCATATGTCAGGGGGTCATTTTCTTCATCGACCATTTCTTGTTTGGCTGTGTCCTTGAGCCATTTGTAGTAATGGCTGAGTGAAACTCCCAGATGTGCTGCCATCAACAGGACCCGTTCATAATATGGGCCTCGATGAACAGGAAGATCTGGGGCAGAAATTCCGTAATGATAACCCATGGGATCAGTAAATGCCTGATCCTGTTCCCAAAGTTCTGCCTCTGCCATGTGATGTGCCAAAAGATAATCGACGGGTGCGTTGGGCATGTCCATGTTATTCTCCATATTCCTCGAATGATTCTTCGGGAAGGTTGGGATTCATGGCCTTGGCTCTTTTGATGAGCCTCGATTTAGTCTCTGAATCAGCTTTGAATTCATGATGATTACTGCCAATGTGATTCATTGAGCTGAAATACTCATGTTGGAGGAAAACATATAGTCTTTCTGGATCCTCACTGCCTTCCCAGAATGTGATTCGCCAATAGGGAGGGAGTTTGCCAACCTCATAGAAAAGCCAGTAAAGCCATTTGACCCAGTATTCCTGATCCTTCTCCGAATCCCAATCCAGTTTGAGTTCATTTTGAATAACGGGTAGCCAACAGGAGAAATCTGCTTCCCAGACTATTTCGCCCTTTTCGTAGTGACTTATTGTTGAGTGAGAGATTCTGTTTCCCTTGGGAAGAAAACCCCTGATTCGATCTGCTGTGCGTTCCAGTTCTTCTACCGTTGCCTGATATTTCGGGATGGGAAAGTTGTAATAGTGAAGATTAGGTCGTTTGTTGTTCATGTTATTCTCTGTCCTCCTGATATTTATCCAACAGTTGGTGTTTCTTTTCGAATGTAGAGCCATCCCCCATCCAAAGATCTTCGAGATTAGACAGAAGATCTTCCAATCCTGTTTCCATACCAATGATCATTGAGACCTCTTGGGCCAAAGCAATGGGTGTCAGAACGTAATCTTCCCAATCCCCCGAATAATCGTGTTCCCTGTAGGCCTCAATGACAACCCCGACCTGATTCCAGACGAATTCAATCAGATCACCACGTTTTTCGAAATCCAGAATGAATTCTGACTCGTCTTGATCATCATCAGTATTGAGAATTCGCTTGCAATTGAGATCATTAGGTTCGTATTGTTCTGGATGGGGGTAGGCATCTTCTGTACGAATGGTTAGTGAATACTTGTTCATGTTATTTCTCCACGTTCCTTAGGATCCAGTCAATGGATGAATTGAGTAATGCAGTCATGAGAGATTCCCAATGCTCTGTTTCTTCTGCTGTAAATGATCCCGGGTCATAGCCTGGGATCAGAGGAAGAACACGTTCCTCCAGATATGCTTGGAATGTTTCGGTTGTTAATGCTTCTTCCATTGCTTCCTGGACTGCCCATTGCCGAACTGAGAACATCTGGGAAATGTTGTTGGGAGTGAGTGGTGCCGGTCTGATGGTCTTTTGTTTTTTCTGATTTAAGATTCCCATGTTATTTGCCCCTTTTGATATTGTGGGACCAGACTGTATTGCCTGGCCCCAGTCGTTATTGCCAATGTCTAGAACAGGTTCCGTTCTGGTGACCAGTCATCTTTGTTGTAGATGTCTTCCAGTGTATTGCCAGGTTTGATGGAAGGAATATCTACGTCTTCCAGTTCGCCATTCTGAAGGAGGGGATGAGTATCGAGGTAGTCGAGAAGTGATTCTGTATTGTATCCCCTGATCTGGCTGGCTGCTGCTAGGAAGGAATTGATTTCCCCGGGAAAGTAGTCGTAATGAGAATCGTCTGCTCCCAGGTTGAAGACTGCATCCCGTAATCTGGCTTCCCAGTGCATTGCCCAGATATAGAGGGCTTTGTGAGTTCCGGTGATTGTTATCCAGGGTTCTGTCTGTTCCCATTCTTCCCCAGTTTCCTTGTTGGGTTCGTAAGAATAGTCAGGACCGGGATTGGGATTATTTTCTGTAATGATGAGTTTCAGGGGATCGTTGAAGATTGTTCCGTCCTGAGCAGTGAATGTTTTATCTTCGGGTTGTGGCATTTCTGCCTCTTCTCCGTCAAAGACGTTCCGGAATTTGATGGTAATGAGTTTCTTGTCCATGTTCGTTTTGCCCCTTTGTATCGGATAGTAGTTTTTTGGGTGATGAGCGGGCCCGTTTCCCTTGCCCCTTTTAACACACCTTTACGCGCATTAATGGAACAATAAAGGGAATTAAGGCCAGACCCATAACACCTATTATTATTATATTATAGGTGATTTCACTGTTAACAAGGAATTTTTAAAAATCTAAGTTTTCAAAAAATTACTACAAAAACTAAAAAATCAGGTTTGATCACCAAGTTCAACCATTTCAAGAATCTGAAGTTCACCAAAGATTCTTCCCTGATAACGAACTTCAAATACACTCGAAATAACTAGGGTCCCAGAAGCCAGATCGGCCTTTTTTTCCCTGCCGCTGCTATCATCTAACAGCATATTTAAATCTGACCATTTGTATTCTCCAGCATACCATAAGTCTAGATAATTTCTAAGACCTTGGTATGTTGTCCCCGTTACTAAATCCCAATTCTCTAATCCTTTCTTTATGGGACGAATTAGAGAATTAGAATCGTGATAAATAATCAAAACATCATGACCTAAAGCTGCACCCAGTCTATCGAGACCTCCTTCTTCTTCTCTGTTTAGCTCACTTATTCGTCCAGGAAACCAGAGGTTATGTGAAGAAAGTCCCAACTCTCCAGGTGACTCGATGAGGATTGAAGAAAAATTAGTGTAAAGAAATTTATCGCGGGTCATTGAGATCTCCAAAATCTTTCAATATTGTTACTAGGATATCGTCATCCATATAGCTTGTGCTGAGAGCAATCCAAGAACTTGGGAGTCCCAATTCTTTAAGTGCTTGGCTCATATCGAGAGGAGGTTCCCCTTGCCAGACTAATGCCAGGCCCTTGTCACAGAAAAGAAAACCTCTAATCCGTGAGGTTTGATTTAATGCCTTCAAGAAGTCTGTCATGATGTTCCTTAGCTATATCCATCGTTTCACCCACTTCTATCAAGGGAAGATGAGCTATCTGGTCGAGAATAAGACTCGACATAGGGTTATCTGGGGATCGCTGGGCCATCCTGATTAATTCGATTCTGTAATTTTGGAGTTGTTTCTTGGACCAGCCTATTCCTTTCATCATAGATTCATCAACAGCTAGCCCTTTCGAGTCAAGCATGATATAGGCCTTGACGATTAATTGCAGCATATGTAACTGATCGTCATTCATTTGTTAAGTGCCTCCTGCGTAGGCATCCATAATTTGATCATAAATCCTTTCTGCCGTATCCATGAGTAGACCCACGTCTTTTGATGCTAAGTGAGGAATTTCAGGAATAAGGCTATTTGCCAGAGGATAATTTTCGGATAAAGAAGCAGCTTCTGTTATAAGAAATGCTCTATAATCCCTGATTATTTCCTTTGGCCAATCTGTTGGGTCTCGTGGTTCGGGATAAATAAGTTCAGGTCGTTTCAGGATCAATTGACCCCATGCAAGTAAAGTAAGATTCAAAATGAATTTGTCTTGTTCGTCCATTTGATCCATTTCATCATCTCCATAATGATTATTGCAACTAAACCACAGAGTATGTTAAAGGTCTTCCCACTTCACCTTGTAGAACCGAACATGGTAGATGTAAGTGCCTTCTCCAGATCGAACGCTTAAACCCTTCTCACCCCATAATTCCAATTCTTCAAGTTGAACCCAAATGGCATTGTTCCACTCAAATTCTTCAAAATCTCTTATGAAAGGGGCAAGCTCTGTTTCAAATTTTTCTCGAGTCATCCTGATTTCTAGAGTGATATCAAAATAACCTTCTCGAAGAACCCTCATATGTTCGATACCATCAACCCTCTTCAATAACCAAGAGAGCAATTTCGATTTAGTGGGATGATGTTTATTCTTCATCAGGTTCCATTCCATAAATTATGCCAGAGTAATATTCTTCGGGGTCTATCCTTGACAGCCAATCGAGAGCTTCAGCGAATCCCTCCTTTTTTAATGCTCCTCTGAAGAGGATACGACCTACGCCTTTGATATCGAACATATTGATTTGACCTGATTTTCGGATGGAGTCTAATGCAACAAAAACCTTCTTGGGAATTATAAGTTCCTTAGCCATTTTCTTTCTCCCTGTATATATATATAGCAATTGCTAGAATCAAACATTTTCTATATTATTCTCCTGAAGGTGATATAAAGCCAACGAAGCATTGATCCGTAATTTATGTAGAGATGAAGTATCTGTATCGCCATGTAATCCCCAAAGGGCTGAGGCATCAGAGTCCAGAATCTTATTGAATAACTAGTTAGTTTAGCTAGGATCTTCAGAATCTCTTGATACATCCTCATCATTCCTCAAAAAAGTGGAAAAAATGTGGGAGATACGAATATCAGCCCGTTGGGCAGCTTCTTCAAGTTCATGGGCAATAAGGGCTTCAATGATCTGTTCAAGCACATCATAGAAATGCCCCTCATGTTGATCGTTAAGATCTTCTCTTTCCTTCTCCCTGATATATGCTGCG
>Ga0114923_10000818_pt1 | contig 22425 bp, 31 predicted proteins | sample SumtaG_FD_89578 | JGI IMG/M metagenome (GOLD analysis project Ga0114923, IMG submission 89578) | Deep subsurface microbial communities from Indian Ocean to uncover new lineages of life (NeLLi) - Sumatra_00157 metaG | ecosystem: Environmental > Aquatic > Marine > Oceanic > Sediment | place: near...
ATTAAAGAGACGCCCCGCGACAACAGCAACTTCATAGTAGTCTCCGAACGTATCCGGAGTATAGTTTTCCCGGAGCCATCGCGTAACACGATCGTCCTCCCTGTGAACGTTGCAGAAATACGTCCGTTGGAATACCAAATCTTCGCTCCATGGTCGCTTATCACCACGTTCCTTTTTAACACGAATCCTCTCCCGTTCAGATATCCAGTAGGCCAGCAGCTCCGGCCTTGTATAGTGCCTTCCATTGACCTCTAAAGTCAACTCGCTTACCTCCCAACCATCCATCTTTTGCCTCCTTTTCTACAGCTTTGATATAAGGCCCGAAGCGTTCTTCTAGCCAGTAGCAGGCTTCAGCTTGCATTTCGGGTGTTCGGTATAGGCTGCACCCTCCGGGCGCGTTGCAACTCCCCCAATCCTGGAAGAAGGTAGTAATGATCTTATTGCCTTGACCTCTTGCTAGTAGGGTGGCATTGAGTACCACGTCAGAAAGAATAGGAAACTTAGCAAGATCAGGAATTGTACCAGCCAGCCTACGATTAATTCCCTGGACACAGATAACTTTCCCATTTTCATTAAAAGGTGGCTTCTGAACATGGCCCATTTGTCGGGGGTGGACGCCCACGAGTGCTGTGTCTTCAAGTAATATCTCCATAAAGCCAAAGAGGGTCAGCAGGCGTTCACATTCACTCCCTGCTAGAGTTTTAAGTGTGAAGCCAGTCTTACTATTTTCCTTCATAACTTGGTGGCTGAATACAAGGTCATCATCTAAAATGCAGCAACATTCCTTTCCATCACCCATACCGTCTTGTAAGATCCATTGCATTTTCTGGCTGTAGTTGGTGACGGTAAAGGGAGCAGCAATAGTCGGAATCTTGCCGTGTAATTCCTCTTCTTCCTGGGGTACTACGAGCCAGCATTTGTCCCGCCATGAATAAGGTATGCTTTCGTAAGTTCGCTGCGCTCCAACTCTACCACGTGTCATTATGTATAAGTTCATAATCTTTCCCCACAAACAAAACGAGCTCCGATCACAAAGTAACCGAAGCTCGAGGGCTTACGCTTCAGCCGGGGGTGCAGTCAGTGTGCAAGCTTCAGCTTCAACAAAGAAGCGGAGCCAGCCACGAGGCTGCTCTTTTTCTTCGGCCTTTTCAGCAAGTTTGGCGAAATGCTCGACAGTCTTGCCGTCGCTCTTGGTCAGATATTCATACCAACGAGCACGAGCACCACGGAACTTTTGTTCTCCATCGGTTAATCCGATGGTAGCTCCTTTGGCATACCCGTAATCTTTCCTGGGGGCGCGGGGCTTCTTATCGCCGGAAGCTTCTTTTTTGGCACTCGCAGCTTTTCCGGTCGGCGGCGTAACATTGGACTTGCCCATCTTCATTCTCCTTCTTAGGGTTTATATGGGTGCATTGTGAGTGTACCACAAAGAGCGTCTTCGTGCAACTATTTAGTGCTCAAACTCGCAAACAATTTTTTCTGGGTATGATCCTTTTGTGCTAGAGTATCCATTACTACGTCATCCAGTGTGTCAGTAGCTAGTATATGATAAATGAATACTGGGAATTTCTGACCTTGCCTATTCACACGCGCATTAGCTTGGTCGTAATATTCAAGGTTCCACGTTATACCGAACCATATTATATGATGGCAGGCTTCCTGCAAATTAAGTCCGTGTGCCATGGAAGCCGGGTGGCAGATCATTAACGGTGTCTGGCCTGCATTGAAAGCCTGTATGTACTCGTTAGATCGTCCAGCCGACGTGCCTCCTCCAAGAACAGGGATTGAAGAACCAAAGCGTCCGAGTATTCGCTCTCTGTCGTGATTGAATTCATACATAATAAGTGCAGGAGCCCCTCCAAGTTGTTCGATAAGGTCAGCCAACGCTTCAAGCTTCGCCTCATGGATCGGGGACCAGTCGCGATCCTTTGAAGTATATATCGCTCCATTGCAGATTTGTCTGCACTTGCCTCCAGCGACAGCGGCATTTGCTGCGACGATGACTCCTTCGTTGATTTCGGTGATGAATTCGTTTTCGATGTCATTGTATTTCTCCCGGGCATCTTGGGGCAGGTCCACATAGATGCGCTCTTGTAGAACAGCAGGCATCTCTAAATAATCATTTGCAGCTAACCGAAGCACCAGAGGGTCTATCCTCCCCATTATAGCTTCCCAAGAACCTTGATTGGGGTAGAACTTATAAGGCTCCCAAGCATTGCTATGAAAAAACTTATTTCGGTAATGGGTGACGTATCGGCCCAATGCGTTTCCTTCGTCCATTATGAACACTTGGCCGAATAAATCTTCTAGCCCGTTGGGGATCGGTGTTCCTGTCAGAATCCATCTGCGATCGAACCGGGGAAAGTGAGGCCTCATTAGTTTGAATCTTTTCGTTGTTGAGTTTTTGAACTTGGTGCTTTCGTCTACGCATACAACAGTCCATTCCTTGCGGTGAGAAGCAGTTGGGGCGAACAACCACGCCAGCCCCTCGGGATTAATGATATGTATGTCTACGTCCAGCCTTAACATCGCAGGTTTATCATTACCATGTATGACTGCATAGGTAAGTTCATTAAACTCCAACCACTTTTCTATTTCGTCAGGCCAGACATTGTAACAGGGACGCAGGGGAGCGATGACTAGCATTCCCTTGGGGACCATACCCTTGCTCTTTAGAATTTTATATGCCGCGAGGCATACTGCTGTTTTTCCGAGACCGGGGTCAAGAAAAAGGCCTCCGCTCCCCTGCGATAGTAAGAGCTTTATAGCACGAAGCTGGTATTCATGGGGTGTCCAGGGAATGCTCATCTAATATGGTCTTAGATCTTTCATAGTTGTCCGTCCAATACGCCGCAACACCACGCTCAGTAAGTTGCTTGAGTCGGTGCTCCTGTATTTTGCTAGGCTTTTCCCCGAGTTTCTTAAACTCAATCCATACGTGATAGCCGTAAGGATTAACGAATAAGTGGTCTGGCCATCCTCGTTGTCCAACGACGTTGATCTTAAGTGGTAGGTAATTGATAGATTCAGCATATTTACTCGCTTTTTGCTCTACTTTACTTTCTAAAATTGGCAGGGTCCTCTATTCGCTTTGCTAAACTGACACCACTTGCAAGACCATTGAGGCTTAGGTATGAATTCCTCCAGTGGTGTATTTTCAATTGTGTCAATTTCATCCCTCAACATGGGGATATACTCACCCATCATAGAAGCAGGGTAGTGAATCTTCTTGTTTTGTTTCTGGTCTAGGTAGACCGCAGTAACATCAACTCCGTCCTGCTCTGGTAGCTCTATAAGAGTCGCCACACCATAGATCCATTGCTGGTGAGTATGCTCTGGATAGATTTTACCTGTCTTATATTCAAATACCTGAACTCGTTCGTCCTTTGGTATGAAGCGTAGGTCCATGAAGCCCCGCACCATAACGTCAGGATGATCATACCCACAAGGACCCATGTCCATGTCTATGCCCCACTTGTACTCAGGCTGACAATCGTAAGTTTCCCGCAGGCTAAAAAAGAACTGCCCGTAATGCTCATGTATGTCTGGGTGAAGCATTTCCGTGTGGCCACTGACGAAAGCTTCTAAAGAATTATGGATTTCAGTACCTCGTTCCATAGCAGGGGATACGATAAACTCTACCTTCACCTTGTCTATGTAGTTAAATTTGAACTTGGCCGGGCATTTCTTAAACGTAGCCAGCCGTGAATACGAGTATGGGCCATAGTTCATGTGCCATTTCCTTTACTGTGTTTGATTTTATGAACCTCTTCAAGAAGCTCCAGCCTATCAAGGATATTCTCACATAGGAAGAGAAGCAATAGGAATGGACGGTCTAGCAGTTTACCATCGTGCATATCCAGACCCACTCTATTCGCTATAGCTTCAGCCATAGCCCGTATCATAGCAGTTTCTTCTACTGCTCCTTCAATAACTTTTAGTTCATCGACCATAGTCTTCCCCCTTTGTCATTTTAGTTAGTGAACCCCAATTAGGCCCGTGAAAGCCTTCGCTTCGCATGGGTACATCAAACAGGGGCGCATCCATGGCTCCTTGTAGATGTGCCATTTCAGCCTGCCATAGTTCAGTGGGTACGGAAGCGTTAATTTCATCGTGTATGGTGGCCAGGAACATAGTGTCCAAGTCCTTTATATCATGCCAATCACATATAACTTCTTTAGTTTGGTCACCTGCGCTGCCTTGAATTAAATAGTTAAGAAGCTTGTATTCAAAGGTTCGCATCTTACCTTTGATTAGCTTTGCTGGCTCCGTCCGGTAGTGCCGCCCACCCCATGTGCGGATTGTACCCCCAGAGCGCCCTCGACTGCGCGTAGACGCAGCGAGGTTAGCTGCCGCTGGCATAGCCTTAAAATAGGCGTTCCGTAGCTCGAAGGCCACAGCAGGGGGCTTCTTAAGCTGTTGACTTAGCCCCGGCACACCACTACCGTAGATAATGCTGAAGCCTGTAATCTTTACATCAGGTCTTGGATACAGATTTCCCGTAATTTGTTCAATGAGATTCTGTGCCATTGTGTGCGGGTCAAGAAAGGGGTTATCGCAATACGCCACCATGAGGGGGCCATCTTCAAAATGTGCCAGGATACGGATTTCTTGGGAACTAAAATCCCTTTTAATCCAGACATGGTAAGCTTCAGGTAATAAATATTCTCGCATGTTGGGCAATGGCGGAAGACCCCTTGGTATGATCCAATCAAACGGATTAGGAGGGTTTTGGAAGTTGGGTCGTGCGCTAGACAACCTTCCAGTTCTTGCGCCTGCTGTTCCTTTTTCATTATTCTTTACCTGATTCCACTCGGTGTGAACGCGCCCATCTGCTTCTGCAAAAACGAGCCATGGGTTCATAAAAGTGCCGATGCATGTACTCATAGTAGACCGATAAGCCAGTAGGTCTAATAGGTCTTTGTACTCTGGATCGATCCCCTGAATTAGGTTGTCTTTGGCGGTACTTCGTCTTCCTGTTGGGGTGTATTTCCATTCTCGCATAACTCCGGCTGCGTCAAGTTTGTCTGCAAGAACAACTCCTGATCCGATGTTAAATTCGTCGCATCCAAGCCTTTTATATATCCGTTGCTCTGCTTGTGCGAGGCCAATGGTACAAATGTCAACGTCAGCTGCGAGTCGTTCCACATCAACTCGTATTCCATTTCGGCTACTTTCCGCCATGATGGGGGCGAGCCTACGCTCTCTATCATACGGTTCCTTAACATCTGGAGTATGGAGAAGATTGAACAGTCCGAGGGTACGCAGTACGTCACCTTGCGCGTATGGGGCGACAAGAGTGCTAGGAGCAAGTGAGATATAAGCTCCCGCTGTCTTTGGTGTCGCCTCCGGGACATTAGCGAGGATCCATTCAGTGAGTTTATCCTGTTCTTCCGGAGGCATATCCAAATACCTATCAGCAGCAGGCTTAAGAGCAAGAGTATTACTATAGGGATCGTCCAAGAACAGTAAGAACATTGTGTCATGTACTCGCTCCCAATGTGGTCGCTTGGTTTTGAACCAGTGGGTTCCTACAGCTATGTCAAATTGTGCGTGGTGGAATATAAGGGGTCGCCCGGAGTCTATGGCTTTGTCCCACATTACTTTCATAGAGTCCCAGCCCGTCGTATAGACCGGGCTGGTCTCATCCAGGATACCAATGCTGGCAAGACCGCAAGGGCGAGGGGGGTTCACCAATGGGTTGCCGACAATGGCCTCTGTTTCGAAGTCAAGCGTTATCACGCTGTACGGCGATGTTTACGTCTGCGTAGATTGCGGACATTGCCTAGTGTGATTTCCATACGGGCTTGGAAGCTATCAAGCGCCCTTGCTCGTTTAATCTTCTGGGTTGTAGTCTTACCATTCCAGTAGATAAGGGAAACATCGCAGGTAGAACACACGCCTACGGCTGATATCTTGTGGGTCTTACTGGTGCGGTCGCACAACGAGCAGTATTTATACGCCATCTTCTTCTCCTTGTTAGTATGACGTAACGGTCCGGGGTACGCAAGATACGTTGAAAAACAACGTCCCCCGGTCCGCTACGAGCTGTTGCTGATTAACGGCAGCTACCTCCGTTTGATACTCCCTCCAGCTTGGGTTGAGCTCATGGGCTACCCGATTCCACGGCATGGCTCTGTATTCAGTATTTGCCGCTATCTGCTGGAGCCTCCTCGCTTTTTGGGCTGAGGTCATAAGGGACCATCAGGGTGCTGCGGCATACTTCTTTACGGGCGTGAGTAGCAGCGATATACTCGTCGGCTAGGGGTTCAACCGGCTCAAAATGTACTCGGAATTGCGACTTGGGGTCAGGCTTAACCATCACTTTAGTCAACATGCCCCACGAAGGCCGCTGGAAGTTAGCCGATAGACCATTGACATAGTTGGCCCAATTCTTAACCGACATAACCGGCAGGCTCAACACAGCAATTTCAGCATTGCCATATTCCTCTACATTGTCAAGCCACGGCAGAATTGCCAGCTTGCGACGTTCCCCACAGGGCTTCCCCTTCCCCGGTGGTTTTCTCCATGCGTTCATAATACAAGTGGCGCAAGAACCCCACCCTTCCCAATCACGCTCAGGCACAGCTTCGTGTGCTTGAAGGTCCTGGCCTACGTCGCCATAAGCGAAGCAAGCGGGAGGGTTGACCACGCCCGGTTCGTAGGGCTGGTCATAGTACACCTGCTCATGTATTACATCGGCCACAATGCAGGTCAACTCGTTATCAGGTACAGGGGTGTCATTAAACGTCATAACTCCCGATTGCAATGATATGCGTGTGACGCTGGGCCGTTCAGTTTTGGCTACATCCTTGGCTTCGTCCTTCATCATCTCTTCCCATGAGACAATCCCCGTTTCGCTACTTGCTTTCTTTTTGGTCATTTGAATGTCACCTTTACTTTTTCGTTTAGTTTCCGCCCTATGCCGGGTATTTCAATATCATCATCCCAGCGCAGTTTGACTGCCGTAGCTGTAAGACGTTTATGTACGAGATCCATAGCATCATTGGCGACTATGTACTGGTGAATTGCTGCCCAATCCTCTCCAACAGGTTCTTGGGTAGCAGTATATTCCACAAGCACGTCGCCCATGTCTACGCCAGCCCCACCGTTTTGATTACAGTGTTGGACTAACGAAAAATAGAAGCCGTCTTCTAGAGTCTTGAGGTCCCTTGCTGCACGGTCGGCAGAAAGGCGTTCAGCCTTGGCGCTTTCATACTTTCGGGCTGTGGCTTTGAGGTCTGCTAGGTCCATATTTCATGCTCCTTATTCTATGGTGGCCTGCCATTACATAATACCACAGGGGGTTGTCAAGTGGTAGCTTCAATAATTCACGTCAATGCTCATAGGACAGTAGCTTGTCACTGGGATAATGTAGGTGTATGTTCTACCTTCGTATTCATAAAGGCAGGTCGTGGTTTCTGAGCCTTGAACTTCACCGACAAGTACGGCTGTGACTAATATGAGTGCATACATCATTTCTTTAACTCCTTAAGGATATCTTCCATTACTTTCTGGTTGTGGGTCTGGTCTAAACTGAAGCCATTGATTTCAAGATTCATTTCTACATGCTTATCTATATCAGCTATAAGCTGTTCTTTGAACAAATTTAGCATAGTCCGCATGTTTTTGTTGACCACGCAGTCTTTATGATCTTTATGCTCCTGGGCTGTGAGCACTAAATAGATAGCGAAGGTAGATACCATGATTTTTTGACCCTCCCTAATGATATCTAAAAGATCATCTGGGTCATCGACATCAGAAGCTACGCTGAGTAGCATATTCATCAGTCTTTCGGAGTCTTTCATTCGCACACCGTTTCGTAAATGTCTACTTCCTGCATCTTAGTGCCTACTTTGACACGCTTGCAGAGTGTAGAAGAGAAGTTAAGCCAAATCGTTAAGTCTTTGTCCGGATGGTCAAAGTATGTTTGATAAGTTGACTGGGGATGGATGGTTGGACGGCTCCGAGGCTCATAGCCAAGAGGCCGCAAAGCTCTGAATATGCTTTTCAACACTTCCTGGTCCCCTGCCACAGAGATATCGACAGAGTCTGAGTCAAAATTCACCCGTAGTATTTCAATATGCTCTAGGGCTTTTGACATCTGCATTAAATCTCTTTGGTTGTCCCGAAAGAAGTGTTTAACCTTCCTGTAAAAAACTCTTTGTTCCCGTACTGCTTTTTCAGTTTCACCTAATAGACTGGACATTACTGTAATTCCCCTCTTGTGCTTCTTTTTCTTGTGTAATAAGGATTTCCAACTGCTCTAGCACGTGAGTTCTATTGCCGGTCATCCCGTATGCGCGTTTGATTATCATGTATGCTGAAGGTGCGCGGCTCCGCTTCATGCCTAGTATCTCCAGCTTTAATGCTGACCTGCGGGTCAACATGGCGATTAGTTTGAGTTTATCATCAATCATGCTTTAGTCAACTTGGTGATTTCCACCACTTGGTATAACGACTTATCTCTTTCATGCAACCGAATAGCGTGTTTCGTTGCCGCAGCTTCAACGAAGGGGAGGCCCCCATTCGTGCCAATAATTTGAAGTGCTCCGGAAGCTGCCTTGCCTACGATTAAGAAGCGTTGTAGCCTCTGTTTCTTTTTATCCTTGGTCATGTGAAGCCTGTGATAAATTGTAAAGGTGAGTGTCTAGGTCAGTGCTGCCTGCAAAGTGATCTTGAAATTCGAGGTACATTGCAATGACCCGTAAGGTGAAGGGGTGGTCGTTTGGCATTAAGGTCTGATGAACCCTACAGTGAAGTTCCATTTCTGGCTTTATGGCAATACCATGATTAGCATGGTAAGGTTGATATTCTTCCAGAGTTACCTGGACCATATAGCCACCTACCTGATCTTCTATGTTGCCGATGAATACTAGATTACCCATAATTGAATTCCTAAGTTAGCCTACATTTACATAATTACATAACCGGGGCTGATGTGCAAGGCATCTTTATTCCCTGCATGAGGAACATAAAATTATGTAAATCGGGCCGCTATGCGGTATTATATAAAGGTATAGCAGCCAAGGAAACTAACTATCATGAAAATGTTTAAGCAAGATTTCGTAAAGGAAATCGAAGAGTCAATGCCAGAATTTGTACGTTACTTTGAGTACATGGCTAAAGTCGCTGGAGTTGAAGGGCTATTTGAACCAGCGTATTGCTCCGAATGGGACACAGCACCGGGGCAAATTCTTGATGAAAAAGGTTATTACCTCCTAACATCACAGAAGCTAGGTTCTTATGAATGGGTTAATCAGGGCGAAGAGATAATATGCTACTATGGTCGGGGTTGGTTCACTTTCAGCATCAGCTGCCCACTAGCCTCTGGTATTCAGGAAATGTGGGTTGACCAGCATATAATCAGTACGCTTAAAGATTATGAATTGATATAATAGTTAGTCAAAAGGTTGCAACTGACGGCCCCATTTTATATAATTACATATAAGCCCACAGCATGAAGGAAAACTAACTATGAACGTACTTGAATTAAGAAATGTGATTTGCGGCATACTGGAACACAACGGGGCGAAAATTGTTGACACTGGTATGGAGCTAGATATCCCAGAAGGTGAAATTGGGGTACAGCTTGGCGAAATGGTTTACGACATAACCATACGGGAGCGTGGCCATGTCAACCCAAGCTAAAGTGGAGGCAATTATTGCTGAAGTAGAAATGAATGCCCCTCAGCACACCATGTTCCCCTGTGCATTTAGACTTAGGCTATTTCGTAACAGCCCCACGGCAGGACGGGCTATCGGCACATGCAGTTTAGAAATAAATGCTGACCTAGCCGAACAGCATCCGGAAAACTTACGCGATACAGTTATACATGAAATCGCCCATTGCCTTGTCCACCTTAACTACGACCACAAGTGCAAACCTCATGGATCGGAATGGCAGGACATGATGTATAGGCTCGGTATTGAACCCGAACGCTGCCACCGCATGGAACAACCCAACCTTGTTCGTAAGCGCCACCACCGAATTGCATATCATTGCAGTTGCCACGAACACCACCTTACGACGGGAAAGCACAACAAGATACAGATATACGGCCAAATTCGCACATGCAACAGATGTGGCGACCAACTAATCTACGGACCAAAGGAGCAAGACAATGCCCAAGTATAATCGTGTACAGGGTCACAGCAGGCAGTATGAGTTATTGCTGGAATTGTGGAATGACGAGCAACAGCAGAAAACGATACGGCAAAATGTCCTAACGGAATTGCACGAACCAACCCCAGACTGTTGTTTGAAGGATGAACCATACTTCTACCACGATGGCCTGTGGGACATACTGCCCCCGGAATCACACTACATAAGCGAATATATTCCGGAGCATGGAAACGAAGACGACGAATGCCAGCTACTCGTGGCCATTTGGTGTCGGGTTATGGCTGAAAGTGGCCACCCTGATGCTCTAGTGCATATCGCCCACTTTATGAAAGTAGAAATAGAGGGCTACTAATGCTGAAATTCAAACGGGTTAGGCGGATACTAGTACGGAAGGAGAAGAATCCGTATTACAATGGTTCCCCTCGCAACGAGCGGTATATCTACCGCATTGTCTTTGCCCCTAAGAAGGTGGAAAGATTCACAGTACGCAAGGGGGATAGTCGGCATTGCAAGCTAGACCCTGGAGTTGAATACGTACATAAGATAGAACAGTACGTTGACAGCCCACTATGGGATGTCATAATTTACTGCACCTTCCTAGAATAAAGACTTTAGCTATTCGCGCACCGGGCGCGTATTATGGTAAGTACAAAGACTAACTATAATCCTTCCAGGAGCACGACGTGGCAACGACTCCCTTTTCCTTTACGGACTTCAATGAGCAACTAGAGTACTTAACGGAAAGGGGAATTGATGAAATAACTGTGAAGCGGCTAGGGCTTGAAGTTAAGACCTCCACATGGCTGCATGAGCAGGGGTTCCCAAAAGTACCAGGACTTAGTCGTGGTATAGTGTGGAGGCTACGTGACCCCGAGGGCGTCGCCACGGGCAAGCTCGGGGCTCGCGTATTCTACCAGCAAGGCATCGTACCCAATACCGACAAGCCTAAGTTCCTACCACCGAAGGGCCAAGTTCCTGGCCTATATTTCAGCCCACTAAGTCCCTGGGATAAACTGGAGTATAATGACAAAGTATATATCTGTGAGTCCTACCTAAAAGCAGATATCTGCGCCATGCTTGGGTTCCATGCCATTGGCGTGAGCGGATGCTGGGGCTGGTCATATATGAACAAACTAAACTGGGATTTCAAACTGCTGCCGTGGCATGACCTACGCCTTCAACCTATCGTGTGCATGGATTCAAATGTATGTGAAGCCAACCCAAAGCTCTGGCTGGCAGCTCGCAAACTATCAGCAAGCATGGAAGTAGAATATCAAGTCCACGCCAGCATTTTAGTCCTTCCACCCCCAAAGGAGGGCCAGTGGGGACTAGATGATTACTATGCGAAATTTGGTAGGGATGCTACACAGGACTATCTACATGGGGAGCCGGAACCCCTTCCAAGCGCGATGTCGGACCACTTAAAGATAATGGCACAGGAAGTATGTTGGTGTGACCAACTCGCCATGTGCATAAGGATATCGGATGGCCTGCTAATGTCACGCGGTAATTTTGAATCAGGACATTATGCTGACAGGCAGGTATGGAACGAAGACGGTAAGCCTGTTCCTGTTGCTAAGACATATATGAAATGGCCCGAGCGCACAGTGGTCAACGACTATGTGTACCTTCCCGGCCAGCCTCGGTTAATTACCGAAGGGCGTGGGTCCTATAATGCGTGGGAAGGCATGGGCTGTGAACCACTGGCTGCTGATGTCTCCCTATTTACCGATTGGCTGGAGCTTGTATTTACAGAGCAAGAGCGGGAATATATCTTAGACTGGTGGGCATGGCAGCTCCAGAATCTAGGTGGTAAGCTCACTACAGGGCTGGTGATGGTAGGTCCACCGGGCATTGGGAAGGGCTGGGTGACTGCCATATTCACGCGCATATTTGGGAACAAGAACGTAGCCAGTGTTCCCCTTACAGTGCTTGAAAAGAACTTTAACGCGGAAGTGGCGACCCGGCAGTTATTCGTTGTGGAGGAGACTGATGAAGTCGGTGGCAACAACCAGCTCGTGTACAACAAGCTGAAGGATATGATAACGAACCCCATATTGCGGTTGGAAAAGAAAGGTGTTGACGCCATATTTATTGACAATAGGCTGAACGTATTTCTAACAGGGAACCAAGTGGGGATATTTAAGCTGGACGCCAACGACCGTAGGTTCTATGTAGCTGAATGTGTGGAACCGGATAGCATGATTGCTGTCGCCAATTCCCAGTCATTTTGGGAGCACCGATGGGAGTGGCTGGACGCCGGTGGCGCAGAAGCGATATATGGCTATCTACTTAGCAGAGATCTCGCGCACTTTAACCCGAAGGGCATGGCCCCAATGACCGGCGCTAAGAAGGATATGATAGAACTGACCCACACCACATTGGATCTCTGGGTGCAGCAACTCATTAGTGACCCTGAAGCTGTGCTGGTAGCAGGACATAGTGAAGTAGACGGATGCGTGGCCACCGCGAAAGAGCTCCTGTGGTTATATAAGGAAGGTCACGTGCGGCTGTGCGATTTAGACCGTGGTGATGTGAATGGCATGAATAGAGCATTAAAGAATGCTCGCGTGGAACTGGCCAATAGCGGGAACAAGATTAAGGTGGCTGGCTACCCGGCTCGTTATTTCATTATCCGGCCCACCCCACCGAGTGTCTTGAGTTGGGCTGCTTTAGTGACAGATAGGGTGTTTTGGCAGAGGTTGGTAGCCAGCGAGCAGGGAAATGGTAGCCAGACAGAAGGTACTGGCTACCCCGACTCGAGTAAGAAATACTAATAAAAACAACGGGTCACAGGTTCAGGTAGCCAAGGTAGCCAGAGTAGCCAGTATATTCCCATTCCCATACGTGTACGCTAGACCTCATGTGTGATATATGCCCCCGTTAAGTCTGCTGGCTACTCTGGCTACCCGGCTACCTAGGTCATATTTTCAGGTTCGAGGGATCCTCCAGCGACACACGAAGCTGCCGGAAGCCCTCGCTTCCCATCAAATCTCCCGAAGTCGGGTCGCCTTGACACGATAATCTAGGATTTTCATTGTCAAATGAAGCGAAAATCCTGGAGATCGGTCAGTCTCTCGTCTTCTCTCTTCTCTTCTCGTCATCTCTCTTCATTTAACATAATAAAATCTATTGAACATCAATATTATGTTAAATGGACAAATATTTTCTCTGGCAATATCTGTGCCATTTAACATAATATCTAATTTGCGTATTATGTAAAGATAGCCCCATTTGGATATTTTCCCGTGGTACCATGAATTTACGGTGGCAAATTGGCCATCGCAACTAGCTAAGGTAAAATATCATGTCTAGCAAAAATCCAGTAATTGCGGTAAATCCCAAGTTCAAGGGTACGTATAGGGGCGCTCGGGCGTCTTGGCACGGCGCAATGGCCGGTTTCGTAGGGCAGCCGGTTTCCGCATTCGCCGCTCACGTTACGTCCAAGGGCAACTGTCCTTCCATGCCCCAAACCGGCAAGTTAGTCGGTAAGGCGGAACCTGTGGCTGGCTGGGTCAGCTTTCTAACCATACCCAGCAAGAAAAACAGCCAAACCCCGGCCTACGTCATTAAGTAAAATCCGGGTGCATTATGGAAAACCGGGCTTGCCCGGTTTTCTTTTACATAATGTAGATGTATTATGTTAAATGGATAGTCCTTAACATAATGCATGACTTCCTTTACATAATAATCTGCTGGATTATGTTAAGGAGTGGATTATGTTAAGTCGCTCATTATGTTAAGTCCCCCCGATGACTTACCCCACAAATCACAATAACTATTACTCGACCTGGACGCATAAAATGAGGTTGTGAGCTCCTCACAGATAGCTTGCAATTCGGGGCATGGAGGGCGTATAATTCTGACCTATGAGTAAGGAGCAAACGGTTCAGCAGTTCATTCCAGCTGAGGATTACGTGGAGGCTGAAGAGGCCGAAACGCAGCGCGTCTATGAGGATCCTCAACCTTACAGTGACGTAGCTGAAGACTGCAAGGAGTTGAGCAAACTTGCTACCTCTGGGAACGGAGTCAGTAGGATTAGCGTACCGCGCGAGCTACAGCGGAAAAGAGTGGTCAACGCCTTCCAGGATGCGTTTGAGCTGATAGGCGGCGTCCCCCGTCTGGCACATTGGGCTGACCAATCTCCGTCAGCCTTTTATAAGCTCTACGCTCGGTTACTCCCCACTACGGCTCAGCAACAGCTTGAGCATAGTGGGGAGATAATCGTTAAGCACGTCTTACCGAGGGGTCCCCTCGATGAGTCAGAGTAATGCCGCCGAAGACAGCAAAGCAAGCCCGAGCGATGGCAGCAGCAGCAGCCGGGAAATCAACGATAGGAATTCCACAAAGCGTAGGGAGAGAATTCATGCCATATGGTAATAGTCCCAAACCGAAATATTCAACTGGCGGAACGATGGGTGGTGGAGCAGCTGGGAGTAATCCTGAGTACCGTCATGACCCAGTCAAGAAAAAGCGCAACCCTCAGACACGAGGCTCTGCTGGCTCGTATGCGATGATTGCAGCCCTCCGCCAGCCTGGACGTAGCTCCAAAGAATTCAAGGGGTCGAAGAAACCCGCAGGCTCTGGCAAGTCCATGACGGGGAGCTCATACTAATGCCTGATGAAGAGGAGCAAGGCTGGTTCGCAGAACTATTGAGTTCCTTTGGGGACGATGATGCGAGTCCGAAAGAGCGGGAAATGGTCCGCGCCCCAACTCCTCCTCCTCCAACATTCGTGCAGGGCGAAGATGAATCCAGTATGGATTTCGGCTTGCGTAAGAAACGGGAGACTCGTGCCTACGCTAAACTTCTGCGTGACATGGATGCATCCCCCGAGAATTACATGGTTCCAGCAGCGGCAGCAGAGGCTGAGGCCACCGAGGAGATATCTCGGTATAACCGTAAGCGACAGTTGGATATGGCAGAGCAGGAGGTTGGTTCACGGTAATGGGTCGTATAGGGCCACCCCTCCCGACGGACAATGTCTACCTAATTGAAACGGCGGATGACTTACCTCAGATACTAAGCCAGTGGACACTCTATAACCTACAGTTTGATCCTGGCGCCGGAATCGGCCTTTATTTTTCGCCTGATGGGACTAGTCTTGTCAGGCTTGCTGCTGGGGGAGGTGGCGGAGGGGTCACCTCCTTTAACAGTAGAGTTGGAATAGTTGTTCCTGTTATTGCTGACTATGCGGGATTTTATGCTGACTCCTTTAATACACGCACGGGAGCAGTTGTTCCACAAGCTAGTGATTATTCAGGATTTTACGTTGATTCGTTTGAAGGCAGGGTAGGAGCTGTCGTTGCAGTACAGGATGATTACGAAAGTTTCTTTTTAGTCAAAGGGAACTTTGCTGATCAGACTGTTTTAGGAGATGTTGTATTCTCTGGCGAAATAGAGATGACAAATATCTTTGGTTTTAAGCTCGGACCAAGTTGTGAACTTGAACACCGGAACCCTGCTGATGATTCAACGTGGTTCCAACAGTATGGGAGTTTCTTTGCCGAATGGGGGATAGCAGGACCTGACTTTCAGGATATATTCTTCATTTTTAGCAACAGCTTTACTCATTACAGGTTTGAATCCCCACTTTTTCTACGGGAACTAGCAGCATCAGAAAATAATCCCAGTACTCATGGGCAACTTTGGGTAAGAGATGATGATCCCAACACGTTGATGTACACTGATGGCGAAGATAACGATTTCACAGTGGATGTCACACCAGCATAGGAGAGAATAATGGCCCGGAAGACCCCAAAACCGAAAAAAGTGAAAAATGGCAAAATCGAGGTTGAGGGGAGCCCTGAAATTTTTGACCGATTCTTTGCAGAACGTGAACGGGACCGGCTTCAGGACCGTCTGACACGAATTACGGCCCAGAAAGTAGAATTTGAGGATGAAATCCTTAATGTGGCGGATGATATTGCCAGTTGGGATGCGGTGATCGCCCAACTCCCATGAGTAAACAGATTGAGGTATATTATGAGCCCCGGCCAGCCTTCTTGCCCTTCCACGCACGTCAGGAAAGATGGGCATGTATTGTCTTTCACAGACGAGGAGGGAAAACGGTCGGCTGTATCAACGATATCCATACTCGAGCCTTATATACCTCGAAAAAGAACGCAAGATACGCTTACATCGCTCCGTTCTACCGACAAGCTAAGGACGTTGCATGGATGTATCTTAAGGATTCCACCCAAGATTCTGCTGTTAAGGTAAAAGAAAGTGAATTGTCAGTTGAACTATTTAACGGAGCTAAAATCACCCTCTACGGAGCCGATAACCCCGATGCCCTCCGAGGACTTTATCTCGATGGTGTCATCCTTGATGAATTCGGCGATTGTCGTCCTTCCCTCTGGGGAGAGGTTGTACTCCCCACACTTGCAGATAGGAAAGGATGGGCAGTATTCATTGGAACCCCCAAAGGAAAGAATCATTTCTGGCAAGTAAGGGAGCGAGCAAAGCGTGAGAAGAATTGGTTTTACCTTGAAGTTAAGGCCAGTGATCCTGGGTGCGTCCTCCCTCAGGAAGAGCTTGATGAAATGCGAGCCCAGATGTCCGAGGCGCAGTACGACCAAGAACTTGAGTGTTCCTTTGAGGCAGCGGTATTAGGAACATACTATGCTAAACAGATATCGCTTATGGAGGCTGGCCGCATTGATGGCAAGGCGGGAGAACCTCAAATTGGAATTTACAAGCACGATCGCGACTTTCCAGTTTCAGCTGCTCAAGACATCGGGTACAGTGATTCAAATGCAATTTGGTTCTGGCAACACCGACCCGACGGTATTGCGGTTATTGACTATGAAGAACATCATGGAGAGGCCCTGCCCTTCTACTTTGAACTTTTAAGGAATAAGCCTTATGACTACGAAGCTATCTGGTTACCTCACGATGCTAAGGCAAAAAGCCTTCAAACTGGCCGCACCACTGTTGAGCAGTACCTTAATGAAGTGGACGATGAGGGGAACGGAGAGTTCCCAATTAGGATTGCTCCTCGTCTTGATGTACAGCATGGTATTGACGCTGTTCGCTTTATACTGCCTCATTGCTACATAGACCAAGCGAACTGTGGAGATGGTATTGAAGCTTTACGAGCATACAGGAGGAGGTACGATGAGATAACTAAAGCCTTCAGCCCCAAACCTCTGCATGATTGGAGTTCTAATGGGGCTGACGCCTTTAGATATTTTGCTCTGGTAGCTAAGGAGAAGATTGAAACACGTTCTTTAGGCCAGATTTTACAAGAACAGAATTATACGCCCCCAGGAATGACTCTGGAGGCACTATTCCACGACCGGGCAATGAAAAAACCCCGATTTAATAGGCAGCGAGTATAATGGACGACCAACGAACCCCGATGGGTAGTACCCTCTCCCCCATTAAGACTAGTAAGGATTTCAAAAGGACTCCGACCGGCTGGTACAAGAGGTGGGACTCTGAAATGGTCGCTGCTAACAAGCGAATCCGTAAATGGCACAGACAAGGCGACAAAATACAGGCAAGATATGCCGACCGAAGAGGTATGCAGGGGAGTCGAGGGTACTCTACAGACGAAACTGGTGCTGGCGGGAATATGTTCAGAGTCAACCTGTTCAATGCCAATATCAATACTCAGCGCTCCATGCTATACGGGAGTACGCCAAAGGTAGACGTCTCGCGCCGCTTTGCCGACGCAGATGACGACGCGGCGCGGGTTGGTTCACTTATCCTCAATCGTTTACTGAACACTAGCATTGAGGCCTCTGGTGATGATTACAAATCGTGCCTCCAGTATAGCCTAGATGACAGGCTACTCCCCGGCCTCGGCATTGCGCGTGTTCGCTATGAAGTGGAAATGGAGAAAGTTGAACACGAGGAAATTGTTGGCGACGATAATATGGTGCAGGCTGAGGCCTATACTGAAGAAAAAATACTTAGCGAAAAAGCCCCGGTGGACTATGTTCACTGGGATGACTTCAGGTGGGGCTGGGCGCGAACGTGGTCTGAAGTGCCGTGGATTGCCTTCCGTTCATACCTTACTAAGGATCAAGCCACGGCACGATTTGGTAAGGAGATGGCTGATCAGCTCCAGTACAAGAATAAGAGTATTGGGGAGCTAGTTGAAAAACGGCTAACCGCAGAAGAAACAGCGGATGCGTGGGATAGGGCTGAAGTGTGGGAAATTTGGGACAAACAGACAGAACAGGTTTTCTGGTGGTCCAAAGGTTTTGAACGCATCCTGGATAAAAAGAGGGACCCTCTGAAGTTATTTGGCTTCTGGCCCACGCCAGAGCCAATGCTCGCTAACTGCGTCTCGAATCTGCTCTTGCCGCAGCCGGACTTTGCCATTGCCCAAGATCTCTACAACGAAATCGATGAACTGGAGACGCGGATTGGCATCATAACGACTGCGGTGAGGGTAGTTGGTGTATACGATGAAGCTAATGATGGTGTGAAGCGTATGCTGGAGGAGGGTTTTGAAAATGATCTGATTCCAATGAAGAATTGGGCACAGTTCTCTGAAAAGGGCGGTATGGACGGGCAGGTGGATTGGCTCCCCATTGAAGACATTGTTAATGCTCTTGAAAAGTTGGTGTCCCAGCGATCAGATGCAATGGCCCTCCTGTATGAGGTCACAGGGATGGCCGATATTGTCCGAGGAGCATCTGGGCCATCACGTGAGTCGGCTGCTGCTGCTGAAGGTAAGAAGACCTTTGCTTCTATACGCATACAGGCTCTACAAGAGGACTTCGCACGGTTTGCCAGTGATCTTATGGCGCTGAAGGGTGAAGTTATCTGCAAACACTTTGAAGCCAAAACCATTGTAGAGGATTCTAATATCCTGCGAACGCCTGATGGCCAAAATCAAGAGTTGATTCAGTCAGCTTTGAAACTTCTTAAGGACCCAGAAGAGGCTGCATGGCGCATTGAAGTCCGACCAGAGTCAGTGGCTATGGTGGATTATGATAAGATGCGGCAGGAACGTGGTGAATTTATTACTTCTGTTTCTACTTTCATGCAATCGGCCGCGCCTCTGGTACAGATGGATCCAAACGCCACTCCCACACTTATTGAGTTGCTCAAATGGGCAGTCGCAGGCTTCAAAGGTAGCCGTGAGATTGAGGGTACGCTTGATAGGGCTATTGAGGCTATGCAGAAAGCTCAACAGCAGGAGCAACAGGAAGAAGAGGGTCCCAGCGAGGCCGAATTGGAGATGCAGCGGTCCCAGCAGGAGCACCAGCAGGATATGGAGCTTCAGGCTTCCAAGCATCAGCAATCTATGCAAGAACTACAGGCCAAGCATCAGGCAGATATGAAGGAAGCACAGACAGAATTCCGGATGGAGATGAAGAAGATACAGGCCGAAATGCTGGCAGCAATACAAGAGGAAATTGCTCAGTCGCAGGCAGCGATGGTACAGGACGATCGCGAAACTGCCAATACAATGAAAATAGACGACAACAAGCCGAGGCCTGGAGGCGACAACGGTGCGTAGGACTTGGCGGTGGATCAACGGGGCTTCAGTAGAGGTTACTCCCTCTAATAATATCCCTCGTGATGACATGCGATTTGAGACACCCTTTGTTAGCCCCGTTGATGGCAGCTTAATTCGTAATAAACAGGATTTGCACGACCATAACCGTCGGAACAATGTTGAACAGACATCTGACGGCCATATGCAGGACTGGCAGGGCAAGAAGCAAGAGCGTGAGGACTTCTTGGCTGGCAGGACTGGAAAAGAAGAACGGATAGAGGCTATAAAAGAGACCCTCTACAAATTAGGAGAAAGACCATGACCGGTGACACAATGCGTGAGGCTATGGAGGCTGCATTTGATGGAGCAGAGAATGAAGAAGAGCAAGAAGAAACAGGGGGATCCCCAGCGGAGCCCGAGGAGTCCTTGGGGGCTGCCGAAGCCGGCGAAGAAACCGGGGCCGAAGGGGCCGAAGCAGTTGTCGAAGACGAACTCGGAGAAGGTGCTGTTCCAGAAGGTGCGGGAGCGGAACCGCTACCTATTGATGCCGCTCCCGAAGGAGATGCTCAGCCTCTTGGAGGAGATTCGCCAGCGCCCGTTTCCTGGACACCAGCAGCCCGCGAACATTGGGCAGGAATCCCCCCAGAAGCGCAAGCAGAGATTATTAAACGGGAAGGGGACATTGCACGAGGACTTCAGCAGGCTTCCGGGCATAAACGCGTCGCTGATGAATACTTTAAGACGGTAGCCCCTTTCCAGAGTTTCATACAGGCGGCTAATTCAACGCCGGCTCAGGCTATTACTGAGCTTATGACTACTGCGGCTCAGCTTACACAGGGTTCCCCCCAGAAGAAAGCTCAGGTAGTGCAAAATATCATCAATGAGTACGGGGTTGATATTACCATGCTGGATGATCTGTTATCTGGTCAGCCAGTACAGGACGATCCTAATGCCCCATTGCTCGCTGCTATTGATGAGCGGCTTGCACCTATGAATGACTTTATGGGGACGGTGCAACAAGGACGCCAGGAGCAAGCTCACGAGGTGAACCAAGAGGCAGCTACTGAATTAGGAGCTTTCCAGCAAACTCACGGAGAGTATTACGAAGACTTACGGGAAGATATGGCTGATATTATGGAAATGGCCACTAACCGAGGGCGTGATATGAGCTTAGAACAAGCATATGAATATGCGGCTAATGCTCATCCTGAAATCGGACCTATTCTAAAACAACGAGCAGCGGCTGAGGCAGGCAAGTTAGACCCAGCGACAGCGGCAGCTAAGAGGGCCGCAGCATCTAGTATTCGCGGGGCTGCGAATAGCGGAGGAGGCCCACAGGCTGACGGCAGTGATACTCGGGCTTTAATGACTGAGTTATGGGATGATGCAGCAGGTGATGTAGGTCACGGGTAGTTTGCATTTCACACCTTTTATATGCTATCCTACACGGGAACTAGGAACTCCCAGCCTTAGCGCAGATTCCCCAAGTTGGCAGAAAATATTCTTTTCACATAAAGCCATGGAGGAATCATAAATGGCATTCCCAAATGTTAGCGATATCATTGCGACAACGATTGAAAGTCGTACGCGCAAAATTGCTGACAACGTAACTGCGAACAATGCCCTGCTGAGTAAGCTCAGTATGAAAGGTAAGATCAAGCCGGCCTCCGGTGGTACAAAGATCTTGCAGGAACTCAGTTTTGCTGAGAACTCCAATCAGGGCTGGTATATCGGCTACGACCTTCTGCCTGTTGGTGTATCGGACGTGCTCAGTGCTGCTGAATACGATTGGAAACAGGCAGCGGTCCCCGTTGTCATCTCTGGCCTGGAGATGTTGCAAAACTCCGGCCGGGAACGCATGATTGACCTTATGGAAGGTCGGTTGGGCGTTGCAGAATCAACCATTGCAAATCTCATAAGTGACGGCCTGTACTCCGACGGGACTGGCTCAGCCGGTAAGGAAATTACCGGGCTTGACGCCGCAGTTCCAGTGGATCCAACGACTGGCACTTATGGGGGAATCGATCGGGCAACCTTCACCTTCTGGCGCTCGCAAGTGCAGACCGTATCGGTCACTGCCGCAAACGTCCAGCAAACGATGAATGCTCTGTGGTCAAGTCAAGTCCGCGGATCAGATCGACCAGACTTACTCCTGATGGATAACCTCTTCTGGCAGATTTACGTTGCATCCTTACAGGCTCAGCAGCGTTTCAATTCGCCCGAAGTAGGCAACCTCGGGTTCCCAACCCTGAAGTTCATGGACGCTGACGTGGTCCTTGACGGTGGTATTGGCGGCTTCGTTCCGGCAAGCACAATGTTCTCGCTTAACTGCGACTACATTTTCTACCGTCCCCACAGCGACCGGAACATGGTCCCGTTATCGCCAAACCGTCGGTACAGCACGAACCAGGATGCAGAAGTGCAGATTCTGGCATGGGCTGGCAACCTGACGACCAGTGGCGCTCGGTATCAGGGTCGTATTAACGGCGCGTAAGGGCTCACGCTTCAGTCGGGGTTTCGACCCCGGCTCTTTTTCGGAGGTAATTGAAAATGGTAGGATTAGCAACAGCCGAAGGACGGATTGGAGCAGTTGACCCTGACGCCCGAAAGCTGATTAACTCAGACGGAGGTGTGGATGGTTTTCCACACGCAGACTTCGCTCTGAATACTCAGGCCAAGGGGTCGGACGGGTTCATGTACCGTTACGTCCAGGCAAATGGCGCTCTGGCTGCATCACAGTCGGATTCATCAGTTGACGCAGCAGGTCAGATGATCCCCGGTGGTGGAACCTATGTGAATACCCTCGCATTCGCTGACAACGAATTCGGGTTTGTTCGCAA
>Ga0114923_10000819_pt1 | contig 22424 bp, 22 predicted proteins | sample SumtaG_FD_89578 | JGI IMG/M metagenome (GOLD analysis project Ga0114923, IMG submission 89578) | Deep subsurface microbial communities from Indian Ocean to uncover new lineages of life (NeLLi) - Sumatra_00157 metaG | ecosystem: Environmental > Aquatic > Marine > Oceanic > Sediment | place: near...
CCAGGTACAAGTCTAGAGATCTTCATTTCTGCTACCGCAGTGATGGACATTTCGATAGGCGTATGGACGGTACCAACGAGTCCTCTTGTTAACGATTTGCTCATCCAAGGTCAAGATGGTATCATCGCAGCCAGCGGAGGAGATCTTACCTTAAAGGCGGGCATAGGGGCTTCAACTTTCCCTGCGGGAGATCTTATATTTGAAGCTCGTGCGGCCGCAGGCGGTGGAACAGATGGCCTCATACTGTTTAAAGATTCTGCTGGCGCAACGATAATAACTATTGATGTTGCAGAGGTCAATTTCAATTCGATAAGCCTAACCAACGTAGCAGACATAGACGTTGATGCTGCGGGGTTCGTAGGAACAGCAGCAGATTGCTTCTTCGAGTTTAATGCAGCTGATATCACGGCTCGAGTTGATAATGCGATACAGTGGGTCAATACTGACGGTGTAATAGATTTCCAAGACACTACAGAAATCCGTGGGGTGCCGAATTTAGGTTCTTGCTTTAAGACAACAACCAACTTCGGTAGTTCCTTGAACGGAACAAATGTAATTGTCGATTGGGATCAAACAGCATCTATCGACGAAGGCCCGAGCGTCTTTACGCATAATCCCAGTAGTAATCCTTCTCGTATTGAAGTTGAAAAGACGGGCATTTATCTAGTTGATGTCATCCTGACGATGTCAACAGCTTCCAATACGGTTAGTGTCAATGCGCAGCTTCGTGTTAATGGTACAACGCTTCAAGCTGGTAAGGGTGCAGGTGGTATTGTCACCACAGGCACTCATGATGAATCTTCTGTTCATATCAATACACTTGTGAGTCTGGCTGCTAATGATTATATTGAAGTGGTGTGTAACAGAGAAGCAGGCGGAGGCAGTGTAACATTAATTGCTGGTGAATCAAGTATCTGTTTGACTTTGGTACGGGACAATACTTAAAGGGATGAACATGCCGAATTCTTTTACGCAGGTTATGTTATTTGAAATTGTGCTAGGGATGGACACATTCAAAGATGTGAGTAAAAATCCTCAAGGCGTAACACTGGTAAGTAAAGACGCTCGAATCAATGTCGCGTTCGATCAGGAGGTTCGCGAGAGTCTCCTCGACACAGACCCTCCTGAAGGAGATCAAGCAGATGCCGGATGAAGAATGCAAAATCAAGGGAACAGTTGTAATTGTCCTCAAGGACAAGGACGGCAATATCAAGATTCGAGAAACGCATAATCTTGTCACAAACTCGGGCGATGAGTATTATGCCGAAGTTGGCGCACAGGAAACACCCAACTTCACGATAGCTGGTATTCGCCTGGGTACAAATGCAGGAGCGGCAACTACTCCGATCAAGACAGATGTCGATATGACCACGACAACTGGATCATCGGTCTTGGGCGGTTCGGGGAACCAGCCTATTGATGTTGGCTATCCTAAGTCAGATGACGACGATACCGACAACACAGGTGCTCTGGCAGATGCCGTGACCTGGCGGTCCAGTTGGGGTACTGGCGAGGGGAACTCGGCAGATCTTGCGACCGTTGACTTGCCAGACAACTTGACTACGCCGACAAAGTCCTTAGCGATCGCGAACTTTGCATCCAAGTTCACCAAGACGTCTTCTGATACGCTGAAGGTATTCGTGAACCATACAATGCTTGGGGCCTGATGGTAGCTCTTGTAGAAGTCATCGATAACGACGTCGGATCTGCCGAGATTCTGACTCGCGTTATACCGATGCTTAAGGAGTTCAACGAGAACGTTGGGATCGCAGATGCCGCCCTCAAGTCCACGCAGAAGCTTGAGTTAAATGATGTTGTGGGCGGCACAGAGACTATCACTTTCATTCTGGGCTTTAATAAGGTTCTTGATGAGACCATAGGCGTTACAGAGACCAATGATCGTGTACCAGGGTTCTTTGATCTGCTTGCGAGTACTCTTGGTATTGCCGAGGGCATAGTTACCGTACAACCTTTTGGACCGCAACTCGTTGAAAGTATCGTAGGTGTTACGGAGGATTTGGTTCCATTCATTGTACACTTGCCCGTAGATGATGAAACAATTGGTATAACGGAAGGCAATCTGCATGTAAAGGCTATTGTTGAAATCTTCAGCAGTACCATCGGCGTTACGGAAACAGAGGATACCAACCTTGGCGTAGAGCAGATCGAGGTCATTGATAGTACAGTAGGTGTTACCGAGGTAGAAGACACTAGATTCTATCAGCCTGTAGGACTCGTGTTCAAGTATGTAGCGAGCAACTATGCCAATGCGGTCAAGTGGTTTGTTGAGGCCAGGGCTACCGGGGCCTCTCCTGCCATAACATTCAGAGTTTTTAATCTCACAGACGGTGTAGAGGTAGCCAATTCGACAGTGTCCTTTACTTCGGTAGGAACAACCGAGATCAAACGCAGTTCGTCATTTATCTTTGAAAATGGCAAAGAGTATCAGGTTCAAATAGGTCGGGAAATTACAGAGAGTTTCTTAGATCAATTCCACGCAAGACTTGTAGGAGCACGAAATTAATGAGGCCAGAGGATTTCCAAAATTCTGCTAAAATTCGTTCTATGGTACTACACATGATGGAAGCCCGTGGAGGCATGATACACGGGGGCAGGGAGCATCTTGAGTATGCAGCAAACCACCTCAATCAAGTTGCAGCTTTGTACGAGAAACATGCTCGTAGGATAGAAGAGGTAAATATTTTGAAGGCAGCAGGCGTAAAGCATGTGCCTGAACCTACTATGGCTGCCACTGTTGCAGATTCTGCCGCTGCTGCTGCTAAGAAGAGGAAATCAAAGGATAAGGATGACAGTTGAAGCTACAAAAGATTGGCGGGTACACAAACGACGTGTACCGCTAAAGCGGCCGGAAGCTGCACGCCATGAGCTTACGCCTGGGGAGTTTATGCGTAGAGAGCTCAAGGCGAAGGTGTCTGCACAACTCAATCGCATTCACTTCACAGATTACGTTTCAGATCCTCTTGCGTTTGCCAAGGAAATCCTGAATATTAAAAGGTTCTCGCTCGATCAAAGGAAGGTGATTGCTTTAGCGGAAGAGGATCAAGATGTTTCTATGATCTCTGCGAACTTCGTGGGATCAACATTTGTAGCTGCGATACTGGGACTATGGTGGTTGCATGCTCGAGGACCGGGAACCAAGGTGTTTGTTACAGCACCTAATAAGGCTTTGCTGATGAGTGGTCTCTGGGGCCAGATGAGGGATCTTAGTCAGCAAGCCGTGAAGCCTCTACCCGGACAATGGTCGGGGACAATTGTCGATCTGTCAGAGAATTGGTATCTGACTGCCTTTAAGGCTTCGCAAGCCAAACAGTACGCAAGTACACAAGCGTCAGATGGAATGCTGATCTTAGATGCCGCAGATCGATATCCTCAAGAAGCCTGGCATATCATTATGGATATGGCAGAGGCTAATGGTTTTGCCCGTATCATCATAGGACGAGGCCAAGACAACGGTGCTTGGGCTACCTATAGCAGAGACGGTTTGACAATGAGCGGGCTTAATCACCCCAACATTAAGAATGGCCGTATTGCTATCGCAGGTTGTATCGACAAGAAGACGATAGCTAAGATCACAAAGGAGCATGGCAAGAAGTCACCTGAGTACGAGCAACTTGTCTTGGGCAAACGTATTGATCAAGCTCAGCCTCAACGTTTCGAGGAGGGAGCAGTAGAGTTTCACAGCGAGCTTGCTGATAACTTGAAGGACAAGGTTGAGAACACAATAGATCGTCGGCTCCTACGGCATGAATATTCTACCATGGAGGTCAGTGATTTCACGGCCAAAAGACTTTGGATTCGTGATAAGACTGGCAGCGTGGTGCCATTTGAGTGTTGGCCGTTGCAGATGTTTTATGAGCAGGAGAAGGCACGTGCAGCAGCAAAAGGTTTCAGCAAATGCATCTTGCTCAAATATCGACGGGGAGGATTTACAACCTATGAGCAAGCAGAAAGTTATAAGCTGGCGACTACTCGAAAGCATACCAGATGTCTCACTCTCGCCCACACAGAAGAAAGCACTACGGAAATCTTCAGGATTTCTAAACGGTATCACGAAAACGACCCCGAGGCTCCAGAAATTAAAGGCGTGGGAAATGCTCGCCGTCTCGAGTTTCCTATTCTTGATACTCAGTATTTTACCGCCACTGCTTCGGGAAACGCTCCTGGTCGTGGGGATACTCTCAGCCGTGTACATGGCTCTGAGGTATCCAAATGGTGTATTGGACCTAACCAAGCGGACATTGTAAATGACTTGATTGCTGGACTTCAGGAAGCAACCAGTCACGGTACTATGGTTATGGAGAGTACCGCCAATGGGGTGGATGGATGGTTCTGTCCGAATTATCGCGAGGCCAAGGTTGGAGCAAATAACTGGTGGCCTATCTTTCTGCCTTGGTATATTGATCCTCTGAATACGAAACAAGAGGGGGACTACAATCCGCAAGAGATTGCTGAGACCCTTTCAGAAGAAGAAAAAGATCTAATCAAACGTGCAGCTTCCGAATGGAAAGTTGTACTGACTATGGCCCAGGTTGCCTGGCGAAGACAGAAGATACGTGACCTGGGTGTGCTGTTTCCTCAAGAGTATCCTGAAGATGACGAAAGTTGCTTCCTCACTAGCGGGACCGCTTATTATGACATTGGCAGCATTCTTGCCCTTCTCAAAAAACTCGCCCGGACATACAAGGTCCAGTCCGTTCCAGGGGGCAACATCTACAGATACAAGTCCCCCGTCAAGGGACGTAGATATGTTGCGGGAAGCGATACGTCTGAAGGCATCAGAGGAGGGGATCTGGGAAACGTATGCATTAAGGACAAGCGAACAGGTGAACAGGTCGCCTGGGCTCATGGTCTATGGCGACCTGAGTATCTAGCGGAACTAGGCGTGAAGATGTGTAGGGAGTACAATAATGCATTCTGGGGCATTGAGCGGAACAATCACGGTCATGCCGTGATATCAGAAGTCAGGAAGATTGGATATCGTTATCTGTTCAAGTTCGACAAGCGGCGGTCAGGATGGGACACCAACAGTAGTACTCGTCCGATGATTCTTAGTGATGACCGTGTATTTCAAGATGACAATCCCGAACTAATTCATGATGATGTATATCTTGGCCAATGCACGACATTCAAACTTCAGAAGAATGGTAAGTTTGAAGCAGACCCTGGTTGTCACGATGATACGATCTTCGGCTGGGGCATCAGTGAACAAATGAGGAGCCGAGGCGGATCGCCTTCGGTTGCAGTCGGATGAACAAAGCAGATACAAGACAACACATGACAGACTTCCAAAAGAAGCTTGTGCACGGTGCCAAGCTCAATCCAGAAGGTATTACAAAAGGAGACCGTAATGCCAAAAGCACTTGTGACGGGGATAAAGTCGTGGCAGACGACGTCAATGGCCATAATGACCGCTCTAGCAGTAATCATTCCAGCCGGGATGCTTCTGCTAGACGGTGATGCCACGACAAATCCAAACTGGAATGTTGTCATTCCAGCCCTTACCGCCGCTGTGGGTTTGATCTTCGCCCGTGACGGTAACAAAACCTCTGAAGATGTAGGAGCGAAATAATGCGACGAAGACTTTCGCAGATCACTGCATTGTTGGTCCTCGTTGCCCTGGTTGGCTGTGGAGCAAGTCCAGCAAAGCAGTGGAAACAAGCTGCACTGGTCTTCCAGGGCACTGAAAAAAGCTTGAACTTGGCTCATGATTCGGGTCTAGTTCAGGACGAAGATCTCGTGGCTCTCCAGCCTTATCTACAAATGGGCAAGGGAGCTCTTGATGAAGCGTTCAATCAAATGGTTGCTGACCTCGCAGCAGGGACGACTCCCCAGGGAGGTGAAGTTTTTGAACGCTTTCTCGATGTTGTTGAAGAAGCCATCGCTCGTGTGCTGCCGTACCTAATAACGCGAGGAGGTGAATAATGCCCCCAGTAGAGATGATATCACTGATCCGACTCGCGATGATGGGTGCACGTGAACTGCTTGGCGTTATCGACGTCAATAACGCTCAGGACATCACGATCGAGGATTTAAACAGCACCAAGGCAGAAGTTGATGCCACTCACGCCAGTCTCATGGCGAAGATCGACGCAATTAAGGAGGCACAGGGCGGCGGAGCGTGAGTTTCATTCTGGATATAATTTCTAGTATTTTCAAGGCATTGTTTAGTGTCATCTGGGATCGTCAATCATTACCCGACGAAGCAGAGCGTGCTAGTTCTGATTTTGGGGATGCTAGTGTCGATCACCTACGTGACAGCTTGTCGGGGTCCGGGTCCGAACATAACGCTGATTCCGGCGATTCCGAATGAAACTGAGCCAATGCTCACGGCAGAGCCGATCACAGCACGATTCCTGCTATGGAATAAGGACACCAAGACCTTCGATATAAGCAAACGCACCACAATACCGGCAGGTATGACGGTGCATTTCGTTCCGATTGATGATATAATTGGGAGTCTTGAAAAATCACCAGAAAGGAGAATAGGAAAACAAGGTTCGAGCGATTTTGATAAACGGTACATATTCGTAGGAGCATTCATTGCAAGCTTGTTTGTCCTCTACCTTCTAGTCCGGGGGATCAGGAAACGGAAAGGCTCATAGATGGAAGTTCTGTTTCGGAATCTGTTAGAAAGAGTACCTGAGCTTGCAACAATGGTACTTATGGTATGGCTGTTTATGAAGTACCTGTCAAAACGTGACGATCAGATCAAGGAAACACTGGAGAGACGAGACCAGATATTGAAGGAAATGGGTAATGAATCTAATCTGGCTCAACGAGACAGCCGAGAAGCCCTAGATAGAAATACGCATGTCCTTGGTAAAGTCCACGAGGCAATGCATAACAATAGTACTGCCCTAACAGAAGTCACAAAGGCATTAGCACGTGTGAATGGAAGATCATGAGCAAGAAAAAAGCTACCAGAAAGACCGTCCGTCGTACTGTAAAGAGGCCATCACGTAAAGTGATTGAACCAATCAGCATATTGCCGCTGAGAATGTGCTTGGCGTAAGATCCCGCTGCTCCTAAGAAGCCTAAGCCAGCACGTGGATTGACTCCTGTAGAGAAGGGGATGGCCGCAGCTGTCTATCACACCCACGCGCATTTATTCGGGATATAAGCTATGCCGCAGGAAAAGCCCAAATACCTTCTAGGGCCACAAGGCCAAGAGCTAGTCCCTATCGGGGAAGTTTCTGATGGGCCTCTTAGCCTGAAGGAAGAGAAGACTTGGCAATCGATCCAGAAGAGTCAGCTATTTGAAATGGCTCTTAGGGATACTCGTAGTCCTGCTGCCTCACGTGCAAAGCAGCCGTATTGCAATCATGCGTGGGTTTTTGCATCTGCGGCCGCGAACGCAGATAATATTGCTCAGGTAGATTTCCTGATATGGGAGGAGACGGAAGCAGAACAGACTAGGCGTGCAAAGCAATCTCTACGACGCGGCCGAGTCAAACATACTTCCGCGTGGATTCCTAACAGGGGCAAGAACCGTAGTATACTCCAACGTCATACTCATACCAAACGGCGGTTTACTGGCAAACATATCAAGGCTCTAGAAGAAGATACAGATCATCCGCTTAGTAAGTTGTTCCGCAATCCTAATCCTCGTATGGCCGGAGTGACGTTGTGGAAAGCGACAGACGTATACTATCAGCTAGCAGGTAACTGTTATTGGTGGTTGGTGACAGAGAGCGGTGCGCCATGGTTTCCTGGGGATCGTATTGAACGGATCCTTGTACTTCATCCTGTGGACATGAAGCCATTAATTGATCAAGGTACAGGCGTTCAAGTAGGATGGCAATTTGATGTCACGGGAAAATCTGAGGGTCTAGGCGTTGGAGCAAATGGTCAATCAATTAGACTGATGATGCAGGAAGTTGTTCATTTTCGCAACTTCAATATGGATCATGTGGTTGAAGGTCTCAGCCTTATCAATCCAGCAGCTGGAGCTATCATTCAAGATATAATGGCGCAACAGGTTAACACTGCTGTTCTTGAAAACGGAGCAGATCCTGGTGGTATTCTGACGAGTGCCGAGCCAATTGATCCCAGAGAGAAACGAAAGATCATCAAGAAGTGGAATGATCGTCATGGAGGTCCCCATTCTCGTCGAAAGATTGCGGTACTTGATGGGGATCTTAAATGGACGAAGACGGGAATGACTCCAGAGGAGATGCAGTTTTTCGATCTCCAGTCATTCAATCGGGAAACGGTTATGGCGGTTCTCCGGACGAACAAGTCAGTGCTTGGCTTGACGGAGGACATCAATCATGCCACGCATCTTGCGCAGGATCGAGCCTTCTGGCAACGCTCGTTGCTGCCAAGAGTGCGATACTACGAGAGTGTGATTGATAAAACGATTATGGTTATTGAACCAGATTCAACGGTTGCTGCGTTTAAGCTAGAGGATGTCGAAGCACTTCAAGAGGATATCACTTCGAAAGTAAAGACAGTCAAGGAGCTTACAGGCCAAGAGATCCATATGCCACCGGGCCAGGCTCTAGAGCTAGTGGGGATCGATGTAGCGGATTACGATGGTAGCGAAGAGGCTTTGGTCCCGCCGTTGCTGACAACGATTGATCGTATCTTAGAAGATGCAGAAGATCCTCCGGAGGATACGGTTGTTGATCCGAATGCTCCGCCTCCAGATGAAGAGCCGGGAGATGAGGAGGATGAACAGGCTTTGCCTCGATTAAGATTTGAACGACCAGAGGGTTCTTCACTAGCTCATAAACGTGGTATGACGAGTAAGGTTTGGTTTGATCAGGTTACCAAGGATACCAATCGAATACGTGATGCGTTTGCGAAGCTTGTTGGGGCACATGAAAAGTTATTCCGCAAGCGTTTTCGTAATCATGTGTTCAATTTACGCAGAGAAACACTCATCAACTTTGAACGAGTGTCTAGGGATAAGCTAGACCGAGTAGCATCTGGATCAAAGGTGAACAAGGATCTCTTTACTCCCGAGGAGATAGAGACTATACTCTTCAATCTAGAGCGAGCAGGATTGGACATTACAGCACGTACCGCACCTCTGTACTCCAAGATGATTGAGGATATCACGGACTTTACGGAAAGTGAGTTAGGAAGGTTTTTCCAGTTTGACCCGACAGACATACAGGTAGAGACTTTTCTACGACGCAGGTCGGTAATGATTCGTAGTGTCAATGGTACAATCAGACGAGCTCTTCGTGCGGCCATCGCCACGGCTATAATTGAGGGAGCGGGATTCGATCAGCTTCAGAATAGTATTCGTCAGGTATTCAACCAACAGGTAAGTCCGTTCCGTGAGCTTCGTATTGCCCGAACAGAGACAGCACAAACTATGAGCGGAGTCCGTTCATTGATCTTTGCAGCAGAAGGTGTCAAACGAGTTGTCTGGGCAACTGCTGGCGACGAAAAGGTTCGTGAAGCCCATGTTATCTTGGGCAGTACAGGACCCCAGAATATCGGTCACAATTTCATGGAGGATCTCGGTGAACCGGGCACCCTCCTCTACCCGACGGATCCGGATGGTCCGCCGAGGCAAGTCATAAACTGCCGCTGTGTTCTTGTACCAGTAGGCTGACAAGGAGAGCGTCCATGCCCGAAGTAATCAAGAGTGCAAGAGTAATCGAAGATCCGGATGAGATCTACAAGTTCATAACGCAACGTGCACGTGAACATCCTTCTGGTCCCGCCATTCGCACGCATTCGGAGGAAGGCTATATCATTGAGCCTAGCTCTCCGACAGGGATCGTAGTAGACAAAGGTCGTCACAAACTTCCCTCAGCGGATGAACTGAAGACTTTGGTCGAAGCTCGTGGTATGCCTTGGAGAGATGACTTTGTTGGTCGCTCTGAATTGTTCTGGACTAGTGATGAGCGAGTAGATGGCGATGGAGATATCGTGCGTCAGAACTGGGACTTTTCTCGTTATGAAAAGCTCAGTCGAGTTCTCCACGCTCATAACTGGGCAGGACTGCCAATAGGTCGATCTGTCAGATGGGACATAGTCAAGCGTAACGAAGAGGACTTCAAGGGACCCGCTTTGTTACAGGTATTCTTGTTTGCACCGCAAGATGTTAATCCTATGGGTGAATTGATCAGGAATATGGTCAAGGCACGCTTTCTCACAGAGACGAGTGTAGGATTCCTCCCGCTAAAGATCATCCATGTCGAGGATGAGGATGAACGGGCAAAGCTAGGTCTTGGTCGGTGGGGCTTGATCTTCGATAGGAGTAAGTTGATCGAGACTTCTACCTGTGCTGTTGCCTGTAACGAGGGAGCACATGTACTCAATAGCCTCAAGGCATCAAGAGACTCGGGCTTCCTCAAGGCGGATCACCAAGATATGGTGCGATATCTTGTTGCTGCTCGTCACAAAGAAGATTTGTTGCATGAAGAGTCTATCGGGATACTGACGAGTGGATTTGACAAGACCGTTTGTGATGTGTTCAAGGAGCTCTTCCCCGATGAAGTCAAGGAGCCAACGACAACGGTTGCTCTGGATGATTCTGTTTGCAACTATGTATCGATTGAAAGGCTCCAAAAACAGATCGACGAGATCAAAGAAGTTCAGGCCAAAGTGGCCGAGGAACTTATCGGATGGTTCAAGAATCTTAAGGCTGGGTTGGTTGCTCTGTACCCAACGGACGGAACGATCCAAGACTCAGTACGAGGGAAACAAGATCCTGAAGATAAGGATGATGACGACGACGACGAGGACGACGATGAATTGTTGGACGAACTCAATGATGACGACGAAGATGATGATGAATCTGTTGAGTCCGATCCTGATGGTCGGTCACAGCCTGTGGGTTCCTCATATCTCGAAGAAATCTTTGGGGACAGTGACTAATCACAACGAACACAGGAGGCATCATTATGCCTTTGACTGAAGAGGAAAAAGCCGCAAGAGTCAAGAAGCGGCAGGAGGAGCGTGATAAGCTTCTCAGCCGCATCTCGAAGCTTGAGGTTACCGTCGAGGAACAGAAGAGGATGATCGGGTCTTACAAGGCCGTCAGCGATGTGCTAGACGGCATAGATCTGAAGGACATCCTGAGCAGGATCGATGAGATCAAGTCTGGTCAGGAGACTCTCAAAGATCAGATCCGTAAGGACCGAGGTGGTCTGTACATCTCGGGTATTGAGGATGAAGGTCGTGACTTCAATCTCATCAAGGCTCTTGCCGGAGCAGCGACCAACTGGTCGATGTGGAAGGATACCAAAGAGCACGAGATCATGAAGCAGACTACCGACATTGCTAAGAATGTCGCAGGCATTGACTCGGAAGGTGGCTGGTTCGTGCCGGACCAGGTCATCGCTGATGTCATTGAGGCTCTGTACGAGGACAGTGTGTTCCTTGCCTTGGATGCAACGACGGGTCGTACTCGTGTGAGCTTGATCACCGGCTTGACTGGTGCGAAGGTTCGCATTCCGAAGTTCAACTCTGGTATGGTCGCGTTCTGGATTGGGGAAAAGGTGCCGTACACGGCATCAGAGCCCACCACCGCAGTCGTGACGTTAGACCCCAAGAAATTGGGACTCCTGACCACGCTTACGGATGAGATGGCCACCAGGGCAAGCTTCGGGTTCGACAGCCTGCTGAGGAACGACATGCGTCGGGTTGCCGCTGCGGAGATTGATCGTGTTATCCCCTTCGGGTCAGGCACGAACTTTGAGCCGCGTGGTATCATCAACGACCCCAACATCAGTCAGTTCTACTTCGAGAATGGAACCACAACTGCTCCTGGGGGAACTCCCATTGGTGGACGTGGTGACTGGTCGAAGATGAACTTGATGATGCTCCAGCTGGAGAATGCTAAGGTTACCATCAATAACACGGCTGCATGGATCAGTAGTCCGTCATTCTTCAGAGACCTCGCGAACCTTCGTGTTCTGAACTTCTCAAGTCAGGATGTTGAAGGCGTGGAGCCTGGACCGTATCTGGCGGGTCTGCCGCCACTGACGATGCGGGCCTTGGCGGATCTTCTGGGTGACTTTGATAAGACCACCCAGATCGCTGCGAATAGAACGGTCTCCGCAACCACCCCAGGTAGTGCCACTACCTATACTGACCTATTCTTCGGCAACTGGTCCGAGTGCGTGGTCGGTAGATGGGGCGGGGTCGAGATCCTGAGTGACCAAGGGCTTGCTGGCCAGAACTGGTTTGCTGATCTGCGGTCCATCAAGATGCGGATGTACATGGATATTGCTTTCCGGCACACTGAAGCTATCCTGTTCGCCCGTGATGTTCGAGTCTTCTCATATCCGGTGTAAATGTGAGCACTGGATAGTCAAATCCCTCTGGGCGTTCCCCGGGAGTGATCCTCCCGGGAGCTCCCCTCAGGAAAGGAGGCAGCAATGCCTGCCAATACACTCACGGAAAAGTCAAGTGTTGTGGCTTCACTTGACGCAGATGCGTACAGTACGGGCACAGTCAATGGTGCTGCGGTTGCAATCTCAAACTTCCGCAAGACGGAAGTGATTGCCAATTACGGCACCTTGGGCAGTACCACAACCTGTATCGTCAAAATTCAGAGCTCAACGGACGGTACCACGTTCGCTGATCTTCTGGGTGATGATGGTGTAACGGTTGTGGCGTTCCCAGCGGTTGTGCCTGGTACTGATGATGATACCGTTTTTCGCGGTCTCATCTACAACGTCGAACTGCCACTCAATACATCCCACCTGCGGGCTGTAGCGACGATCGGTGTTCTGGCTATGGACTTGAGCGTACTAATGCGGCTGGGTGAGCCGTATGATGCTCCTGTAGTTGCGGATGCCGTTGCTGCCAATCTTGGCGGCAACGCATTCTCTGCGATTCACGGCGTGGGTGCGCGATAGCGTATCCTGCGGTGTGTTCATGCCGCCTTGGCGGGCTGACAAGGCTCGCCAGGGTTTTCGGAGTATGTAATGACCGAACAAAATCCATGGGTCAGTCCTGATGTTGATAGGGACAGGGAAGCTGAGCTAGAGGATCTAGCAAATCCTGCTCCTGCTGGTAGTCCGTTCATACTCAGGGCACCAATAAAACGGTCAATTACGTTGCCAACGAGAATCTCGCATGGAACGGAGACACCGTAGATGAGTACCCTCCGTGAATTTCGGTTCAAGCAAGGTTTTACAGGCACGATGCACTTCAAATTTATTGATGAAGATGAAGTGGTGGTGCCTCTGAGTGGTAGTGAAGAGGTAAACTTTGGCATCAAGGTAGCAATGGTAGATTCAGTAATTCTTGTTTCGATAAGCGAAACGGATCCTGAACTGGTTGTAGATGGTCCGACAGATGAGGTGCGTATAACATTCAATTCTACTCATCTAGGAAATTTGGCTCCTGGTACTTATGTAGCAGATTTTTGGATAAAAACAAGTCCCATAATTGTATCTGACACTTTTATATTCATCGTTGAGCCTATAGTCGCATTACCTGTGTGAGTCAAGATATGTTAGTAAATACACAAGATGTACGAAATGCTCTGGGTTGGCCACCTACCAGAGACGTAGAAGCAGAACGTCTCGGTAAGATTGTAACCGCACAGTGGGAGGTTCAGACCAAACGACTATGGGACGCACGAATTGCTTATGCGTGGAGAACGGAACTCGATGAATTTGAGAAAGTAGTTATGCTTCCTCTGTATCCGCTCTCTGTAGCCCAGCTTGTTAGTTGGGCGGACGGAGAAACAGAGCCAGCAGATTTCACCGTTACGCTTACCAGGGATACTGATTATGTAATCGATATGGATACAGGTCAGGTGACTATACTCCAAACTGCGGGATCCAACTGGTTCTTTATCGATTGGCGTCATCCCGACAACTGGCTAAAATTTGAGCTTACAGGAGGATACAATGCGAGTACGCTTATTACTGTTCATGATCAAGGGGAAGCTATTAAAGAAGCACTACTCGTCCAAGCAGTATATCAATATGAACGTAACAAGAGGGAAAATGTAATCGCAACTAGCGTAGCATTGGGCGGGCCAGAAAGTGGTGCCGTTGGGTTGCGCAACTCGAGTGTTCACCCCTTGTTCCGAGATCTTGCGAGAACATTCAGGCTCAATTCTCTATAATGGCCGCAATTGCTTTCAAAGTCATCACCAGGCCAAACCTGGATAAACTTGCACGTGAGATCAATGTGCGGGCTAAAAGGCTACGAGCAGATCTTACATTATTCTTCAAACAAGATCTTGGGCCAGAGGTTGCTGCGTTCGTACGCAAGACTATGGATTCTAGAGGCATACAGTCACGTACAGGACAGATCAAGAAGTCTATAGTTGGAGGTGGCACTGCAGGAAGAAGTCAAGCCGCACTGTTAACAGTTAGTATTATTGGCCCGTCAAAGGTAGAGCAAAGAGCCGTGGTACTTGAGGTGGGTACAAGGAGCGAAAATCCTAGGAGTGCTATTCCCGATATCACGCCTGTAAATGCAAGATTTCTGACGGTGCCTGCAAATGTTGGAGATGCGGCAAAGATGTCTGTTAGAGATCTGGGCGAGGATCTTCAAGCACTTATGTTTGGCAAATTAGGAGGAATGAACAACAATGTCGCAGGCAAGTTAGTTAGTGCAATAGCTTTTCAGGAAGAGCGTGAATCTGCAATAGCAGAGGAACGAAAGCCAGACTTTAGTGGCCTCACTCCAATTTTCTTCCTGCTGACGTTTGTTAAAGTCAAGCCACGATTTTACGTACGCAGAGGAGTGGAGGAATACTTTCCCACGATCATGAAGAAGTTGCTAGAGAGAATTGAGAATCTTGATATCTTGAGACAGGGAGAAATGATTGAAGCCTCTGCAAGAAGAGCAGAAACACTCATATCAACACGTGATACGTTTCAGATTTTCTAATGGCATTTACTCCAAGACATCGTTGGCTCAAAGAACTACTTCGTATCCTGAGGGATCTGGATAGCAATAAGTATTTTGTACGCAGAGGAGCAATTCTCTGGGATACATTTGCATGGCCTAAGTCATTTGCGGTTTCGGTACGTTGTCCTGAGAATTTTCCCGCGTCCAGTCAGAATCCTACGCAAACTACTCTGGTTCTCACGGTAGGGACTAGGATCCCTGGACCTGCTGCTAAGGAGGATATTGATGATGAAACATTAGATGTTCTGGAACAGGATATGGTCGATGCGTTAAGTGCTCTGAAAAGGTTTACAACAGAGAACGATAACGTCATCATCAACTCCGAATTGCAAGGTAGTGTCGAATGGCACAGTGCCGATTTTAATGTTCAAGGTTACGTTGTTACGTTCATGATTTCTTACTGAAAGGAACTCAAATGGCCGTATCAGGGGCTCAAGAGTTTTGGGTCGCAGGTGCCCGAGTTTTCATCGTTCGCGATGCAATTGGTGGCGTGATTCAACCACTGTTAGACTTTGGCGTCATAACAGAGGTTGAGCCAGCCGTCGAGACCGAGCAGGCGACGCTGCGCGATCCCGATGGCGGTATTCTCAAGAAGGTTGATGAGGTCACGATCTCTTTTGAAGAGACGTACAACCTGACTGTAGCGAACTTCAGTCCGGATAACCTCAACATCCTTTTTGCGGGCGACGGGGTTCAGTCTTTCTCACAGGTAGCAACACCACTCACAAGTGTTGTTCATGCCAACCAGACACCAGGCAAACTAGTGAAGCTAGTTAATGCTGCTGGTACCTGGATGTACGGCATCACTTCAGTTGAAGCGGTCAAGGGACCATCAGGTACTCCGGTGTATGTGGAAGACACCGACTGGGAAATTGTTGACCTCGAGCGTGGTGTCATTCGCATGATTGATGGCGGTGCGTTTGCCGCTCAAGCCAATCTGGAGATTGACTTTACGCCACGTGCCATTAGTGGCAACCGACTTGTAAGGCCGCAGGCCGGAGCCGCTAGTTTCAATGGTCGTGTTGCTCTGTTTATCGGTCGAGCCGAGAAAGCAGAACAGCATGTCAGAGAGATGCGTTGTTCTATCACGACGGAAAGCTTCGCTGTTCCGGCGGAGGAACACTCCAGTTGGGTCGCCAGATTCTCGGTTGTTGAAGACGCTACATCTGTTGCTGAGCCGTTCGGCAGGATGTTGCACTTTGTGGGTAGCGTTCCGGCGACGTCGTAAACCACGCTGCCCCACGACCCCAACCCCTGGTCCTGGCTCCCCGCCGGGGCCAGGATTTTGGTCTTTCAGGCATAAGGAGAACACACCGTGGCCAAACAAGAAAAGACCGCAGCTGATATTCTCAAAGTCGTCGATGCGCTCAGACCAGGCGTTCTCGTTACGCTTGGCGAAGATGAGGGCAAACCTCTTCAAGTCCGTGTTCGAGATGTTGCTCTCGAAGATATTGAAGAGTTCGCAGCGGTGATTGGATCAACCATTCCGCAAATAATCACTGCAATTTCTGGTTTTATTCGAGATGAAATTGCAACAGGAGGAAAATTCACATGGGGTGATCTACAGGACCATCCTGAATTTCTTACTGAAGCACTTGCCAAACCCGCATTGATTGGTAGACTTGTTCCTCTGGCGATACAAAGTCTTTCTGATATGATTGATAAATGCGTGGAGCCAAATGGTGTGTTCAAGAAGTTGCCACACGATATGGCTGCACCAGTTATCCGTCAGTGGATAGAATTGAATCTTCTTGACTCGGGAAAATTAAAGGGCTGGGGGACGGCGTTCAGCGGGTTGACGAAAAAGCTGCAGGAAGTGCTCCCAGCTTCGGAGTTGTCTGCTGTCACTTGATTGGTTCGGGCTTTCAGCCGGACTTCTTGCTGTCCCTCGGCCTAAAACAAATCTACTTCTGGTATGATCAACTGCTTCGTTACAAAGAACTGGAGTCACATCTTGAAGGACAACAGGCTACACTTTCAATTGCGGTTGCTTTAGGTGACAAGAAAGCCAGAAGCATCAAGAAAAAGCTAATGAAAGAAGCACTCGCCAAGGTGACTGATGCCGACAGCAAAAAGTAAAATCCAAATTGAAATTCAAGCTCTGACCGCTGCGGCCAAGAAGAATATCACTACATTTGCAAATTCTTTTAAGGGTTTGCGTACACAGATTCTTTCTACGGAAAAGGGCATCGCTCCATTAACTCGTCAGGTAGCAGGCCTAGCAGCAAGTTTTGCTAGTGTGGCAGCTGTTGGCAAAGCAATCAAACTGGCCAGATTCCAGATTGAACAGCAGGTCAAGCTACAGGTTGCTCTCGGAGAGAACATTCATCTCTTCGATGAAATGTTGGAGTCAGCGGCAAGGTTCCAAAGAGCTACTCTCTTTACTGACGAAGTCACGTTAAGCGTTACTGCCTTAGCATTAAGTTTTGGCGTTGCAGTTGATGAAATTGATGATTTTATTGCTGCCGCTGCCGCAGTAGCTACAATTGGTATTGTACCTAGTTTTGAAGCAGCAGCAAGACAGCTGTTGTTCTTCAGGAGTGGCCGTGGACAACCACTCAGCGCATTAGCTCGTTTGCCACTAGCTAAGAATTTGACTGAGGCAGAGCGAGCAGCAGGTGGAGTTGAGAAAGCTATCAATAGGCTACTTGGGGATGTGGCTCGTGAAGTAGCCAAGACGCCGTTCGGCGTTCTACAGCAGGACATCAACCTGATTGCTGATGAATTTGAGCGATTGGGTCGTGTGCTGATCCTGATTGTCGGTCCAGCAATCAATCAAGCCAAATTAGCGTTTAGTGGTTTTGTTGATAGTGTTGATAGAGCTATCAGCCCAGCGGTTCCTTTGATCAATGCTGCTATCCAACCAATAGCAGGTATTCTGCGTGAGTTGATTAAACTTACAGCTGTTATTGCTCTGTTTAAGATTCTCGCTAAAACTTTTAAGCTTGTAGGTCTTCAAGGTTTTCTCGGGAAGCTCATAAAAATTATTCGTATTCTTGCTAACCCATTCGGCCTAGTTCTTGGGTTTGTTATTGCTATTGTTGTAGGACTTGGTGTACTTGCCGCTAAAGTAAAACCTATACGAGAAGCATTCGGTGGTTTGTTTGTGTTGGTCGCAGCAGTTTTCTCTGCTCTTAAGCAATTGCTTGTAGAAGCTGCGGAGCCATTTGCTGCACTCGTTGAACAAATTGTTCTCAGTGTAACAAATTGGGTTGATAAGCAAATCGAAGCAGGCACTGCCCTTGGTAAGTTCCTAAAGCGATTGATTGAGATCAATGATGGAATTAAAGACGGGTCAATTACTTTTGAAGAAGTTGTACAAGATGCTCGTCTAGCTCTTGTACGTGCGTTTGTGTTTATCAAGAGCAAAGTTATTAATCCTTTCTCCTTTGGTCTTCGGGGCGTTATAAATGCCTTCAAGAATGGTTTCCTAGTTGCTTGGAAGGCAATAAGGGTTGCAGGAACTGCTGTTCTTATTGCACTTGCTGTAGTATTTGAAAGAATTATTACGGGCGTCACTATTGCTATTGATGGAGTAACAAAAGGAATTGGGAAGGCCATAAGTCTCTTCGACGAAGAAGCAGGGAAGAAATTTGGCACAGGGTTAGCAAAAAGTGAATTTGTACTACTTATACAAGAATTACCCAATGCTCTCGCGGATCAGCTTCGGGAGCAAGTTGATGAACTTGGTGCTTCTATTGACCAGGGTGCAGCGGAGCAAGAAAAACTCAATAGGGAATTCGAGGAAAGCCAAGGAAGACTACAGGATATTCTTGATAAAGAGTTACAACGCGATGCAATTGCACGAAAACGCTTTGCACGTGAACGTTCATTCAGGGAATCTCCAGAGGGTATTACGGCAGAGAGCAAGCGGATCCAATTATTGCGGGAGGCTCGAATTGATGCAGAGCGACTGGGTAATGCTCAGATCCTAGCCGCAACGGAAGGTAGGGTCCGGGAAGAATTTAATATTGAGAACATCAAGAACAAACGTCTTCTTGCTATAGCGAAACGACTCGGTATTGATAAGCTCGAGCTCAGTGAAGACGAAGCTCTTGCAATTCGCAAGAAGCAAATCAATATCACCAAGGCTCTTGGCAAAGCAGAGCTAACAGAGCTTCAGACTTCACTCAAGAAACGAGAAATTAACTTTGAGCAATTTGCTAGGAGACGCAAACAGCTTGCGGTTGAAACTATTGATTTTGAGCTACGACTACTCGAGCAAGAACAAGAAGGTCGGATAGTTGCAATTGAGGCGGAAGAGAAAAAGCGTATTGAATTCGCAGCACGACAAATAGTACGTGCTCAGAAAGAACAAGCGGCTCTTGATGCTGCATTCAAGAAGCAAAAAAAGCTTTTAGATGATATTGAAAATAAGAGAGCAAATATCTCGGAGGAAGCTGCAGAGTCACAAAAACAGCTCGTTGCCCGAGAACTAGAGGAGCGATTGGCTGCTCTTGGTAAGATAAGGATAGAAACTGCGAAGCAAGCAGAAGAAGAGCTCATTACTATTAACAGCATTGCACGCTTCCAGGAAGAAGCTGCTAAATTAGCAGGCGAAATCACTCTCAAACTATTAGAAAGACGTACCTCCTTAGCTCAGGCTCTTAAGCAAATTGAGCAGAAGAGGCTAGAAGCTTTACGTGAAGAAGTCAAGGTGACGCGGTTCCTTAATGAGCTCAGGGAACGAGGTCTTATATCTGCAAGAAAAGACTTCGAGGCAAGTTTGCTTCAGGCAAATCAAAGTATCATAGAATCTATCAACCAAGTTCGGGAAACTCTTAAACGATTCCCGACCGAACTTGAGATAAAGATATTCATCGCAGAGTCAGATCTTGCTCGTGAGGCAGCAGTCACCGATGAGCTCGCTCGTATCACAGAGAAGCTTACAGAGAAGACAGAGGAATATAATGCCTCTATAGCTCGACGCAACAGACAAGTTCTATTGGGTACTTTGCAAAGTCAGAGTGCTATTGACCTTAACGAAAGAGATCTAAAGGTCATCATCAGACAGACCAAGGCTACTATTGATCAAGTAGCTGCATTAGCTCTGCAGGTCATAACTAGTGAAGAGTTCGCGGGCAAGCAGAGACTACTGAAAGAAGTCACTCAAGAACTTACTACCGTTCAAGAGACACTTAATGCACAGTTGGCCGAGCAACAACTGTTGCTATTGGAACTCACTGGTACCTTTGACCAAGGTCTGGTGTCTGGTCTAAGAAACTTTATCACACAACAAGAGAATGCGTTCGCTAAAGGCATAGAGCTTGCTCAGGCTCTTACCGAGGAGATCAGTACGAATCTCACCGATGCATTCGTTGACATAATAAAAGGAACCAAGACTGCCAAAGAAGCATTCCTTGATTTTGCTAGGGACACGGTGGAGGCTATACTCAGGGTCATTATCCAAATGATTATCCTGAAGGCATTGTCTTTGGCTCTCGGTGGTGTCTTACCCGGAGGAGCAATTCCGGGAGGCAATAAAGGCGGACTCATCGAAAGATCAAAGGGAGGACCGATACCAAAACGTAATGAGGGTGGGTTTGTTGGCAGGAAAGTATCAATATCAGGATACAGCAAAGGTGGATCTGTTGATGACACAACGATAAAGCCAAAGCGTAAAAAGGATAAGTTTGCCGACAAGGCAATAGAAGTATCAATATCAGGACGTAATGAAGGTGGATCTGTTGATGACACGACAATAAAGCGAAGACGCAAAAAGGATAAGTCTGCTGACAAGGCAATAGAAGTATCAATATTAGGACGTAATGAAGGCGGATCTGTTGATGATACAGTAATAACACGAAGACGCAAAAAGGATAAGTTTGCTGACAAGGCAATAGAAGTATCAATATCAGGACGTAATGAAGGTGGATCTGTTAGTGAAAGGGATAGGGATGGCAAGGTAACAGGAACACCGATACGAATACGTGACAAGCATAAACTTATCGGCAGATCAGCGGGAGGACCAATACCAGGTAGAGGTCCGGACCGAGATACTGTTATTATCGGGGCTACACCTGGTGAGTTTGTGCTACGTCGTGCTTCATCAGACTATTATGGCCGGGCTATTCTCAATGCTCTGAATTCAAGATCCATTCCTAGAAATATATTGACTTCGTTCGGTAAAGAAGGCGGAAGAGAGATCAATGACACAGGAGGCTTCCAGAGAGGCGGAGAAGTCACGCCCGAAAGACCACGTCAAGCCGGTACGAGCGTATTGCCTGTATTGGTAGCGGACAGTGAAGCAATGGACAATCTACTCAAGGGCGGGAAGAATGAGTTGCTTGACTTCCTGCGTGAGAATAGAGATCAATTCCTGGGTGAGGATATTGCAAGAACGTCATGAGTGTACAAGCATCACAGCTAGTTGATCCGGAGATAATAGCCACAAAAAGTCAATTGTGGCAGCCGACAGTTTTCTTCAGGCAGGATTGGTCACAACCCTTCACACTAGTTTCTTCCTGGCGTACCCAGGTGGTCTCTTCTCGCAATCAATCAGAACAACGATTTGGTCTTCTGGAACGGCCCCATCGTACCATAGAGAGCAGAGTATTAGGTTGGAACCTTGAGGAAGGTCTTGATGGCGATGAGCCTCGAGGCCAACAGGGCATTCAACATACTCGAAATTTAATGAGTCGTATGGCCAAGGCTCGGAGCCTTTGGCCGATATACAGCGATCGTGTAGAAATTACACAGCTATCACAATTTGTATATACGGGTGATTTCAAGCACAGACGATTTCAAGTAGGTGGTAGAGTATTAGGAGCACACCATGATGGTCCTCTGATTGATAATTTTAGTATTGCTAAGGTCATAGCAGTTAGTGATACTTCTATTACTCTTAGTGCAGATCTGGGCGGAAAGATAAAGATCATAAGTCATATCACGGGATCGATAAATATTCTTGTCTCTCCGACAGTCGCTCTTACAATTCCCGGAGTCACAAAGAAAAAGAATGAGCTGCTTGTTATTTCAGCTGGTCGTCGTAGTGCGGGTACACCTGCATTCTTTCCTGTTGTTACATGGGGCGGCCAGACTTTAATTCACGTTGTTCGAAGAGGAATCACTAGCAGTGATTTCTCTTTATACATAATTGGTGGCGATGTCGAAGATACCCGAGATCTGGTCGTAACTTATAGTGACTTGAAACAACAAGAAGTTTATGGTTCCGTGATTGTTGTTGGAGGTGCTGATCGACTGGGATTACATGCCGCAGCAGAAGGCTTTGAAGTATCTGGTGCTCAACCGCGTTTTCCCATTACCACTACTGTAGCTAACACTCTGTTAATTTGGCACAATCTTGTGTCAAATTCTAGTGCTAGTCCTCATACTCCGTTTCCCGTTGGTGCTACAGGATTATTTGAATTTTCTTCCTTTACGGGGCCTTCTCGATTCAGCGGCATGCACAAGAATTTGCAGTTGGCTGTTACGGAAACTATTGGTTTTGATTTTGCTTCGCCCGCAAGCAAAAGAACTTTATTCAATGCCGTTGCCTTAAAAAGTGGACCAGGTCAATTTCTGTATCCACTCCTCGAAGGGGACATCAAGCTATCGAG
>Ga0114923_10000820_pt1 | contig 22400 bp, 30 predicted proteins | sample SumtaG_FD_89578 | JGI IMG/M metagenome (GOLD analysis project Ga0114923, IMG submission 89578) | Deep subsurface microbial communities from Indian Ocean to uncover new lineages of life (NeLLi) - Sumatra_00157 metaG | ecosystem: Environmental > Aquatic > Marine > Oceanic > Sediment | place: near...
GCCCCTACAGGCTTATTGGCGAACTGAACTATCTGCCCCTCTGTAGTATGCACATACAGCAAGTTTGCCTCTCCAGCCCCAGGCGTCCAATTATAGCGGTCATCGTTCCTGTAGTAGCCTTCGTGCATCACTGTACCAGTTGCGTCTGCGGCTATGGTTGCGTCTATGACAATGACTTTACCGGGCATCGTAGCCGCCGCATCAGCATCAGCTTTCCAGTATTTTCCGTCATTCTGTAGAAAGAGCACGTCTCCAGTCGCAACGTTCTCTCCTACCGTGACAAGTGCTAAAAGACCGCTTCCCGTTTCATCGGCTAATCCAGGGTTCAGTTCTATGTTTCTGATTTCATCTGAGCCCGCTGATTCATGAGTTGAAGCGTGGGCGGCTGGTGCAGGTGCTCCCCAGCTTGGGTTGGCTCCGTGTCCTCCTGATAATAGTGATTGCCCAGCATTTCCGTGAACCAGTGCTGATATTGTCGTTGCTGCTGAAGCATAGACGATATCGCCTTGCTCAGAAAACGCAATGGCCCTTCCGTCTAAGGTGCTATCGATATCATCAGCCCCACCTGAAACATGGGTACCCTCATGAGCAGCTGGTGCTGGTGCTCCCCAGGATACATCGGCTCCCGCTCCACCAGATAGGAGAGCGTCGCCTGCTCCTCCTACGGCTAGAGCCGCCCAGTCCGCGACTGTTCTGGAGATTATATTACCTTGAACACCTGCCGCTAAGTCAGTCAGGGGTAGCTCGTTTGTGTGTGGACCAGTAGTCGCCAGCACGTGAGCTGCTGGTGTAGGCGCTCCCCAATAGGGATCAGCCCCTGCCCCACCTGATAGAAGGGCTTGGAGAGCAGCACCTACTCCTAATGCCTCCCAATCTGCCACGCCACGAATGATAACTTCACCCTGAACACCCACCTCAAGATCGGTTAAGGGTAGGGTGTTCGTATGTGGACCTGTGGTTGCCAGTACGTGTGCCGCGGGCGCGGGTGCACCCCATGAAGGATCTGCTGCTGCACCTCCCGTTAGAAGAGCCTGACCAGCGACTCCAGTAGCAAGAACGCCCAGAGTATTAGCGGCAGCAGCCCTGAACACTATCTCTCCTTGATTGGCAAACCCGAGAGCTCGCGCGTCTAGGGCTGCATCAATATCGTCGGCTCCAGCCTGGACATGGGTTGCTTCGTGGGCTGCGGGTGCAGGTGCACCCCATGAAACGTTGGCAGCGGCCCCACCCGACAAGAGAGATTGGCCAGCAGCACCTACCGCTAATGTGGCCAGAGTATTCGCAGCGGCAGCGTGATAAACTATCTCTCCTTGAGCAGTCAATGCAATTGCACGTGCATCTAATGCAGAGTCGATGTCATCGGCTCCGCCTGCAACGTGAGTCGCCTCGTGGGCTCCAGGGGCTATGCCGACTACTACGTCTTCTCCGCCTGGCTGATGAGTGAGGGCGTGCTGTCCCGATATTGTGGGGTAGGTGCTCAGTATACCCATTGATTACTCCTCTTTTTCTACAGGTGTTTTTTCCGTATCCTCTTCTGGTGTGCTGTCTCTGATGATGCGCTCTAGCTCTGAGAGTCCGCCGCGCAGGCTCTGATCCACCTGAAGCAGTCTTTCCTCTTCTTGCTGAAACTGAGTTATCTGTTGTTGGAGCTTCACTATTTTTACCTGGTTGCTCTCCCATTTCTGGGTCAGCTCTGAGAGTCGTTCTCTGATCTTCTCTATCTCCTTCTTGTTCATGTCTTAGGCCTCAGTTCCCGATATTTGGACAACTATGCCCAAGGTTCCATTTACGTTGATGTCGTTATCTCCCAGTGTGAGTCCGCCTGGGAAGTCTATGCAAACGGTGTCGGTGTTGGCTATCTGATAATAAACGGTTACTTCCACACCACCTATCTCAAGCCATGCTTGCCCAGCTCCTCCCGTGACATTATAGATGTGAATGCTGTAGATTGTGACCTCTTCACCATCCGTTCTTGCGGGCGTCGTCGCCTCTGTGTAGAGGGCTGTGGCTGCGGCTCCTATGGCGGTTGGTGCGGAGTAGAATCCGTAGTCCTTCTCGTAGCGCCTGGGGTTCGTGTTGAGCCCTGAGTCTTCAACCACCAGTCTTCCTAGGTTGTCTACTCTTATGTTCCGCCAGTCGAGGTTAGTGTAGTCGTATCCCTGATTCTGACTCATCTAGGTCATCCTCGGAGGTCCAATCCAGTAATGTGTCGTGAAGCCACAAGTTGGGCACTTCGAGAAGTGAGCGTTCCTATCTTTTCTGTTCTTGGCTCCGCATTTATTACATACAACTTCTATTTTCTCTGCCATTAGTACCACCTGTAAGCTCCCATTTTTCTGAAGCCAACCACCCACAGCTTTCCAGTTGCGGTTGCTCCTCCGAGGTTTGTTATCGTCATACCCGTGTTTGAGGCGGGTACTATTGATTCAACTTGGGCGCGAGTCCAGCCTACTGGGAAGGCGATGACGGCTGGGGTTGAGTAGGCAGGTATATAGCATTCGCAGGTTACGTCGCCGCCGACTTGGGCTTGTGTCATCTGGAATCTCACAGGTTGGGTGAAGTTGCACCAGAATTCCTTTATGAGATAGTCTTCTCCGGCTAGGGCGTTGATGCCAGGAAGTCCGGTGAATGCGTCGTTGACGTTGTATGTTACGCCTGGAGTTAGTGGGGATATTGTGAAGGCGTATGCGCCTGGGTTTGCGGTGGCAATGAGCATGTTGAATAAGAATGACTCGTTTTCCTCTACGTCGAGCACGTAGCCATATATTGACTTCGATCTGTAAACGTCTCCGCTGTAGTCTGGTCTACCCGGTCTCGTTCCCGTGATCGAGACGCTCGATTGAACCGTGAAGCTCAAGAGGGTCTACCTCCCGCTACATCACCTTCCAAGACAAGTAGGACGCTGATGGTGTGAGAGTTTATCGTGTCCCTGTTCTGTAGCCAGACATCGAGGTAATCCATCTTTTTCACGGGCTGACCCCTGCTAAACTTGAAGACAGGAGTAGCATCATCCAGGCTTATCCAGCCGGTTATGGGGTATACGGATATGAGGTCCACGTCAACTCTGAGATCGACTAGGGCGAGGCATCCGGGTGGAAAGTGAAAGAGTGCATGCGTTAGTAGTCCTATTAGTGGTGATCTGGCCCTTAGCTGCACAAGAGTATTCGCGGGAACTGAGTACCTGAAATTTACGAATCGTACGTCCTCGCCTGACTCGAAGCTCTCTAAGGCTTTTTCAAGTAAAGGTGAGCGCGCTTGCGCCATATTATTTCAATAAAATAGGGGTGCGCGCCTTATTTGAAATTAACGAGAAGCTTATGCGTAGACTTGAATCGTTCAACGGTTGAACGACAATTGTCATACATATGGCACACTAGGGGGTTGAGCTCAATAATTTCTCGTAAAGTTCATAGTGCATTTCTGCCACTTTTTTCCAGGAGTTCTCTTCAACATATCTGCGGGCGCCCGCTTCTAGATTACTTCTTGTATCCTCGTCTCTAAGCAGCATCCTTATTTTTATCCTCAGATCCACCAAGTTCTTGAACGTTATTATGGCTCCAACATCCTCCTTTTCAGCGAATGGCGGGAGGTCGTTTGCAATTGTCGCCTTGCCATGGCTGAGAGCCTTTAAAAGTGCGCCTGACTCAGTTGCAAATCTCGAAGGGTATACGACTATGTCCATAGCACCATATGCGCTGGATAGTTTTTCATCGGGGACGTAGCCCAACCACTGGCATCGTCCCTCAAGTAATTCCTGACTGAGAAGCTTTAGTTTCGATATGTAGCTAGTGTCGGGTCCTGTATGCCAGCCCCCACCTATGAGAAGAGCAGCAGCTGGGATCTCCTTCATTGCCTCTATCAGTGTCTCCAGTCCCTTGTATGTTGATATGAAGCCAAGGTAGCCGACTATGGGTGCATCGGGGTGTATACCAATTGACTTTCTGGACTCCTCTTGAGGAGGGCATTCGACTGAACTACTGCCGTGTGGAATGATGATTGTCTTCTTGGGGAATGAGAACCTTCTGAAGCAGAAATCGTTGTGAACAATTATTCGGTCAGAAGCGACTGAGATGAAGCCGTCAAGCTCAAAGTTTCCTATGGCGTGCATAGTAGTCACAATGGGTTTTTCTAAAGTCCTCAATGTTCTATAGAAGCCTTCTTCTAGGCTAGTATAAAGACCGTACTCGTGCTGGACATGAATGAGTTCAACCCTGTCCAATGGTATTGTCTCAACTACGGTGTTGAGTATTTCTGGAGTCTTGAGGCCGAACCTCGGCAGCCGTACTATGTAGACTTCAACATCCTCTTGTACTAATGCCTCAGATAGGTCTTTGCTGTAGCTTGCGATCCCACATCTGACATTGTAAGGTGTTACCATTGCTATCTTCAATATTTACTCAAACCTCCAGATTTCCGTAAGTTTTACTTCAATGCTCATGCCCAAGTACGCACCCCATCCTTTGTGATCAATGGTTTCAGCTCCTCTTCTGCCTCTTCTAGGAACGGCTTATAGTACCTGTCTATGATATTTTCCCAACTATACCTCTCACTGAAATTTCTTGCACGCCTTGCCATCCTCTCTCTGTCCGTGTTCATTATCTTCGTTAGTGCGTTCGCCATTCCATCTATGGAGGTCTGAGCTCTCCTGACGCCTGGCGTGTTGATTATAACGTAGTCGTCTACCTTTACGGTCAGTCCTGCTCCAACCTGCTCCGGACCAGCAGCATAGTCAGTCGTCACTACTGGTACTCCACAGGCTTGTGCCTCTATGAGGGGTAGACCAAAACCCTCGCCACCAGTGCAGAATAATAGTACGTCTGCGGCGTTGTAGAGTTTGACCATGTCCCAGCCACCCTCATAGTTTTCTCCCGACCATTCTGGGAGACCCTCCGCTATTAACGACTGATCAGGCCATATTATCGGTTCTCCAAGGTCCAACCTCATTACTTCAGGAAGCAGGTTCACTCCAACATCTGAGACGCCTAACCCTATAGGACCCTCTCTGGCTTCTCCTCCGGTTCTTGGCTGCATATCTCCCCAGAATATTAGGTGTGACTTAACGTCCGGGTTCATTTCGAGGAATCTCTTGTATCCTCGGAACGCTCTTGGATTCATCTTTCTGCTTCTGTTCATTGAAACCATTAACACCGTAAAGTCGTCGGGGTCCAGGAACCATTGGTTTTTGCAATCCTCCTTACGTCCCTCAAGGGGTTTATACAGGTCAGTTCTCACTCCGTGAGGCATGTATGATACATTGTCGATGCCTGCCTCCTTTAACTCGCGTTGGGCGAATCTTGAAGGGGCGAGTACCTTAAAGGCTGTGTGGAGTCGACTTGTTATGCTTGGGCTCACAGGGCTGTGGTCGATTATCGCGTATGGCACCCAGTTTACACCGTACTGGTGGATAGTGTTGAATACCCACGGCTCCTTGAGAGCTATCAACATATCCGCCTTCCAGTCAATATAGTGGGGCACTGCAACGTCTTCGCCCCACAGATCTAAACCAGAATTGTATACCAGCACTCCATTATGGACATGTTTACCCATCCTGTTTGCCCGTGCCATAGGGATGTGGGCTACCTTATGGCCAAGACCAACCATGCGAGTGCAGGACTCGTAAGTTACCTTTGAATAAGCAGAGTAACCCCCATATATCCTATCACTAAGCCATAATATTCTCAACGTCAATTTTTTCTCCTCCCCTTGAAAGTTCCGTTAGAAGATAGCGTATGACAGAGTCAAAGCTGGTATGCCCGTTTCGCTTCTTGATGGCGATTAGTTGAATCCAGACGTACCTGCTGACTTGGATTGTTGTGGCCTCAGACACTGTTCTCGAAAACCTGTTATAGTCTAATTATAATAAGTTTATCGTTTGATATGTCTGATATACCTGAGGATTTGTTCAGGAGCTCCTATTACGACTCTGAGTATTTCGCCGGGCAAAAGGGTGGGAAGTCCTTTATGAATGCAAGTGGGTCACTTCATAAATGGAGCTACTTTAACCTTGATGGAGAATGGCTGGGCTGCAAGGATATCGTTAAAGCCTGGAAAGAGATGTTCGGTCCTTCTAAATTATTAGATGTCGGCTGTGGCCGAGGGCAGATAGTTGCGTATGCTAGGGACATAGAGATTGAAGCAGAGGGCTTTGATTATTCCGAGTGGGCTACGAGCGATGAAGGAAGATACCCGAGAACTAAATCTGAGTGGATAAAATGCCATGACGCAACTGAAAGATGGCCTTATCCAGACAATTCATTTGACCTAATCACTGCTCTAGACTTCTATGAGCACATCTACTCGGATGACATAGATTTCGTCATAGATGAAATGTATCGTGTCGCAAAGAAATGGATCTTTCTTCAGATCGCAGTAATTGGCGGTGGCAGTGGCGCAGGCAGACACGAGGTTGGATATATTTTCTCCAAGGACGAACCGATTCCAATTGGTCTAGAGGGGTGTGCAGTGGCTGGACATGTTACCGTACAAAATAAAGAGTTCTGGTCTGACAAGCTCTTAAAGGAAAATGTCTTCATCAGGCATGATTTGCTGAACTGGTTCTGTAGCTTAGTGGATAAGGAGGTAATCAGAAACTGGTTGCTTAACCTTATTTTAGTTCTAGAGGTATACGATTAATGCGAATAAGCGTTATTACCCCAACTGCTAGGGAGGCTTACTCTATTTTAGGTCAGCCTGACCTCAACTACCTTGATCCCACAATTAAAAGCCTTGCCAAACAGATTTTCAAGGATTTCGAGCTCGTGATTGTTGATGCTCTTCACGACAGCAGGGACTATGATTTTTCAAGTCTTCCATTTCCCGTGAAGCATGTTCCCGTTCATCCCAGCCACCGCTTTTGGCTGGATAGGAAGAGGTGGAGCGTATGCGCCTCGCTTAACACGGGAATCATACACTCTGAGGGGGAGTTGATAGTGAGGATAGATGATTGCTCCGAGTTCGACTCAGGTTACTTGGAACGTTGCTGGGAGAATTACTTGAAGGGTGTTTTCCTACTTGGAATGCACATTAGGTATCACGCAGGTAAACCAGCCAGAATCAACAAGGAGTACGTGGAAGAAGGATATGAGGCCAAGTATCGCGAGAACTTTGACGCGGAGAAAAGCGCCGAGCTCCTTAAGAGACTCTATGGCGAGAATGGATTTGTTCGTGACACACGCTTCCTCCTAGTAGAGGCCAGAGGCGGCAAGATGCTTGCATTCCGAAACTGGATGTATGGGTATTCAAGCTTCAGTATAGAGGCCGCCCTCAAGGTGAATGGGTTCGATGAGAACTTCGACGGCGACAAGTCTATCGAGGATCAGGATTTCGGTAATAGACTATGGATGGCCGGTTACAAGAACATGTTCATGCTAAATGTGAATCACACTGTCATAGAGCACGAGCACAAACCCATACCCGAAAATATCATAGCCAGAGGACTCAAGCCCATCAAGTGTAACTATGCCCTCCACCTCATAAACGAGAGGAGCCATAGATGGAGGGCCAACGTTGACGACCTTTCAGAGGATGACTACAGATTCGTCATAGAAGAGAGTCTGAAACCTCCCTGCTCCCCACAGCCAAGCTTCTACGAGGACGACTGCGCCGGAAAACTCTTCAACCTCTGGAAGGACAGAAGACCCAACTTTGACTTAAGGGAGGAACGTCTCAACTTATGAGAACAATCGAAATTAACGGAATCAAATTCAAGTTTGGTCGTCACGGCAGAGGTGTCATCACCGAGGTCTTCAAAGAGGACTGCTACAATATTCATAGCATCCCTAAGGAATCCATCGTGTTAGACGTCGGTGCTCACATAGGGACGTTCGCGTTGAGATGCGCGAAGGAGAGGGACTGCCACGTGTACGCATACGAGCCAAGCCCCAGCAACTTCCGCTTCTTGTTTGAGAACGTGAAACTGAACAATTTGGAAGATAAGGTTAAGATCTTCCAAAAGGCAATAGGGGAGAGATGTGAAACAAGGGAGTTCCACACAAACCCAGAGCACCCCGCAGGTAGCTCTCTCTACCTTAAATCTCACCCCTCATTCAAGGACAAGCCGCTCATGACATCAAACGTTGAGGTCATCACGCTGAAGCAAATCTTCGAGGATAACGACCTGACCTGGTGTGATGTCATGAAGATAGACTGTGAAGAGGCTGAAAGAGAGGTCTTCACCGACCAATCTATTCCATACTTCAGTCTTGTTGGATACCTGATACTAGAGTGGCATAACTACGACGGCCATGTTTACAGTGACTACTTGGGAAGTCTCGGCTTTGATGTCCTACTCACGGGGACCGGGCTTCCTCAGCCTCCCTACGACCCCACATTCGCGAGGGGTATGCTTTATGCAAAGAATATGATAAAAGGGGGGTAGTGAATGAGTGGCTTTATCGATATGGAAGACTATGTCATAATGCTTACTGAAGAGGAAACTATTGAGTCAGTGATTGATTTCGGTACTGGACCTAAAGGTGTGGTAGCTCAGCATTACTGGGAGAGCGTCCAGAAGATTGATATTGGTTATGCTTGTGATATTTGGAAGATAAAGGAGTTGCCTCCCGTTTGGAAGCCTCTTTTAATGAATGCCTTAGATATATTAGATGTTCTTAAGCCCAAAAGCGTGGATATTGTTCAAGCCTTTGGCTTCATAGAACACTTGACTAGAAAAGATGGTCTTAAATTTCTGGATATAGCGGAGACACTTGCTAGAAAATTCATAATTGTTTCAGCCGCCAACTGCATTCACGGTCTTGATAGTGGAAAACTTCCGGGCTATGACCCGGATTACAAAGTAAAGTTAGACGGTAACAAATACCATCGTTACAACTCGACTTGGCATTGGAGAGAATTTGAGGAGCTTGGGTATACGTCAAACATAGAGGATGCAATAAAAGACAGAACATTCAGGTTAGAGTCAATCGCTTGGAAAAAGTTGATTTAAATGAGCGTCCAGATATCGATAGTTCACTATGCCGATAGACAACGCCCGAGAACGGCATTAAGCGAGGTTGAGTCAATGTTAGTCTATAACGACATTCTGATAATGTTGATTAAATCAATAAAGGAACTCACCAAATATCCTTACAGGCTTAACATCATAGATAACCAGATGGATCCAGTAGCAAGGAAAGACCTTGAAGAAAGACTGCCAAATATAGAGATACTGAGAACGGAGGGCCCGGAGTGGAAAATCAGACATAAAGATGGTCATATTGTAAGTGGCAGACATCATACATTCCCAGTTGGAGCCAACCTAGCAATGGACACAATGAAAGGAGATTACCTAGTTATGTTCCATACCGATCTCCTAGTATCCTATAACTGGCTCACGTCACTCGTTCAAAATCTTAAAGAAATGGAAAAAAATTATGGAGTTCCATGCGCAACCTCACCACTTCTCCTTCCATACCCTAGATCAGCTAGAATGCCAAGTGAAGAGGAAATGCTCATGAAAATTCGCACCCGTTCAGGTCTAACGGAGCCGGATAATGTCAAAAACTACATGGATATTCATGGTGTTCCAAATAAAATGTGGGGGGAAATTCCAGTAGCCATCAACAAACCAGGATTGGTTACAGACAATGGACATCAACTCGGTGGAGCCTACATTGCCAGCAAACGGTTCTTCAACGAGGTCGGTCACTACGATCCCTGTATAAACCGAATGAACGATAAATCATATGGGATCAAGACACTCACAACGCGTTGCAAGAATACCATAAGCAACCATGTCTACCTTCACCACATAGGAGGTCTTCACAAACGAAGTGGATGTTATGTTCAAGAACATTACTCAGACAAGGTTATAGGAAGCTTTGCCCAGTTCGTCTATAAATGGGGTAGAAAGGTCTACAGGAAAACACTCAAGGGAGGAATCTGGATTGAACTTCACCAAGCACAGGTCAGAGATCCATCTGGAGGAGAAGGGAGACGACTAGTAAACAAGTACATGAAGGAGGAGTATGTCGAAAAACCTGAAAGATATTTAGAAGGAGGGGTGAGATAGGATAAATCAGTTATTTACGCATCCTGCTGAATATTTTCATTACTATAGGAAACTCTTCTTGTCGGTATGGTTCCAAGATAGCCAAGGTTCTCTCAGGTAAATCCTGAAGGTAAAATTCACCATTATAATCGTGAGCGAGCAAGAGATCTCCCTTTTTCAGAATTTCAGCATACACCGCAACCTCACGTTTCTTTTCTCCATTATCACAGAAGATCAGGGCTCTGTGGCCTGCTATGAAGTTGGATACGTCCTTAACGGTATCCGGTTCAAAAACATCCTTTTGTAGAAAACTCACATTATATTTTTGTGCCGACTGGATCCACAAATCGTAGCCTCCATCCATGAGCCTAACTCTATCAATAGTTAAAACTCTTCCAGCTCTGTCGCATATGAAAGAACCGAGAAAAAGGCTCATGCCCCCATGTCCTGTCCCCAACTCAATAACCCTGAGAATATCGGTGTTCTCTTTCAAGATCTTCTCTATGACATTAATACCCGGCTCACTTTGTTCAGCAATAAAACCCTCGAAACATGGCCAAGACAATTAGATTGACACCCTCTCAAGCCAGGGAACCTCTCTTAATATTGAAGACTTATCACCGCAAGGATGAACGGGTCCTCCAGGACCAAGATTCTCTCCGTGATCTGATGTAACTATTATCTCTCCCTTCAGTAAGGGGACAAGTTCTGCAACCCATTCAAGAACCAATATGAGGTTTTCCCTGTATGCACTTTCCAAGTTGAGGGTTTTATCCTTTTTGAGCATGTTTCTTATCCTAGTCGAAGTTCTAACAAAACCAGATGCAGCGGGTGTTGGCTCTGGCTTACCTATTTGCACTGTGATCTTAGTTTTACCTATGTATGGCTGATGGGGTTGCATATAATGTATAATTAGGTTGGTTCTATTCGTTTTATTTAGTACTGCTTTGTTAATATTCCAAGGCGTGATTGTGCCTAGTCGTTCATCCCAGCCAAAGTCCCACGCGTCTATTATCCTACTGAAATGATCGGAAGCCCTGTATCCTAAACGCGGTATCCCCTTGCTGTTCACGCTTGGGAACCCAGATACATATGTCAGATCATAGTAACCGTCCCATGTTCTTTTCAGCCAATCAATCGTACACGATGCGGGTGAAGTCACCTTTTCGAGCTCGCCATCTAAGAAGTTGGGATACTCCCTCTCGAAGTAATCGTACCGGCAAGCATCGAGGATTATGAGATTGTCCCATTTCCTTTCATGTATCTTTTCAAGTTGGTTCATATCCAAGACGCCTTTCAAACTCTCTTCTTCCGCTTATCCAGTGAAATATCTTTTGTCCCTTAATTGGATTTCCAAGTGGTCGGATATACGAATAGTATTTCATGCCCAGTTTCATCTGTTCTTCCTTTATGAGATGCCTCGGGACTACGAATTTTGAAGGCACTACTCCCATTTTTTCTTCTATCCATCTCTTTGATTCCTCCAGCTCGTAAACCGTCTCTTCGGTTGTCAAAAGGTCGAACCTGAAGGGATGCGTAACGGAGTGGCTTGCAATCTCCCATCCATCATCAATCAGCGTCGAGAGTTGCTCCTTAGTCATAAAACGGGTAGGGCTTCTCCTCCCAAGCCTTGTGAACTTGCCTACAACGTCAGTTACGACGCCCACTATTCCCGTGAGATCCATTTTCTTCATAACGGGGTAGGCCACAAGGAAGGTGGACTCGTAGCCATCGTCGAACCATAATTGAAGCAATTTAGCGCAGCTCTATGATGTATATGGCTCCAGCTGTGCCTCGGTATGGTTTACTCGGTAGCAACTCAAGGCTCTTAAACCTGATATTTGACTTGATCGCTTTTTCCACGTCTTCACGGCGATAAGTCACGTAGAAGCATCCTCCCTGATCCTTGTATCTGATCTGTTTCATTAAGGTCATGCCAGGGGCTCTTCTGAAACCGATTATTGCATAACGAGAAGCAACTCTCATCATCTCAGCTATCGCCTTAGGCATATCTTCGGGATTAAGGTGCAACATAAGGGACTTGCAGAAAACCGTGTCGAATGAACGATCTGAAAATGGTAAATCTAGGATTGAGCCTTGACGGACTTTTATATTTGGGTAGATCTTCTTCGCATGATCCAAGAACTTCTTTGTTATATCAACTCCAAAATAACTTATTCCCCTCTTAATGAGAAGAAGATACATTATGCATGACGCGCAGCCTACATCTAGGGCAAATCCTCCGATTTTTGAGATTATTTCAGATATCTCATGATATTGAGGATTTGGATCTTTCAGATATTTTTCTCTTAGAAAGTCAGTGGGCAGAGTCCCCCAATACCTATCCGTGGATCTGCTCATGAATCAAACCTCGGTGGGTCAGCTTCCTCGCCCATGTTCTTCTTTAGCACCCATGCGCTGATGCTCTCGTAAATCTCATTGAGTTTTTTTTCACTTAGAGATGATACCGACTTGACGCTTTTGCCTTGGAAGTTGTACTTCCACCATTCCATCGACTGACCCTCAAACAGCGCCGTGCCCGGAAGCGGCGTCATAAGGTTCACAACTGTTCTATATGCGTCGATTTCCTCAATTAAATTTATTGTAGTACCGACATCCCACAGCGTCTCCGTCGGGTGACCCAAGATGAAGAAGGCTATCACCTTTATGCCTCCCTCCTTCACCAGCTCAATCGTCTCCCGAGCCCGCTCAACAGTCTGCTTCTTCCCTATTACGTCGAGTATCCTTTGGCTCCCGCTCTCCACGCCGAAGCTCATCTCGTTGCAGCCAGAACCCTCAAGGGCGCGAACCATCTCACCGTCAACGCCATCTGCCCTGCTCCCGCATCGGAACGAGATCCTCAGTCCCCTCTCCTTCAGTTTCCTGCAGAATCTTAGAACCCTCTCCCTATCAAGTGTAAACGTGTCATCCGCGAACCTGAACACTTCGGTTCCATATGTCAGCTGAACCTCCTCGATCTCGTTTAAGACGTTGTCCACGGATCTGAACCTGGTCATCCGACCCCAAATCTCCTTGCTCGCGCAGATCACGCAGTCGAAGGGACAACCCCTAGCAGACGTGATGTACCCGAACGCTTCCGTCTTGTAACACGAAGCATCCAGCAGGTGTCTTGCCGGGAAGGGAAGCGCGTCGAGGTCCTGTATCCGCTCCCGTGGTTCACCCATGGAGTACGAGGAACCGTCGGCGTAGGCGATCCCTTTTACCTCAGAGAGATTGCTTCCTTCGAGGAGCGCAGGAACCAGCTCTAGCACGGTCGCCTCACCTTCACCGATCACGACAGCTCTCGCCCCAGTCTCCTCAAGCGACTGGAACGGCAGCGCCGTAGGGTGGGGGCCGCCGAGCATGATAGGTATGTCCGTTCTTTCCGTCAGGGAGCGGCAGATATACTTCACCGAGCTCATGGTCGCGGTCTGCGCCGTGAACCCGATCACATCCGCGCCACGCCCAAGTATATCTTCCGTGACCTCCTCCCAGATAGGATGATTCTCGTCTCCCATAATCTTGGCGTACTTCGGATACGAAGCAAGCATCGCATCGGTCAGCCCCATCTTCCCTACCTCTCGGCTGTCACCGAAGTCCATGGTCTCGCAGTCCAGAACCTCCACCCTGTAGTCCTTCTCAAGCACTGCCGCTGCGTACAGCAGCCCAATCGGAACGTTGCCCACCTTCTTCTCCGTGCCGAACACCGAGTAGAAGGGGAGACGAACAAAAAGAATTTTAGAGTTTATATTTATCTTTCCTCAAATAGTCTATCCCAATCCTTGGCACGAACTTCAGATGACCATCTGCATCGAATTTCCTCTATGTTTCTCTCCCCCACCATCTTTCTTAGGTCAACGTTAATTTCTAATTCTTTAAGTTTTCTCTTCGTGATTTCAACAACTTTTTCCTCAGGACTCGTTGGGACGATCCATTCTCTCTTTAATACTTCGGGAACAATACCTACTTCCGTCGAAACCACAGGCAAGCCGCAGGCCATCGCCTCTAGGACTGGCATCGGGGAACTCTCAGCAACGCTTACGCAAACGTAAACATCAAGGCTATTGTAAAAGTCGGGCATATTGAAGTAATCTATGTTACTACCGATCTTCAGGTTATATCCGAGGTGTTCAAGCAAATGCGTTCTTTTCTCCTCTCGATTAAATTTTCCAGCCCAGCCAACGGTGAAGCCTTTTCTTGGAATACCTTGTGGTTTGAACAAGTTGGTGTCAACGCCGTGTTGAACGACCTTTACGTTATGAAGATTTGCTTTTGTATCCAAGTAACTTTTTATGTAATGGGATGCGACCCGAATGTAGTGGAATTTGACGCGATTAATTGTCTTAAGGGCCACCAACACGTTTTTCTTTGAACCAACGCCAAGAATAACCTTCCTAGACTCTGTGAGTTCATCAGCTAGTCTTCGCCCCCACCTCTTCTCGATTGTATGCCAGCATAGATGGTTGAGGACATAGATAGTGTCGTATTCAATGGCCTCCTTGAATGTGATACTGTTGTACGACGCGAAGTCTATCGAGTTCCTTGAATGCTTCTTTATTCCCTGTAGGGCATAATAGAATCCCCACTTATATGAGAAGATGATCAGTACCTTCACGAGCGACAACTCCAAAATCAACTTTATTGGGAATAAGGTCTAATCTTATGACAGTAAAACCAGTCTTTTCGAGCAGATTCAATAATCCCTTCCTTGTATACCTGGTCTTGTATTTTGTTACGCTTTTTCTTGCCATATTAAACATAAAGTATCCTTTTGGCTTCAATACTCTTGATACATCTTTGAATAGCTTATTGCAGTTTTTCTTTCCATTGCACCATCCGAATAGCCAGACCATGTCAAAACTGTCGTCTTGAAGCGGAAGGGGTCTGTTCACGTTGCTATTTGTGAAGCTTGGCTCCTCAAGTCCAAAAGTTTTGAAGTATTCGGGTCCTTGCTCTACTCTGTGTTTTTCCTTTTCCAAACATGTGTATCCGAAAGATAATCCCGCCACGGCCTGAAGATAGGCACCATACTGACCATATCCGCCACACAGATCAAGTATCTTTAAGCCATCTATCTGGGGTAGGACTGACATGAACCATCTGTTTCTAGTTCTTTCAGGCAGTATCTTCTCGAACCATCTACGGTGCATTGGTGGTTCTTTCGTCTTTCTCAAGAACTCTACGTGCAATCTCTTGAATGTCTGTATATTCATGCCCCTATATCCTTCAACCGTTGTTCCTCGTCCGAGAAAATTCTGGATTCCATCCAGGTGGCGATCTCCCTGTTGGCTAGGTGTTGCACGTACTTTCCTCCAGCATACGCGTGGTAATTTCTTGGCATTCTCTCAACTTTGAAGCCGTCCCGTCTGAAATGGTTTATTGCCAGATTGTAGGCGTGGAGGTTGATGTGTATACCATCGTGAGGCGTCAGCTCGTCTTTCAGCAGCCTGATCAAGTATTCTTCGTATATTGGCTTGAACTTCAGGTGTGAACTATTCTTGAAAATGTAGAAGCCATCCATCTGGAATGGCCAGTAAGGCAACCCAAGTTTCTCGCAGTTCTCCCTCAGCCTTAGATTGTCCGCTCTATTATCATCCCATTGCCCGACAAGCATATCGTAATCACCCTTTAAGAGGTCTAGGGGATTTGAGTGGATTATCGTATCGCAGTCTAGATGGATCATTATCTTTGAATCAACGCTGAAGGCATGCAGCTTCATCGGTACTCCATAGAATCTGTTGCCGAAGTGTTTGCATTCTAACTTGAACTCTGGCGTGTTGAGTGGCGTATCTACTAATTTAAGGTCGCACCTCTGTTGCAGCCAACTTATATGCTCATCAAATCTTGGCGGACCGTAAAAGACCACGATTTTGTCCTTCACGAAGCCGCGCATAGTCATGAGCGAGAGCATTAGCTGTCGCCAAAGCCAGTTGAAGCCGTTAAAAACATACACTATCTTATAATCCATATTCATCACTTCAGGAATCTATAGACATCCTTCCATGTGCATCCCACTCTCTCGTGTACTTCGTAATTCAGGCCTGAGAACCTTTTCTGGAGCTCCTCCTCCTTGAACCACGTTATTATCTCGTCCATACTTCCCCTGGTTTGCCTTGGATGGTGGGCATCTCTATCGTTTATCCATAGGCTTACTATCAGGCATTTCCTAGCATGTTCAAGCAGTATCGAGAAGGCTGGTTCCAAGTCTGGTTGGTGATGCAGTACATCTAAGCATACAACTGTGTCGAAAGTGGGCATATCCAGTTCGTATATGTTCTGCTCCATGAACTCCGCCGAAGGATTCCTGAATCTAGCTCGTTCAATCATGTCACTGCTCTGATCTATCCCAATATATGTTGAGTCCTGCAAGTATCTGTATAGATCTCCTGTTCCACATCCAATGTCAAGAACCGAGCGTCCAACAATCAACGATGAAACAAGTTCCATCTTTGCTTTCTGCTTGTCTTTCTCATCCCAGCCCTTTTCGATTTTAAGTACGTTCTCGCCTTTCCAGACTTTTTGGAGCTCTGCCTTGCGCCAAGCCTCCAATCAGATCACACTCAGATGCGGCTTAATCCATTCTATCGTCTTCAGCAAACCCTCTCTGAAGCTGGTTTTGGGCTCCCAATCGAGCATCTTCCTCGCTTTCGAGATGTCTATCTGCTCCTTCATTATCTGTCCGAATCTGTCCGGCACATGAACGTACTGGGTCAACGGCCTAACCGTTAACTTCAGTATCATATTTGCCATCTGCCATACGGAAAGCTCCTCATCCGTTGCTATATTCAGGGTTGTTCCCATGATGTAGTGATCCAGTTTCAGGGTTTTTACACAGGCTTCCACTATGTCGTCTATGTAGATCATGCACCGGGTCTGCTCTCCCGAGCCATGTAAAGTCAGTTGCTTATCCTGTAGAGCCTGCTGGATGAAGATGTAGATAGCGAGCGTCGGCCTCATACCCGGACCGTATGTAGTTCCGAACCTGAGGAGATGATAGTTGAGCCCCATTTTCCTTTGGTATCCCTTTATCAATTCCTCGCCAACGAACTTTGTGGCCCCGTATATGTCCGTTGGAGAGCATATGCTCTCCTCGTCGCTGGGATGATCCGGAGTATCACCATAGACACAGCAAGTTGACGCAAATGAGAGGGTTATTCCTCTCTTCGCACATTCCTCAGCTACCACCCTTGTCCCCTTGATGTTAGCCTTCACAGCCTCGTTAGGGTGGGCGCTACACCAGTTTAAGTCGGCTGCCGCCGCCAGGTGGAAGACATGCTCACAACTTTTCACTGCCTTGCTGAACGCCTCTTCATCTGTTATGTCTCCTATTATTGACTCGCCCATCGGGCTGGGCCTAAGGTCGTAGCTAACGACCTCATGTCCATCAAGGATCAATCGCTTCACAAGGCTAAGCCCTATGAAACCTGCTCCCCCGGAGACAAGTAATCTCATCAACTTCATATAAATTAAATATAAATAATAATGTTAGTGTCATCTATCAGGACAGCGCGCGCCATTTAAAGTTCTTCGAGGTAGTTTACATGAATGTGGTAAGTGACATTGGGGGCGATTAAGTACAGTTCTCTTCCTGCCATCATGTCCATTTGGTAGTTGCCGCCGGTTACTCCCCTTCCCTGGTTTGCTAGGAAGGCGGAATATGCAACGTCACAAGTGTTGGTAATATCCGTACCCATAACGCCCACTAGGTCGAAGGTGTAGTTTGTGGTGGCTCCAGGGGTGAGTCCTAGGTTTCTTGTGACCAGGTAGAAGGAGCCGGCAGCGTTAGTTGAGAGGTAGACACCTACTATTTCTATGTGGTGGTCCTCGTCTGATGGGGCGGCGAGGCAGAAAGCGTTTACTCCGTTGACATACGCGAGTCCTGGCTCGTTTACCATGACCGACTTTAATCCGTGGGCGTGGGTTACGTGGAGGTTGCCTTGGTGATCCGATCTAAGGGCGGTTAAGTTTCCTTCGTCGTCTAAGATCTGTACCCGTGACATGATGCGCCCTTTGATGTCGGTGAGGAGGTATGTTGGAACCCCATTGACTCTGTCTCCTGGAGTCTCCTCATATCTTCCCATTAACTTGAGGGTGCTACGTGTTCCATCGCCCATCTAATACCAACTGGTTTTGAACTTAAATATAAAAAAAAGGGGTAAGAATTTAGGTTTCTGCTTTTCTGCTGAGAAGCATCTTATACCTTGCGCCAACCACGAGGGCATTTGTATTGTGAGCGGGGGAAAGTCCGGCTGTCCGGTTGATCTGTATTCCTATGTAGTCTCCCCCTTCCACGGGGGCCACGTCCACGCAGTCCAGTACGTCGAGTTCTACTCCGCGGCTGAGGACGGTGTTCACGGACTTGTGGAGCATGTTTTCGTTGTGCTCGAAGTACGCCTCTCCATCTTGGCAGTAGTCGGTTACAACGCCCATATACATGGGCGTTGCTGTGGCGTAAGGAATGAAGAAAACTTCGAGTTCCATCAGTCTGGCGAAGTTCTTGGGGATGTATAGATTGATGTAGCCGTATTCACCGTCTTGGTACACCCTGTAGCCCGAGAAGCCACCTAGTGCGGCTTCGTTAGTGCCGTATGAGCAATTCTCGAAGTCCTCATGTTCGTAGTAGCCGGCTCTTCTTGTGCTTCTGTTACCGCCCATCTACAGTCTACCTCAACGGTTCAGGAACTTTCTCTACGCCCCACCAGGCAACGCTGTACTGCGCCCCTGTGGCTGCTCCTGCTGCGGCTTGAGCTGCTGCTCCAGGATATTGCGAGAGTATTCTGAATTCGATTGAACCCTCTACGACGTGCACGGGTTCCACTAGTCCTCCTCTGAGGACTTCTGCTCCCGCTGCCTCCAGTTTGGGATAATCTCTCCATCCACTCGGAGTGTTACCCACCACCGGATAGCCCTCGGTTGTACCCGTCGCTCCTGCTGCTGCTGGATTTGTCTGGTATACCCCGAACCTTGCGCCGCCCGCTTCCTGAGTGAATACTCTCATAAAGAGTATCTTCAGTTGCTGTCCTGCCGGCACAATGTGGTTTAAAACAGTTCGATACTCGGCTCCGTATAGCGCTCTCTCGAAGCTGGCCTCGTATGCGCCTCCTACGACTGCGTAAGGAAGGGCATCCTCGACCTCACGTTGCAGGCCTATGTCCTTATACAGCTTCTTGTTAAATTGTACCATTATTCATCACTGTCCTACTGGAGCCTCCGCCGGGGCTCTCACCGGTAGAATCGTAAGTGGCCTGTGCGGTATGACGCGTCGGTATAGTTTGTCCAGTGTCTCATTCCATCTGGGAGCCGATGGTGTCTGGACTCCCATTTGAATGGTGCCAATGCGTTCTGTTCCAAGCTTGGCGAGGAATATGTTCAATCTCAAGTCTGTGTCATCTATTGCGTCAGGGTTGTAGGCTGAGAGGGCTATCTGCTGGTTCCATGGTCGTAACATGAAGTGCTCCGTCAAGAATGTTGGCGCTAGGTAGGGGCTCATGTATTCCTCGAAATGACTTGTAAACCTATTCGCCGAGCTCGGCTTGGGGTCCTTGGGTATTCCGTGCCTGTGGAGATCCGTAGGAAGCTCCACGTAGATCAGACTCTGCCCGCGAATCCCAAAAATCATCTGCCATAGCCGGTTGGTATCGGTCGTTGCGTCGAAGCCTCTGGTTATCTCTAGTGTCTCCGGAACGAAGGGCCCAGATTCTGTTGTAGCTGAAACCGTCTCCGGCCAGTCGTACTCCCAGTGTCCTAGGTCTCTCTGAACGATGTGCTCGTAGTACCTTATGCCTTCTACAAGGTAGCTGATGAAGTAGCCCTCACGAAGCCAGTCGCTCCATTCGGCGTATTTTGCCATCGCATTCACACCATTTTATTTTCTTTACGGTTTCCTGCGATAGCTACTCGCCGAGCGCCATGAAGTTGAGCCATATTGAGCCGTCTGCTGGTAGTGCAGTTGGCAAAGTTTGGGCAGCGCTTCTTGTACCCGCCTCATACTGATAGGCAGCACTCGGTGCTAGGATATCAATTGAGGCGTAGTTGTCGAACTCGCCCTTGTGGTAGACCCACTTCTGCGGCGTGAACGGCCAATGTACGCCTGTTTCAACGGTCAGCAAGAGTACCTGAAGCGTGTTCAGCTTCAGCTCCCTAGCGAAGACGACCTCTTTCGCGGCAATCTTCAGCTGGCCCCAGATCTTTACGACTGTGCTGTTACCGAAGATGTGTCTCTCAACGTCGTGTATGTGTATTAACGGGGCTCCGTACGCAGCCGCGCCGAATCCGCGGTCGTAGCGTGCACCCGATGTTGTTCTAACTACTTCTACCATTTACATCACCCTCAAAGTGTCGCTCCCGTGTTAGTCACCTGTAGCCTGTTGGGCACTCTGTTCATCTGCAATCCAATCAGCTTGATTCGCTGGGGTCCTTGAGTCGTGACGTAGGCATAGAGATCGAAGCCTGTCTCCTCATCCAGGATATACCCGTTCTCGAAGATGATGGCTGGCTTGTTGTAGGCGAGGCATTCCTCGATGTTGATGCGTGGCAGCTTCTTATCGCTGATTTGCATTTTGATTTCAGAGATTCTTATAGCTTTATCTAAAAAGGCGAGGCCCGCAAGTCCCGCCTTGTAGTCCTCAAGTATGATGCCTCCTGTGCCGCTTCCAGTCATAATCGTCTGTTGTGCTCCGCCTAACAATCTTTGAGCATTAGTAAGTGTAAGTGTTTGATTCCACGTATCCATGTTACCCGCGTTCGCAGTCGTCATCGTCTGGTCCCTGAACAATGCCGGTATGAGAGTTGTCTCACCGAACTGTCCAGCTGTCGGCGCCAATCCCCCAAACGTCTTGGGCGACCAGTCAGCAGCGCACCGCGCTCTGAGCTGCGTCGAGAGATTTTCCATGGTAGCCTTGTACTCAGGGAAGCTGGATTTCACTTTTTCATATTCGCAAATTACGTAAGACATTTTAGATCGCCGCTCCACAATCTCCTAGAACTCGGTCTATCATTTTATAATTAGCCTCTCCAAGCATTACGATGCGCTGGTATTGAACAGCCGTTTGAACTCCTTCGATACTAAGTGACGGGGTAAACGACTGAGCTTGAGCCCCCGCTATTGTGGGGAACCCAGCAATAGGCCCCTCGAAATAGCCGTAGAGGTGGAAAGATGTCTCCTCATCTATGATGTAAGGTTCTTCAAATATCAGCGCTGGTTTGTTGTAGATTCTCATCTCCTCCAAGTTGATCCTGCCATACTTGCGGTCGCCTATCTGGTACCGAATTTCGGTTATGTGTTGGTTTTTGTTCGGGAAAGCTAGCCCAAGCCATCCCACTTTGAAATCCTCGGGCATAGTCTCTCCGGTTCTGTTCCCCTGTATGAGCGTTTGATGTCCTGTCGAGCTGAACGCCTGCCTCCAATAAGCGGGAGGTCTCGGGAACGTGCCAGTTGCGGCTGCTCCGAAAGCGGCTCCGCCGTAAGTCAACGGGTTGGGGTCGAAAAGCTCTGGAAGAATAGAGGTCCTACCGTACTGCCCTGCAGATGGTGTTAGATAGCCCATGGTCCGGGGCGCCCATTCCGTGTTGCACTTGTTTATCATTGCGCTTTCAAGTCTAGCGAAAACTGCTTGAAATCTGGGGTCGTCCTTCTGGACGCTGTCCCACTCACAAAAACTGTATCCGCCTTGTCCCAATGTGTTTTCTCCTTTTTTCCGTAGATAATTTAAATTAGGTGACGTATAATGATAATCGGGAAAAAAGGGATAAGTGGGTAAATGCCCAAGAATCGATACACGGTCATACCCGACATCAAGGGAGAGATAATCGGAGTCAGGAAGGTTCAGGACAGGGGACGTTTACAGGTGCCCAGGGAAGTTCGTGACTCAATCGGGCTTGAAGAAGGGGACAGCGTTTATTGGCTACGGGGCTTGGATGGACGATTCTACATAGCAAAAGCAGTTGAACTAAGATAGTTCACACTGGGATAGGAGGGCGCTAGATTTAGTCGGCTTTTAATAACTGGGGTGAGCCCTCTCAAGTGACTATGGCATACCTACCGGTGGATGCTATGGCTGGCGTTGTAATTGTTCCAGTAGGCGTGTAGACCATTGTAGGAGGTGTGGCGATACGGGCTCCCAGGGGAACCACACGAGCTAAGTGCCTCCAAAGATCAGTTGAAAGGTATCCGCCAACCATTGCGGCAGCGAGATCATAGGGTGCCTTTAGTTTCATGGCGCCCCAGATGCCTCCTATGACACCAAGAATGTCGCCCCATAGAGATATGGGCTGTCCGAGGAGTCCCTCTGGTCTAAGTGTGTCCGCGTATTTCAGCGCGTAATCAGCTGCGAATCCTACTTGCTGTAGTCCATATATTATGCCGACGTCTTTGATGGATTTTACCATCTTACTCTCGGTAAAAGAATGTGTA
>Ga0114923_10000821_pt1 | contig 22371 bp, 36 predicted proteins | sample SumtaG_FD_89578 | JGI IMG/M metagenome (GOLD analysis project Ga0114923, IMG submission 89578) | Deep subsurface microbial communities from Indian Ocean to uncover new lineages of life (NeLLi) - Sumatra_00157 metaG | ecosystem: Environmental > Aquatic > Marine > Oceanic > Sediment | place: near...
GACTGCATTGGCAACAATGGTCAGGGCAGTTTGTCCTGTTACATCACCAGTATGTGTGGGTATCCGTGCAGCTGCAAAAACTCCAGATGTAATCTTGCTAGCAGCTAGGTTTGGGATAAACGAGGTTGCAAAGATACCTGTCGTTATATCGCTTACATCCAGTGCAGAGATTTCCCCGCTCGTGTGTGAATGTGCCGAAGGAGCTTTTCCATTGATCTGTGTCTGAATTGCAGAAGTAACTCCGTTCAGGAACAAAAGCTCCGTATCTGTCAGACCACCGGCGGCAGCTCCAGCAAGGATATTCAAATCCGCAACAAGCCCTGTAAAACCGTCGAGCTTGTTCAGCTCAGCTGTCGTCGACGTAATACCATCCATCGTGTCGAGTTCGGCGACAGAGGCAAGTAACGCGACAGCCGTGAAGTTCGGGAACTGTGCTTGCAGAACTGTTTTAATCAACCTCAGATGATCATCAGCCGTTGCATAGTCATCCGACCCTGTCGGATTCGTCGCGACTAGGTTACTAATATGTGTTGCAGCTTCGATACCCACTACGGGTCTCCCATTTCGTGAACCTGGCCGGCCTGCTCGCGTGCAGTAATCGACCGGATGTATTCAGATCTTGCGATACTGAGGTCAGCCTCGAATCGCGTTGTTGCGTCAGTGTCGCGCAACGTCCAGGCAATTTCACGACCTGCTGTGTTCATTAAGAGCGCTGAATAATGTGTAGACCAGAGTGTAGTTGCACCTTCAGCTGGCGTCGTAGGATCTTTACCGAGGAAACGAATAACATAAGTTATCGGTTGTGTTGGCTTTGGTCGGACAATGATGTTCGCTCCATCCAGGACCCATTCCTTTGGAATCTCTCCGGTTCCGGGAAATCTCTGAAAAAGAATTAAGAGTTCACTCTGCGCTGGCAGAAAAACGTCTTCAACAGCAGCACCAGTTGGATCAATGTATTTAACTGGCACGTCATCGCGCATACGCAAGAATGTTTCTGTTGTAGAAGGTAGGAACGAAGATACATTTGCTGTGATCGCACGCTCTACTCTTACTTCCAAAAACCACGGCAACGTAGCACTTTCTTCAAGGAAATCTTGCGCAGTTCCGAGTTCGTCAAGAATCTCCCCTTGAAGATTACTTCCGCTCTCTGCCTTCCGACGCAGCCGTCTTGCGATTCGCGTAACCAGTTGGTCAATTGTTGCCATTAGGTGTCCCTGCCAAGTTAATATTGATTCGAGGTCCAGCATTATCTCGGAGGCCTACTACATTACCAATTAAGTTCAGCATCGCTCGCGGATTTGGATCAGCTAACGCTGCTGTGAATGCTTCGCTCAGAACACCTGGGGTAATTACGGCGTCTGGAGGCGCATGGAAGTTGAACTGGTCTGTCAATGTATCTCCTTCGAAATTCGCACGACCTATCGCGAACATCGCACTGCGTGCTGGATCTGTGAATAGAAGATCCAGCTCTTCAAATATATTGCTTGCGCGCGACCCGAGCATGTTTGGATCGATTGTATTGTCTGGCGGTTGCGGTGTAGGAAAGTCGTCAAACTTAATAAAGGTTCTTCCAGCAGCAATTGCGTTGTCGCGCGCAATGCGTAGCGCATCCAACTCTTCTTCCGAAAAGTCTTTCTCGCTAAAGCTTGGCGTTTCTCCACCAAAAATCTGCGCAGCAACTGAACGCAAATAAAGCTCCAAAGCTGCTGGAAGTTTACCTGCCATTAGGTATCCTCATCACCCTTGCCAGGGTCTTTCCATACTCTGGACCAAAGACTTCGCCACATTCTACGAAGAGTCGGTCCGCCACCGCCAGGGATAAAAAGTGTCGCTAGTGTTCCAACAAAGCTCACAACTCCATCGACAACCCTACCAAAAATCGCGTTCGTCAACAAAGCGCCTGTAAAGCTCAATACACCCGCAAGTAGCTTGAATGTTAACTTCGTCAAGGTTCCTGAAAAAGTTAATACTCCAGCCACCTGTTTTTCTGTCTGCTTTGTAAGATCTCCTGAAAAGCTCAACACACCTACTATAGAAAGAAGTTTGACAACTGCTGTTGCAAGTACCCCAGAAAAGCTCAAAACTCCTGTGAGGAATTTAGTTGTTTCCTTAGTCAAGATACCGTCGAAGCTCAACGAACCGGATAACTGCTTCACCGCCTCCTTGGATACATCTCCTGAAAAGGTCAAGCCTCCAATAGTTGCTTTGTTCGTTTGTTTTGTCAGACTGCCACCAAAGCTAAGAACACCTGCGATTGATAAAAAAGCTAACTTCGAAGCGAGCAGGTCACCAACAAAACTAAGAACACCCGCGACAGGTTTGAAGATTAACTTCTGCATTGCACCGACAAAGCTCAATGCTCCTGTCAAAATCTTTTGTGTCTCTTTTATCATCCCGCCAGCAAAAGACAACACACCTCCCAGAGACTTTTGAGTTTCCTTTGTCGTAGTGCCAACAAAGCTTAAAGCACCCGCATTGCTCTGAAAGAAAAGCGTGCCGGCGCCAGCCACAACAAATAGCGCAAGCCTTCTCGGTGCAAACACCTGCCATTGGTTCTTTAGAAATTTCAGGAACAGCTCAGGACTTCTATCCCAAGTCCCATTAAATGCGTAGACCCCAATAATATCGCCGTCAAAGAATTGTGATTGCGATCCGGCAGTACAGCCAAGAGCTATATCAGTCGTTGTTCTTGGGGTGTAGCCAACCGCTGCCGAACCTCCTGTCTGTCGTTCATATAAACCATCTTCACGAAGTAAATGAAGGGAAGGATAAGCATTCCCGGAGAGCGGAGTTATGGTGCCCGCAACAAGATTAATTGCATCAGACAAGAGACTTGCATCTGTTATTTGGGTATTCGGTGTTGTATTATTGATACGAAATCTTTGTCGCGCTCTACCCGAAGAAACCATACCGAGCATCAGGTCATGATTAGCGGTAGCCCAGCCTTCATCCTTTGTAAAGATCCTCGGATCACCAGAAACTACACCATCACCGTTAGTCCGGACGATTGTTACAAGGGTGAAGTTTTTGGGATTTGGAAAGTGAATGCCGAGGTCATTGTCCGTCCGTTTGGCGAACCAACCATCTTTTCCGCCTGCGCCAGGCCGCTGCTCGTTAGTACGAACGGCCCCCACGAACGGATAAACTTTAGATGCGGTTTTAACTGCGGACCCAGAAGAACCGCCAGTGCCGACAGTTTGCGTAAATTGCATCTTCTGTGGGCCGCTTGACCACATCTGACCAGCACCATCATCAATAGGAAACCAGCCAGGGATCAGCGCCCAAAGGCAATGCTTGCCAAACTCATTTGACTCATCGAAGTCACCTACATATGAGGGTGGCTGACTGGTCCATACTCTGCGCTTGAAATCCATTTAAACGATATTGCCAAAAGCATCCGTCAATATAAGTGCAGTACTAGCACTATTAATCGTACCGCCAGCATCATTCTGCAAGTAAAACTTAGCGTACCTGGCCTTGATGGGAAATTCCCCAACGTGGGGTACAACTGTGGATGCTACACAATCAATAATTGCAGCAATATCACCATTAGCTTGTCCCACCGCCCATACGCCAAAGTCAGTATTGTCGTGCGACCAGACAACAATCAGCGTTGCCACTTCAATAGCCGACGCCTGACAATCTAACTTCAACTCAAAGCCACAATTAAGAGGCTGAGGATCACCAAAATCGACCGCAGAAGTCGCTGCAGAAATAGAACCAGTCGTAAGATTTCCACCGAGAAGCGTTACAGTTGGACCACCTGTTGCTCTATCGAATCCAACATCCTGTGCCATTACGAATCCCTCGCCGCAAACCAGTCATTTTTGGAAATGAAAGTTCCGGCTCCATAGATAGGAGAACCTGGAGCAGCTGGGTCTTCCATCGCCTCGGCCCTAGATAGATCGGTTTTCAGAGCATTAATGGATGCAACCGTTGGGCCGTTTCCAGGAAACAGAGATTTAATCTTGTCCCTGAACTGTTCAAGGTCGACCTCTAAAATACTGACGCCTGCCTGAATGAACAAATCTACAAGGCTGCGACCGTCGCCGACTTGATTGCCTTTGTATTCGCCAACATCAATGACTTGCAGCAAGATCTCAGGAGTTAATGGAGTATCCTTGACTGGTTTAGGAAGCTCTACATTCTTATCCGAATCGTTAAAAAGGTCAAGGGTTTTATTCAGTTGGCCATCAACAGCAGCATAACCCATCCCTATCGGATCGAGAGCTTCCTCATTTTTTAGGACTAAACGATGTTGCGCATTTTCTGGGTCAAATGCCATATTAGCCGCCAGCGTTAATCGTGCACGTATACGTGAACTGGATCGAGTCACCGCTATCAACGTTGATAGCACCAAAAACGGTGCGATCCCACAGAATATGAGTTGCGCGCGCAGCCGTGGTGAACAAACCGTGCTCGGTGATAGCCAGCGTAGCTGTATACGCGATCGTTCCAATCGAACGAATCTGGTTCGCAGTTGGCTGTGACTTCGCGCCTGTCGCGCGAGTCGTCGGCCCGGCAGGCGTACCGAGATCACCGTCCGCCACGTTCTCGGCAGCTACACCGGTTCCAGAATCATGAAAGTTAAAGTTCGCGATATCACCCGACCCGTCGTGCCAGTCGTCGACCATATGCGCGACACCTTCGTCGGTGACCAACCGCTTGCCAAGCAAGCCAAGGTCTATGACTGTTCCGTCGGCGCGAATTAGTTTTGCGCGGAGTTCCCCATGGATAGTAAGCACACCAAGCGCATTACCTAACGCGACGCCTACGTCCACCTTGGCAGCCCGCAGAAGCGCTGCGTAGTTCTTCAGACGATAGCCCGTTTCAGCTAACTTCTGACTTGGTGTCCAAATCTTTCCCATTTTCTTTCCACCTGAAGTAGAGTTGATAACAAATGCGAGCACGAATGCCTTTTGGCTCACAACGAAAATCCGGAGACACATGGCCTCTCGGAGCTAAGCCGTGGTTAAGTTTGAACTTCAACCACTTGCTATGAAAAAAATGACTCATTGTCTGCGCCTGTTTCCAACGACCTGTAGGGTCGCATCCTGTGTGACAGCTTGTATTCGAACAGCTGTGACCTGCCCCATTGCGGCTTGCGAAGTAATAACCGTAACCGCACCCTCATCCCACGCGACCCAATTCGCCGCGCCTGGATCGTCTTCGACAGACGTTGACTCATCTGTCGTATGAAAAACTGTTGCACTTCCGCCACCAACTGGAATGGCCGTCGCGACAATTTCAAACACCCAGCCGGGAATAATAATCGGCAGCGAGAAGCTTCCAGCTGTAGCTATGACTTCAGCTTGATAGGGTTTGTCGTTTGCAAGAAGTGCCATAATTATCTCAACGCAGTCAACGCAAGTCTTGTTGCTTCCAAATCCGTCCTCAGCAGGACTAACTCTTGTGTATCTTCTAGCGACCAGTCGCCTGCGGGCGGGTTATCCCTTCTATATTCCATAGCTGCAATATCCTTTCGCAGCCGAACAATGCTGGCTCCTAGCAGCGCAGTCATTGCGCTGTTTATCGGAGCGATCTCGTTCTGTACTGTTAGTTGGATCTCTTCTCCCATTGCTTCGCTAACACTCGCGATTAAAAGCGGCTCAGCAACGAGCCATGCAAATCCTCCTAACGTTATCCACGAGATTGCAACACTCGTAGATATGTTAATACTGTGATCCTTACCCACCATTTTAGTTCCTTGTGGTAAGTATAATCCGGCCAGATTCCGCAGTGGAATCCGACCGGAGAATACCAGCCCTTATGCGACTGAGATGAAGTTACCGTGATAACCACAAGACAGACCACCGCGGTCCACTTGCAATCCGGCTTCCGTCAGCCACTGACCCTTGCGGGTATCCGCGTCATTCGCTTGGATGTTATCCTGCGAACGCGTATCGCGCAGCGGGACCCAACGAAGCGAACTGAAGTCGAGGATGAACGCCGAGAACTTATACTGCGCATGGCGATTCATCAATGGATGCGAACGCAAGAAGATCCGGCCTTGCGGCAGAATGAATTCTCGCAGCTTCATCCCGAACACGTCGATCACATCGCCGAAGCGAATCTGACCAGTTGAATTCGCAAGCAAATTCAGCGTGTTCATATACCCGTTCCCGCAGAAGGCGATTCTTTCATCACCTGCTGGAGTGTCCCAGTCAAAGAGGGAGGTGGTTGCGTCGAGATACTGCTGCAACGTGACACTGGCCGCAAAGATCGTGGTCGTATCAGTCGGGATGAACTCCCGTAATCCGCCCATGAAGCGAAGCGGTTTGCCGTTCCCACCAGTCGTTTCGAACTTCTGGCCGAACATCAGCGCAAGTTCGATGTCACGTGAGTGATCGAAGGTTTTGCGCTTTTTGTCGTTGTCGAGGGCTTTGCCCGTACGTGCACGAGTCTCGAGAGTTGTGTTTGTCAGCTCGTAAGCATTCTTGAAAATCTGACAAAAGTTCGAGTACTTGATTGGGTTCCGCGAGGTTGCATCGGGCGAGTTCGTGCCTTCAGCGTACGCCGAGCCAATCTTAATCGCGAAGTCATCGTCCACGATTGCAACAGCTACTGAGCCTGCCACACCGCGAGTGACTGTGAACGCCGTTGCCGACGTTACAGTCACGACCATCATGATTTCGTGCGTGAAAACCGAAGCTTCTGTTGCATCTTCGAGCATCAGAAGGTCTCCGGGCTTGAGGTGATCTGCATTACCGTAAGGAATGCCGGGAGCGGAAGCAGATGGGTCTGCCGAATCCACCGTGAGGGCCGTTGCAACCGATGTAAATGCCGCGTCAAACTGCACGCGGATCAAATCATTCGGCTCGTCCCACCACGAGAATTCGGGATCATCCACACCCCTTTTGGCAATCCTGGCGGCTAACGCAAACAAGGGAGCGGAACCATTGGGATTCCGGAACAGGATTAGTTCCCGAAAGTTCTTCGGGCGTTCGTCTGTTCCCCAATCACCGGTGCCGCGTAATCCAGCTACTGCTGCCATTTGAGTTTACCTTACCAGTTTTGATCCATGGCAAGCGCTTCAAATTCGTTCTGAACCGTTGCCTGTGGTGTAGGCAAGCCTGCGCCGCTACCAACCGCTGGTTGGAAGGGAGCAACCGGCTGTTGATATACCGGTTGCTGTCCGTTCACTTGTGGAGTTTGCACAGCAACGGGCTGCTGTGCTACAACTTGTGGCTGAATGCGAAGTTTCATCGCGGCCAAAGCTGCACCATCACTCATGATTTGTGCGCGCGTTCCGTTAGGCGATGCTTGTCTTGCCATCCGCATCGACTGAGCAACAACAGGACGGAATCTCTGATCGGACAACTGAGGATAATCTCGGAAGAAATCATTCTCGAGCCGATTAGCTTCTATCTTTGCTGTTACGATCTGGTCGATAACGGAAGGCAAAAAGTCCTGCACTGCCTTGCCGATCTGCGACGCGAGTCGGACATGTAGTCTTGCAGCGAGTCTCGGGTAAACCTCCTCAGGCCTCGAGACTAGCGAATCCGCAACATCTTGCGGTAACGCATACTCCGTTTTAGCAAGATGCTCGATCGTCTGCGCCTCGAAGGCACTGAAATCTTGAGCGGGCGCTTGCTGAGGTGGAGCCTGCGGAGCAGCCGGTTGAATGACTTGCTCCGCCGCACCAGCTTCAGTAATTGCTGCTTGCTGTTCAGGAAGTAAAGCAGGCGGAGCCGCCGGGGCCTGCACTTGAGGCTGCACCGGAACGCCCGGTTGAACGGGAGCTACTGGAACAGCCTGTTCTGGCACCTGCGGCTGGACTGCTGGGACTGCCGGCGGCTGAGCTACAGGAGCAACGGGCTGCTCTGGTAGCTGAAACTGCTGGACAGGAGGTTCGGGTTGCGGCGCAATTTGCTTTTCCACACCAGACCAGAAATCATAAGACTCGGCGGGTGGCGGGGCAACTGCTGCCGCAATGGGTGGCGCGCCAGAAGCAATAGGCGCGACTTGCTGTGCGCCATCTGCTATTTGCTGCGCCACGATGCCAGGATGTGTCGGCATCATGGAATTACCTGTTAGTGCGTCTGTCATTTTCTTGATCCTCGATTAAAAGTGCTCTGAATTCTTCACCACGAATTGCGATAATGCTTTGCGGAAGCGTGATAACGCTTCGTTGTCCGTGGATGAAACCAACTTCATAGTTGTGTTGGTAACCTTCTTCTGTACTGGTTATGCGTTTATGGGTAAGATGTTCACGCGCTAGGTTCTGGGCTTTGACGAACTTAACTAGAAGGCCCCACTCCGGCGATTTGAGGAGCCGTTGGAGGCTCTCTTTCTCCGCTCGGAGCTCCTGTAGGAGCTGCTCCTGTGTTTGGTCCATTTGGTCCTCCTATGGGAACGACATTACCTGCCTGTCCCTGTTGCAGAAGAGCATCGGGCTCAACGATTTCGACTTTGAACCGATGAATGTTCTTCAATCCACCAAGCTGTGCGATCCAAGCAAATATCCTACCCAGATCATACTGCTGTAAAACTTGCGGCGACTGTGCCATTTGCTGTAACAAATTGGTCCACATACTAACCTGTGCGAAGCGATCGACAGGAAGTGTACCATCGACTGGCGTGAAGTCGAAGAATCCTTGGATTTCTGCCGGACCAACTTCAAGTTCCTTAGCAGCTCCAGGATGCAGGAAAAAATCTCCGGCAAGGCGAAGTTTCTCGCTGCCGGAGTAGTGTTGCTGCGTCGTCTGCAAAAGGATTTGTGCCATGTCGCTGAAACCAGTAGCAGAGAACCACTCTGCTACTGTCTTTAATCTGTTAACGCCAAAAGTGGAGGACGTCCTGACTTCTGTCGCTGTCTTGCGTCCGCCCTGATTGAGCAGGCCCATGATGTTATCGTTGACGCCAGACACGCGTTGAATGAGCGATCCAAGGATTTCTGTATCGGCGAGATGCTGCTGTGTAACGTTATTAACGGGGAACTGCCATATGGCGTTGCGTACGTCTTGCCCATACATTTCTTCCTTCAATCGGATAATCTTTCCCGGCGAGGGATCTTTTAGATCCTTCAAAACAACTTTCGATGGATCAACAACAAACATGTCGTTCAAACTCTTTCGAGTATTGTAGAAATGAGTGTTGATCAGCCAGGTGATAACATCTGTCATTGGGCCGACGATTTCAAGCAAACCCCGCTTAAACATCGCATGCCCGTCGGGTTCGTACTCAAGAGGATAGAATGGAAATTTGTTATGGTAATCGCCAAGTGGCTGTGCTGCCACAATCACCTGGTCGTTGGCCAGAACGAATACCCACTTCTCTGGGAAGCTCGACTCACCTAAGCCCCAGTCCCTTGGGATCAATTCAATGTACATCTCTAGCAGGTCAATCGCCTGCATGTCCATGATGTCCATCGCGATGGTTGCGCTGTTGTCCGTTTCAACAGGACGCGTAACTTGTGGAGATCCACGATCTCTCAAGCCAGCAGCCGCATGCCGCATTTGTCTCACAACGTTTATGTTGAAATACTTGCCTGCCGCGGCGCGCTTGGCCATGTGATTCCAGCCAACGGTCGTATAACGTCCGCAGAACTCACCTTCTTGTAGACGACCAATGGTTACTCGCGGATCAGGGAAAAAGTCCCAGGGACGAACATTGTATAAACGGTTGCCTTTGTAGCCGTCCATGACAAACCGTTGCATTTCGGTTTGTGTAGTTCCTAAATCAACCCCAAGGAACGTGTCCGGCGCCTCGATCTCACGATTGACAACGATTCTTTCTTCATCCCAATGTGAACCAGCAATGGCTAAGCCATACTTACCAACATCCAGAAGCCAGATATATAGCTGTGGAAGCATCCGACCGACTGTGATCTGATAGTCCATCATAGCTTCGACAGCTAAGACTTTGTCTTCGGCAGCGCCGTGTCTGCCTTGGTATTGTAAGATCGGATTCCGTCCAAGGAAAACGCTGGTCCAGTACGTATGCGCAGACATAAGTACTGCATAGTCGAACGGAATCCGAAGAGTTGTGAACTGTGGTTCGCCGCCGATCTCACGGAGGCTTCTTCTCTGCCTGTCTACGTCTTTCTCAGGCATGTACGCAATGAAATTTTCTTCGTTCTTCTGCCATTGCGTATGCCGCTCGCGCATCTTGTCACGCGAGAAGTCCCGACGCTTCTTGACCGCTTCAACTAAGAAGCGATGCTGTTCTGTATGAAAGCCGAGGCCGTCAGAGAAGAGTGCCATTATTTCTTGCGCCCCATAAACGCCGTGATCGCCTGTGGAACGTCCTTGGTAACCAAGCGACCACCAAACCAGAAGCTCAGCACAATCTGTGCCATGACCCAATACTGCGGGGCAATATTCTCTGGAGGTGGCAGCTCCCAATAACCAAACAAGCTACCCAAGACTGTGATGGTCACCCACGGACGAACCAATCTGTTAATACCATTAACAGTTGAATCGATCCACTTGACGCCTGCGCTCATAGGCTGATCGTGCCTGCGCGCGTCTGCGTGAGACTCTTCGACAAGCTTAGTCAGCTCAACAGTCATGCCATGTACTTTGGCATCGCCAGGCTTCCACCTCTCGACAATGTCAGCAATTCCTGTAGCTACGTCGACGCCTGCTGTAGCTGCCCCGCCAACGAAAAAGCCTCCGATCTTAGAAAGAATTCCCATCTCTCCTCCTGTTAAAAGTAGAACACAAGCCGTATTCGACTGTCCTGGCCAGTGTTGTTTGAATTCTCAAAGCAAATTCCAATGTCATTGCAACGGGTAATTACCTTGTCCGTCTTAGCTGCCGAGCAATGCCGCGACTTCAAGCCAAATCTTTTTAGCTTTCCCCAGCCCTTGACTTCTAGACTGGGACAAAGTCTCAAAGCAGTGCTCACTGCTCTATCTGCGTCGTCAAAAATATACGGCCCAAATCCGACGCGAATTGTTTGCCACCAAGGATCTACGATAACAAACTCGAAGCCAACAAAGACCTTCGCAGGTATTGTCCAAGCACAATCAATCCTTGGACAAACATCAAACTTTTGCGTCGATATATGCCCAAAGCCAAAGTCAAAATGAGGTGCGACACGCCAGGTTACCTGCGTCCACACCGCATTGCTGTTAAAGTTGCTGACACTTGTCGGGCCTATATCCAGGTAAAAACCCTCTGCCTTGGCAGCACTAGTCAGACACAACAAAAGCGCCAAGGCGAATAGTTTTTTCATGGACATGCTCTATCCCATTCAAGAGCAGGAATGTCGTCTTCATTCACTTCCGCCAACAGATCCGGCGGAATCATTCCTGCTTGCATTGGTGTGATTGTCGCATCACACATGGCGCTAACATCCAAGAGATCTTTCAACTTAGTGTTAGGAAATTTCACAAATTGTTCTTCAAAATCTGTATGAGAGCGATGTATGTGCAACATGCCATTTGCAGCAACTCCGGAATGGGCTTGTATAATACGTGTGTGTTTGTTCCCGATTGCTGGTAGCTCAAGCACATACACCGCTTTTAACATACCGCGCTTGATTTCCCTTTCGATGAACCATTTCAAGGTTCTCTGATACGCGACACCTTCGACGCCGCATCTCATAATCGGATACTTTCTTAACATCCGATTCATATTAATTACAAGCTCATCTGGATCTTCGTCTCTGGCAGTATGATACTCAACTATAAATTGATGACCACGCCAGTAACACTTAACCATAAGAGCTTGGAGGTCGGTACGTTGTCCTGTCATTCGAGCCTTGTCTGATAAGACAGGCGCAGGATCAATTGCCATTACGTACCGAGCTGTGACCGGTAAAACCTCCCAATAGGTATCAGCTATCCACTCAACCCTAAAGGCAGATGTTTCTCGAGAGATGATCATACACATCATTTCTCGCATCCATATTGAAAGTTTGTTCAGTGCGATTGCAGCAACTTTCTCGTCTAAAAGTTCCTTCTTCGTCCAACGTGAGGGCCAGGCGCTTTCAGCGATATTGTCGTCTTCGTCTGTTAGAATCGAAACTCTGATGCTCTTGAACTCTATCGACTTCATGCACTCTGCACTTAAGTCGTCTTCGTCCAGCGGAGTTTGCAGAAGGATGAGTGCTGCAAGAGGTTCCTCTGAAACAGGAGCTAGGCTTCTTTTAACAGCGCCGTTAAAAAGTGCGCTTATCTTATCTCTCTGCTCAGGCGTAGCAGTGTTTTCTTCGTCACAAGGATCATCCACGATTATCAAATCTGGCCGATAATCATTGATGTTGATTCCACGAACAGCTCCTCGAATACCAATCGCCATGATCCGAATTGGATATTCTAGCTTCTCGTGAACAACCTCACAATTCGTCGGAGTCCACTTCTTACCCTTTCTCAAGCCAAAGGCTTGTGCCCACTCAGTATTATACTCAACCTGCTGCATGAGCCAAGCAACGCTTTCCGCTGCATGTCCTTCGTTTGGGCCGACAAACAGAATGGTATGCGATATACCATACGCAACTCTCTTGGACATAAAGAGCCTTGCGATCGTTGTTTTCGCTCCGCCCCGAAATATCTCTGCATTTGAAAAACGGTTGTTTTCAAACAGAGTCCAGAGCTTTTCATGAAAGAGTGGCGAGTCCTGTCGTGTCGTATGTGGAAACCAATAGTGCGAATAGAATATCGAATCCGATACTCCAAGCTCAACTGCTTCTACATAGCTCGCTACGGCCGACATATATGCACCGCTAGCTCACCAGGAGCAACGCTCTTAAGATCTTTCCGCATACAAGGCTTCGTTGGAAATGCTATCGTACCGTCAAACCAATAAACGATCTCGACGGTTGCAAACTTCCAAAGATCTTTTTCCGAGTTGTTAAAGAACAAGCTAACTAACGGCAGATACTTATCCACAAGTTGAAAATAAGCATCTGCACAATGTTTGTACTTCATCTCACAGATCGTAATCTGTCCACGGTCTATGTCAATAATCAGTCCATCTGGTTGCGCGTAATTGATTCGCGCGGGCGCATCGTCTGTTCGGTATCTAAACCATGGACCGGGCACGTAGCCCGGGAACAGCTGTGAAAGATGCCCCTGGACCTTTGCTTCGTAGCGTAGTCCGAGTCCCATTCTCCCGCGACGGCGCCTGCCCGACTTAACAAACTTCGGTACGCCTCGGAGGATTTTAGCTTCGAGAACATTACCCTTCAGGGGACGGAAGCGCATCGACTGGTCCATAGAAAGCTGCTTGAGTTGTTCTTCTCAAGCGCTCACGTGCGCGTTCGATAACTCCAGGAGCTACCTCGCGAATACTCTCTCGTTCGATTTCTTCTGTCTGAGACAAGAACCGCGGCGCATTCCCGGCTGCCGGCGTGAACGCCAAGAGCTTGGCTGTCTTATCCGCAGCGTCCAGAACAGTTCGGTGTTCGACTTCGCTTGAATCCAAGATCAAATCCAACTTGTCATAGGCTTTGATCGCGATAGCTAGTTGTTTCTCGACTAGCCTCGTCCCCAGCTCTTTCGAATAAAGCATCCTTCTTCGCAGAAACTCTTCACGAAAGATATCTGAATTCATGACGATCGAAACCCACGACCGAGATACGCTCATCTCGTCCGCCAGCACTGCCATCGAGACTCCTGGGTTTACCAAGAGCCAGTCGATCATTGACAGGTGCTTATTTCTTAGGCTTTTTATCTGGAGCTTCGCCACCTGGCTCGCCGCCTTCCTCGTCGTGCCGTTGTGCGAGTTCCTTATCGCATCTTGCCCTCGCTTCCTCGTCCCCACCGAAGGGGTCGTTCCCACGAAGAATTTGGCTGATGCGTTCGCACAAAAGATCGTCATTATCTGACGACAGAATCAACGCGACGCTCAGCGCCTCCTTTCGGAGATAACTGATTCCTGTTTCAAAGTCCTTCATTGCCTACTCCTGTCAAGTGAGAGTTCCCCACGCTTATTCAATCATACTTGATTTTTGCCGACGGGACAAGGCTTATTATGGACTTTCGAGGGTACTCTGCCCAGATTCCAAAGCGGAATCCGCCCAGATTAACCAGAGAATTTCGGTACACTTACAGACGTTGCCTTACAGGGAGGACCCTTGCCACCCCCCATGGGGTGAAGGCGGGGGCCTTTGGGGATGCGCAACTCTAGAGCCTACAGCTAGGAGCTGGCTATAACAATCAGTAGGTTAGCCGCGCCTATTTGACAAGCCTACGAATTCGTGCTAAGGTGAAACCTTGTTTCACATTTGCTCTTTAACAACACGGATTCAGTATAGGCCAACGGCGGCGCCTACTCCCAAAGTCCGCCACTTTTGAGGTGACTCAAATGAGTAACAAAGTAAGAATGGCTGTGACCTACGGTACACGGCAAAAGGGCTGCAGTGAAGCAGATGAAAACGACACGCTGGTAATCTTCACTGTTTACGACACGGATGACACGAAGCTTGCTACACGGAAGTACGACATCATCCAAATCCCTGAAGTGAATCAGGTGCGTGCGATGCTGATGGGAGTCAACAAGAAGTTGACCGATGGCGACAGCGATGAAAAGGACAAGCTCGCTAAACTGGACCTGATGGATGCACGATGGAAATTGCTAAAGTCTGGTGAATGGAATATGGAGCGCGTTGTTGGCACATTCGTAGTCAGCCCGGCAGTTGAGGCACTTGCTCAACTAAGCAGCCTGACCATACCTGAGGTCCAAGAAGGACTGGCAGGATACGACAAGGATGTGAAGAACAGTATCCTTAACGGCAAGGAAGTTCAGGAACTGGCGAAGGTGATTGCAGAGAAGCGCAAGAACCAAGACCTGACCGGCAAGCTGGATCGGTTCTTGTCTCAGAGTTGAGGTAATCACAAGGGCGCAAGGACGCGCCCATTTTTGAGGAAAGACAATGCGAATTAACTTAGAACGTTTAAGTGAACAAGGCTTCGAAACTAACTTCGACCAGGAGGAGAATACACTCAGTATCTGGCCGCGAAACCCTAGCGAGAAGCTGCAGCGTGCGATCAACCGCGTTGCAAAAGAAGCTGGCCTGAATGACAGCAATTGCGATGCACTACACGCGCAACTGCATAACCTACAAATCATACAGGCAATCGCAAGCTAAGACCGAAAGCCCCGGTTCGCGAGAGTCGGGGCTTTTTTATGTCCAAACTCCCCCTAAATCCCCAACAGTTGAGACATAAAAAAGGGGCAGGATTTCTCCCGCCCCTACAGTTCCATGCTTGCAGATTACGCTGCTGCTGGTGCTTCGGCAGCAACCACCGTTTCGACTGGTGGCAGGAACTTGTCCAGAGCAGGAACCTCGGCTTCCAAACGAGCTGCTGCGATTTCGTCGGCCAGCTTGACGACATCTTCGTGTGCCAAAATCTGGTCGCGTACTTCCTTCGGGTACGCTTTGAGTGCAGCTTGAGCAGCCGGAACCGAAATCTGTTGCAACTGCGCCAGCGCTTCGACTGCTGGGCTGGTAACAACTGCACCGATCTTGCGTTCCTTCGCCCACTGTCCTGCTGCCAACTGCGCCGCGACATCCCTCATCGCTGTCAGCTTGGTGTGTGCGTCCTCAAGTCCAGCATCGCTCGCTCGATCCTGCAGGAGTTTCGAGTACCCATACAAGGATACCTTCTGCTTGCAGGAGTCATGGATCTCAGCAGCCTGAAAAATCTCAGAGTCAACAACCTCGTCGGTCTTTCGTTCGATGATTTCCACGTTGACAGTCATGTTCTCTGTGTCGAGTTCGACACTGGTTCGGAATGGTGCTAGTGGCTTTTTAGCCATGTTTCTATCCTCTTGTCGTTTTGGTAAAAAGGATCGCGAAATTGCGGCCCAGAGTCAATAATACCAGAATCTACGGAAATTGCAAGTAAATCATGTGCGTTAGCCAAGGCGGATATTTCTCTACAGTTTTTCCCCAGTTTTTCTCCAGCTTACGGTAAAATGCCTCGGGAGTACCCCTATAATCAGGCCGGACATAGCCCGTATATGTGGGGTATTATCTTTTTTTTATTTTTTTTTTCTATTATTAATAGACAAGGGCCGATATATAGGGGCGGGGGTCACAGGTTTTCTCGGCAGCTGGGGAAAAACTGTAGAAAAACTGGGGAAAAATATCCGCCCTCCCTTTAAGAATCCATGCTCTCACCACATAGAATAGTTGCGCCTTCGCGGGAAGTGTGGTATTGTCGGTAATGCGTCAAACAATGTATACGGACATTCAAGAACAGATCGCCCGCGAAACAAGCGACAAACTGGGCGTTAGGTTCTATGATTTCAATATCGGCTGGTGTCGAGCGCTGACAGCAACTATGAATTCATTTGGATTTGTGCTGCATATCCAGCGCGGCAGGCCAGAGTTCAAGAAAGAACAGAGCCAGGTGCCTACCGATATACGTACCGATAACATCTATGTGCCGACGCCGTTGGCTGTTACTCTGGCAGCGTACAATGCTCTAAAGAAATATCCAGAGCTGAAGCGTAGACCTACACAGCCACAAAATCCATTTGGTCGTCGAGGAAACTTCGACCAAGCATTCAATGATCTATTCTCACAAATGAGGGGAAAATCATGGCCAAGATTCTAACACTGTTACAACTACTGTCTGCGCTCGCGTATGCGCAGCACAGCCATATCTGGATCAAGACAGCAGAGTTCACAGACGACAATCGCAAGACCATATGTCTGTGGGAGTGCGCGTCGCATGACGGCGCAGCAACGACCACAGGAGGTTATGGATATTGCCCTTATCCGTTGATTCGGACCTGATCGAATAATCTGCCCCGGTTCCGCCCCGGAATCCGACCGAACTCAAGGCCCCCCACATGGCACGATCAAAGAATCTAGCAAGCTATCCAGATGTATACTGGGATCTCTTAGCCGCCATGCGTGAAGGCGTAAAAGAGCTGAAGTTCAAGCTCGACCTGAAAGAAGCCAGAAATACCCAACAGACCTTCTATGCTTTCATCCGTGCGTTGGAACACACCTCAGGATTGAAGCTCAAGGAAGGTGACATCTCTTATTCCCAAAACCTCAAGCATGAGGCAGAAATCATGCGAGGGTATCTCGTCACGATAGATAAGACAACCAATACCTTGATATTCGTTAATCGAGATTTGGAACCACAAGCTATGAGCTTGCGCGAGCAACTTAAGAAACAATTAAATGGCACGGGGGCGGAAGACATAAAGCATCAGCCGCCGCCCGTAGTCAGCCTTTTTGATAAACCTTTGGAGATAACAGATGAACCAGGAGTTCCATCTGCACGAGAAGAACCCACCTCGTAGGTTATTCGCTTACGTGCATTCACTGCCGAACAACCAGGTGATGGGAGTCACTGTGGATTCAAGAAACGGCGCAATGATACAACACTGTATCTTACCAACAAAGCAACGAGTCATGCTAGGGCTCGGAATAGGAGATGAAAACGCTCATGCACACAACGTCTACAGACAAAAATACGGAAAATATGAACTCATCTGGGTCGAAGATCCCGAGACAGATGAACGAACTCAAGGGCTTAAACGACGACTTACAGCGGATCGCACTATCCGCCAAGGCGTGCAGACAGCAATCAGATCGCCCTTGGCAGAACCGCGCCCTGTCAAACATGATGAGGAAATTGCTGCAGATCTCGCGGCTACAGGAGAGCTTACTGCAGAGCTTGTGCGAGGAGGAGCTAAAGAAAGAAAGGCTGAACAGAGAAGCGAGAGAAGCAACAATCAGGGCGCTGAGAGAGGAAGCATCGATGCCGGGCGAGATACTTCCGTACCCCACCGCAAGAGATATCACACCACGCCCGAGCCGGAGCCAGAAAATCCGCCGGCTCCAACTAGAGATAAGCCACCTACTCTTGGAGGATTCTTCTGATGAAGGTAATCAGGAACCATTTCGCTGAGACGTTCACCGAAGGCAAGCTCCATTCGGAACATATAGACAGAGACATCTTCACGTTGGAGCGTCCTTGGTTTAGAGATCCGCTAAAGCCAGGTGGCCTGAACAATGTGTCCTGTGTTCCTAATGGAACCTACGAACTGTCTGGCTTCATGCGACCTAGCGGCGACGAAGTTCCTCATCTCGTAAACACCCAACTAGGCGTCTATCGCTTCAAGACCAGTGTGCCGCCGAAAGGCGGACGGTACTTGATCTTGATCCATCCTGGCAACTTCATCAAAGATATCATCGGATGTATAGCGCCCGGATTTTCGCGTAGTACAGGAGTAGTTAATACCTCGCGCCTGGCGTATGAGATGATATGGGATGCTTTCCTGGCTGATGATCGTGAACTTATCATCAGCTCATTCGACACCAGCGAAAAGAATCTTAGCTAAAATGTATGATTTAGTTGCAAAAAGGGGCGGATTGTGCTATGCTATCCTGTTGGTTGGAAATTCTTTCAAAAACATGAGGTGACAAAGCATGAGCATCGAATTAACTCCGCTGCAACAGCAGCTATTCGACGAGATTCTTGACAATGCTGATGGTATGGGCTACGAATGCAATTCCATTGAAATGGATGATATTGCCAAGGATATCAAAACCATGAACGCCGCCGATCTCCGGCACAATATCAAGGTGTTCAAAGAAACGAGGTGACACTCCATGAATCATAGCTTCAAACCTGGGGACCCTGTCCTCATCATCAACGGGCTTGACGCAATTGAACGCGAGCTAGTTGGTCGCTCCACAACTGTGCTGAGCAGACTAATAGGCGCGTTCCATGAAGATGACCTAGTTCAGGTACATCAAGTAGAAGAATCTAGGGTCATCCTCACGCCGCAAGCAAATTATGCCGCAGCGGGCAAATACTTTTACCGTCCATGTGACTTGATGCCGCTTGACGGATACGAACCATCAGAGGAGGAACAGAACGCAGAGCTAGAGAAAAGGGTCATGGCCTATGCCATGAATAAGAAGTTTATGGAAAGAATGAGGTGACATATGAAGAAGAAGCAAAGGATCAATCCCAAGCTCGTCGGCATCTTTGATAAATACATCGATAAGGACGCACCGCCGCCGAAGCCCGCGAAGCCTGAGACCCGCGAGATCCCGCGACAACTTGTGATGTTCTGGCGCAGGGAAAAGTGCCTGAAGTGTCATAGGGTCTACGAAGGGAGCTTATACCATAGCCAGCCGTTACTCCTCCTGGAGGTGCAAACCAAGCTTGTCTACTTCGGGAGAGAATTCGGCTGGAAGTACAAGGGTACAGAGTTCCGGCCAGTCGCGGATACATCCTTGTTCGACCACCTACCGCACACCATCGAAACCTGCGAACGCACCGTCCGCGTCTGTCCCAGATGCATTCACATACCGAAAGTTATCTATCTCACACAGGAAACCGCATAATGCAGAAGTTCACAGAAGGTGAGACCATCACCATGAAAAAGCTCTATGCACAGTCCCGCAAGATCCTCAACTTGCTTCAACTGGAAAGAAACCGCAACGTCATTGATCCGGTCTCGCTCAAGAGCTTTGAGCGCGCGGTCAATCAGTCGATGGAGGTACTGATATGACAGAACGAATGCAAACCGCAAGAGACCGCAAGACTGTGACCTTTCGAGGAGAGGTTATAGACCTTGCAGACAGCGCACGCTATCTATCCGAGGAACAGCGAGACTTCTTCTACCGTGTGGGCCTGGATCACTTCCTGCGCGCAGTAGCTATCAGCAAGCTCCTTGACGCAGGCGGAGGCTGGGCAGACCCTGCAAACAAGTTCCATGAAATGGCTGAGCAGCTTGACGCGCTGCGCGAAAGCCAGGTCGTGCATGATTGGAAAGGTAATCCCTTGACATAAACCCTGAAGCCGGGAGCGGGCAGTCTCGCGTGGTTGAGTTGTCACCTCCTCCCCGGAATCTGCTCTCGGCTTCTCTTTAGGAAGAACATGAAGCTCATCTCAGCCGACGCGCTCAAGCGACAGAAACAACTCAAGGATACGATGCGCGACATCAATCGAATCATTCGCAGAGTCCACCGCATAAAAGCGGACTTTGCAAAGGGTTCGGTCTGGCAACGCCTGATCAACGACCTGGACGAGGCACGGGTAACAGCCCGTGCTATCTTAAACTTGGAGGAAGAAGATGTTAGTACAGAAGAACATCCGCAGGATTAGCATCCCGGTCGAGGAATTCGGAAACTACTGGGAATTCTTGCGGGGCGACATAGAATCACACCTGAAGCGCGACCGCAAACGTGCGTTTCGAGACCTTGCGCGTATAATTAAGCTCTGTCGCATGGTCAAAGCAAAGGAAGTGATTCTTTCAATTGCCCGTGGCTTAACTGCCGACGGAACCGCAACCATTGAAATAACCGTGAGGATAGATCATGAAAGCAAGACAACTTGATCCAGAAAGATATTACGAAATAACAGCTGTGGAGCCAGACCATATCTGGTATGCAACGCCTGGAGGAGATTTCGACATAGTCGGAGTTGTCATACAGCAAGATCCCGATGCGGAGCCTAACGGCATTTACCTTCGTATAAAGAAGCCTAGTGCAAACGGCTTTCCCACCACAGAGCAGGTCGGTATGTTCCGCAAAGGTCTGACGTTCCGTCCGCTCTCAATAAAAGAGCAGGAGAAGATCGATGGACTTAGATAATCTCCTACCTACCCAGGTAGCTACACCAGACGCCGCGCCGAAAGTTCCTTGGTCGCCCTATCAACTGGCGATCTTCGACGAGGTCGAGAACCAAATCATCGATCTGTCAGTCGAGGCCGTAGCTGGCTCAGGCAAGACCGTCACTCTGGTGGAAGCCATGAAGCGCTGCCCGCGCGGTAGCGACAGTTTGTTCCTGGCATTCAACAAGACAATTGTGAATGAGTTAATTTCCAGGGTGCCCATCTCCACAGACTGTAAAACCATGAACTCTTTGGGCCACGGCCTGATGATGCGCAAGCTTAAGAGCCTAGGACACTCTCCAAAGCTCAATAAGTTTCGGCTTTGGGACGTAGCACGAACAGTCTTGTCGGACGACCAATGGGAAGAATACGGTTCGTCCATCGCAAGGCTTGTTTCTTTGGGCCGCGCCAACGCCCTGGGAATCAAAAACTCTGGTGACGCGCAGGACTTTTCTGCACTCTTGGGTGACTACGAGATCGAGATCCCTTACGATGTCGAGATGTTAGCCTGCCGTCAGGCTTCTGTGATCCTCAATCGCCTCATCCACATCGAGGAAGAGTTCGAGTTCGATGACCAGCTATACATGCCTATCTACTGGGAGCAGAAGTTCCCCATGTATGATACGGTGTTCGTGGATGAAGCGCAAGACCTTTCGCCGATCCAGCATATTATGTTGGAGCGCTTGAAGGATCGAGGTGCCAGGATCATAGCCGTCGGCGACAGCCGCCAGGCGATCTACGGCTTCCGAGGTGCGGATGGAAAATCCATGGCTAACCTAGCCGACCGGTTTGAAATGCACCTTCTTCCGTTATCCATCTCTTATCGCTGCCCCAAGTCTGTTGTCATCGAAGCCCAACAGATCGTTCACCATATTCAATCAGCTGAGAAAGCAATAGAAGGCAAGGTTGAATACCTGGACGAGTTCCCGGACTCAAAGGACTACCCGGTGAATGCGCTGGTTCTTTGCCGGACCAACGGACCGATCTTTTCTTTAGCTCTGGAGTTCCTCCAAGACAAAGTACCATGTCGCGTGATGTCTAGCTTCGGCAAGGACATCGTCAAGTTCGTCCGAGGCTTTAAGGTTAAGACAACTATCGAGCTTCAAGACGAGCTGCGAATCTGGCGCGACGTGGAGGTTAATCGTGCTGAGGTGCGTAACTGGTACGGCAAGGCTAATATGATCCGTGACAAGTACGAAGCACTGGTTCCATTCTGCCATGCTTTCGAGTTCAAGACCCAGGTAGTTGCAGGGCTGCAGAGGCTCTTAAACTCTAACGTCGGTCCCAAGCTCTCGACCATCCACAAGGCTAAAGGCCTGGAAGCAGAGACCGTCTATATCCTGCGACCGGATCTCCTGCCTGCACCTTTCGCCAAGACAGCATCCGCGATTGAGCAGGAAATGAACCTGAAATACGTCGCGGTCACGCGCAGCTTGAACACGCTGTTCTTTCTGCCGGAAGAATGAGATGAGAACCTGCAAGCTAGAAGGGCATAGCTTTGAGCCACGCTACGACATTGTGTTGCCAGGCCCTGCCTGTATGCCAGATGAAGATCTCACTGACCTCACCCCAGAACTCATGACTTCCTTAAAAGAAACAATCTATGTGCAAGACGTTTGTACAAGATGTGGCTACGTAGTTGAAAGAAAGGAGAACTGGAGATGAGGTTCTTCGCTGTCAAAGAGATATCCACGGGGTTTTATATCACCCCTAAGCGCCAGCACTGTGCTACGCACCAGCCAACTGGTCCCTGTCCACGCTTGTTCGAGGAAAAGTGTCATGCGGTGTCCTCAATGAAGTGGTATGTCGCTGGCATGATCGGACACAA
>Ga0114923_10000822_pt1 | contig 22336 bp, 34 predicted proteins | sample SumtaG_FD_89578 | JGI IMG/M metagenome (GOLD analysis project Ga0114923, IMG submission 89578) | Deep subsurface microbial communities from Indian Ocean to uncover new lineages of life (NeLLi) - Sumatra_00157 metaG | ecosystem: Environmental > Aquatic > Marine > Oceanic > Sediment | place: near...
AAAAGGCAGGCGAAAAAAAGCTGAACTTTTATAAGTCTGACTGGTTTGAGAATTTGTGCAAAGGCCCACACGTCACATCAACTAAGGAAATAAAGCTTGATGCATTTAAACTAACAAAAATAGCTGGTGCTTACTGGAAAGGCGATGAAAAAAATAAAATGCTAACCAGGATTTATGGGATAGCTTTTAATACTAAAAAAGAACTAGATCAATATCTAAAAATACAAGAAGAGGCTGAAAAAAGAGATCATAGAAAATTAGGTAAAGAATTAGATTTATTTATATTCTCTGATTTAGTCGGCAAGGGCCTTCCTCTTTTAACTCCTAAAGGAGCGATAATTCGCCAAGAATTAGAAAAGTTTATTGTAGACGAAGAGACAAAACGAGGCTATTTGAGGACCTACACGCCCGACTTGGCTAAAGTTGAGCTTTATAAAAAATCTGGACACTGGCAGCACTTTAAAGAAAATATGTATCCGCCGATGAACATTGACGGAGAAGATTACGTTCTTCGTCCAATGGCTTGTCCTCATCATTTCATGTTATATAATTCGCGCCCTAGAAGTTATCGAGAACTTCCTTTAAGATACGCTGAAATTGTTAGACAATACAGAAAAGAACAATCAGGAGAATTATCTGGACTTATTCGATTGATGGCTTTTTCTTTAGTTGACGCTCATCTTATTTGCAGGCCAGATCAAGTTGAGAAAGAATTTAAAGATGTTCTTGAATTAATTCAATACAATATGAAAGTTTTAGGTATTAAAGATTATTGGTATCGTTTTTCAAAATGGAATCCTAAAAATAAGGAAAAATATACTAATAATCCAAAAGTATGGCAAGAAACCGAAAAGCTGATGAAGAAGATATTAGACGAATTAAAACTTAAATATGTTGAAGTTGAAGGTGAAGCTGCTTTTTATGGCCCCAAAACAGATATTCAAGTTAAAAATGTTAATGGTAAAGAAGATACTCTTTTTACAGTTCAAATCGATTTCGATATGCCTGAAAAATTTGGTATGACTTATATAGATAAAAATGGTAAAAAACAAACGCCAATGGTTATTCATCGAGCATCTGTTGGTTGTATCGAACGGACAATGGCTTTCTTAATTGAACAATACGCCGGTGCCTTTCCTACATGGCTATCACCAATTCAAGCTCAAATTACCCCTGTAAGTAAGAAATTTAATAAATACGGAGAGAAAATAAAAAAACAGCTTCTTAAAGAAAACATAAGAGCTGAATTAAATAATGACGATGAAACATTAGGAAAGAAAATCCGCGAAGGCGAACTTCAAAAAATCCCCTATCTTTTAATTGTTGGCGAAAAAGAACAAAAGAATGATTCAGTCGCAGTCAGAGATAGAAAAAAAGGCGATCTAGGTCTTGTAAAAATAAATAAGTTTATTGGAGATATTAAAAAAGAAATCAAAGAGAAAAATTAACTATTTGGTTAATATTTTCGGACCTTTTTCTGTTACAGCTATCGTATGCTCAAAATGAACTGAAATACTACTGTCTATTGTTTGATAAGTAAAACCATCTGGCCCTTTTTTAATGCCTGGTTTTCCCATGACAGCCATTGGTTCAATTGCTAGAGTCATACCTATTTTTAGCTCCGGCCCTTTATGACGCTGGCCAAAATTAGGGATTTCTGGATCTTCATGAAGCTTTTTACCAATCCCATGCCCGCAAAGATCACGAACTACTTCAAAACCTTGGTCTTCAACGTGCTTTTGAATAGCTTGAGAAAGATCGCCGACCCTCTTACCAATTTTGGTCCGAGTAATTGCCCTTCTCAGGGCTTTTTTAGTCGCTCTGATTAATCTACCTGCCTCTGGATCAACTGAACCAACTGGTAAAGTTACTGCCATATCCAGATTAAAACCTTGATAAACAATGCCTAGGTCCAAACTTAGAATATCGCCATCGGTCAATTCTCTCTTAGAAGGAATAGCATGAACGATCTGCTCATTAATTGAAGTGCATAAGGTCTTTGGAAAGCCCTGATAATCTTTAAAAGCCGGTCTAACTCCATAATCTAAAATGAGCTTTTGAGTAAGCTCATTTAATTCTTGGGTAGTTATTCCTGGTTCAACTTTGGCCTTTAATTCCCTAATAATCTTAGCTAAGATCTGACCACCCCTAGCCATTATTTCAATTTCTTCTGGGCTCTTGATAGAAATCATAGGATTGCTTGTTTAAGATCATGATACACGTCCTCGATTGTCTTTTCTCCGTCAACTTTGATCAATCGATCTTGCTGCTCGTAATAATCAACTACTTGCTTGACTTCTTTTTCATAATAATCTAGGCGAGCGTTAATTGCCTCTGGTTTATCGTCAAAACGGACCGTTAGCTCTCCGCTACAGAGATCACATCTTTTTAGATTCTTAAACTCACCCACCCAGGGAATAAGCCGACCGCATTCCTTACAAATCCGACGCTTAGTCAATCTGTTAAAAGCCTCCTGCCTTGAAATATCAAGTAGGACCGGATAAATATTCCTCCATCCATACCATTTAAAAGCCTCATCCATTAACTTCGCCCCAACTAACATACGCGGGCTACCATCTACAACTAATCCCTTCCATCCTTTTTTGTCTCTAATCTTGCTTATCTGATTAATCAAAATCTGGGATACTAAAAAGGTTGGCACCAACTCTCCTCTTTCCATAACTTCTTTTAGTTTTTTTCCTGAAAAATCATTAACCTTTGTTCTTTGGCGCAACAGTTCGCCACCACTTAGATATTCAAAGCCGAACTCTTTTTTTAAGAGTCTCGCTTGAGTCCCTTTACCGCATCCAGAACGACCGAATAGCAAGATAATTTTTGGTTGTTTATCGGACATAAAGACTAAAGTCCTTCGTAATCTCTCATAGTTAACTGAGAGTTAATTTGACGCATTGTTTCAAGCACCACTGAGACAACAATTAGAAGCGCAGTTCCTCCAATAACAAAACCAAAAGCTGTAATGCCGGTTGCCCCCTGAACAATCGAGGGTAAAACTGCAACTGTACCTAGAAAAACTGCTCCGAAAAGCAAAACTCGGTTAAGGATAAAGTAAAGAAAATCGGAAGTTGGTTTACCGGGACGAATGCCAGGAATAAAACCACCCATCTTCTGTAAGTTATTAGCAACGTTTTTGGGGTCAAAGGTTACTGCAGTATAAAAATATGTAAACAAGACAACCAGGATAAAGTATGTTATTCCATAAAACCAGGCGTTTTCAAAAAGACGACCCACACTTTGAGCAAAGCCAGCCAACCAGCCAATATTAGAAGAACCTAAAAAACTGGCTAACATACCAGGGAAAAGCATGATTGACAGGGCAAAGATAATCGGAATCACTCCAGCTGGGTTAACGCTAAGCGGCAGATAAGTAGAAACTCCTCCATACATTTTGTGACCCCGGATGCGTTTAGCATATGAGACTGGAATGTTACGTCTGCCTTCAGTAATTACTACCACACTGGCTGTAATCACTATCGCTAAGACTAAAAAGGCAATGTAAGAAGGGATTTTAGAAGGATCATATGAGACCGCCAGCTCCCTTATAGAAAGCGGTACTCCCGAAATGATTCCAGCAAAGATCAATAGAGATACGCCGTTACCAATTCCCTTTTCTGAAATTAACTCACCCAACCACATTAAAAACAAAGCTCCGGCTGTGATGACCGACAAGGAAGTAATCCATTGAATTAAAGAAAAAGACCCAATTACTCCCTGCCGACTTAAAAGGGTTATCATCGCATAACCTTGCATCACCGCCAAAGGAACGGCCAACATTCGGCTGTATTGATTAAATTTCTGACGGCCTGCTTCGCCCTCTTCTTTATAAAGAGCCTCCAGCTGAGGGAAAATCATGGTCAGAAGCTGCATAATGATGGTTGCAGTAATAAACGGACCAAGCCCAAGCATGATAATCGAGAAATTACTCATCGCCCCGCCAGTAAATATATTCAAAAGGCCGAATAACTGATTATTGGCAAAAAACTGATGCAAACGATCAGTATCAACACCTGGAATTGGAATATTAGCTGCCACTCTAAAAATCACGAAGATCATTAAAACAAACATGATCTTTTTGCGCAGATCTTTGATTTTAAATATTTGGATTACTTTATCTAATCCCTTCATAATAGTTAAATTTATTTACTAGCCTTATCCACTAAGGCCTTAGCTTTTTTTGAAAGATTAATCTTTCTGAACTTCAAATCCTTTTTTATACCACCTTCTGATAAAACTTTAATTCGAGGAATTCTCCCTTTCATTTTATCAATAAGCCCTTTGTTTAACAAGCTAGCCGGCGAAACAATCTCTCCTGTTTTAAAATGTCTTTCAATTTCTTCTAGATTAAAATTAATTGGTTTAGTTCGTAGCCTAGCCAATTTCACTCCTCTTTTTATCTTTACCTTGCCAGTCTGGCCTCTTTGCTTTGGCAAACGCTTGGCTAACGTAGTATCACCACCAGCAAAACCGGGTCGCGGCTTTTTACCAGACCTTGATTTTTGTCCTTTTACTCCTTTACCTGAATAAGTGCCCTTTTTGCCGCCTCGGCCAACTCTTTTTCGAGACGACCTATTATGTTTTGGACTTAGTTGATACAACTGCATATTATTTCCTAATTGGCTTTAATTTCTTCAAGGCCGAAAGAGTAGCTCTGGCATTGTTTAACTTATTTTTAGTTTTGCCTAAAATCTTACCCGAAATATTTTCAATTCCAACCAAATCGCAAACTACTCTAACTGCTCCGCCAGCCACAATGCCCCTTCCTTTTGGTGCTGGTTTAAGCAATACCTTAGCACTACCATACTTTGCCTCAGTCATATGCGGAATAGTTCCTTCATTTAAAGAAATCTTGGTCAGATATTTTTTAGCATTGGTGACTGCTTTTTCAACTGCCAAGCTTACGTCTTGACCCTTGGCTACGCCAATAGCAACTGTCCCTTTTCTATTTCCAATCACAACCACAGCCCGAAATCTAAAACGTCGGCCGCCAGCTACCACCCTAACTACTCTAGCTACATCAAGCAGCTTTTGTTCGTATTCAGTTGTCTCTGATTTTTGATTAATCATTATTAAAATTTTACCCCCTGTTCTCTAAGTGCCTCGGCTACTGACTTGACTCTTCCATGATACTTATAACCACTTCTGTCAAAAACAATCTTTTTAATTCCTTGAGATAAAATATCTTTAGCTAGAATGATTCCTACTTCTCTAGCTATCTGAACCTTAGTTAATCCTTTTTTCTTAACACTCAAATCACTAGCACTGGCTAGCGTTCTTCCCTTCTTATCATCAATCAACTGCAGATAAATGTGCTGATTACTTCGGAAAATCGAAAGCCGCGGCCTATCTTCGGCGCCAACTATCTTTGATCTAATGCGTTTATGTCTTCTGTACCTTTTTTGTCTCTTGTTTTCCATGCTTTTATTCCACCTCTACGGCTTTTTTACCAGCTTTTCTCCTAATTACCTCTCCCTGATACCTTATTCCTTTTCCTTTGTATGGTTCTGGTTTCCGATAAGCTCTTATCTTAGCTGAGATTTGACCGACTAACTGCTTATCTAATCCAGAAATGGTAATTACATTTTTCTCTACTTTAAATTCAATCCCCTCGGGTGCTTCAATCTCTATTGGATGAGAAAAACCTAAATTCAAAACTAATTTACTACCTTCAAGATTGGCTCGATAGCCAACTCCTTCAATTTCTAGTTTCTTCTCAAACCCATTAATTACTCCCTCAATCATATTAAAAATTAGAGTTCTAAAAAGACCCCATATAGAAATAGCTTTCTTTGAGTTGCCTTGAGGATTGACGATTAACTCTTTAGAATCATTAAAATCTATCTTAATAGAATCAGGGATTGTCTGGCTTAATTCTCCTTTAGGTCCTTTTATTCTAATCTGACTATCGCCAATCTTTACTTCAATCTTCTCTGGAACGCTAATTGGTTGTTTACCGATACGTGACATATTTTTACCAAATTTCACAAATTACCTCTCCTCCTAAACCTTTTTTCTTGGCTTCCTTGTTAGTCATTAGTCCGGAAGGAGTGGAAATGATAATTAAACCATAACCTTGTCTAATTGGCCGCAGTCGATCCTTTCTAATATATATTCTCTGGCCCGGTTTGCTAATCCTTTTTAAATTACTAGCAATCGGCTCGCCTTTTTCATACTTTAGTTCAATCTCTATTGTTTTTCTGGTTTTTCTACCCTGAGTTACTACTTTGCCAACCAACTTTTCTTTTTCTAATACTTTGGCTAGATTAAATTTGAGTTTTGAAAAAGGAATAACTACCGTTTTGTGAGAAACGGCTTGAGCATTTCTTATTCTAGTTAACATGTCTGAAATTGGATCTACCATGATGATTTTTTAACTCCAGGAATTTCTCCTTTGTTAGCTAATTCTCTAAAACATATTCGACAAAGACCAAATTGTCTCATGTAACTTCTTTTCCGACCGCAGCGAAAACAACGTCGAACTATCCGCGTTGAAAACTTTGGTTTTTTTTGTGCTCTAGCGATAACAGATTTCTTAGCCATAATATTTATTTCTTTATTGGAAAGCCTAAACGCCCAAACAACTCTAATCCTTTTTTATAATCTTTAGCATTGGTAACTACCGACACCTCTAGACCGAAAATGTTTTTAGCGCTTTCAGCTGAAATCTCTGGGAAAATGATCTGTTCTTTAATACCAATATTTAAATTGCCATTCTGATCAATGTTTTTCTGCTCTAGACCGTGAAAATCACGGCCTCGAGGCAAAACAACATGAATCAACTTTTCTAGAAAGTCATACATCCGCCCGCCCCTTAAGGTGACTTTTGAGCCAACAATCATTCCTTCTCTGGTTTTAAAACCAGCTATACCTTTTTTGGCTTGGCATGGAACCGGTTTCTGACCGGTTATCAAAGACAGATCATTAATAATATCTCCTTGAGTTTTTTCATTTTTAATAACAGGGTTAAAACCAGTATTGATAACCACTTTTTCAATCCTTGGCACAGCCAAGTCATTCTTGTATCCAAACTTTTCCTTCATAGCCGGAATAACCTCTTTTATATATTTTTCTTTTAATCTCAACATGTTTAAATTTCCTGTTGGCACTTTTTACAAATCCTGTTTTTACCCTTTTCTGCTTTCCTGTATCCAATTCTTGAAGCTTTATTGCATTTTGGACAGATAATTTTAACGTTGGAAACATCGATTGACTTAGTCAGTTCAATTACCTGTCCTTTTTCTTTTTCCTGTTTTGGTCGACGATGCTTCTTAGCAATATTGACTCCTTCAACAACAATTCTGTTTTGAACGGGAAAAGCCTCAAGCACTTTACCTTTTTTGCCCTTGTTTTTGCCGCTAACTATCAATACTGTATCATTTTTCTTAATTTTCATAGTTTTACAATACTTCAGGTGCCAGCGAGACAATTTTATCAAAACCTTTTTCTTTTAATTCTCTGGTTACTGGACCGAAAATACGACCGCCTTTAGGATTGGATCCTTCGATAATAACAGCGGCGTTCTCATCAAAACGAATATATGAACCGTCTGCTCTACGGAAGGACTGCTTTTGTCTAACTATTACTGCTCTAACTACATCCTTTTTCTTTACTGCTTTTCTTGGCTCAGCCGATTTAACTGAGGCGACTATAATATCACCGATCCGAGCATAGCGTCGGCGGCTTCCCCCTAGAACTTTAAAACACTGGATCAGTTTAGCTCCACTGTTATCAGCTACTTTTAGTCTTGTTCCTGCTTGAATCATATTCTTTTAATAACTTTCCATCTTTTATCTCTGCTTATTGGCCGTGTTTCTTGAATAATTACCTTATTTCCAATCTTATACTTGTTTTTCGGATCATCAGCCTTGTACTTTTTACTAACCTTATATCTTTTCTTGTACTTAGGATGCTCTTTGTACCGATTAACTAAAACCACGACAGTTTTATCCATTTTGTCACTAGTGATAACTCCTTTTAGAAGACGGCCCTTGGCTCCTTTATCTTTAGACAAGGTCTTATCTTCTTCTTTAATATTTTTTTCCTTATTACTTTCCATTTTGTTTCAAAATAGTTATAATTCTGGCTACATTTCTACGTAATTTTCTGACCTCTCGGATGTTTTTAAGCTTTTTGGAGGCTAAATCAAACCTAAGCTGACCAAGCTTGTGACGATTCTCAATCAAGAGATCGTTTAATTCCTTTTTTGTTTTCTGATTTAATTCTTTTATCTTCATAATTAGTCTCGGGTAACGAATTTTGTTTTAATTGGTAACTTGTGACTTGCTTTTCTCATAGCTTCTTTAGCCATCTCAATAGTCACCCCATCTATTTCAAAAATGATTCTTCCTGGTTTAACTGGAGTTACATAATGATCAACACTGCCTTTACCACCGCCCATTGGCACTTCAGTACCTTTTCTAGTTTCTGGTTTATCAGGAAAAACTCTAATCCAAATCTTGCCACCTCTTTGAACATATCTAGTCATGGCTCGCCTAGCTGCCTCAATCTGTCGGGCGGTCAAAGGAGAAGCAGTCACGGCCTTAAGACCAAAAGACCCAAAAGACAGCTTACTGCCTCTGATATCTTTACCTTTGCCCTGTCTTCGTCCTCTTTGCCATTTTCTATGTTTTACTTTTTTGGGAGATAACATAATTATTTATTCTTCTCTTCTTGATTAAAAACCTCTCCTTTGTAAATCCAAACCTTAACTCCAATCGTTCCGTAAGTAGTGTAGGCAGTCGCTCGAGCATAGTCAATGTCGGAACGCAAAGTTTGTAAAGGAATTCTTCCTTTTTTAAGCCACTCTTTCCTGGCAATCTCAGCGCCATTTAATCTACCCTTAACCATAATCTTAGCCCCTTTAATATCTCTGTTTTGCATAACCTTATCTAAGGTCTGTTTTATGATCCTACGATAAGGAAGACGTCTTTCTATTTGATTAGCAATATCTAGAGCAACCACTCTTGCTTGAGCAGTTGGCTGCCTAACTTCTTCTATATCTAAACGAACCTCTAAATCTTTTGCCTTAGGATCGTGCTTTTGAATAACTTTTTTAATTTCCTTTTTAAGTTCCTCTGCTCCGCTACCTCCCCGACCAATCACTAGACCAGGTCGGGCGGTCTGGACAATAACATTGATTGAATTTACTGAACGCTCTATTTCAATCTTATTAATTCCTGCTTTGTCTAACTTCTTAGTGATAAATTCACGCAATCTAACATCTTGCTCTAAAAATTCCTTATAGTTCTTATTACTAAACCAGCGTGACTTCCAATTGGTCACGATTCCGATACGAAATACAAATGGATGAACTTTATGTCCCATATTTTTTACATACTCTTTCTTCTAAAATATTTTTTGGCATTACCAAAGGTCTGTCGACTGAAAAACTTTTTCTTGGACTGAGAAGTGGTCGAATATGGCTTCTGAGGCGGAGTTGGTCGAGATCTGAAAACTGGTTTTTCTTCTGATTCGACTTTCTCGATCGGCTGACTGATTTTTTCCGGAAGAGTCGGCTTAATTTCTTTTTCGGCGAGATCTTTAATTTTTTTGTCCGGCTGCACTGTAGGAACTTCCTTGATGCCTGACTTCTGGTCTAAAAACAAAGTCACGTGACTAGTTCTTTTTAAAATTGGAGCAGTTCGACCCATAGCTCTTGAACGCCATCTTTTCAAGCTTGGCCCAGGTTCAACAGTAATATTGACGATATACAATCCGGGCTTTGGCAAATTATCATTGTGCTGAGCATTAGCTATGGCTGAATTTAAGAGACTCAAAATTGGCTGAGCAGCCCGCTTAGTTAAAAAAGTTAACTGACGTTCGGCTTCTTCCACATCCAAACCTTTAACTAGATCAGTCACCAGTCTAACTTTACGAGGCGATATTCTTAAATGACGTAGCTTTGCACTAATCATAGTTACTCAACCGCTCCTTTTTGTCGGACGGCTGCTTCTTGTTCTCGCTGCATTCTACCACCGTGTCTAACAAATTTCCTGGTCAGAGCAAATTCACCTAGTTTATGTCCAACCATATCCTCAGAGACAAAAACTGGAATATGCTCTTTTCCATTATGAACTCCGAAAGTAAAACCAACCATCTCAGGCGTAATCGTACAAGCACGGGCCCAAGTCTTGATAACTGCCTTGTCGCCCGGCCTTAACTTAGCCACTTTTTTCAGTAGTTTTGGATCAACGTATGGACCTTTTTTAAGTGAACGTGACATATCTATTTCTTTTTCTTCTTACTTCTTCTTTTTAAAATTAGTTTATCGCTTGGTTTTTTCTTACGCGTCTTAACTCCGTAAGCCAATTTACCCCAGGGCGTTTTAGGACCTTTTCTAAGACCGATTGGCTGTCTGTTTTCTCCGCCGCCATGAGGATGATCAACTGCATTCATAGCTGAACCTCGTACAGTCGGCCTACGACCAAGCCAACGGCTTCGACCGGCCTTACCGATTACCACCGCGCCATGTTCAATATTACTCAACTGGCCTAAACTAGCAAAACAATCTTCTCTGATCATTCTCACTTCTCCAGAAGGCAGTTTAAGATGACTAAAGCCACCCTCATTAGCTATTACTTGAGCCACGCTACCGGCTGAACGAATTATCTGACCGCCTCGTTTAGGTAATAATTCAATATTGTATACTTGGCTACCGCCGAGAATATTCTTCAGTTGCATCCGATTACCTAATCTGGCTGGGGCTTTTTCCTGACAAATAACTTCCTGACCAACTTTTAAACCGTCTGGCGAAAGAATGTATCTTTTTTCTCCGTCTATGTAATAAACTAGAGCAATAAAACAACTTCTGTTTGGATCATATTCAATTGAAACTACTCTAGCCGGAATGCCTAACTTATCAAACCTTTTAAAATCAATTACTCGATACTTTTTTTTATGTCCACCGCCTCTATGCCGAACTGTAATTCGACCGCCATAACCCCGACCAGCTTTCTGAACTAACTTTCTGGTCAGTTTTTTAGCCGGCTTGCTCTTAGTAAGGCTGGAAAAGTCTACTGATGTCATTCCTCTTCTTGATGGTGTGGTTGGTTTATAGTATTTCATATTACTTATCTTGGCAACAGTTCTATTTTATCCCCTTGTTTCAGGGTAACAACTGCTTTTTTAAAACCTTTTTTCAACCCTTGTCGCCAACCTTCATGACGGCCAAGTCGTCTTCGCTTAGCAGCTAAGTGAATCATATTAACACGCTCTACTTTTACTCCGTAGAGTACCTCAACCGCTTTTTTAACTTCAACTTTGTTGGCTTGTTTAAAAACTTTAAAAACATATTTATTTTGCTCAGCTAAAAAGTTTGCTTTCTCGGTAATATGAGGTTCTTTGATAATCTGATAAGCCTGAATCAACTGTTCTTTACTGCCTTTGATGATTGGCTGTTTGGCTGGTTTTACGTCTTTCTTGATTTCTTCTTTCTTTTTATTTAATACTTTGTTTAATATGCTAGTCATGATTTGTATGTCTGTTTAATTACTCCAATTGCTGGTTTTAACATTAATAGATTCCGATATGATAAAACATCTAAAACATTTAAACTATTAGCCCTTACGACTTTTATCTTTGGAATATTACGACTGGCTCTGGATATGCTCTGATCAACTTTTGACAAAACAATTAAAGTTCCTTTATTAAAATCTATTTTCAATTTTTTCTCTAAACCGTCGATTACTTGAGCCATCTGTTTTGTTTTTGGTTCAGATAAATTCAACTTATCCAAAAGAATAGTTTCTTTATCCCTAACTTTAGAAGAAAGTGCCATAAAAAGGGCTTTTTGTTTCATTTTCTTGTTAATCTTTTTAGAAAAAACTCTTTCTTTGGTTGGGCCAAAGGTAACTCCTCCAGCGCGCCAAATAGGTGAACGAATTGAACCGTGTCTGGCTCGGCCAGTTCCTTTTTGTCGCCAAGGTTTACGACCCCCGCCACTAACTTCGCTTCTGTCTTTAGTATGGGCTATGGCTTTTCTAGCATTGGCCTGTTGAGTAATCACTGCCTGATGAACTAAATCCCGATCCATAGCCACGTCAAAGATACTGACCGGTAATGCTACCTTTCCAATTTCTTCTCCTTTTTGATTGTATAATTTAACATCCATAATTATTTCTTTTCTGCTTCACCTTTCTTATCCTTAACCTCAGCATCTTTTTGTTTTAGGTCTGCCATTAGCTTTTCTTTTTCTTCTAGTTTTACTGCTTCTATTTCTTTAATAACTATTATCTCTAAAAGGGTTCCCGCTCTACCTGGCAAAGCTCCTTCAATAGCTAAAAGATCATTTTCTTTATCAATCTGAATAATTTCTAATCCTTTAACAGTTACTCTATCTGAACCCATTCGTCCGGCCATTTTTTTACCCTTAAAAACTCTTTGAGGAAAAGCTGAGCCAATTGATCCAGGCGCTCTTAGGGTATGCTTAGTTCCATGACTAGCTGGGCTACCTTTAAAACCATGTCTCTTGACCACACCCTGAAAACCTTTTCCTTTAGAAATACCAGCCACTTTTACTATTTCTCCCTCATTAAAAATGGATACATCAATTTTATGACCAGTTTTTAAATCACTGTTTTTAAACTCCTTTAAATAACGGAAGTTTTTATCTAGCTTTGTTTTTTTGAAATGACCCTGCTGAGGTTTTTTTGCCTTGTTTTCTTTAATTTTTTCAAAACCGATCTGAACCGCCTGATAACCATCTGTTTCCTTAGTTCTTTCTTGAATAACCCAGCAAGGCCCAGCCTTAATTAAGGTTACTGGAATAACCTTGCCTGCTTCATCAAAAATCTGTGTCATGCCTAATTTTTTGCCTAAAATGAATTTCATATTAATACTTACTTGGTACCTGGTAATAAAAAACCGGGGACAGTCCCCGGCTAAAGATGACTAAATCCCGCTGTTAAATCATCTTTATTTCTATATCAATGCCCGCAGGAAGATTTAATTCCATGAGCGCATCAATAATCTTGGGACCAGGGTTAATAATATCAATCAACCGCTTATGGACTCTCATCTCGTATTGCTCACGAGAGTCTTTATGGATAAAAGTGGAACGGTTAACCGTATATTTATGGAATTCAGTCGGTAAAGGAACCGGCCCGCGAATTTCCGCATTGTATCTTCCAACCGTCTCAACGATTTGTTTTACCGACTGATCAATGAGTTTGTGATCGTAGGCTTGAATTTTTATACGAATTCTCTGTTTTATATCTTCTTCTTTTTTAGGTGCCATCTTTAGGACGAATAAACGAAAGATCCCGTAGATCTACGGGATCTTTCGGATATTTTACTTAATTATCTTAGTAACTACCCCAGCGCCTACTGTCTTACCACCCTCACGAATAGCAAAACGCTGTTTTGGCTCTAGAGCAACTGGAGCTACTAATTTAACTTTCAAGTTAACTGTGTCGCCGGGCATAACCATCTCTGTTCCTTCCGGAAGAGTAACCTCACCGGTTACATCACTAGTTCTGATAAAGAATTGAGGCTTGTATCCTTTAAAAAATGGTGTATGCCTTCCGCCTTCTTCCTTGCTTAGAATATATATCTCACCTTCAAACTCTTGATGGGGAGTAATGCTACCAATCTTAGCCAACACTTGACCTCTTTCAATATCTTCTCTTTTAGTGCCTCGCAGTAGAATACCGGCATTATCACCCGCCCTACCTTCATCCAGGGATTTATTAAACATCTCAATACCAGTAACGACTGTCTTTTTGGTATCACGCAAGCCCACTATCTCGACTTCTTCGTTAAGCTTAACAATACCTCGCTCAATTCGACCGGTTGCCACTGTGCCTCGTCCTTCAATAGAGAAAATATCCTCAACTGGCATCAAAAATGCTCCATCAATCGCTCTAGTTGGTTCAGGAATATCTTCATCAACCGCCTTCATTAATTCTAGAATCGGTCCGCACTTTGGACAATCTTCCTTCCCGCAAGCGCATTCCAGAGCCTGAAGAGCAGAACCTCTAACAATGACAGCTTTTTCACCATCAAACTCATATTTGCTCAAAAGCTCTCTAATTTCTTGCTCAACCAAGTCAATCAATTCTGAATCATCAACCTGATCTACTTTGTTTAAAAAAACAACTAAAGCTGGCAAGCCAACCTGACGAGCTAAAAGAATGTGCTCTCGGGTCTGAGGCATTGGACCATCTGATGCGGAAACAACTAGAATCCCACCGTCCATCTGGGCTGCTCCAGTAATCATATTCTTAATGTAATCAGCATGTCCTGGACAGTCAATATGAGCGTAGTGACGTTTTTCTGTCTCATATTCAACGTGAGCCACAGCAATAGTTAAACCACGTGCTTTTTCCTCAGGCGCGTTATCAATGTCATCAATGCCTTTGTCCTGAGATTTGAAACCAGCCGCCTTTAAGCATTTCAAAATGGCCGCTGTTAAAGTAGTTTTACCATGGTCAACGTGACCAATTGTGCCTATATTAAGATGAGGTTTAGTTCTTTCAAATTTTTCTACCATAATATCGGTGTACAACAAACAATGAATAGCGACGATCTAAGTCGCTACTAATATTTATCATTCACGGTCTATTAAATTTAGCTTTTATATATATTATCCTTAGTTTACAAAATATCTTACTAATAGTCAATAGCCAAAGGAAAAAACAAGGCTATTTTAATAATTAACTATTAGCTAAAATGGCAAATCTTCTACTTTTAATTCATTGGCATCTGTGTCTTCTACTTCATCTTTTTGCATTTCCTCTGCTTTCCACCCAGCAATATCACGATTAATCTTTTCTGTATCTTGAGATTGGCCAGACTTTGCTGTCTTTTCATAATCTTCCAGCTTCATCACTAGATAGGTCGGTTCATTTTCGCTTATGATAATGCATTTACCTCCTTCTTTTTGTAATATTTTTTTGATTCTTTCCCACATAATATTTTAATTAAACCTATTTTTTCTCTCCATTGATTATTTCTTCCGCTATGTTCTTAGGCACCTCTGCGTAATGACTGAATTCCATGGTAAAAGTAGCTCTTCCTTGACTTACTGAACGAAGTTGAGTTGCATAACCAAACATTCCTGCTAAAGGCACTTGAGAATCAATCACCTTACATAAGTTTATTCCTTCGCCTCTGTCCTCCATCTGATCAATTTTACCTCGTTTAGAGTTAAGGTCGCCAATTACATCGCCCATAAACTGTTCCGGAGTAAGTATTTGCAGCTTCATGATCGGCTCTAGAATAATTGGATCAGCTCTTTTAACTGCTTCTTGTAAGGCAAGCGATCCAGCTATCTTAAAAGCCGCTTCTGAAGAGTCAACGTCATGAAAAGATCCATCGTAAAGGGTTACTTTAAGATCAACCAGAGGATAACCAGCTAAAACACCTTTATCCATTGCTTCCTTAATCCCTTTTTCAACCGCTGGAATATATTCTTGAGGAATAGTTCCTCCTTTAATTGAGCCAACAAACTCAAATCCCTGACCTTGTTCCTGCGGCTCTATTCTGATAAAGACATGACCATACTGACCGCGGCCGCCGGTTTGCTTAATATATTTCCCTTCTGCCTCAGATGTTCCTTTAACTGTTTCCTTGTATGCCACCTGAGGTTTGCCAATATTAGCTTCTACTTTAAACTCTCTTAACATTCTATCAACAATAACTTCTAAGTGCAATTCACCCATGCCAGAGATAATTGTCTGGCCAGTCTCCGGATCTCCTTTAATCTGAAAAGTGGGATCCTCCTCAGCTAAACGCCTTAAAGCTAAAGCCATCTTTTCCTGATCGCTTTTCGTTTTTGGCTCAATCGCAATAGAAATGACTGGCTCTGGAAATTCAATCTTCTCAAGAATAATAGGATGATTGACGTCAGATAAAGTGTCGCCGGTAGTGGTCTCTTTTAATCCTACGACCGCTGCGATATCGCCAGCATAAACCCCTTTAACTTCTTCTCGTTTGTTAGCATGCATTCTGACAATCCGACCAATTCTTTCTTTGCGACCGGTAGAAACGTTAAAGACATATGAACCGGATTCTAAAGTTCCAGAATAGGTTCTAAAGTACGACAGTTGCCCAACATATGGATCAGTCGCTATTTTAAAAACCAAGGCAGAAAAAGGAGCATTGTCCTTTACTTCTCTGGTGATTTCCTTATCATTTTTAGGATCAACTCCTCGAACAGCCGGCAGATCAATTGGCGAAGGAAGATAATTGATAACTGCGTCAAGTAATGCCTCAACGATCACGCCTCGACCATCACCGGTAAAGACTGGGAAAAAATTGCCCCCTAAAGTAGCTTTTCTGATCGCTTTAACAAATTCCTTTTCTTTGATTTCTTCTCCTTCAAGGTATTTCTCGGTTAATTTATCGTCAACCTCGACTATTCTTTCCAAAAGCTCCTGTCTATATTTGGCTGCCTTTTCTTTTAGATCATCTGGAATATCTTGTTCTTGGAGTTCTTTATCGTGGAAATCCTGATAAGTATAGGCTTTCATCTTAATCAGATCAACTATACCATTTGTCTCTTTTTCAAAACCAATTGGGATCTGAACCGGATAAGCCTGCGGACTCAACCTTTCTCTGATTGAATCAAGGCTTTTGTAAAAATCTCCGCCAATCTGGTTAATCTTATTAACAAAACACATTCTGGGTACATTAAACTTATCGGCCTGACGCCAAACCGTTTCAGATTGCGGTTCTACGCCCATTTTGCCATCGAAAACGACAATTGTTCCGTCAAGCACTCTTAAGGAACGTTGGACTTCAACTGTAAAATCAATATGGCCTGGAGTATCAATGATGTTGATCCGATACTGGCCATCTGTTTTGTAATGTTTCCCTTTCCAAAAACAGGTTGTTGCAGCTGAAGTAATGGTAATGCCTCTTTCCCTTTCCTGCTCCATCCAGTCCATTTGGGTATCGCCTTCGTGAACCACACCAATCTTATGAGTTTTTCCGGTCAAATACAAAACGCCCTCCGTGACAGTAGTTTTTCCAGCGTCAATATGGGCAATGATGCCAATATTACGAGTTTTCTCGATCGGATATTCTCTAGCCATATCTATTACCAAGCAAAATGAGCAAAAGCTTTGTTGGCTTCAGCTATTCTATGAGTATCTTCCTTCTTTTTAACAGCCAGACCAGTATTTTTAGAGGCATCAATTAACTCCTCGGCTAATTTCTGAGCCATGGGTTTGCCTTTTTTAGTCTTAGCAGCTTGGATAATCCAACGAATAGCTAAAGTAACCTTTCTTTCTCCTTTTACCTCTCGAGGAACCTGATAATGAGCTCCGCCAATTCGTCTGGTTTTTACCTCAACTAAAGGAGAGGTGTTTTTAATTGCCTCGTCAAACACTTCTAAAGGATCCTTATCCTTAGAAGCTTTTTTAATAATATCAAAAGCGTTATAAAATATCTTTTGGGCGACTGACTTCTTGCCATCTTTCATTAGATGGTTAATAAATTTAGCCACCAAAGTATTATCATACTTGGGATCAGATTTGATTTCTTTTTTTATTTTTCTTTTTCTACGCATTTAAATTATTCAGCTGGCTTTTCCTTAGCTGGCTCAGGAGTTGATGCTTCAGCTCCTTCAGTTGGCTTGGCTCCAGCCTTTGCTTTTTTAGTGCCATAACGACTTCTTTTCTGCTTACGACCTTCTACTCCCTCGGTATCTAAAACTCCTCTGACTACGTGATAACGTACGCCTGGCAGGTCTCTTACCCTGCCACCACGAATCAGAACTACTGAGTGCTCCTGAAGATTGTGCCCTTCACCAGGGATATAGGCGGTTACTTCCATACCGTTGGTTAATCTAACTCTGGCAATCTTTCGCAGAGCCGAGTTTGGTTTTTTTGGGGTCATTGTACTGACTTTAACACAAACACCCCGTTTAAAAGGCGAAGGCGTTTTACTAGGCTTGTTTTTAAGCAAATTAAAACTTCGCCAAAGGGCTGGTGCCTTTGGCTTCTTTTTTGAAATCTTTCTTGGTTTTTTAACTAATTGGTGAATTGTAGGCATAAAGTATATGGTGTAAAAAGTATACTACTCCATTAAAATAGCAGATTATTTTTTAATTGTCAAACTTGTTTATATCAATACTCGATATATTACTTGACATATTGTTAAAATATGATAATATATTCCATTATTGTACTTTAACTAATAAAAAGGAGGAAACGATGTCACCGAATATAAACCAACGACGCATCGAAGGAGTTGATGTAGGGTCGATCCTGTACGTAGCTCGTAATGTATTACAGCGATTTAAAGATCTTTCAGACGAAACTCTTAGACCTCGGGAAAGCGGAGGGTTTCTAGCTTTAATGATAGAAAACCTAGCTGTTGAAAAAGCCTATTTCCCGCTAATAGTTGAGATTGGCAATTGTGCAGATCATCGTCTGTCCAGCGCACACAAATCCGTCCAGGAAAAATGTCGGCGGCTCTACCGGGAAGGAAAAAAGACTGATCACATTTCAAGCCATCAGAGCCGAGATCACATGCATAAGAAGTACGGCGGAGGCATAATAAGCGAAGAAAGTGTCACCGGTGCTTTCTCAGGACTATCAGAACCCCAAAATGAAGCTATGATAACGGTTATTTTCCTGACACTTGGGTGGATCGGACCGGAATACGCTGCTGATATTGAAAATATCAGTCAAAACATTTTCATCAACCCTCTAATCAAAGCTTGTGTTGATATAATTGAGACAAACTGGGCTGGAAAATAAGGATATCTTTTTAAGGACTAATTCCAAAATACGGAACTGGTCCTTTTCTATTGAACTAAAAAAGCGCCCCCGGCACGATTCGAACGTGCAACCTACTCCTTAGAAGGGAGTTGCTCTATCCATTGAGCTACGGGGACCAGAATTTTAGAATTGTACCACAAAAAACAAAGAAGTAAATAGAGTCTATTTAAATGGATCAGCGTATTGACTCTTTTCAACCCGTATTAAATTATTCTCCCGAGTCTCCAAATTACCTAAAACCTTATTCAAGTCCTCTTCATTGATAACCGCTTTTTCAATAATTGGTTCCGGATGAGCCCGCATAGCCATAAAAACATACTGGTAGTAGACCAGGGCATTAAAACAGATCAAGACTGCGAAAAATATGCCCAAAATTAGAAGACGATACTTCTTTAGAATCTTGTAAACTAAATCGACTGATATACGATCAATTATGATCATGGCTTTTGAGTATATATTTTAATAACTAACTGGGTTTCTAAATCTCCTGTTTTAGGACCTGATTCAGACATAGCTACTCTGCCCGGCTCTATCCTGTTAATGGTTAAATTACTTATTTCAATTAAACGGTATGGAGGATAAGGACTATCCTCTAGGTTGGCTATAAACTTTAAAAGGCCTGAAAAGCTGCCCCAAAGAGAGATCCTTAAGGCAAGGAAATATTCTTCCCCTTCAGCCGAGCCAAAGGCGCTAGCTGTTTTAATCTCAAAATCGTTGCCAGTCTGCTGAGCAATCATCTCTAAAGTAGAGATGTATCCGACCGCTTCATCTTGATCTAAAAATACTCCTTCAATTAGCTTCAGATCGGATTCCTTTTCCTGATAGTACCCTTCTAGCTCCTTGAACAAAGATTCCCTTTGATCTAATTTTTTTAAAACCTCTTGATTAGACAGATACTCCGAAGACGCAGCCCCAATTTTACTGATTAAAGGCAGAAAAACTAGCCAAACAAGCAAAGCCAGAATAACTAGGGCGATGCCTGAAGTAAGTAAAGCTTTTTTTTGGAATAAAGATATACTCATAGGTTAATTTTCTTCAATCAAAGTAACTGGTTGAAAGCTAAAACTAAAATTGATGTTGGTTTGCTTAATCAAGTTAGATAAAGGCGCATCTATTTCAACAAAATATGGGCTATCTTCCAATTGCTTTTGAAAAAATAGGAGCGTATCGCGGGTATTGGCCAATCCCGTTATATTAATCCGATTCAAAGATGCTTGGTAGGCAAAGTTATCTAAATAGATTCCATTTGGTGTAATTTCAGATAACTCCTCTAAAGCCGGCGTCCAAACAATCAATTCTTTTTGTTTTAGATTAATATCGATTAACTGATTATTAACTTTTTCAATTGTCCCCTCTATTTCCACCAAGCGCTGAGTCTTACGGTCAGCTCTTCTGATTTCAATCAATCTATTCTGGTCTTTCAATAGAATAACTAAAGAACCATAAGCGCTCACCAGCAGTAGAACAAAAATTATCAAAGAAACTGAAATCCAAATACCAAAAGAGGCTGCCAAACGAATAAAATTAGCTAGTTCCAATTGTTTTTTCTCTGCTGGAGGCAAAAGATTGATTTTAATCATCTTTATTTAAACTCTCTTAAAGCCAAACCTATGGCCGTTGTATAACTTAAAGCCTCTTTTTTAGACAAAGAGGTCTTTTTGTCAGCTAAGGTAAGATTATTTAAAGGATTGCCTAACTGAACCGGTAATTCCAATTGTTGGCTAAGTAATTCTGGAAGATTATTAAGCAGCGAATCGCCGCCACAAAGGATCACCTGGGCAATTGATCCTTTAGAGTCGTGAATATGGGTAGCATTGTTGTGATAGAAGTTAATGTAATCGGCAATCTGTTTAGTTAAATTAACAACAATTGGCTTTAAAGCCTGATAAACTTTACCTCTTTCTTTAGTTTTGTCTAAACCAATCTTAATTTTTAACTGATTAGCTTCCTTTTCAGTTACGCCTAAAGATTTAGCAATTGCTTGATTAAAAAGCTGACCCGAGATGTTAACATGCGAAGTAAAACGAATAGCTGAAGCGGCAAAGATAACAAAGTTAGTTCCTGTTGCCCCAATATCGACGATAATGGCGGGTTTGGCTTGTTTATCTCCTATTAGGCCTCTAACTACAGCTATTGATTCTGGTTCTAGGGCGATTGGCTGAAGGCCGCATTTCTTTAAAAAGTTAAAATAGCTTTCAATTAGAGTACGCGGCGCAACAGCTATTAAGATATCAAAGTGATCAGAGTGAGCAGTATTTGATTCAATAATCTGCCAATCCAGATAAACTTCGTCTAATCCTAAGGGAATATGAGCTTCAGCCTCCCATTTCACTGCATGATTGATTTCTTCTTTCTTCATCAAGGGCAATTGAACAACCCTGATAAAAACTTTCTCTTCAGGCAGATTACAAACCACTTGCCTGGTCCGTAGCGATTCCCCTTTCATCTTAGCTAAGGCACTTTTAATGAGGATGATCAATTCTTTTTCTTTTTTTATCTCGCTGTTTTCCACCAATCCGGCTGGAATGTCTTGCTTTACTGAACTAACTAAAGACGGTTTGCCCGTTCTTTCTCTAAACTGGACAATCTTAAAAGAACGATTGCTTAAATCTAATCCTAGAACTGATTTTTTTGAACGAGTAAACATGAATCTAATTATATTTTATCATCTTTTTGTTTTTTAACCAAGCAGCCAAAAATATACCTGAAGTATCTATTAAGACATCTCGAAAAGCCCCGTCGCGGCCTGAAATGAAACTCTGATGATATTCATCTGAAAGCGCATAAAGAAATGCCAGACTGATAGCCAAAAACAAAATCTTTTTTCTGGAAAGCCCATGTTCTTTCAAAGCGTTTACCAAAAGCAAAGTCAAAATGGCGTACTCTGAGATATGAGCTAACTTTCGCAGGAAAAAATCACATCCGCCAGGCAAATCAGATTTCAACTCAGGCTGATGGGATAAAACAAAGATTAAAACAACCCAAAGTAAAACTAAAATCCATCTCTTTATCCTTTTGTTCATAAGCTTATTTAAAATACTCTAAAAACTCTTCTTTGGAGCGTGTATTTAAGATATCTTTTTTCTCTGCCCAGCCTCGTCTGGCCTGAGCAATGCCTAATTCAATCATCTTCAAATGATCAGGCATATGAGCATCAGTATTGATAACTAGTTTAACTCCGCTTTTTATTGCCTGACGAATATCAGTATCTTTAAGATCTAACCGATCAGCAAAAGCGTTGATCTCAAAAGCCACTCTGTTGACCCGAGCTGATTTTAAAACTTTATCTAGATCAAAAGTATAGGCCTCTCTTTTTAAAATCAATCGGCCAGTTGGATGGGCGATAACATTAACCTGGGGATTTTCAATTGCTTTAATTAGTCTTTTGGTCATGCTTTGCTTATTCATTCTAAAACTAGAATGAATGCTGGCAACTACTAAATCCAATTTTGCCAAAACATGATCGTCAATTGCCAGACTGCCGTCTTCTTTAATATCTACCTCAGCACCTTTTAGAATTTCAATGCCGGAAACTTTCTTGTTAACCTTATCTATCTCGGCCATCTGTTTCAAAAGTCTTTTTTCGTCCAGTCCAT
>Ga0114923_10000824_pt1 | contig 22310 bp, 17 predicted proteins | sample SumtaG_FD_89578 | JGI IMG/M metagenome (GOLD analysis project Ga0114923, IMG submission 89578) | Deep subsurface microbial communities from Indian Ocean to uncover new lineages of life (NeLLi) - Sumatra_00157 metaG | ecosystem: Environmental > Aquatic > Marine > Oceanic > Sediment | place: near...
TCATCATTTGGCTGTACGTTAGGATCCTCATCTGGATATTCATCAAAAGGATCATCATTTGGCTGTGCGTTAGGATCCTCATCTGGATATTCATCAAAAGGATCATCATTTGGCTGTGCGTTAAGATCCTCCTCAGGATATTCATCAAAAGGATCATCATTTGGCTGTGAGTTAGGATCCTCATCTGGATATTCATCAAACGGATCATCATCTGATAACTCACCGGGATCGTCGTCTGGATATTCATCAAACGGATCACCTGGTTGTTCATTTGAAACTTCATCTGATACATCGTTTGGATCACCCTCAAGGATTTCATCACCATATTCACCACCTCCCTCAGTTATAAGTATCTCATCTCTATTTAGAAATTACGTTAAATAAGTTAAAATTTTAATCTTCAGATTTTTTATGGAGATATTTAATAGTATGAATTGAAAATTTACGAGCATTTACTCCGTCAATAATAAGAGCACGCCTACGTTTTTGATTAAAAACAGCCTCTTGTTCTTCTGAATTAAGTCCAAATAGTTGTAGACAACCCTTGTCTGTCCTAAACAATATTTTTATATTTGGGAGTTTGTAGACGGCTTCAAATAATTTTGAGGGGAGATGATCTGTGAGCATTAGAGATACACCTCTACTTCTAAATGCCCTTAAAAATGCAGTGAATACAATCTCTAAATGATATTTTGTTATTGTTTCATCATCATCAGAATTTTGAGACTGTGGTTTCTCTTGAATTTCACTTATCTCATCTATCATGATCATATTTCTAAGTATATTCGTTCTCATTTCAGGCATGAGTGTCCTAATCATTTGAAATATTGCATGAGTTACCAGTCTTTTCCTGTTTTTACTGAATCTTGATAAATCTATAAAAATATTTCGACCCTGTTTCCAATCTTCAAACCATTGTGGAATAGGTCCTAATTCTAGTATTTTATCGATTGTTGGGGAAGATACAAGTTTGATCACACGATTTTTGATAGCCCTTGTGATATTCGTTTGATATTTGATGTGGTACGGACGTTTGTCAAACCAATCTAAAAGCTCTATTAATAGATCCTTTATTTTTTGAGGTGGTGCCCCTTTATTAGAAATTTCGCGAGATAATACATTTTCCATAACTGTTACAACAACATTCTTTAACCCAAGTGATGCTATTAGATATTCAGCCACTTGTTCACATGTTTCTTCTATATCTTCACCATCAATGAAATAGGGAACTCGAAATCTCGAATCTCCTTTTTTTAAAACAATATCTGCATTGAATAACTGATCTTCTGTTTTCTTCACTAGATTGATTGTAAGAATACCTACTTCAGGAGCCTTGATTTTAAATTCTTCAAGAATATGAGCTAAAAATCTTGACTTTCCCACTCCAGATAAACCTGAGATAAATACGTGATGCACAAAATCTTCTAAACGAAAATATGCCTTTCTGTGAGTTTTAACACCATTACGGTATATATTTCCAAGTAAAATTAGTCTTTCATTTTCCGCTGTAAGAGATGAAAAGCTAATATTTTCTTTGGGAATAATATTTGCCTTATCAATTGGCATATTACTAGGAATATTAAAATCAATTATATCCGGATTTATAAAACCAGGTCTATCTTCCTCGGGTATGTCTTCTAATATACCTCGATAAAATCTACCAGTATTTTTATTCAAAAGGTTTTTATAAAAAGGTCTTGCTTTTAATATTTTACTCCAAGTATCAGAAGGTACGTGTTTGAGATAAGCTCGTTTCCCATAAGCATTTTTTATGTTAGTAGTTAGATATTTTAAATAAAAATTTAACACCGCGCCTTTCTTATTACTCTCGGAGGAAATATCGTTATGTGATTTTGAACTTAAAAAGATTTTTATCTTATAATTCTTATCTGTTTCTAATTCACTTTCTAATTCTGTCCCTTTAATTGACGTTATCAATGAATCATCTTTTTGCCATAGAATATAAACTTGAATTATATCATCTTTATTAATATTGAACAGATTGATGATTTTCTTTAACAGAAATATTTTTTCTTCAAATCGTGGGGCGGGGATCACAATTTCATAAATTAGGTCTTCCTTGTTTAATTCTTCGAACGTGATTGCTTTTGCACTAACTTGCCCATTTAGGCCGGGATAAATTTCCATTAAATATGCCATCAGACAGTTACCATCTATTATTGCTTCTTCCTCAGTTTCTGCCTTTAAAAAAAATTCCCAATTGAAGATTTCATCACTGATTAAAAATTTTGCTCCATACACACGATTATCACCAAAAGGATTACATAACCATGAATCATTTAGAATTTCTTCATTCACTTTTCTTTCTACCTTTGGAATTTGTGTTATATTAATAATAGCTTGCCAAAATTCTGGTTCTAAAACAAAAAACACCTCATTTATTTTTTTTATTAGATCATCTAAATATCACATACATATAAACAAAAAAGATGAAATAATAAGATTGGAATCTTCTATTTCCAGGTTAAAAAAAATTTTTATATAGTTGTTAGATTATATTCGCAACGTCAAAAGTAACAAATCCAACTATGCCTAAAACTACTAATATATATCCTAAGTGTAATAAAAGAATCAAAATAGCTCAAGATAAAAGTATGACATCCTCCTTAACCTAATTGACAGAGATGTTGCTTGATTTGTTCCTTAAAAGATTGAAATGTATATAAAGGAAATTAACCTAATTATTAACTAGTTCCAAATTATATTTTATTATTTTGGCGAAATTATGAAATCAAAAGCAAAATCAAAAATAATAATTTTAATCACTTTAGGAATCGTTTTTGGTTTATCACTATTTATTATCACTAATAACAATTTAAGTGAGAGAAATAACGACACCAGCTCGGAATATAGCAATGGTAGTAATTTAGATAATAAAAATCTAAAAATCTCAGCCGTTTCGGGAAAAATCCATATTGATAATAATTGGACTGTTGCAAAGGCTGCGGGAATAGTTACAGGAACGGGCACATATTCCGACCCTTATATTATAGAAGATTTAGTAATAGATGCTGGAGGTTCGGGAAGTGGTATCTGGATTGAGAATTCTAACGTATATTTTAAGATTGAGAATTGTACGATTTATTATGCTGGACCTTCTGGAAGGAGTTTTAAAGAAGCTGGTATCAAACTAGAAATGGTAAGTAATGGATCATTAATCAATAATAACGCTTCAAATAACAACGTGTATGGGTTATTTTTCTGGTATAGTAATAATAACACGATTTCGGGAAACACCGTAAATAACAATGCAAAAGGGATATATCTAGGTGGTAGTGATAGGAACACTGTTTCGGGAAACACCGCAAACAACAATCTTTATGGTATAAGAATAAAGGATAGTAATTACAACATTGTCTCTGGAAACACCGTAAATAACAACAATGAAAATGGGATAATTTTATTTGATAGTAGTAATAACACAATTTCGGGAAACACTGTAAATAACAACAATGAAAATGGGATAATTTTATTTGGTAGTAGTAATAACACAATTTTGGGAAACACTGTAAATAACAACAATCTTTATGGTATAAGAATAAAGGATAGTAACTACAACATTGTCTCTGGAAATACTTTAATAGGAAATTATAAATGCATTTTTGAAACAAATTGCTACGGAAATGTTATTGTAAATAAAAATTGTGATGAAGACGATGGAATTTCTTTCGAATTGAATATTCTAATTCCGGTTATTAGTGGGGGAGTAGTGATAGGTGTTGCAACCATACTGTTAATTAGAAGAACATTAAAAGGAAATTTGAAAATTTCCTAAATTAGTAACAGGTAATAGTTTTAAATATCTAACTCCAAGCAAAAAGTAATTATAATGAAATTACACAAAATGCTGTAAATAATAGTGGTGAGTATGGGATATATATACATGAGACTAGCACAGAAAATAAAGTATATTTAAATTGTTTTAATAATACTCTAAATGCTTATGATGATGGTTCAAATAATGATTGGGATAATGGAATTAAGGGAAATTTCTGGAGTGACTATTTAGGTTCCGACGTAGATAGCAACGGAATTGGCGATGTTCCGTATGATATTCCTGGTTCTGCGGGAGGTCAAGATAATTATCCAATGATGAAATGTTCAATTCCATTCCTAACGAGGGTAGTATTCCCAACGTGGGGGTCAATTCCCGGATATAATCTATTCGTTCTACTTGGCATTCTATCCGTTGTAGTAATCATTCTAAGTAAAAAATTGAAGAAATCTTAAAGTCTATTTTTTTCCTTTTTTGTTTTAATTTTTTAAAATATTTAGTTCTTAACCCTCTCTTTCAATATCTTCAAGTATCCAAATCTAAAAACAGTTCCTCTGGGTACTTTTGCAACGAATCTATCTCTTTTATGATAGCAAACACACTCAAACAAATTTATATAAATAATTTAAACAAATTGAATATCCAACATTATTAAAATTTCATTTATCTTGTATATTAGAGATTCTGCTGGTATATGCATTTATTTTATCGCAAAATTCAGATAATAATTCATATAAATCATTAGCTCTCTTCTCAACATCATCTCGCTTAGAAAAAATCTGTTTAGACTTTTTAAAATAAAGTTTAATCTCGCTAATTGTAAAAGGAAATAATCTGTATACTACTAAATAATCATAAAAGATTTCGGGCTACGGTATAATACTTAATGATGAATTTTTGAGATTACATATAAATGAGATAGGAGGTGGTATTTTTTATGATGACGACAGGGTAATTGATGATATTATTCGAAAAATAAAATTTAAGCTTAGAGAATTAAATCTGAGTAAAGTAGAAGCTGGGCTTCCTAAAATCAAGAAAAAATTAAATCCAAAGGAGAGAGTTATAGAGTATAGATTGAAAAAAAAATTGAAGAAAATAAAGGAAATGATTTTTTAAATCAAGTTTTCAAGAACTTAAACCAATAAAAGCTCCACAATTCAAACAAATAGATAAATTTTTTTGATTTTCAGTTAATAAATTTAGGTGTACCTTAAATACTTTAATTTTTCTCTAAGAGAATAAATATCAATAATGGATTAGTCATAAAAGAGCGTCTTTGGCAGCGAAAGAAGTTGCTGAATTAATGGCAACAGAATATTCATGGAGTGATGGTAAAAAAGCCGAAGAAATTGGTGTTTATTTAGACTACATCAAGAAATCTATTTCATTCATCGAATAAATAATAAATCTTTTAAAAAGTAATCATTGGACTCCCTTTGAAATATATTTTTAAGTTTGTTTATACAATATAATAACAAATCTAAATTTACATTTAAGAGTGAAAATAATTGATTTTTCAATTTGATTTTACAGAAAATATTTTGCGACCTTTGTCTCAGTGGGGAGGATTTTTCCTTTTACTTCTTGGTATTATTTGGATAATTTACGCCATATATGAGACAAAAAGGAGAGGATCTTTCAAAAAACGGAAAGTTGAAACTTGGGATTTTGACGTTACTAAATTTCTTAAAATATTAACCTATCTCGGCTTTATTGTAGGGATTTTCAGCATAATGAGTGGTGTTGGAGAGCTTATTCTCGATGTACCACCAAGTACAGCATATGCTGGATTAAATCCCACAGCGGGTAAGAGCATTTTTACTGCTATTATTCTAATCGTCTTTGGTGTATTTACATTTTTAAAACCCATTAATGATCTCCCAATCGCAAGTGTTATTGGTCTATTGGTTGCTAGTTTAATTGTGGCAATAATAGCAATAGCAATCCCCCAACAACTAGTAGCTGTTATCGCGGTATTTATCGATCCGAAGATAGTATTAATAGTCATATTTATCATTATCTTTGCGATTATCGCTCTTACAGCAAAATTCTACATGTCTGGAATAATGGCAATCTCAAAAGCATTATCATGGCCTCCATTAGCATTTATTGTTGCTGCTTTCTGCCTTATTCAAGGATTCTTATTATTAGTAGTTGGAATTTCAATTTCAGGATATTTCTAATAAGTATTTTTTTTTATTTCTTTTTGTTTTAAAAAGTAAATCTATGAGAAGAGGATTTATTAATTTCTCCTATTATTTCATTTTTTAAATCATAGGAACAAACAGAGCATTTTCTGTTATCTGTAATATTTATTTTCTTAAAACTATACCCTCTTCTTTCTATTAATACATATCCACAATGAGGGCAATATGTATTGCTCCCTTGTTCATGATTTATATTACCTATGTAAGGAAAATATAATCCCGCTTCCTTTGCGATTTTATAAGCCCTATCTAAAGTTTCATATGATGTCCTTTTCGGAGAAGGCATTTTAAAATCAGGATGATAAGCAGAAAAATGAGTTGGAGTATCCTTCCCTAAATTTTCTACTATCCAGTTGCATAATTTCTCTAAATCTTCTTTATTATCATTCAAATCGGGGATTATTAGATTTGTAATTTCAATATGCATACCATTAGACTTAAAATATTTTGCAGTTTCCAAAACAGGTTGAACAGAATTAGCTCCACATATTTTCCTGTAAAATTCATCATTCATTGCTTTTATGTCAATATTTGCTGCATCGATTCCTGCTTCAATCAATTCTTTAGATGCTTCTGGAGTAGAAAATCCATTTGTGACTAAAATTATCCTAATATCTTTTTTTTTCAGCAGTTTTGCAGTATCTATTATCCATTCATGCCAAATTAAAGGTTCATTATAAGTATACGCCAAGGTTTTTGCACCACTTTTTACCACTTTCTTTACTAATTCGTCTGGAGTCATCTCAAATAAAGGTAATCCCCTCTCTTCATATCCCTTTAGATCATAATACCCATTTTTCCCATCGTTTGTTGGATTTGCCTGAGAAATTGACCAGTTTTGACAGTTTTGACATTTAAAAGAGCATCCTATTGATGCGATTGAGTAAGCAGTTGCACCCGGCCAAAAATTGTAGAGAGGTTTTTTTTCAATTGGATCCAAACTTCCAGAGGAAATGAGAGATCCATATATTAAGGAGTATAATTCCCCATCAAAATTTTTTCTTGTTCGACATATTCCGACTTTTTCTGGAAAGATAACACATTCATTAGCACATACATGACATTGAACTTTATTATCGCCAAGTTTTTCAAATAATCGTGCCTTAACTTTCATAATGATAACCTTCTTCAGATAAATAAATTGTAAATTGACTCTCTAAATATATAATAGATATAAAATATTATAACTCTTATAGATTTGACTATTAATTCAAAATTAAGAGAGGTATGTATGAAATGTCAAGAGTAGAAAAAGCAGTTTCTTGTTTTGTTAATGGATTTTCTTGCAGTCAGGCTATTCTTTCTACTTATGGTATAGAATGTGGATTAGATATAAACTTAGCTTTAAAGATGGCTACTGGTTTTGGAGGGGGTATGGGACGCTTAGGGTTAACATGTGGAGCAGTGACAGGAGCAATTACAGTTATTGGATTGAAGTATGGAAGAATTAAAATAGAAGATATGGAATCTAAAGAAAAAACATATGAACTGGTAAGAGATTATGTAGACAGTTTTATAGAAATTAACGGTTCAACTACATGTAATAAATTACTTGATTGCGATATTAACTCTCCAGAAGGTTTAAAACATGCCTATGATAAAAACTTATTTAAAACTATGTGCCCTAATTTCGTCAGATCTTCAGCAGAAATTCTTGAAAAATTATTATAAGATATTAAGCTTCGTATAAAAAACAATTATATTTCTCATTATGTCTGGAAACGAGAAAGAGCTAACTAAAGAAGAGTTAAATAAACTTTTAGAAACTAAGTTGGAAAATCTAAAAAGTTTAGAACAAAGAGGTAAAAATTCAAATTATATCAAGGAACTAAGTGATATCGCTCTATTACAATTACAACTAGAAAAATATGAAGAGTCAGAAGATAATTACATGATATGTCTTGTTCACTTTCAAAAACAAAAAGATAGGTTAGGACAAGCGGCGGTTTTTGGGGTTTTAGGAATACTATTTTTTGAAAAAGGTAATTATCATAAATCAATTGAAAACTACGAAGAAGCATTTAATATTTATAAAGAATTAAATCAAATTCAAGAGCAAATTACCTGTTTAAAAGGATGGGGTAATAATTTAATCAAGTTAAATATGTTGGATGATGCATGTGAGGTTTTTTTAGATTGTAGTGTTATTTGTTCAGATCACAACGATATATATAACTTTCTAGATTGCCTTGGGAAATTGATTTACATTCATGAACTTACTGAACAATGGGATGTTGTTTTTGAACTATATAAAAAAACATTGAAATCTTTTAAAAAACTTTACGACAATAAAGGAATCATTACTTCTTATTTTAACTTAGGAATTCTTCAAAAAAAAAAAAATAACTTTGAAGAAGCACTAAGATATTTTCAAAAAGGAACAAATAAAGCAATTGATTCTAATTATGCGGAGTTAATTATTAGAGGTTTAAGTTATGTAGGGGAATTATTTTTCTATTTGGGTGAAAAAAAGGAAGCCAAGGATCAATTCATAAAAGCGCTGCATATCGCAAACAAAATTAAGGCAGAAAATGCCAAAATTCAATTACGAATCTTATTACAATCACTTGGTTTGCAAGATAAACATATTTTGGATGAATTAAGAAAACATGAGGAAATCTAGAACTACAATTGTTATTTGAGTTTTGAAAAATCAGGTTTTCGACCCTCAAAAAAAGCTCTAAAGGCTTCTTGAGCTTCTGGAGATTTCTGATGTCTAAAGAACTCTTTTCCTTCTTCTGGCATTAATTTCGCAAGGTTTCCTAAGTAATGTTTTTTAATTAACTCCTTTGTTTTTCTCAAAGCTTCTGGTGGTTTTTCAGCTAATTTTTCAGCTAATTTGATAACTTTATCTATCAATTCACTTTCTAAAAAAGTTCTGTTTATCATTCCCATTTTTTCAGCTTCTTCTGCTGTAAACCAATCTCCAAAAAAGAACAATTCTGCAGCACGTTGATATCCTATCAAGGCTGGTAAATTATATGTTGAACCGAATTCTGGTACTAAACCTAAGTTTACAAACGGAAATTGAAATTTACAACTACTGCTTGCATAAACTAAATCAAAATGTAGTAACATTGTGACACCAACACCAATTGCATATCCATGAACGGCAGCAATTATTGGCTTTTTAGCAGAGAGAATCATTTCTGTCCAACTTTTCGTCGTTATAGGAGAACCTGTTCCCCAATCCAGATCTTGAAAATCTTTCAAGTCATTTCCAGCACAAAAGCACTTTCCATTACCATAAATTAATATAATTCTAACATTTGGATCATTTTCCGCTTGATATATTCCTTCAGCTATTTTAACATACATAGCTCTTGTAAGAGCATTCCTTTTCTCTGATCTGTTTAATATTAGGTGAAAAACACCATTATTTGATTTGGTAATAATATTTTCACTCATTTTTTTCCATTCTCATCTTAAATTTTTTAAATTTTTATGTAATAGAGTATGTTTTATTATTTTAAAAATGTCTAAAATTTTTATAAGAGATATCAGAAAATTAAAATTTCTCATATACTTCAAAATAAGATATTAATTTTAAAATCAAATACCTTATACTCGGTTTTACAAAATTTACATTTAGCGATGTTTATAATCCATTTTCTCAGCTTTTCTTAAAGAATTTTCTTTACCACATTTTTCACAAAATTCGTGTTTTGTATGATTAAATTCTCCGCAAGAGCCACAAATGAAAGGATAAGTCTTTTTAAAAAGTTTTGCATCCATTTATTATCACTTTTGTTTATATTTTTAGTAAAAAAAAAATTGTTCTTTTTTATTTCTTTTCATATCAAGTTATATGATTCAAAGAATCTTGAATAAAAGGAATATTATGACTTATTCACCATTTTAAGTGGGAAAATTAAATATTTGATTTAATCTCCTTTTACGATAAGGTAAACTAATCCTATTTTTGGTTTAATGATTCTTCTCATTTATAAATTAATTCTCCTATAAAGGAATAAAAGAAAATATAAAGGTTTCTTTAGAAAATCGATGTAAAAATTAAGAGTTTGGAATTGTTATTAAACAGAATTAATGACTAAATAATTATAAATACCGTAATTTTCTCTTTTTAATAAAAGATTTTCATAAGTAATCATATTAAATTTTAATACCCATGAAAAATTGCCCTTACTGTAAAGTTTTAATTGAGGACGAATATCCCTATTGCCCAAATTGTAATAAACCTTTAATATCTAACCTTAAAACTGTAGGAAATGGGCGTTTAAGACCTCGTTATGGTGAAACAGAGTTTTTCACTCCAAAAATGGAAGAGGAAGATGAAAATTATGAAGAAACTATTATCAAGGATGAACTTATCGAGGGAAAAATTCAGAAGATTGACGAAATTTTAGAAAGGAAAGAAATATTAGGAGATCCAATCCCCGGCTCCCTATTCCTAGAAAAATCAAGTTTGTACTATAAAATGAGAGATTTGCCTAAAGCTTTAAAAAATCTTGAGTTTGCTCTGAAGAATTTTGAAGATGAAGATGATATATTTAATATGTCTATTTGTCATAATGAAATTGGATTAATTCAGGAAGATATCGGTTTTTTTGATCAAGCAATTTACCATTTTAATCGATCTCTTGAAATACTTAAAGATGTAAATGATAATAAAAGAGTTATCAAAGTTTTAAATAACCTTGGAAATATATATTTTCTAATTAAGGATTTGGAGCATTCATATGAATATTATCAAAAAGCTCTTGAATTGTCTAAGCAAGAAAACTTAATATTTGAAGAAGTTAAAACTTCCAGTAACTTAGTTGAAGTACTTTATATATTAAGAGATTTTGATCGAGTGGGAAGAATATTGGCTAAAAATGCAGACTTCTTCAAAATAAACGATGATATATATGGGATTATAACGAATGAAATTAAGTATGGAAAATTATATTTTTTGCAAGGTGAAGATTTTGATCTTGCTTATCAACATTTAAACAGTGCTTTTGATTTGCTTGAAAGTATTAAAGATTCTACTTCTATTTATATACGTTCAACAATAGAATGGGAATGCTTTCTTTATCTCGGAAAATTACATTTACTTTGGGGAGACCTACTCGAAGCAGAAAACTGTTTACTAAATAGTCTTAATGCTATAAGAATATTCAGTATTACCGATAACATCTATGAAGGAGATGTCTTAGAATGTTTAGCAGAGATTTATAGATTAAATGAAAACAATGATAGAGCAATTGAATATTACGACTTGGCTTTTGATATTTATTATAAATATGGTGATAAGAAGAAATCTGCTGAAATTAAATTCAAAATTGGTTCTATTATTTTAGATTCTAAATTAGATAAATTAAATTCGATAAAGTATTTTGAAGAAGCGTTGAATATTTATGAAGACCTTTATTACACCAAAGAGATTGCCGAAATACTACTTAAACTAGGAGATCTTTACATAAGTAAGGGAATGTTTGACACAGCCCTATTTAATTTAGAAAAAGCTAGAGATTATTATAAAGAACTTCAAGATGAGAATATGAACAGATTGATTAATAAAAAGATAAACTCATTAAGAAATGTAAATGATGTAGTTGACTAGTAAAATATCACTAACAAATTAGAACTTAAGGGTATCAAGCACACCAATGATCCTATAAACTATTATTTTCAATTTCAAAATCTTCTTTTCTATAGACTCGCTTTTCATATTCCTCGAATCCAATCTCTACGATAAACGCATATGACACTTTATTATCTTTATAAACTTCAGCTCTAATTTCTCTAACATTGTTATAGTTTTGTTTTATGAAATTCCAGATGTAAACAGCTAAGATCTTTCCTAATCCTCGTCTTTGGAATCTTGGGATTACCGCTAATGCTGCAATTACCGCGAATTCATTGTTATCTCCCTCAAAATCAAGAAGAACAAATGCAGCATCAATTCCATAAACTGTTGCAATGAAAAAAACGGTATCAGGACTTTCAAGGATTTTTGAAAGATCTGTTTTTGTTATTGGTCGAAAAGGAGTATTGCTTGTTAACCAAGCTCGATTATACATCTTTTTTAAAGAATCAAGGTCTTCTTTTTTTGCCTGACGAATTATTGCTTGAATTATATTCTGCTCAATTTTATTTTTTAATAGATTTTCAAAGTTTTTAGTGATTTTATCCGTTGGAAGTCTCATTTGGATGTAAACCATCCCATCCACATATAATTCCTCTGCGGATTCGTCAAATACTTCATTTTTTCTTTTTTTTTTCTCTATTGAGAGAAAATATGCTCTGATTCTTCTCTTTTTAAGAACCAGTTTTGGTTTATTTTCCCGTTTAAAACTTGGCATAATAAAAAAAGTGATTTCTTAAATTATTGCAATAAATTGAGGTTTTCTCGAATTTTCCTCTCAATATTTTCGTTGATAAGTGAACTTTCTTTTAACTTTGAAAGTACTAACTGGATTCTTTTTTGAAGGTTTGTATCTTTCATTAAATTTGTATTTTCGGAAGAAAATTCAAAATTTGATCTAACTGCCATATTATCTTCGATAGTTTCAATTAACACGTTCTTCAGATTTGCAACGGCGTCTGAAATGAATTCATAGATGTCATCAGGGTTGTTTGTAATATATCCCGGAAAAATTACGTTCATAGATTCCTCAAAGGTGTCTTCATTCTCAATAAACATAGTATAAATAGGCATGTAAATCCATTGTAGAGGTCTTGAAAATAAATCTGATTGATTATCATCTAATGACCATTTAACTAACTCTTGAGCTTCTTGTAAACACATTTTCTGCTTATTTTCGATGGTATCTTTAATTTTTTTGAACTCAAATTCAATTTTTTCTTTTAAAATCGTCAAATTGGATATTTTTTCCTTTTTTTCACTTTGGAATTCTGTTAATAGTTTATCTCTATCTTTTAATTTTAAATTCATTGACTCTTTAGTTTGTTTTATTTTAATACTAGCATCTTCATCAATCAGAATAGCTTTTTCTTTTAGTTCAATAAATCTTTGGTTTAAACCATCCACTGATTGTAGAAATTTTTGTCCTTCACTTTTAAGATAGTTAAAGTGATTTTGAAATTGAGAGGAAACATCATCAAACACTCTATTCTTTAATAAATCACTTCTCACAAAAAATTTGTTTTTTTTAATCACCTCTTCAAGACTCCTTTCGGCTGTTTTGAATAAAGTTGAGATGCTTTCAATTAGTTTTTTTTTTTCCTCAACAACCCATTGATCAATTTTATCTTGTTCCAATCTCACCTGGTAGTCCATTTGAGTTGGATCAATTGTTGAAGAGGCTTTATTTATCTGACTTGAATATCGTGTTTCAAGATCTTTTAACTGCACATTTAAATCTACAAGCCATTTTCCTACCTCTTTTTCTATCAATTTAGTTTGAGATTTCCATCTATATGCATTACCTTTCATAGTGTTTACGATATCTCGGAATTTTTCTGAAATTTTTAGAGCCATTTCTGTAGTAATGCTATGATCAAGAACAGTATAATCAATAATTGGTTTATATTCTACTAATGGGATTATAGAAATCAAAGTTTGTAGAAATTCCGGATTAATAAGACCTTTAATTTTGAGGTCACGATATTCAGATTCATCTCCCTCTCCAATTTCTTCTACTTCCTTATCTTTATAAGATAAAACCTCAATTAATTTTCTTAATTCCTCTATTGTTGTTCTTTTTTCAACATTTCTTAGAATATGACCAATTAACGGTTGACGAGGTGGATTTGAAAATTTATCTTTCTTATTAAAAAGATTTAAGCCATCTAACATTATATGTGTGCTAAGGACTCCTTGAATGCTTAATATTGGCCAAAGGAGTCTTGAAAAAGAAATTATTTTCTCACTTTTACCCATGTTTTTTGTTAAAAGATAGAATGAAAGTGCAATTTCATCGTTACCTTGAATAATTGACCTTTTTGTAACTTTATTTAAAAAAAATGGTAAAAGATATTGGTTTCCATGTACTGACATTAATTTTCTCCTACTTTTAATTCCTATCTCTATAATATATTCTCAATTATTAAATTTAAAGAGATTTGGTTTTAAAATATTAATCTTTTACTTATCTCAAATAGAAAAATGAAATTTAAAAATACTATTTATTAAAAAAATAAAATGAAATAAAGGTGTTAAAAATATCAAGGCAAATCTATGTCATTTGAGCTGTTCGTAGTTATTAGCCATTACTAATATCAGAAGCGCCAGCAGGATTATTAATGGGGGCAGAGTAGCTCTTAAATGGGGCAAAGATGCAACATCGAGTGCCCCTTGTAGTATCCTACCAATAAAATATAGAAAAAACCCTACCGCATTCAATGCATAAGATTTTCTTAATACACCAAAAGTTTTCCATGCAAGATAAATAAAAATGAAAGGTATAAATACAACAGATAATGGCATGAAGATAAAATTCAATAGAAACCTTCCAATTGGATATTGCCATGAACCGATATTTATTGTTTCTAACGTAATAGTACTGATATTATAATCGTCTAGAAAATCAGGATCCATGAAAAGAGTATCAGATAACACTAACGCTAGAATACCAATTATTATTGGTATACAAATCAAACCAATCCGGATTATAACTTTTTTTTTATTTTTATTTTTAAGCCATTCTTCCTTTGACATACCTCCCCCGATTTCCTTTGGGGATTGAGTTTCTGGTGGAAGTAATAATATCCCAAGTACTCCAACAGCACAAGCCGTTCCCATCCACGTGAAGAATGTTGCTAAGCGATAATATAACATCAAAAATGCCACTACTTCAGCGCCAGTAATTCCAGGATATAATTCTGGTGCGTAAAAATAATATACGATGAAAAATACTCTTCCTAAGCCAAAACAAAGAAAGAATAAACTGAAAAATAACCAATATGGTTTTTTTGAAGTTCGATACCGCATAAACAGGAAATAAAAGAACAATAAGAAGAAATAACCTACAATAATAAAATACAGACCCATCTCTATTCCGTCCCAGAAAGAGAAATATTGAAGTGGAGTTTCTTGAAAAATCATAAATCCTCAGCTTATTTTTTATTCTTCATGTTATAATTTATTTTTAAATTAAATTATAATAATTATCTTCTACTCTTATAAAAATTTAATTTAATTTTCGTCATTCCTCAAAATACAAATATTATAAATACTTTTTATAAACAACATGAAGGTTGATGATACAATCGATACTTTTAATTCACTGGTGAAGAGAAGGGGTTTCATATGGGGGCCCTCTCCAGAAATTTACGGGGGGTTAGCTGGATTTTATTCTTATGGTCCCGCGGGAATGGCACTTAAAAATAATATACTTAACTTATTTAGGCGTGAATTGCGTTATTTTGGATTTGGAGAAGTCGAATGTCCAACAATTATGCCAGAAATAGTATGGAGAGCTTCTGGACATTTGGAACGATTTATTGATCCTGTTTTGAAATGTAAAAACTGTAACACTTTATATCGAGTAGACAAATTCATTCAAGAAAAACTTCCTGATCTAATGATTGACGGTTTATCATTTGAAGAAATGGAGAAGTTGATTAAAAAACATGAGATAGTCTGCCCAAAATGTGGAACAAATTTGCCTAAAATTGAAGAATATAATTTAATGCTAAAAACATCTGTGGGGAATAATGTAAATGTCTACTTACGTCCAGAAACAGCTACTACCACATATTTGCTTTTTAATCGATTAGATCAAGACGCTCGAAGGCAATATCCAATAAGAGTTTTCCAATACGGAAAAGCTTACCGAAACGAGATTTCTCCTAGGCAAGGTGTTCTACGGATGAGGGCGTTTGATCAATTTGAGCTACAAATGTTTATTAGTAAGCATCAAGAAATGGAATTTGATGATTATGAGGAGATAAAAAATAACAAATTACCATTGTTAGACTGGAAATTACAAGAAAAAGGTATTGATACACCAGATTTTATATCACTCAACAACGCTATCATGAACAAAATTCTTCAAAAACCAGCATATGCTTATTGTCTTTATATAGGGTATTATTTAACACTGTTACTTGGCATACCAGAGAACTTAATTCGATTTAGGCAGCATTCACTTAATGAACGGGCACATTATGCTGATGATGCATGGGATATAGAAATTAAAACAAGACAATTCGGATGGATCGAAATCTGTGGAATACACGACAGAACAAATTATGACTTAAAAAAGCATGCTGAATATTCTAAACAAAATTTCGAAGTTAGTATGGGTACTGACCCAAATATTAAGGAAGTACCTCAGGTTCTTGAAATTGCTTTTGGAATCGATAGAATTGTTTATACTTTACTCGAGACAGCCTTTAGTGTTGAGGAGGGAAGAATAATTCTAAAGATTATTCCAACATTATCCCCTAACACCGTAGCAGTATTCCCTCTAGTGAGGAATAAGGAGAATATTAGAAATCTGGCACTAAAGGTCCATAGAGAGCTGTTAAAAAACCGTATCGGTTCTTTTTTTGATGCTGGGGGATCTATAGGAAAGAGATATAGAAGGCAAGATGAGTTAGGAACAAAATGGTGTATAACTATAGATTACGAATCTTTAGATGATAATACAGTTACAATTAGAGAACGTGATTCAATGGAGCAAATACGGATAGAAATATCAGATGTATCTCACACTATACAAAACAAGAAAAGAGAATAAAATTTCATATTTTTGCTTGATATTATGATATTTTTAATCTCTTCAGAAAAAATTTTAAAGAGAAGGATTTTTTAAAAATATAATTTAAAAATTAAACCGTTGTTAACAATATTAATTTCAATCACATAAAATGAGCTTTTCCAATTTTTACTCTACAGTACAGAAAAAAAGGCGTAAAGAGCAGATTGTTAAAAGAATATTCGTCATTTTCTTTATTTTAATCTTTACTATCAGTATTTTAAATATTAAAGATATAGCAAATCTTGATTATTCCGTCGATGAAATTAATAACACTCACGAAAATATCTTTGATTTCAAAGATAACGATCTTGAAATTGCTACGGATACTTCGATGCTTCAAGATCCCTACAACGAAAACTTTGAATTAGTTCGTGATTTTTTTGAGAATAAATATATATCTGATTTGGATTTTGATATCTCTACCTATTATAGGTATGGAGATGTAAATGGAATAATCACGGATGATACTATTTACTCAGAAGATAATTTACATATTTATAATTCATTGTTAAAATCAGAGATTGACCCAACTGAAACTTTTGATACATATCTTAAGTTAAAATCAACTCCTATGTGGTATGAAGATACTAGCGAGCAATTTAAGTATGGTTTTGTGAAATCTATTGACAATTCTACAGGACTCGTAAAGAATTCTGATCGATATTTAGTCGATAATTTATTACCGATTTTTTTATTGATCGATAATATAGGTAATAATATTGATGTTCTTTCTATTAGTGGACAGAAACCAAAGGAATTAATAAATGAAATGTTTTTTCTTATAAGCTCATCTGAATTTTGGGATAATGATGGATTTACCAACCATAATTCGACATCAGATAAATATTCTGAAAGCAACTTTCTTGCCATTTTAGCAAACTTACTAATTCATCGTATATATCACCAATTAAATCTGGATGAATCCATCAAAATTTTATCATACTATTATGCAAATAAAACTATGGATTCAATGGATTCTATGTGGGATGATTGGGATAAAGCCTACTATTATAATGCGACTAATACTTGGGATACATTAGGAGAAGGGCGAGAATATTATCATTTAGATGTGAATGCATTAGGAATTATAACGTTACTCGAATTTTGGATTGAAACTGGAAAGGAAGTTGCTTCTCGTTATTTGTCCAGAGCAATCACTCTCTATAATAGTTTAGAAAATCTCTTATGGAATGGAAGTGATAGCCTTTATCATAACATTATTAAACCTACTAAGGAATTATTCGATAGTAGTTATGATCTAAAAGCAAACGCTCTAATGCTAGAAGCATGTTTAAAATTGTTTGAACTTACAGGAAATGTCTCATATTATAATAGAGCTATTGAAATTTTTGAGTCATTTGAAAATGGTTTTTATGATAGTGTGAATAATTCCTATGATTTTTCTCTTGCAAATAGCGCCAAAAATCTTAACTCTAATTTATATCTACATAGATCGTATCTAAAAGCATCCGAAATCTTTAGTAGTACAATTTTAAAATCTGAATATAACATAACTGATACAATCCCGGATTATTATTTTGATCAGGATGTCATGAACCTAACATCAGTTTATTCTTTCAGTAAAGTTAATCAATATTACAGCCCTGGCGATGATTCTTATGTGCCGTTTACTGTAAGTTATAATATTACTGATGCCGATATTAATTACCTGTTTAAATACCCTAACGGAACCTTTTTATACCAAATTGAGAATCAAACCAATGCCCCTTTAATACATCAAATAGAAGAAACAATGCCAATAGGAAATGGCTATTCTATTTATATTTGGGCAAATAAATCCTATTTCAATATGGCTGAAAATCTTACACGTTTTAATATTATCTCTGGTTTGATATATAAGACAATTGAGGGTTTGCCTGATATATTATTTCAAGGACAAACCCTAAATGTAACACTTTTATTAAATTACTCTAGAACTGAGAATTTGACTTTAACAGCCTTATTAGAAGGTGAAGATATTTTTATAAATCCTTTACAGGAACTCAATTTCACATCAACTACCGAGTTAAATGTAAGTTTCGATCTTTCGGCAAAATTTGGGGTTAATCTTGGTCCAAGTGACATTACCTTTAACTTTAAGAAGGGTAACGTAACATATCTAAGTGTTAAAAGGGAAATAGAAATCGGATATTCTTTTAAATATGAACATCTAATTTATCAAAGTAAAGTTGTAAGCGGTCAAAATATGCAAGTTTCTTTAAATCTCATTAATTTTCTCCCAAATGCAACTCAATCAATAAATGTTAGTTTCACAGGAATATCAGAAAATACTATTGAACCATTTATTCAAGAGGTAACATTAAATAAAGACGAAACTAGGTCAGTTTCTTATTACTTGAAACCTTTGGAGGATATAAAAAGTGATATAATTAGGGTTGAAATGGAGATTCTTCAAAATGCTCTTGTATATTACACTGAAGAACTAGTTATTGAGATCATACCGGAATTTGAGGTAATTAGTTTTTCTTTTCCAGGACAAATTTCTCAAGGATCACCTGCTTCTCTAATAATAATTATTAATAATAATAAGGATGTATTTGAAAGCTTTTCACTATCCATTAATGGGAGGGATGTTAATGCAAATATTGACGAATTGGTTCCAGGGGAGAATTGGATTATAAAGAGCTTCATCCCCACAAATAACCCATATGAATTTGGCTCAAAAGTATATAGGATAGTCTTAAAGAATAGTGAGAATGGAGAAATTGCTAAATTTTATTTTAAAGTGGTTTTACAACTATCAACCTTTAATTTAACGATATTCTATCTATTACCTAGTATCATTCCGGTTGGCGTTATATTATATTTTTTAAGTAGAGAGATAAAACACAAAAAATTGAGAAGATGAGAATTTTTGAGAGATAGAAAATACATCAGTATTATTTTAGTTTTTTTTATTTTAATAAATACTTTTTTTGGTATTTTGTTAATTCATTTTAGTAATTATCCCGTTTTAAATTTTAAAGGTAAAGATGAAATATCAATTCCTAACAATCCAAAGTTAGCTAATGGCCTTGAAGCTTTAGATTATTCAGATATAACTAGGAATACAACAATAGTTCGTCGACTATTTGAATCTATTAATATAACGATTGACACTTTTAAATTTACTGTTGGATATGCAAATATGCAAATTTCCTTTACTAATAGCTCAACTATAAATTATAATATGACACTCGGAGACCCCGATAGATACTATTATGAATATAAACCTCTGTACAATGATCCTCTAGGTTTTCAAAACGTGAGTTTCTTAATATATAACATTACTAACCATCTTCAGAATGCTCATACAACATATACCAATTTTACAATAATAACTAATTATATGTTAACTACAAACAGTTCTGAGTATTACATTGGGGATGATTTATCTGCAAGTTTGATAGTTAATGATTTTGGAAGTTATCAATTTGGATGGAATCTTACTATTGTTGACAGTACAATCGAGTCATTACAACAGACCATTTTTAATTTCGATAATGATCGTGTTCAATTTACTTATCAAATCACTAATGAAACCTTTAACAACATCGTTGGTCGAACCTTTTATATTAAACTTAATATGACAAATCAAACTGGTGAATTAAAAGCCGCAGCCTATTTTCCGTTTAAAGTACTGAATTCGGTTCCAACTATAGAAGAATCATCAATAAGTATTTCTCCATCAGAGGTGCTTAGAACTGAAGAATTTGAATTAACTTTAAATGTAACAGATATAGAAGATTCATCACAAGATTTGGATGTCCGCATGACTCTTGAAGATCCAGAAGGAGACTTTATTACAATACTAACCTTTGATCACATAATTGAAAACAATTTTTCAAAGCTATTTTCTATTACTGCGGAAAAACCTCTTGGAAAATATCGAATTATTATTAACGCAGAAGATCAGAATGGTGGTACAAGCTCTTATTTAACTTATCTTACAGTAAAAAATAATCACCCTGAAATTCACGATTATGAAATTAACGGAAAACCTATGGATGAACCAATATCGGTTCTTTATGGAAACGATTTAACATTCACTTTTAATGTTTCTGATGTAGAAGGAGTTGCTTACATTAAAGTAGCACTTGTTGACAAAAATCATAGATGGTTTAACATTAGTAGAGCTTATTCGGGCATTAATACACAAATTACAATTCGTACTATTGATTTAATAACTGATGTTTGGTATGTCTATATTTATGTTATTGATTCTGATGGTACAACAACTAGCCTTACTAATGATTATGATTTAGGACCTCACTCTATAACGATTATTCCCGATGCAATAAGTGGTTTTCTACCATGGACGGTTTTTATTATAGGCATAATCTTAGGCATTCTTGTGGGTACTGGACTTGTTTATAGACATTATAAATCAAAATTCGGTGAAAAAAAAGCTTCTCATCCCAAAGCGAAAACTTCAATTAAGAAGCAAAAGAAAAAGGAACCAACTGAAACAAAGGTAACGAAGAAATCTGAAGAAATAAAAATTGAAAAAGAGCAAGAAAAAGAACAAGAAAAAGAACAAGAAAAAGAAGCTTCTCCCAAACGGAAAATAAAAAGAAAATTATAAAAAAAAAAATCTTTACTAAGTTTAAAATTTCATTAAGTTCTCATTTTAATACTTCATAAAGCCTATATTGAAACTTACCAAGTTTTCCTCCGTAATTTCCAGCTGAGATTCGATTTACTCCGGGTATTTTCACTGCGGCTTCAATTCCTAATTTCATGGCTGTTTTTATTGATTTTTCAGAAGCTCCATCTAAAATAATCTCATAAACGCAATTATCTCCTTCTCTTAAATCAGAATTATCAATTTTATCCCTCAAAGTAGGACAAAGAGGTTCATTAGTGCTAGCGTTAAGGAAACTATATTTCGAACCAACTTTTGACCCCGAACGCGCTATTCCTCCTGGAAATGGCGCAATTACGTTAGGTACATTACTTATAGCTTCAACTGATTTCTCAGCAGCTTCTAAAGTAGAGTCTTGATCTTTCCCAATTATTAAGAAATTACCTCCCGCAATTCCCTTTCCTACTTTCGCCATACTTTGCACAACGAATTCACCTCCCATTACAGGGATTTTCCATGCTTCAAAAGGGAATTTTCCTTCAACTTTTTCTTGGAATCCATCCCCGAAAAACTTCAGATTTGCCCCTATTTTTATTTCAAATTCTTTCTCGGGTATTAATGAGCCATCTAATGCATCAAAACAAGCCGTAGTGGGACAAGTTAGAATACATTGTCCTAACCGATTCATAACGACCTTACTCATTTCAGCTTTTTTCGTCTTGAAAAACATAACAACAATTCCAGGACGGTTATCTGGGGTTTTATCCGATGGGATTAATAAATCTATTCCCGCTTCTGCATCACAATGGATTGTTGAGGTTCCATATCCCGTTGAGACTTGAGCAGCTATTTTTGCCCATTTTTCATTCTTTGCAGTTATTAATATTCGTGTGAAGAATCCACCAAAGGCTTCACAGAAAGTGTCTTCAATTTCTACTCCATTTAATTCCATTTTAATTTAACTCTTTTCAAATGTATTTTATATCAGAAATTTTTAATAGTTAGTATTTACTAATAGCGTTCTATTAAATATAAAATTTTAA